>Ga0194061_1001676_pt1 | contig 12677 bp, 12 predicted proteins | sample SepL2221m_MetaG_FD_163423 | JGI IMG/M metagenome (GOLD analysis project Ga0194061, IMG submission 163423) | Anoxic zone freshwater microbial communities from boreal shield lake in IISD Experimental Lakes Area, Ontario, Canada - Sep2016-L224-21m | ecosystem: Environmental > Aquatic > Freshwater >...
GCGTTTGCTGCGAGATATAATCCAAAGTGTCGTTATAGGATGTGATAAAACTATCAAACGCGTTTGTCAACGGAGTGCCGTCGGGTGATACGCTCACGCGGGAAGTGCCGCTGCTTCCAGTAACATTCAGAGTAAGACCGGTAATACCTGTTTCAGTTTCGCTAAACACATTGTCGTTGCTCTCAATGGGATTCCCATTGTTCAACCCAGCAATCGTGATCTGCGCTGTCTGCCCGGCCACGGTCGTTGGGCTGTCCGCCGCAGTTAATTTTAAGGCCGAACCGAGGTTTCCCGCCGTGTCGGTCACGACGACGGGTCCAGCTCCGGCGGAGTTTGTCAGGACCATGCCTTTGGTAAATTGATCGTAAATCGCCGTTACACCCGATCCGGAATTGTTGATGCGTGAAATGATCGTGTTCAACGACTCGGACGTATCGTAGGTGACGTTATGCGTTCCATTGATTGTCAACGTTCCCGTTATGGAGCCGCTTCCGCCGATGACGGTCGTCGAAAGTCCTGACGAATTCATGCCCGCCGTCAAATCCAACGTGCCCGCCGTGATCCCGGTTCCACCGTAGAGCCGCGTCGCAGTACTTTGACGGACCACGGTAACGTCATACGATGCGCTCGCAGCCGTTGTGGCAGCGGAAACGGTCAAAGCACTGGTATTGCTGGAATCGGCACTTTTTGAAGCGTACAACGTATAATCGTTCAGCGTTGAAATGGACTGCTGGAGCGTGCTCAATTTCGTTCCCAAAGTCTGGTACGATGTGGTGATATTTCTCAGTTTCGTTTGCTGATCTTGCAATCGGGTAATCGCGACGCCATTCGCGGCTTTCAATCCCTGTACAAGCGATTCGACGTCGATTCCCGAACCGCTCAAACCGGTTACGTGCACCTGTCCTGTGGACGAGACAGATGTCTGGAGCGAGGAGCTCGCAGTCAAGGTGGATGAGGAAGTTGAGATCGCCATAATGCGCCTGAATCGGAAAAAGTTGCCTCAATGATAGGAGCACGTTCGCAAATCCTGTGCCACCAACCCGGTCCCTTTTCGTCTCGCGAAAGGGCTAAGTCACCCACTTTTCGAGCGCCGATTTCATGCCGAAGGCGCGGTGGCTGGGGAGTTCAAGAGTGTGTGTCTCTTGCAGTCCGCGGCCTCCGCGCCCTCGAAGCACGAATCCGTTATTTTTCCGTCGGTTACTGCTTCAAGAGCGCCAGAACACCTTGGGAGCTTTGGTTGGCTTGAGTCAACATCGCGGTTGACGCCTGGACGAGGATCTGGGACTTAGACAAGTTCGTTGATTCCTTGGCAACATCCACGTCGCGAATGCGGCTTTCGTAGGCACCCGCGTTTTCGGCATAATTTTCCAGCCCTGTTGTTTTGAAGTTCAACTGGCTCTGCTCTGCTCCGAGCGATGCCCGTTGAGTCGCGACTGCACCCACAGCCGCGGTCACCAAGGCCAGCTCCGCTGTACCATCGCTTCCTGCACCCATCACACCTGGTGCCGTGATCACGGCCATGGAACCGGCAGATATACTGAATGTCGCTCCCGTTGAATCCACCGTGAATTGGCGCGCATTGCCGTCGAACACCTGCAATCCGTTGAACTTGCCATTCGTCGCGAGGTTCGTGATTTCGCTGTTGAGCGCGTCGTATTCAGTTTTGACGTGGGCCTGATCGATAGGACTCAACGTTCCGTCACCCGCTCGAACCGCCAATTCGGACATGCGACCGTAGATGTCGTGCACTGTCTGGAGGTAACCGTCGGCGACGTTAATGAAGTTTGTTGCGTTGGCGACATTGTCACCGGCAACCTTCGTGTCTTTGATTTCACGGCGTAACGTTTCGCTGATCGCCAGTCCCGCCGCGTCATCGGATGCGCGGTTGATGCGCAGACCGGTGGCGAGCTTTTCCATCGAACTGGTCTGCATCGCAGAGTTTCGACTGAAATTCTTGTAGACCGTGTTAGCACTCGAGTTGTTGTTGATGATTCCTGACATGATTTGAACCCTCCTTGGTTCGTGTTTTTTGGCATCCTTGCCATTTTTTAGAGGCTTCGGTCCCGAACCCCATTGGCCGGGTTCCCGTCGCTTCCATTGATCTGATCGACTCCAGTTCGAATTAGTTAAGAGCCCGTGTCAACTATTTTCGAAACTATTTTTTGCGCAGGGGCGTCGTGCTATTTCTCCTTATAAATCGATGGGCTGAAGTCCGGGCAAGGCGTGAGTTCTTTGCGGACTTCGCTCCCGGCACGACACATTCCGGACACATGGCGGAGCGCTTGTATTGGGTTGAGTGGCTCCGCCATTTCCGATAATTAATTCGTCCGGCGCGAGCGCTGCTGGCGTGCTGCAACGAACTGCGCGGGATGGTTATCGTAGTGAAACCAACACAAGGGTACGACGTGGACAAACGCATAACATGGCAAACGAAGTCCAGCCCGTACGGCCCATGTGAATTTGGAAACCACTGGACAACATCCGCAGACAACAGCGCGAGGTGCGGCGTCTTGAATGCGGATACTGTCCGATACATCCCCAAAAAGAGGGAAGCGAGCCGGGACTTGTGCGTTATAATAAAGCATCCGGCCTGGCCCGCTTCCCGCCATATCTCCTCAGTGATCACCGAGGAGAGCTGCAAGATTATCCGCGCAGCAAGGCGATCACGCCTTGGGAACTCTGGTTGGCCTGGGTCAACATCGCAGTTGACGCCTGCACCAGGATTTGCGCTTTGGACAGGTTGGTGGATTCCTTCGCCACATCGACATCGCGGATGCGGCTTTCCGCTGCGGACGCATTTTCAGCGTAATTCTGTAACGCCGTTGACTTGAAGTTCAACTGACTCTGCTCCGAACCCATCGAGGCGCGTTGCGTCGCAATGGTATTGACTGCCGTGGTGATGGCCGCCAATTCCGCGGTGCCGTCGCTGTTGGCCACCATGGCCGTCGGAGCCGTCAGCGTCGCCATCGAGGTTGCTGAAATCGAGAACTGACTTCCGCTGGCATCGACCGTGAAGGCACGGGCGTTGCCGTCAAAAATCTGGGCTCCATTGAATTTGGCGTTCGTTCCAATACTCCCAATTTCCGTAGCCAGTTTGTCGTATTCCGTCTTGACGTTAGCCTTGTCCGTGTTGCTCAACGTGGCATCGCCGGCGCGCGTGGCCAGTTCGGACATTCGTCCCAGCGCGTCATGGACAGTTTGCAAGTATCCGTCCGCGACGTTGACAAAGCTCGTGGCGGCAGCGATATTGTCCACGGCGACGTTGGTGTCTTTCACTTCGCGCCGTAGCGTTTCGCTGATCGCCAGTCCCGCCGCGTCATCCGATGCGCGGTTGATCTTTAGACCGGTCGCCAGCCTTTCCAACGAATTCGACTGCATCATCGTGTTTCGACTGAAATTCTTGTAGACCGTGTTCGCACTCGAGTTGTTGTTGATGATCCCCGACATGATGCTGCTCCTCCTTGAAATGTAGTCGCCGGCAGCTTCCATATTGCCGACTGACACTCGATTCGACCCGCCACAATGGCAGGAATTGAATCGGCGTCTTCACATTCCTGCTCATCGGTCCGAGTACCGCGAATTTAAGAGATGAATCGCAAAATTTGCCGCGATTTAATTGCGGTTGGCACTCTAAAAAATGTCTGTGGATATAATTCACAATTGGCTAGAATGCCCTGTCAGCATCGGATAAATGCAATGTACGCTGGCGCGTTAAGAGGTAGCATGTCGTGAGAATTCGATCCCTGACAGGTCTCGGCTCAGATGTTCCGGACACGGTCATTCAGTCCTTCGCTGAAAAGAACGCGTGCGTCGTTTTTCCAGCTAAGGATGCTGATGAGTTAATCCGGCAGTGCACCGAAGGTATCAGCCGCGATGCGATTGTGCTGGATTCTGCCATTCCCAATTCAAAAACGCTCGTCGAAACACTCCGGCGTGATTTTCCTGAAACGACTGTCGTCGTCGTGCAAAAGCCTGGTGCGCCATCCGGGATATCCGAACACGACGTGTTTGCAGTGATCCCGCCGCCTATCTCCGTTGAAATGCTCGCTGCGCTGTTCGATATCGCCGCCAAACAACGCGACTTAATCAATGAAACGGCTTTTTATCGTGCCCAGGAGGCCAATTACTTTGACGAATTGGTGGGCCGCTCCGAATGGATCTCGCGCGTTTTCCGGGACGTCATTAATTTGGCCCGCGAAAATGGGCATGTCCTGTTATCGGGAGATTGTGGCGTCGGAAAGTCACTCCTGGCTCGGAACCTGCACCGCTCGTCCGCGCAAGTTTGCAAGCCACTGATCTCTGCCAATTGTTTCCAACTTCCTGGAAGTCTCCTGGAGCGAAAGCTATTCGATTGCCGCGAAACATCTGTCGGCGGGCTGCGCGCTCCATTTGGAAAGTTGTGGGATATTGCTGCGGGTGGTACGCTTTATCTGGAACGCGCAGAATGTATGTCGCCGGAATTTCAGGCGCGCCTCAATACGATCATGGCTGAGCAGCAGGCTGCGGATCCGGGCAAAATAAGCGCCCGCCGAGTCATCCTCTCTTCCCGCCTGAACGGAGAGAAATTGCAGGGAAGTGGTTTTAACCGCGAATTGCTGGCGCGCTTTCAACCGGTTCATATTCCCGCTTTGACCGAGCGGCGTGAAGATATTCCGTTGCTGAGCGAGTATTATTTGAAGCAATTTAATCAGCGGTATGGGTTGGATGTGGCGCTCGAAACGCAGGCGCGTGAGACGCTGTTCAACTACAATTGGCCAGGAAATATTCGCGAATTGAAAGTGTGCATCGAGCGGGCTGTGTTTGCGGCACAGAACGGCGTTATGAACGACGAGTCCTTGAGATTCCATCCGCATTCGCCGGAAAAATCGTCCGCAACGCCAGCCCGTCCGGCGACAGTGCCAACACCGCCATCGCCGCCCGCGCTCGTCGCCGCGCCTGCTGTTACAGTACCAGAGCCTCAATCAACAGCTGCAGCCCCGGCACAAATCATTTTTAATGTGGGCCAGTCGTTGGAAGAAATCGAAGCGGAGATGATCCAAAAAACAATGGAACAAACCGGCTTCAACCGCACTCACACAGCCAAAATGCTCGACATCAGTGTTCGCACGCTTTACACGAAACTACTCGACATCGAGCAACGCGCCAAGTTGGCGTCCAGCTCGGAAAAAAAATAACAGCCCGCATCTGCAATGGACGAATCGTCGTCCATTCATAACCAAAATACGTACCTGGCTGTCATGCGCATCGGTGTGCGTCGCATGACGTTCAACCACACGGAACTGTCATTTTCTGCTGATCGGGTGTGAGCCGTTGCGATTGCGGCGCGTGCCGCCCGGCCAGCTCGCGTTTCAAATTCTCCAATTGCGAGAGCGCGGCACCTGCGGCACTTTGGGTCTCGGCGCGAATATCGGCCAGAAGCTCGCCGCGCACAATCGAGACGCTACGCGGAGCCACTATCCCAAGTCGCACTTCGTCACCATCCACGCGCAAAACCCGGACTTCCACGCTGTCGCCCAACATCAGCGTCTCGCCGGTCTTTCGGGTTAGCACGAGCATGGTTAACCTTTGGATTTGAATAGAGGGTGACGCGATGAAAAAAGCGTGTTGTTCTTCAACACCACTTGTTTGCCTCGACCGTTCGCGGGATTGAGTAAGATCGGCCCAACGAGATTGCAGGACGCGAACTCAATACCACGGTTTAAATTGACGATGGCAAGTACCAACGTTGAATCCCCGGACTTCAATCCGATTTCTTCGAAATCCGCATCGAAAAATTCGGGCTTGTAGCCGCATTCCAGCAGGAACGGATCAACCAGCAAAAACGAGAGATCCTGATCCTCGCATTCGATGCGTAAGAAGGGTGGCGATTGGTGTTTCGGGTGAATGTAATACCGGCACGCTTTGACAAACGGCGGCAGGCCACCCGCGATCGTGATCTTATCCGGCGTTGTCGACAAGATGGCCGGAATCTTTACTGCCACATCCATCATGCTATTCATTGGCTACCTCAAATAATTGAGAAGGCTCAAGTCTCCCACTTTTGCACCCACCGCGAGCGCGGCCTGGTAAGCCACTTCCAGGTCCTTAAGTTTCGTAATCGAACTGGCCAAATCTGTATCAGAGAGCTTCGAAACCATTTGCCCCACCCCGTCATTCATGTCCTGAAGAAGTGACTGGTTGTTTGACAATTGATTCTGAATCCCGCCGACCTTGGATTGAGCAAGCGAAAGGTGTTCCAAACTTGCTGTTAATTTCTGCAGGTCCGCCGGAATTGCGCCAGAATTACTATTAACATCGTCGCGCAGTGTGGCGAGAGTCTTGAAAATATCCACTCCGGACGACACGTCTTGAAACACGCCAAAGCCGCCGCCCGTGGCGTCCGCTCCGACAAGGCTGTAGGCAATCGTGTTTCCCGGAACATCTTCGGTGCTTAATACGGTTCCATCGCCCTGGTACGTCGCCCCGGTGATTTTTCCTGTCGCGTCCGTTGTCGCGACAAATGATGCGGTTCCAGTCTGGGCACCAGAAAATAGTGCCCGCCCTGCATAGCTCTGTGAAGCCGTTGAAATCACGCCGTTTAGAATCGTGTTCAATTCATTAGAAATCGACGCCAATTCCGCCGGCGACTTCGTCGCGTCCGATGCGGATGTCCCCAATTCGCTGGCACGTTGCAACTGGTCGATCACATTTTGCAATGCCGTCTCCGATGCCGTGGAGAAATCAGTCGCCTGACCGATATTGCTTAAATTCTGAGTCAGCCGCGATTGCTCCTGCGTCGCACGCTGCAACGCGCTGAAACCATTCGGATTGTCGGCGGCGTGGTCGAGCTGTTTGCCCGACGAGATTTGGCGTTGTATGGCCGTCTGTTTTTCGAGTAATGTTCCGTAGCCCGAAACCAGCCCCGAATATCGTACTTGATCGGAAATACGCATGTTACAATTACGCTCCCATCTTATTGATGATTGTGTCCATCATCATGTCAACGGCGCTCATCACGCGCGCGGCTGCCTGGTAGGCATGTTGCAGCGTCATCATGTTCGATAATTCCTCGTCCATGTTGACTCCATTTATCGACTGTTGCCTCTGCTGCCATGTCGTGAGTGCGAGATCGTGGACACTCTTTAAGTCCAGCGCGTTCTTCGCCTGCGATCCCACTCCCGACGCAAGATTCGTAAGGGAGTCGTTCAATGTCGATACCCCTGCCCCGCCCGGCAAAACCTTCTGATCCTGCAACTGCGCCAATTTCAATATGGCACCGTTACTTCCCGGCGCGGCCGTGGATGCCGCCGCAACTTTGTTGGGGTCCGCTGCCACCACTGCATTCACCGCGATACTGGCCGCGTCGGTTCCCGTGAAAAATGCAACGCCCTGATTACCGTTCAAATCAAACGCCGCCCCGGGCGCGGCATGAATCGCGTTGACATTCGAAATCACACCCGCAGCAATCGTATCCAACTGGGATCGCAGCGCCGCTTCAGCGTCGTACGTGTCTTTCATGCCGCGCAGACTGCCGTTCATCGTCGTCAATGAGACGCCGTTTCCTGATTGAATTTCCATCTGGGGTGGCACACCCGTGCTCGCCGTTTGAACGGGAGATACATTGAAACCCGACACCAGCGCCTCACCATTCGCGGTGATCGTGATTGAACCATTCGTCGCCTCGGACACATTCAAATCCATCGAGGATCCAAGCTGCAGAACCAGCGCATCGCGTTTGTCGCGCAGGTCGTTTGCGGCACCGGAATTGGGTTCCGATGTTGTGATTTGCTTGTTGAGATCAGCGATTTGGGTCAGCGTTGAATTGATGGTCGTTGCATCTTGACTAATGGTCGCATCCCTGCCTGTGTGAAGTAGGTCCAGTTGCTGCGAAGCGGTGTTGAATAAATTGGCGAGCTTTTTGCCGCTGTCAATAAAAGTCTGGCGGACTGCCAACGATTCCGGATTGGTCGTCATCGCCTGGGCCGAATTAAAAAAATCTGTCAACGCATTTCCAATGGGGACACCACCGGAACTGGTAAGCACCGCGTCGAGGTCTTGTAGCCCCGAACTGGACGTATCATACCGAGCCTGCGCTCCCGCTTCCGCACGCAATGCGGCGTCAACAAAAACGGAGTCGGAGCGTGTGACAGTAGTCGCTTGGACGCCCGTGCCAAATTGCCCGTTCATCGTTTGCAGCACCGGCAGCGTAACCAACTCCGCTCGTTGTCGCGAATAGCCGGGCGTGTTGGTGTTCGAAATATTGTGCGAGGCCACCGCGATCGCGCTCTGATGAGCCTTCGCGCCGCTGACGCCGATGTTCATTATTCCAGAAAGGGTCATGCCCATGAAGTGGCTCGAAAAGGAACTGAAAAAAGCGTTGGATCACAACCCGACTCAGGCACAAATGCCCACTGATTGCGGCACCTGCGATTCGTCAAGTTGGCCGGACGCAGTGTAAGATGGCTCCACAGTTGACCCACACAGCCTTCGTAACAGACGCATGCTGTGTCTTGTTAGCTCCCGGCTTTGCTGCTGCCATTCGCTCACCGTTTCGACCAGCACACGCGCTTCCTGACGCTCTTTGATCTGATCCGGAAGCAACGTGGACGTCCGGATATTTCGACTGTTTTCCAGGATGCTTTCGATTTCATAAACAGCCTCGCCAATCGCATCCGCATCCGCGCATGCCAGCGCGCAGTGCATCTGCTTTTGCGCGTCGATTAAGCGTCGAAGAAATTCCATGGCTGCCTGTTCCTGGTCACCGGCAACCGCATGGTCGGAACTCATCTTGATCTTCGAATAAAATGCGCTCATGGTTTGCTCGTTCCTTGCTTCGGAGCCAACTGTTTGGTCAGAGCTTTGGACAATCCTAGTGCTCCGCGTTGTGCCATCGTTCGGGCAAGTGCCTGGTCCTGCATGTCGTGAAACGTTTCAGATGCGAATGACTTCCCGAAAAGCGTGCTCTTCGGTCGGGACTCCTTCATCAATCGCTCCGTCCAAATCGCCTCGAATTCATCCGCCGCTTTTTTCAAGCGTGCGTTCGAATCCTTCGGCAAAGTGCCCAGCAACGGTGTCGTCGATGTCGGCAGGTTTGTGTTTGTTTTCATCGCCGGTCTCCTTACATGATCACCAATTCAGCATTGAGCGCGCCAGCCTCTTTCAACGCTTGAAAGATGGCAATGATGTCCCGGGGTTTTACTTTCAAGGCATTCAAGGCCCCGGCGAGATCCGCCAGGGTTGGGCCGGGATTAAAGACCAGCGCCTGGCCGTCGTCTTCCACGGCTGTTGTGGTCGTGTCTGTAACAACCTTAGTGGTTCCTGCACTCAGAGGTTCCGGTTGTGAAACTTGTGGCGTATGTTTGACCGTAATGAGCAGACTTCCATGGCTCAAAACGGTGGGCGCGATGCGTACATCCATACCCGAGATGATCGTCCCTGTGCGCTCGTTGATCACAATCTTTGCGCGGATGTCCGGCGTAAATCGCAGGTTCTCCAATTCGGACACGATATCCACGGGCTTCATCGTCGCATCGGCCGGCATGACGAATGTGACTGTGCCGGAATCAACTGCCCGGGCACTGTCCGTCCAGCGGGCATTGATACACGCGGCCATGCGTTGCGCCGTCGTAAAATCGCCGTCGCGCAGGACCAGACTCACGATACCACCGCGTTGAAAACTGGTCTCGATCTCCCGTTCGACAAATCCCCCATTGGGCGACCGACCAACCAACGGGTGATTTTTCTGGACTGAATTTCCACCGCCGCCGCCACCACCTTCGGCCGCGAATCCGCCGATCGACAACGCGCCTTGGGCGACGACGTACACGCGACCGTCAGCGCCGATCAACGGCGTTTGCAGCAGCACGCCACCTTGCAACGATGTCGCATCGCCGAGTGACGACACTTGGACATCCAGTTTCGAGCCTTTCCGAGCATAGGGCGGGAGCGTGGCTGTGACCGCAACTACCGCAATGTTCTTCGGCTTTAAAAGTGCAGCGGGGATGTTCATACCCATTCGATTGGTGAAGTTTTGCAAAAGCTGAGCAGTCAGATCGACCGATTTGTCGCCCGTGCCGTTCAATCCGACGACGAGACCTTGTCCCACTAATTGATTCGACCGCACCCCAAGAACGTCAGACACATCTTTGATGCGAATCGCGGAAGGCACGTAGGTCAGTTGCAACGGTTTGGGCGGGGCCACGGGCGTTTCCGCACTGAAACCCTGCGTTCCGATCAACGCGGCATAAACAACGAATGATAAAAATAGTCGAATCATGTGAAGCCTCGCGTTTAAAAGAGATTGAAAAAGTCCATCAGCCGGTTTGTCAAGGTGCGGCGCTGCGCGTCTTCCAACGGTCCTCGCCCGGATATGTGGACCCGCGCTTCAGCCAGGCTGGTGGACAGAATAGTGTTGTCTGGTGCGATGTCTTTGAGGCGTGCAATGCCACTGATCGTGACCGTCTGCATTTCGCCTGAAATCGTGACCTCTTTGGAGCCGCGCAGGAGGAGATTTCCGGTCGGCAGCACATCCACGACCTGTACCGCAAGCGTCGCGTTGACACTCCCTGAATCGGAAAGAGTCCCGCCTCCAGAGAACGTTCGTTTCGAATCGAGTCCCAATTTCGGCATCGCGCCTTTAAACGATCCGACGCCGGGGAAAAAGAACTGGTCCACGTTCATCGCTGCATTCTGGCTCTTGCTCGTGTCCGTTTGACGCGCGCGTTGAGCGTTGTTCTTTTCAACGATCACAATCGTGACAATGTCGCCGCGCGTCCTCGCTTTCATGTCGGCGGTCAGAGCTCCGGTGATACCCGCACCTTCCTGCCAAATGGATCCGTTATCCACGACGGGCTGAGTTGGATTGACTCGAACAATGTCCGGCGCGCCTGCTTTGCGCGGACGAGTATCGACCTCGCAACCTGTCAGCAGGATTGCTGCGGACAACATTAAGGCAGACCTGAATTCAATGCAGTTCATCACTATTCTCCAATCCGCGCTTCGCGCACGCCGGTGGCCCGGGCCTGAATGTCGCCGTCACTTTGAGGACATTGAATGCGCACCAGTTCTCCTCGGGCGGCATCGTTTTTCGCTTCGCCGTGCGCGCTGATGATCAACGCCCCGGAACGAACGCGCAGCGACACGGTTTCGCCACGCCGAATCAGCAGTGGCTCGACGACGGAGCTGCGCGTCACCGCTTGCCCCGGTTCCAAATCCGTCCGCGCACGCAGTCCAACAGCCGCTGTGAATGAGATCGAGTTTGTTGCATTCCCCGCCGTCATTTCGCGCTGAACGGTGGCCACATTTCGTTCGGTCAGGAGGTCACCGGCGCGCACACTGTCGGTCGTGCACGTGACCGGCCCGAAGATACGCAGCTTCACCGTCACGAGTGCTTCGGCAACTTTGCAGGATTCTTGAATCAGTCGCACCCGCACACTCATGACGCCGGGTTGCGGGCCTCCGCGCGGCCATTCCGGTTGGTACTCGATTTTGCCCGGGCGTAATTCCTGGTCGGGCGGCGTCAAAAGCGTTTCAATTTGAAATTTCGTGTCGGGGCTGAATTTAAAACGCTGCTGAACATCCTGCGTGACCGCGTCGACGATGCTTTTTCCGGTCACCATTTGAGACGCGGCAACCACTGCGATGTCCTCGGTTCCGCCTACGTCCACGCTGCCGGTGAATTGAATCTTTCGCAACGCGTTGACGATCTCCAGGCGCTGCATCGCCCGCGTCTGGCCCGGAGCTGCCGCCGCGCCAATCGAAACGTCGTTCACCCGCTTCTCCCATTCGACGGGGCAATTGATGATCGTGACGACGTCTTTGAGTAGAATCCGGTCGCCGGCGCTGATCGCGACCGCGCGCGGAATCAAATAGAGTGAGTCGCCAAAAACGGACGTTTCGCTTGCTCGAATGAAGACCGTGGCACTCAACAGAAAAATCAGAATCAATTGTTTCATGTTCGTTATCGTTTCATCGAGTTGGTGGCTTGAAGCATTTCGTCCGCAGCCTGAACGGCTTTGGAATTGATCTCATACGCGCGCTGAGCCACGATCAAATTCACCATTTCATCCACCACTTCAACATTTGAATTCTCCAACACGCCTTGCTGGAGCGATCCAATACCGTTCTGTCCGGGGACGCCCTGCTGCGCGGTGCCGCTGGCAGTGGACGGCGTGAACAGATTGTGTCCGATTGCATTCAATCCCGGCGCGTTCGCGAATTGATAAAGTGAGAGCACACCCTTGTCGGTTGTGACTCCGTTCACCGTTTCAGAAAGCGTTCCGTTTGCCGCGATGGTGATCGAGGTTGCGTTTGGAGAAATGGAAGACGCGCCTTGGAGCTCGTAGCCGTCAAGATTCACAATTTTACCTTCGGCATTTTTGCTGAACGCACCGTCGCGCGTGTAAGCCAGAGTCCCATCCGGCTGCTTGACCTGAAAGAAACCCTGGCCTTCAATAGCCACATCCAAATCGCGGCTGGTCACGACCATCTTTCCCGGCGTGAACACTTTTGCGATTTGAGCCATGCGCGTACCCATACCAAGTTGAATACCTGTGGGTACCGCCGCGCTGTTGCCTTGCGATGCTCCTGGCGCGCGGATCGTGTCGTACAGCATGTCTTGAAACAACGCCTGACTGCGTTTGAATCCCGACGTGTTGACATTGGCCAGATTGTTGGCGATGGTGTCGACGTTCAATTGC
>Ga0194061_1001677_pt1 | contig 12676 bp, 12 predicted proteins | sample SepL2221m_MetaG_FD_163423 | JGI IMG/M metagenome (GOLD analysis project Ga0194061, IMG submission 163423) | Anoxic zone freshwater microbial communities from boreal shield lake in IISD Experimental Lakes Area, Ontario, Canada - Sep2016-L224-21m | ecosystem: Environmental > Aquatic > Freshwater >...
CAGTCTGCTCTCATTTTAGTAGCTGATCACGCAATCCGTATACCGGATTGCGTATCTTTTGGCCATTGTCCAACAAAATTGTGGCCGTTTGGCTTCAATAGTTCTCGCGGCGGTAGATCAGGGGGCTTTTGAAACGAATCGGTGACACGCTGATAAATCGCTTCATACGGGGATTTCAAGGCACTTCAGGATACATGCTCTACTCGAACGACTCGATTCCGGTGGACACGGGGAAATTTCATCAAAAAGAAAGCAGCCCCTGGAGCTGCCGCTCAGCGTACCCCGTAGCGTTGGGATTTCCAGGACAGCGTGGTTCTGCTGCGCCAGCGGGACTACAGGCGGTTACACGCACCTCGTATATCCACGTTGACACACCGAGCACATCAGTCGACTTACTTAGTTGGCATTCAACGGTAGCAAAAAAACCAGTCAGCGTGCTGGTAGTTGGAAAGCTCAAACTATAGTTACTACCATCCCAGTTCGTGTTAACCGGACAGGTCGGACTGCTGGGATTGGCAGCGATTTTGTAGCGCACCCACTCCATACCAGCATTGGCTGCCTGCCAAGCACGCTCGCCCTTAATGTCCAACGCCATTCCCAACTGTTGGCTACTTGAAACATTCAGGATAAAGGCCCCCAATGCAGCAAGGATCACCAGCAAGAAAATTGCCGCCGGCAGCAAAAACCCCCTCGTCGCTTTCCTAAGGTGCCTGCTCATGGTCGATTCACTATAGTTACGCGTCGCAACATATTGACAGGCTCGTTGTCCCGGTCCTTTAGAGTCAAGTTCAGCGTGATGAGTTGCACCCTGGCTTTTGTGCTGTCGCAAGCCACCTGGCAGGCACTTACGTGGCTCGCAGCGACGACTCCGACGCCATTCTTCGTCAAACCACTCGACGTGTCGCAAACGTAGGTCACCGGCGTCGAGTTCACCACGTAGAACCGTCCGAACTCACGGTCATTAATTTCATTTATTGCGGTGGCTAGAAAATCCTGCACGTTAGCAGATGCCATGTTGCATTCGGCTGGATAAGTATTGCTGCCGAACGCCACGCCGTTTGCATCCAGAATTGGCAGGGAAGCAGCGTTGGAAACAAATGCGGAAAAATCACTGTGGCAATTGGCGACGCCTGAGCTCAGATTACCGACCACCACCTTGCTCGCCGACCCCGAAACGCTATTGCCGCGCGCATCCTTGGTTACAGACTCAGCATCGGCGCCAATAATGTCAAAGCGAGTTATGGCATTGCCAAAAGCCAGTGGGAAGTCGGCTCCACCGCTAGTTTGTTGCTCGCGATAACGACCTCCCGACCTTGTCGCAAGGAACTGCAATCCGCTGCCGGTGCAGGCAATGCTGTTCGGCAAGGCAGCCTGCAAATCGCGTGCTACAAAGCGCAGAGCAGCGTCGGCCTCCTCAGATAGTGCCGCACGACGGATGCTGCTGAAATAGCCATCCACTGGTGCTTTCATAAAAACCGTAATCATTGCCGCAACGACCCCGGTAATGACGATCACAATGATCAACTCAACCAGAGTGAAGCCGGCCATCGATTTGCTGCGAATCATTGGGGTACCTGACGGGTTTTAAAGCCTTCTGCAATCGCCTGAGTGGCACCGGGGCCAGTCACAGTTACACGGATCAGTAGCGAATCAACCGAAGAGACAGGGTTGGAAGTTGCGATGACATCTGTATCCAGTGTCGTCGGGACAATTATGACTGAAGCGCTGTAACCTGCGGGGGCAGCGATTGACGATTCAATAGGTAGGACAGAAGTCAGAGAAGTAGTTGTATTCACTGCGGACGCGTAGTCCTTGACCGTGTCGTACGGCCGTTCTTCGCCGACCTCTGGGCCATAGGAATCACCAATCCCGCCGGTACAGGCTGCAGCACTGGTTACATACTTCAGCTTCACATCCGCGCCATCGCAATAAGCAAAATATCCGGTCTGAATTTCCTCGAGCAGGCCTTCTGCAAGCGTTTGCGCCTGCTTTTGCAGCATGGGATCAGCGCTGTGCCAGACTGTAATATTAAGCACGCCGACGATGCCAACAAGCCCAACGGAAACGATAACAATGAAGATGATCAACTCGATCAATGTCAGGCCGAACTGGCGGCGGCGGACGCTTGACATCACTCGCATGGCGTCCCCGTACTGCAATGCACATAGCCGGTCGATTCAACAACGATCGTATAGGTGCTGTCGCCAGTCACCTTGAAGTGCGGTGCGACGGTGGGAACTGCAGACCCATCGCCACCGAAAGTTGTGGCCAAATCCGATCCATAACTGACGCCAGAGGGGCGCTGCCACTTTGCCGCAGGATTGGAGACTTCAGGCGCGCTACAGGTTTGCGACAACCCTCGCGATGTCGCCATTGTCATAGAGAGAACGTTACCGCCTGAGGTCGCACTGACGCAAACATTGCGCCCTGAAGCCACTGCCATCTTTCGGGCATACCCCAGCGTTGCCACGGTCTGATCCACAAATCCGCGTGTCTCAAAAGCGGTGCGGTCGGCAAAACGGGGCATGGCCACCACGGCCAGGACACCGATCAGGATGATCACCATGATCAACTCGATCAACGTAAATCCGCCAAATCGCCGTACGGGTCTATTGCCCATCTAGAAATTCTCCCTACGGTAAAGAAATCCCCAGTTGCCACGAGAATTCGAATTCGCTCCACCGAAAAGAACGGTAGCGCTCGGATCTTTGTCGTAAGTCGAACCACCAAGCAGGTAGCCAAGATTTGCAGCCGAAGCGCCGGTGCAGCCATTCGACGTTGTTGCCATATCCATACAGACCGTCGCTGTTCCTGCGCTGCTCGGTTTGTTGAGTAAGATGCTGCCGAAGCCTTGGTTAATCCCCGTTGCAGTGCCCGCAGTAGCGCCAGTCGTTCCAGATATTGCAAAATTTGAAGAAGCAAAACTCGTGAGGCTGTCATCTTTATTGGTGCGCCAATAGGTGCCGTCCCAATATTGAACCTCGGCCTGCATCTTAAACACGGCCAATTCTGAGCCTTGACCTGGAATCAGGCGTAGTTTCCCAAAGCGAACCGTCGTGTCAACCAGTTTTCGACGCAAGTTGACTTCTGTTGATCCAGGGTTGCAGGCGCTGTCCTGCGTGCCAGTGGTTATGTCCAGGTTGGAGCAGTGCCCCGTGTCCAATGAAGTTCTTCGCGGCAAACTGACACCATCGCTGTCCAGTGGCTTTACACCGATCGTCAGAAAACTTGTCGAGCCATCACCGTAGGGCCCGTCCGGTGTCGCTAGGCGCGAGAACACTGAGTACAACGTGAAATAGCTTACCCCAACGCTCCAGCCGTCTGTGGCACCGCCAAACGTGGTCTTGTTGCTTGGAGCCGCACTGTTGTTCGCGGCGGCTGTGTCAATGACTAGGCGGCTGGTCAATGCGGTCGAGCCTTTAATCGCAGCCAGCCCCATGCATTGCGTGCCAATAGTACAAATCCATTTGGTCAGATCGGTCGAGCCCAGTGTTGCTGCATCAAGCTTGGCAAAGCTGCCGGTGTAGTTCTGCGTGGGTCCTTCCGCCTGGTTGTAGGCCGTGACCGTCAGATTGAGCTTCATGGGTTCACCCATGTAAGTAAACGTGCCACCGGGTGCAGCCAAATCGCTGCGATTGACAAGCGAACCTGTCACACCAAAATGGTCTGGAATAAACCGCCCCACGTTGCCCGATGTCGTACCGATAACGTCGCCAGCCCCGAGGTAGTCACCGTCTGCCAACGACGGCGCTAGAGTGATGATCCCCACTTCGGGCCAGTTGAACGTCGTGCCCGTTGCCACACCAGCAACAAAGTTGCCAAATGCGGTTGGATTATTCAAGGCAGCGGCATTGCCACCCGAAGGGAGAACCAAAGCCGCATCAAGCTGCACACCCTCTGGGGTCTGCTCCTTCCCGAAGTTGGGTGTCGCCACATTGGACGTGTTGACGGCCGTTACGGTCACAGAGAAAGGCTGGCCGGCCTGGATAAAGGCTGTCCCGGTCGCCGTTGAAGCACCGGGGTTGTTGCCGGGGCTGGCGATGGCAGCGGTCGCGCACGAACCTGCCGCGTAGGTTGTGCACTTGATGGCGGAAAGCACAAACCCCGCTGGTTTAACGACAAAGTGACCACTCTTGCCAACCTGGGTGGTGGCAACACTGTTACGCATAAACAATTCGACCTCGCCCACGTCCGCATAGGTGAATGTGTAAGAAGTCGCAACACTGGGTGCACCCGATAAAAACGTCAAACTCGTCGCCGTCGACCAACTGGTGGGGTCGGCACCGTTGCCGGTGCACAAGGGGAGCGCGGCGGCGGTCGCGGTAAACGTGGCCTGCACCCCGGCATTGGCAATCGGGTCATGGCAAGTCAGGCCAAACTGGGTGCTCACGGTGGTCGAGGCGCTGGAGCTCAACTTGGTGGGTACACCCGAGGCGTTGACCGCCGTGATGTAGATACCGGTCTTGGACTGACCCGCAACCATCGACGTCCATGTGACCAAACCACAGGATTGCCCAGGCTGGCCAATGGCAATGCCATCGACGCAGGCACTATTGGTAAAGATGAAATAAGGTATGAAGTTGCCGCTGGTAAAGCTTGCAGTGTTGTTGCCGAGTGTCGGATCGTTGCCGGTGCTGGTCAGAACCGCCGTATTGGTGACGCTGCCAGTAACGCCGGCCCCAACGGAAGCAGAGATGACCAAATCGGGCGCCAACGCACCGTTGGCAAGCGTGCCCGGCCAGTTGCAGGTAACGACTTGGGCGTTGGTCGAACATGTCCAGCCCGAACCGCTTCCCGACACGTAGGTCAACCCGTTGGGCAAGGTATCAATAACTTGAAGCGCACCCGACATCGCGTCCGGACCACCGTTAGTGGCCTTCAAGGTGTAGGTAGTATTGGTGCCGGGGATCAGCGTTGTATCACCCGTCTTGGTCAATGCCATATCCGTATTGGCGACCGCATTACCCACGCAAACATCGTCTATGTGCCAATAACTCTTGTCGTAGCCACTACCGGCCACCTTGCGAAAACGTAAGCGAAAGCCGGCGTGTTTGGCGTCCGCTGGCAGCGCTACGCTGAAGGAGTCCACAGTACCCGCGGCCAATGTGCCCAGATAGGTCTTCAATGTGGTCCAAACCCCGGAACTATTGAGGTATTCGACCACCAGGTCTTCATTGGTGGCGGGGTCCAGCGTTCCCGCCCCACTTTTGACCCAAAACGTAATATTGCCCGACACGCCGGTCAGGTTGGTCTTGAAGGTCGATGCGGTGACGTAACCCCAGCGCATATCGAGTTCATGGGTGGGAGACAGATTCGCCAGGGTGCCGATACTCGCGTCACCGATATTGCCGGATGAATAATTCTCGGCGCTGATGCTCCAGCGACTCAACCCAGCCTCAAAGTTGTCGCAGAAGGCGCCTACATACGAGGGCGATGTGACTTTGCGGATCACCACGTCATCCATGTGCCAGTAGTCATAGCCAACCACGCCAGCGGCACCACCGGAACCGGATTGCCCGCTACCGGAGGGTTGGTAGAAGCGCATCTGAAATTTGTTGTGCAAGGCGTCTGGCGGCAACTCGATCGTGGGGGTAAAAATTTGACCGTCACACAATGCAGCGGTTGGGCTGGATGGATACTGCGCCAATGTCTTCCAAGTGAGGTTGCTGGCGTAATACTGAACCAGATAGTTTTCACCAGAGGCCTCCGGACACTCACTGAAGGTATCGCGCCCGCGGCGTATCCAAAAGCTCAACTGGGCCCCGGTTGTCGCTGATAGGTCAATGATCTTACTGTCAACCGACACGACATTCCAGCGTGTAAACATAGCCCTAGTAGGGTTGGGACGTGGATTGGAGTAGGTATTGAACGGCGGAATGTCGCTGTCAATGCCGGCGCAACCTGCGTTGCCTGATGTGCCGGTGCAGTTGCCTGCATTTGCCGGGGTGACGGTCCAGCCGTTGCCCACACTGCCGGGGTTGGAGCGCTCAAAATCATCACAAAATAGGATGTCGGCAGCACCCGTACACACTGTGGCGACCAATGTGTAGGTTTGCCCGGTGAAGTTTCCGTTGACGAGACCCGCACCACCCAAAGCAGTGCTTCCCGACACAATGGAATCGTTATCCACCAGATTCAAGCCCAGAGTTCCCGCAGAGCCAGTGTTCGCCGTAACGGTATATGTCGTGCCACTGCCCGTGACGCTGGAGATGCTCGCTCCGGACGCACCGGCGGTTTGGATCAATGCAAAATCCGTGGCATCCACACCGGTTACGGGCGTGTTGAAAAGCACAGTCCAGGAAACGGCGTAGCCGGCCCTGGCCGGATTGAAATCAACCCGATTGATCGAAGTCACCGAGGGTACCGGGCATGCAGAGGTGGAAAAACTCTGATCGCTGCCAGTCTTGGTGCCGGCAGTGTTTGTACCGCTGGCCTGGAAGTGATAGGTCGTGCCGCACGTCAGGCCGGTAAGGGCGGAAGATACCGCGCTATTGGTGGCACCGGCGGCCAATGGGCTGGCTGAGGCGGTGGCGATACTGCCATAACTTGTCGACGTCCCGTAATTAAAGGTCACCGTCGTGCTGGCACCGTTGCTGCTGACAGTCCCATTGAGCGTTGCCCCTGCTGTCGATATTGCGCTTGCGGCGGTGGTGGTAACACTGGGAAGGCACGCAGAGGTAGTGAAAGTGCCGTCTGAGCCGGTGCCGGTGCCGTTGGTGCTGACGCCCTTCACAAGGAAGTGATACGTCGTGTTGCAGGTCAAACCGGTCACTGCGGCAGATACCGCAGTATTAACAGCGTTGGCGGCCAGTGAACTGGGCGTCGCCGTGAGGGGCGTGCCATACCCACTGGTCAATCCAAAGTCAAAGGTGACGGTGGTAGATGCCCCATTGCTGCTCACCGTTCCATTGAGTGTGGCGCTGGTGCCCGTAATGGATGACGCCGCGCCCGTGGTGGCAGTTGGTGGCTTAACCACAATGACACCACCGGTCAATACATATGTCGTACTTGCATCAGAACTACAGCCATTGTTGCTATAGGCAACCAAATACAAGTTGTAGGTTCCGGCTGTAGCGGGAACCTGAATCGTGGTGTTCGCACTGTTAGTTCCAGCCGAGTCGTAGTTGGTGTTGTCCCAGCAAGTCAAAGTCCCCGGCGGCGTGGCCGAGATCAGCCAGCCAGTGCCCCGCCAGCGGGTGGGATTGCCGCCACCGCTGGAATCCGTCGTGACGTTGACCACCAGCGTCACAAAATCACCAGCGACAACCGTGACGCTGCTGGCGTTATTCAGTGTCGCAGAGTTAATCGTCCGGTTGGCATGGGCACTTTGCGAAAAGCCCAGCAATCCGAGCAACAGCAATGCTGCCATGAAAGCACGGCAGACAAGCCCTCTTGGTCCAGTCCCGCTTGGCGACTTATGACAACGGGTAAACACAGTCAGTAAGAACTTCATGGAGATCGCTCCAAAAACGCACAGCCCCTGCACTGAATGTAACCATATTGACATCATCTCACTGCATCGCGTGGCCAGGCAACCATTTGGTCCGAAAGCGGATTCCAGTCACCTCCAGTGGAACTCAGCTTACTGCTACTTTTGAAATAGCATTTAACCATCTGATGCAGACTAAATGTCAATTCAACAAAAAACACCGCCAACACACCCAAAATGCCCTTCACCATGATCAACTCGATCAGCGTAAGGCCGCGTAAACCCATCCTCGCCACCGGGCGAGCGTTTGTCAAAGCACTATGGGTATATAGGATGGTCATGGAAGTTAACGAATTTGCTACCAGTTCAATAGCTGCTTACGCAACAAGTACGAGGGCTATCGGCACATTCTATGCAGATTCTATTTACGGCAGGCATCATCCCGATGGTTTTGCGGGGCTTGCTGTGTTGGGTTGCAGTTTGCTCGTTAGCGTCGCCATGGAGGAATAGCTTCACAGTGCAACCCGTATGGACACCCCTTCACACTCCCAACGCTGGCTCGCTCCGGCGCCCCTATAGTGGGAGCGGCTATTCCATTTTGTGGATTTGGGCCACCGTGCTAGACGCCACATCACTCTCCAATTTTCGCCCTTCGCACCACGCAACCCACATACGGCGATAGAGAGCCTCCAGGTTACGCGTGAACTGCTCGGACTGGCGCAGGGGGCTCGCCTCCATGCGCGGACGGAGCTGACTGCGCAACTCCCCCAAACGAACCGGATTGGCGGCTAGTGCAATTGCGCCTGCCACATAGGTATCCAAGTTATCGAAAGCCAGTTCGTCAGCCAAGTCCAAATTCGCGAGTGCGGACACGGTCTGTCGCGAAACCACGGTGTCGCCGGCAATGGTGACCACGGGCACTCCCATCCAAAGCGCCTCCAGAGTAGTCATGCCGCCATTGAACGGAAAGGTGTCAAGGGCGATGTCAATGTCACCATACTCCGTCAACATTTCGTGGTGCAAGGAGCCCTCGCGCAGGTCCAAACGGTCCGGCGCAATGCCATGCTGTGCAAAACGAGCCAACAGACGCTCCTCGACCACAGCTTCTTTCATCGCACCCGATTTAATGACCAATCGACTGCCGCTGACAGAATGCAAAATCTTGCTCCACGCTGAGATGAGTTCGTCAGTCACTTTGGGCAACCGGTTAAACGAGCCAAAGGTTACTACTGTTGTCTTTTCACTAGGCGGCGACACTACATCCGGCGAATAATCAGGTGGTCCGTAGCAAAACCGGCTATGGGGCATGTACACCGGTACCTCTGAAAAAAACTGGCCGCTGCCCTGCGGGGATGTGAACGGGTCAGTGATGAAGTAATCGATGGCGGACATTCCAGTCGAGTGAAAGTAGCCAATCCACTCCACTTGCACCGGTGCTGGTCGCCGGGCAAATACTTGTAATCGATGGGAAGCAGTGTGCCCAGTGAGATCGACCAGAATGTCGATCTTCGCTTTTTCAATCAGCGAGTACAACTCGTCATCAGCAAGATAAAAAATATCTTCCCAGTGATTGGCCGCTTCACGCAATTCGGGCAACACTTCCTCGGGGCGGATGACCATTGAGAAGCAATGCACCTCAAATTGATCCGCGCAGTGATTTCGCAAAATGTCGCGCAGCAAAAACCCCACCGGATGAGCGACAAAGTCACCCGACACATAACCGATACGCAGTTTGCGTTTTTGATCACGGCTCCAATCATTGAATGAGCCACTGCGCAGTAAAGGCGCCTCATGCCGATCAGCCCACTGTTTGTGGCGCATAAACATGGTCTCGCGGTCCAGGGTTGCAACGTTGTTGTATTCGAACAGGATGTTGGAGCCCATGGTCGCCTGCCAGGGGTCGAGCCGAATGACGCGTTCATAAAGTGCCAGTGCGGCAACGGCATCCCCGCTGCTGCTTAAACATGAACCCAACGTGACTAGCGCAGCAATGTTGTCAGGATGGCGCGCCAAAATACGGTTACAAAAGCCTTCTGATTTCTGCAGGTTACCTGCGGCCTGGTGTGCTGCGGCGAGCATGCCCAAGTTTTGCACGCTGTCACCACGCTCCTTGATTCGGCGCTCCAGGTAGGCAATGGTGTTGACCATGTCGGCCTTGGACCCCAGCAGCGACGCTAGGTTGTAGTGAGCCTCTGGGTAGGCCGGCTGCAACTCCAATGCTTTCTTGTAATGCTTGATGCCTTGCTTCGCTTTGCCGGTGTGAACCAGGAGGTTGCCCAGATTGAGATGGGCCTCTGCGCGAAGCGGCTCCAATTTGACCAACTGTTCGGACAGAACAAGCGCATCTTCATACCGTGACAATTCAAACAAGGCGGCGGTCTTGTTCAGGCGAGCTTCAAAGAAGTCAGGATCAATTCGCAACGCCTTATCAAACCAGACCAGCGCTTCTTCATTTTGCCCTTGTGCGATACACCACTCGCCCAAATTGCTTAACACTTGGAGGTAGCCCGCATTCAATTGCAACGCTTGCTCATACGCATTCCTGGAAGCTTCGAATTCACCGATTTGCCGATAAGCCGCTCCAAGCGTGCACAATAAGGTTGCATCTTTCGGAGACTCGGCGATCGCCCTTAACAAATGCGGTAAAGCCGTATCGGGCTCACCCCTTGCCAGCCCACGGCGCGCCAAATTGTGCATCGCTGCAACGTCGCCGATGCTTGCAGAGCGACTGTCCAACGTATCTGCCACATTCCCAAGACCACGCCGCTCAAGCCAGCGTGTGACCCAACGCATCCATTTTCGGGGTTTCATCTCAATATCAGTTCACCGCTGGCAAAAATTGGCCCGCCATTGCCGCAAGTTCGGTCTCGCTGCGCTTGGTCTTGCTTGCCAATATCCACAAGTCAAATCCACCGATCCTGCGCATGCCGTAATACGAAGAGAAGCCGGCCGCCTTCACCGCTTGGATCAAGGTGGTCAATGTAAAGCCACAGTGGTGAGCCATCCATTGCGGGTTGGCCTCAACAAATGGCCGATAGCTGTACAGAATGTCAAACGGGGTGATAGCGCCTGCATCGGACTGGTAGGCCGTGTCAAACATGCGGTCTTGGGCAATCATTTCTGCAGCGGCCTGTACGTCGGGACAAGTGATAACCGCAAAACCTTGCGAATCCAGAACTCTAAAAAATTCCGCTAATGCCCTTGGGACGTCGTGCCAATACAGGTGCTCAATTCCGTGAGAGGAAAAAATTGCATCCGCGAATTCGTCGGGGACTGCGGTCATATTGACCATCGTGGCGAGAATGTCCGGTTTCACTGCTGGGTCAGCATCCAGACGAACTTCACGCCACGGCGCTTCTTTAAAGCCTGACAGGTGGATTTGCTCCATGGTGGCCATTCCGCAGCCCACGTGCAGCAGTGTTCTTTTCGACGGAACATGCGACGGAGCGGCGGGTACGATACTCAAACCGTATCGACTTTTAAAACCCTCCAGCCACCGCTGGCACCATAGCGATGCCCAGCCAGCCAGCCCCCTCATGAAGCAGAAATAAAGGCGTTGAGTACCAAGGAAAAAACCACTTTTCGCACCACGTCGCCATCGAAACCTGCCACGAACAAACGCTTCTGAAATTGATAGGTAGCAAAAGCACGCGCAATCGGTCCTAGAGAAAATCGGGATCGAATGGCTCGCGCATCACGGTGAAATGCCTGCAATGCTTTATCCCACTCTGCTTCGCTCAAACGCTTCTTCTTATTGGCAGAAGGAATGCACTTGAAAAAGGCCTCTTCTAACGCGAGAGATGCGTCTGATGCTTTTCCCAAAACCACTCCCTAACAAAAGACGCAAGCTGTCATTATCGAGAATGGGTATCGAGTCCGATGCGGCAGGATTAGCCCGTGCAAATGATGGTCGCAGTCGCCGTACTGCCAGCAGCCCCGCCTGAGTAGCTCAAGGTTGCCTTTCCGTTTGCCCCTGCCGTCGATAACAAGCACGAAACATCACCACTGATCGAGAACTTGGTATCCCAACCCACCATGCTGCCGGTCAAGGCGGCACCAGCCCCTGCAGCAGCGAGCTGAATATTCTTGGCGGCGTTTGCGCTGACCTGGTATGAAGCATAGTTAATGGCAGAGTAAGAAGACAGCGCACCGGCGGCGCCCTGAATGGCGGCGAGTTGCGCATCCGACTTTAGATCGACAAACTTAGGCAATGCCACAGCCGCCAGCACACCCAAAATCACAATAACCATCACCAGCTCAATCAGCGTAAAACCACCTTGATTTTGTTTCATAGGTACCACCTTTAATTAATTGATTCTGTCCGGACGAAGGGCTTGCACTGGCACAACGACTGCATACGTTGTTGAATATACACAAATTTTAATCCCAGCACATCGCGTTGTGGATAAAGTTTGACCGCTAACCGTATGAATTAGTTCACAAAATGGTCATAAATCAGGGGTTTTGCCGATCCACATCAATTTAACGGCTGGCGTAACCAGATGTACGGCGCCTGCGCAATCAGCCTAACCTCGCCCGGCGCCGGGCTGAGTCGAAACCAGATAACGTCGGCAAACTGCTCGGGCTCCAACCATTGTGGATATAGCAGGCGGTAGCCCACGCAGGCGCATTCGGGGTCAAAAACCCAGTTGCCGGGCACTATGGAGTCCGCTTTACTGGATGCGACTTCGCCGGCAAAGTTGGCGGGCAGGCTGTCCAGCAACGCAAAGGGATTGCGGGTGGCGGTACCGGTGGCGGCAGTTGTTGTTGGCTGGGCCCTCTTGAGGATTTGCTCCAGCAGCATTGCTTCGCGCAAAATTTTCAGGGTAAAGCGGACCGCCAACCGCTCGCTCTGCGCCTGCACGGTCTGCATCTGACGGCCAAAAACCCAAACCAGCGTCATCACCACCAGTGCCAACGCACTCCACTCCACCAACCGCCGGCTGAGCCATGGCGACACCGGCGGCACACCCTGACCGCGACCCGATTCGGCCACCGCTAGCCGCCGCCGCGGCCTTGCGCCGCCTGGCCCATGTTCCACAAGGGCAGAAACACGCCCAGCGCCAGCAGCAGCACCAGCACACCAATGACTGCCAGCAAAATGGGCTCAATGGCGGCGGACAGGCCTTTGATGTTGTAGTCGGTCTCACGCTCGTACATGGCGGCTATTTCAAACAGCAGGTTGTCCAACTCGCCGGTTTCTTCGCCCACATTGATCATTTGCAGCACTACCGGGGTGAACACACC
>Ga0194061_1001678_pt1 | contig 12675 bp, 12 predicted proteins | sample SepL2221m_MetaG_FD_163423 | JGI IMG/M metagenome (GOLD analysis project Ga0194061, IMG submission 163423) | Anoxic zone freshwater microbial communities from boreal shield lake in IISD Experimental Lakes Area, Ontario, Canada - Sep2016-L224-21m | ecosystem: Environmental > Aquatic > Freshwater >...
GACCAAAAAGTGGGTCAGTGCCAAGACCTAAGGCTGGGTCACTTCCACCTGGAGAAAATCGGACGATGCGCATCGGGCAAGGATATCGTGCCTAGAGAGCAGTAATTTCCCCATTATTAAGGGTAGAAACTTCACGAACTACAAGAACACTACTAATTCTTCTGCGTCGTCCAATGGGACGCTCAGCCGTAATGCTCCAGCCTTGTAATGAGATCGTGCTTCCGGGAATTGGCACACGTCCCAATTTCTTAGCCATCATTCCGCCGATCGTATCGACGTCGTGATAGTCGATTTCTGCCACAGTGATACCCAGTTCTTGGGCAAGGTCTTCAACATGAATACCTGCCTGTGCGCGCGCCTTGTCACTGTTGAGCCACGTAAATGGCTCTTCACCGTCATCAAACTCATCTTCAATCTCACCAACAATTTCTTCAAGGATATCTTCAATCGTGATAATCCCAGCTGTACCACCATATTCATCAACAACAATTGCTAGGTGAATTTGGTCGCGTTGCATCTCTTTTAGTAGTTCTGCAGCCATCTTGATTTCAGGGACAAAGGTCGCTGGTCGCATATGTTGTTCAACGCGCTCAGCCTGTTCGGCTTCGTGATGATCAAGCGTGCGCTTTGCTAAATCTTTGACGTATGCCAATCCAATGATGTTATCGATATCTTCCCCAACAACAGGAATGCGAGAAAATCCTGATCGAAGCGCAAGAGATAGCGCCTGGCGCAGCGACTTATCCTTTTCGATCCAGACCATCTCGGTCCTTGGAACCATAAGTTCGCGGACCAACGTGTCGCCTAATTCGAATACTGAGTGGATCATTTCGTGTTCATCAGATTCCACAAGTCCACGTTCATGAGCCTGGTCCATTAAGTCGCGAAGTTCGGCTTCGTTGGAAAATGGCCCGTGTTTAAATCCCTTCCCGGGAGTTATTGCATTGCCGATTGCAATCAGCAACATCGTGATGGGTGCAAGGAATGTAGCCAGGTAATAGGCAACGACCGCGCCACTGCGCGCCCAAGAATGAGGGTTCTGCTTTCCCAAGGTACGGGGACCGACTCCAACAATTACATAGGAGATAACAACCATGATGATGACGGTGAAAAAGAGCGCTGGTCCCGTGTTGAAGTAATCAAACATGATGAGAGCAAGCAGGACGGTTGCGGTGAGTTCGGCAGTTTTTCGAACAAGCAATACAACGTTGAGATATCGAGCAGAATCCTGAATGACTCGGCGCAAAAGTCTTCCGCCTTTACGATTTTCTAACTCCTCCACCATGACACGTGAAATCGAGGAAAGAGCAGCTTCGCTCCCTGCGAGAAAGCCGGCAAAGGCAAGAAGGAGAACGATGATAAGCACGAGTAGACCCGTCATGAGCGCCACCTTGCTACGAGATCCTCTTGGAGCGCAAACATTTCCGCTTCTTCCTCCGCTATTGCATGGTCATAACCTAATAAATGCAAGAGCCCATGGACCGCTAAAATCTGTAATTCAAATTCAAATTCATGACCAGCATCATCAGCTTGGCTTTGAGCAATCGTCGGGCACAACACAATGTCACCCAAAATTGCGGGTTCGCTATGGTGGGGACGAATCTCATCCATAGGAAAAGAGAGCACGTCCGTTGGGCCAGGTTCATCCATCCACTTGATATGTAACTGCGTCATCTCTTCCTCCTCAACGAGGAGGACATTGAGCTCACATTCATCGTGCAGACCAAGTTGTTCCATAGCAAAGGCAAGGAGAGAATCTAATCCTGCTGGCGTACATTCCACTCCAGAACGATTAAGTATGTCGACGCTCATTGGCTAGCCACCTGGACGTAGCTGGCGTGGCTCTTGCAATTTCGCCAGTCGGTCCGCGTCAAATTTGCCGTAGGCCTCAACGATCTCACCCACAAGGCTGTTGCGAATAACATCCGTGGGAGTGAGCTCGATGAAGGAAATGTCATCGATATCGTCCAAAATTTCACGGATGACTTTCAGCCCTGACTTTGCGCCATTAGGCAAATCAATTTGCGTGACATCGCCTGTAACAACCATCTTTGAGCCAAAGCCCAAGCGAGTAAGAAACATCTTCATCTGCTCGGGGGTGGTGTTCTGTGCTTCATCCAAGATGATGAACGCATCATTGAGAGTACGTCCACGCATATACGCAAGAGGAGCAACCTCTATGACCCCCGTCTGCATGAGGCGAGGAATGGAATCTTGATCAATCATGTCGTGAAGAGCGTCAAAGAGTGGACGCAAATATGGATCAATCTTTTCTGAAAGCGTTCCTGGCAAGAATCCAAGGTGCTCCCCAGCCTCAACGGCAGGCCGAGTCAAAATAATTCGATTTACTTCTTTTGCCTGCAAAGCTGCAACAGCTTTAGCCATTGCCAAATATGTCTTTCCAGTACCAGCTGGTCCAATACCAAATGTGATTGTGCATTCATCAATCGCATCAACATAATGCTTTTGATTCGCGGTCTTTGGTCGAATACTGCGACCTCTATTACTCAAAATATTCAGGGATAAGACTTCGGCTGGATGCTCTTGAGGTTCTTGTTTGAGCATCTCTATCGCTCGCGAGGCCAAATCAATCGTGAGATTTTGTCCTGAGCGGATCACAACGAGAAGTTCGTTCAAGAGAGCTTCTAGTCGAATGCCTTGTTCTGTGTCTCCTGCAAAAGTAATTTCATTTCCGCGAACAGTGATTGTCAGAGTTGGAAATGCCTCTTCAATTACTCGCAAATGTGCATCTGCTGGCCCCAAAAGCGCGACCATAGGAATAGCGCTGGGCACGGCAAAAAGTGTTCTATCCATTGAGTTCATTCTAGGCGATTAGGATTTATCCTGGTGGCCAAGAAAATGAACGTCCGCCAAGAAGGTGCAAATGAGCGTGAAAAACGCTCTGCCCGACGGAGGCGCCTGTATTAAAGACGGTGCGATATCCGTCCAACCCCTCAGTTTTAGCAATCTCATCGGCTGCCGTAAAGAGCGCAGCGGTGATTACTGATGACAACGCCGCCAACCCTGCCGCATTTTCTACGTGAACTGTGGGAACCAGAAGCACGTGCGTAGGTGCTTGAGGGGTTATATCTCTAAAAGCTACAACATTTTCCGAGCGAAAAATAATGTCAGCAGGAATGTCTCCCGTGATGATCTTGCAAAACAGACACGCAGCATCTAGCGACATGTCATCACCATATCTTCAATGCCGCACTAACCGCAGATATTGCAGCAATTCCTGCATGCGCCGAGCGCAAAATAGGACGCCCCAAAAGAACTACCTTGCCACCGGCTCCTTGCATGACGGCAAGCTCCTCATCAGTAAGTCCGCCTTCAGGACCAACAACGATTACGACCGACGAAATGCCCTCAAGGCCCATGAGGGCATCTGAAAATTTCATGGTGGCGCTCTCATGCAGAACGATTGCTAGATCTGCTGCTGCGATAACACCCATGACCGATGCGGTTGTTGCAACTTCTCGTACTTCCGGAATCCAGAATCGGCGGGACTGTTTGCTTGATTCTCGCGCGGTAGTCTGAAGCTTTTCAATACCTGCTTCTGCCCTGCCGATTGATCGCGAGGATTGCCAAGGGATGATGACGTCAACGCCGGCTTCGGTAAGAAGTTCAATTGCCTCTTTTGCTCGATCGCCCTTAGTAAGTGCTTGAATCACAGTAATTGTGATGGCGAGGGCGCGTTGGGAACCCGTCTCCAACACTGTGACGGAAACTGACTTCTTATCCAGGGATGAAACCCTCACGCGCGACCACGAACCTTTGCCATCTGAAAGCAGTAGCTCCTGGCCAGGTTCAATGCGGAGAACACGAGAAAGATGATGTCCATTATCGCCATCAATGAGATAGCTCTGCCCAATTTCTATGGGCAGATTATCAACGTGGAATAGTGCGAGCATCAGCGCCCAAATAACTTACCGAAAAATCCACCATCGTGACCTTGCATTTGGGATTCTCCATCTTTCTCTCCACGTGATTTGGCGAAAGATTGCAACAGTTCCTCTTGCTCCTTGTTGAGCTTGGTTGGAGTATGAACTTCCACATGGACGATTAAGTCGCCACGACCCCCGCTTCGCAAATGCGTCACGCCTTTACCTTTAACAGGCACGGTAGAACCACTTTGAGTACCTGGCTTAATCACAACAGGTATCGGGCCATCAAGAGTCTCCACATTAATTGTTGTTCCTAGCGCCGCGGCTGTCATCGTGATTCCCAGAGCGACATGCAGGGTATCGCCTTCGCGAACAAGGAATTCATGTGGCGTCTGAACGATTTCAACGTAGAGGTCGCCAGCTGGGCCACCTCCTGGCCCAACTTCTCCGCGGCCAGTCATTTGAATGCGATTGCCTGTTTCTACCCCCGCTGGAATTTTCACAGAAATATTTTGACGTGCACGCACGCGTCCATCTCCGGCGCATTCACGACAAGGATTAGCAATAACACTTCCGTATCCTTGGCAATTGGCGCACGGACGACTTGTCATTACTTGGCCAATAAAAGATCGTGTCACTTGCTGAGTTTCGCCGCGACCCTTACATATTTGGCATATCTGTGGCTTGGCCTCATCTGCACATCCCGAACCATGGCACTTGGTACATATAACGGCGCTTTCAACGCTGAGTTCGCGTTCGCTACCAAAACATGCCTCGTTGAGATCTACTTCAATACGAATAAGTGCATCTTGTCCTGCTCGCATACGCGGTCGCGGTCCCCGATTGCCGCCGCCGCCAAAGAAGGCATCCATGATGTCGCCAAATCCAAAACCTTGCCCACCAAATTGTGAGTTTCCGCCCATGTCATAGCTTTGACGTTTTTGTGCATCACCAAGGACTTCATAGGCTGCGGTGACTTCCTTGAAGCGCTCTTGAGTATGCGGATCAGGATTTACATCTGGGTGAAGCTCGCGCGCTAATTTTCGATAAGCACGTTTGATTTCCTCTTGGTTAGCATCGCGCTCGACACCCAAGACTGAATAATGATCTGACACTATGAACCCTCATTTAAGTAATGACCAACGTAACGCGCCACGGCTGATACCGCAGCGATCGAACCCGCATAATCCATCCGTGTGGGTCCGATTACACCCAGCGCGCCTAATGCGTTCGTCTCCGTGCCATAGCCCACGGTGACCAAACTTGTTTGCCGAAGATTGTGTTCATTTTGTTCTTGCCCAATTCGTACTTGCACCGTGTCAGTTACATCGCCCAATAGGCGAAGTAGGACTACCTGCTCCTCCAGCGCTTCAAGGATTGGATGAATCTGGGCGGTGAAATCTTCACGAAAACGTGCAAGGTTGGCGGTGCCAGCAAGAACTACTTTCTCTTCGGGTTTTTCCATCGACATTTCGATGATGGTTGAAATAATCCGGCTGACCGCTGGGCGATCATTCATGCTGTAACTATCGAGAAGCCCCGAAAGTCGCTCTGCGACATCGAGTAATCGGGCGCCAGTGATGGCTTGGTTGAGCTGAGTGCGTAAATTTGCTAAGAAATTCTCTGGGAGATCATGGCTAAATTCCATGATGCGTTGTTCTATTCGACCCGCATCTGTAATAAAAATGATCATGAGTCTGGTTGAAGTCAGCAAAACCAGTTCAACATGACGCACTCGGGATTTCACAATAGATGGATACTGGACGACAGCCACTTGCTTTGTTACATCAGCGAGCAAACGAACTGTGCGCATGACAACATCATCAAGGTCTAGCGCGCCCTCAAGAAAAGTTTCGATCGCACGGCGCTCGGCGTTAGAGAGAGGCTTAATCGTTGCTAACTTATCGACGAAAACTCGATATCCAAGGTCTGTCGGAATGCGACCAGCACTGGTGTGTGGATGAGTAATCAAGCCTTCTTCTTCAAGGACCGCCATCTCGTTGCGAATAGTTGCTGGAGAGATTCCAAGTCCAGCACGGTCTGCAATGGATTTTGACCCAACAGGTTCTTGGGTCGTTACATACTCATCGACGATGGCGCGAAGGATTTCAAGACGGCGAGAGGACATGAGTAGTAGTTACGCCTTCACAGCGCGGATGTCGGTCAACTTTTCCATGATAACCAAGGTTACTACACAACCAATTCGCGCACGATTCGATCAGCAATCAACCGTCCGGTGGGCGTGAGCATCAATATTCCTGCTAGCCAATGCTGCTCATCAATATGCCCTGATTGCGCGTACGGCGCTATGGTCTCAATCTGATCTGTAGAAAGTTTAGATAAGGAAATTCCTTCTCGCATTCGTATCTGCAACATGATTGCCTCATCAGATAACTGCGAGGCTGTGAGCGTTTCACTTTCTGCCACAACTGTTGTGCCAGCAAAGAGCGCAGACTTATATGCGGTGGGATGTTTAATATTCCACCAACGAACACCATCCCTATGTGAATGAGCCCCCGGTCCAAGTCCCCACCAATTGGCATTTTTCCAATAGGCGACGTTGTGCCTGGATTCGTGTCCGGGCTTTGACCAATTGCTTAACTCATACCAAGACAGACCAGCATCTTGTGCCAATTGATCAACAAGCAAATACATATCCGCCATCACGTCATCATCGGGCATGGACAATTCACCACGCTTAATTTGATTGGCCAACTTAGTGCCGGTTTCAACAATCAGTGCATAAGCACTGATGTGATCCACTCCAAGAGATAGGGCACTTTCAACACTGGTTCGCCAATCTTGCAATGACTCCCCTGGTGTTCCATAAATGAGATCAACACTGACACTTGAGAACCCTGCAGAGCGCGCACCCTCAACGGCGCGAAGTACGTTCTCTGGATTATGTGTGCGATCCAGAGTTGCTAAAACATGTGGAACAGCCGACTGCATTCCGAAGGAAACGCGATTAAATCCTGCCTCACGAAATTGTGCGAGTTTTGCTGCATCTACCGAATCTGGATTAGCTTCTAGAGTAATTTCACACTCTTTACCGACTTCCCACCCTGATTTTATTGCATCAATCACTCGACCTAAATCGCGTGCTGGAAGCAAGCTTGGTGTGCCTCCCCCAAAGAATATTGTCGGCACAAATCCAGGGGCGCTTTCTCGAGCGATCTCTACTTCGCGCAGCACCGCATCAATGTAATCACCGGAAACAGTTTCAAGCGTTCCACCATCTAATAGCTGAGAAGGCGTGTAGGTGTTGAAATCACAATAGCCACAGCGCTTTACGCAATAAGGAATGTGCACATAGAAAGAGAGGTTACGTGTAATCTCTTTCTTCATGCCCAAAGAATACACACCCTTTGAATCATCCTTGAATAAATGGGACGTGACGAATAACCTCCATATATGTCAAACAGTGGGTTGAAACCGTTGAGAGTTGCTGATAACCGGGTTCCTGTTTTCTACGCAGGAGGGCAAAAGATCAACAAGTTTCGACATCAGCCCAATGATGTTCAAGGACCCGAGGATTGGGTTGGCTCAATATCAAAGTTGCCACAAAGTATCTTGCCTCAAGGCGCTAACAAAAAAACCGGTGTCTCACTTACTGAGTCTGGCTATTTGGATGATCTAATTTCAGTAAACCCTCAAGGCTGGCTTGGGGATCAATTAGCCGCAATCATGAGAGACAATTCGGCACTGTTGGTGAAGCTTTTGGATGCAGGCGAACGATTGCCCGTGCATGCACATCCAACCCGCGATTTTGCAAAGCAACATCTCAATAGTTTCTTCGGTAAGACTGAAGGATGGATTGTTCTCGATGCTGACCCTGGTTCAAAGATTTGGTTAGGGATGCGCGAGGAGATTGCTGCTGATGCACTGGCGCGTCATATCGAAAGCCAATCGATAGAGATGATTTTAGGGCTAATGAATGAATATACGGTTTCGATAGGTCAAGTGATTTATGTCCCTGCCGGAACGCTGCACGCTATAGGGCCCGGGATCTTGATAGCTGAGTGCCAAGAGCCAACATCTTTTTCTATCTTGTGCGAGTACAAATCCTTTGGTTTGAGTCAAAATGCTGCAACTTTAGGACTTGGTTGGGAGAAGGTGATATCTGGTCTCACTCTCAAACCAGATCTAAAGGCTAGCGAGAATTACTTCCCGATCCAACGCGAATTACTAAAGAACGATTCATCGAGCATTTACTCCCTCTTTGCCAAGGAGGGTGATGATTTCTTTCGGGCCCTTCGAGTGGCCACGACCTCTGAAGTCGCATTACCTGTGAATACTTTCTCCATCTTGATCGTGAGCGATGGCAGTGGAATTTTGAAATGGGATACGGGCGAGGTTGTTGTTAGCGCCGGTGAGACATTAGTTATTCCAGCGCAAGTGTCAGGAGTTAAACTTCAAGGTAATGTTGGTGGCCTTCTCTTTCTGCCACCCATATTGTCTTAATTATTGCGCAGAGTGGTTACTTTCTAGCGGCTTTCGCCTTTTCGATATCGGCATCAGTAGCAAGAGCCGCGATAAAGGCTTCCTGAGGAACTTCAACTCGTCCCACCATTTTCATGCGCTTCTTGCCTTCCTTCTGCTTTTCCAGAAGTTTGCGCTTTCGAGAAATATCTCCGCCGTAGCACTTAGCCAAAACATCCTTACGGATAGCGCTGATATTTTCGCGAGCGATGATTCGTGATCCGATCGCCGCTTGAATAGGTACCTCAAACTGTTGGCGAGGAATAAGTTGGCGCAATTTGCCCGTCATCATTAATCCGTAGGCATACGCCTTTTCACGGTGAACGATGGCGCTGAATGCATCTACTGCTTCGCCTTGAAGCAAGATATCTACCTTAACGAGGTCTCCCTCGGCATCGCCGATTGCCTCATAATCGAGTGAGGCATAGCCACGCGTACTTGATTTCAATTTGTCGAAGAAGTCAAAGACAATCTCAGCCAAAGGCAGTGTGTAACGAATCTCAACGCGGTCCTCAGAGAGATAGTCCATGCCGAGCAACGTGCCACGACGTTGTTGGCAGAGCTCCATAATTGCGCCAATAAATTCGGCAGGTGCAAGAATTGTCGAGCGAACAATAGGTTCTTCAACGCTCACGATTTTGCCATCGGGAAATTCGCTGGGGTTTGTGACAATCATGGATTTACCATCATCGAGTTTGACGTTATAAACCACGTTAGGGGCAGTTGAAATAAGGCTGAGATTTGATTCTCGCTCTAGGCGCTCACGGACAATCTCCATGTGCAGCAGCCCAAGGAATCCACAACGAAAACCAAAGCCAAGTGCAGCAGAGGATTCAGGTTCATAAACAAGGGCAGCATCGTTGAGTTGCAACTTATCCAGGGCTTCACGGAGCAACGGGTAATCAGCCCCATCTAATGGATAGAGCCCAGAAAAGACCATCGGCTTTGGATCTTTATATCCAGCAAGAGGCGTCTTGGTTGGATTGTTAAAGTTAGTGACAGTGTCACCGACACGTGATTGACGAACATCTTTTACGCCCGTGATTAAGTAGCCAACCTCGCCAACGCCAAGACCTTTACTGGCAACGGGTTCTGGAGAAATAACTCCGACCTCAAGCATTTCATGTCGAACACCCGTTGAGTACATTTGAATTTGATCGCGTGCCGATAAATGGCCATCGATTACGCGAACGTAGGTAACAACTCCGCGGTAAACATCGTAAACAGAATCAAAGATCAATGCGCGGGCAGGTGCGTTTGCATCACCTTGAGGCGCAGGAATTTGTTCAATGATTTGGTCAAGAAGCTCGGCAACGCCCGCTCCAGTTTTACCTGAAACCAAAAGGCAATCACTAGGTTCGCACCCGATTAACTTTGCTAATTCTGCGGCAAACTTTTCGGGTTGAGCGGCGGGCAAATCAATTTTATTCAGCACAGGAATGATTTTTAAGTTGTTCTCCATCGCCAGGTATAAGTTGGCAAGAGTTTGGGCTTCAATTCCTTGGGCACAATCTACGAGCAAGATCGCACCTTCACTTGCAGCCAGCGAGCGCGATACTTCATAGGTGAAGTCCACGTGCCCAGGAGTATCGATCATGTTGAGGATGTATTCCTTGCCATCGATACCCGAGCGCCATGGCAAACGAACCGCTTGAGATTTAATTGTGATTCCACGTTCGCGTTCTATATCCATGCGGTCTAGGTACTGGGCACGCATATTGCGTGGATCAACTACCTCGGTAATTCCGAGCATGCGGTCAGCAAGTGTGGATTTTCCATGATCGATGTGAGCGATGATCGCAAAATTGCGAATCTGCGCCGGATAGGTAGACGCTGGTTGCGGTGCCTTAGCAAGTGAAATTGCAGGCATGAACCTAGCCTCGCTTTAGAGTGAAGAGAAAATTAACGAACGCCAGCTTTGGTAGCTGACTTAGCCATCTTGGACTTCTTATTCGCTGCTGCATTCTTGTGAAGAACACCCTTGGCAACGGCGACATCCAGAGCCTGTGATGCGCTGCGTAGTTCGGAAGTGATCGTTGCGGCATCTCCGGCAGTAACAGCGTCGCGGAACTTGCGAACAGCGGTCTTGATGGATGAGCTCACGGCCTTGTTACGAAGGCGTGCCTTCTCATTGGTCTTGATCCGCTTAATCTGCGACTTGATATTTGCCACGTGCGCTTGTCCTGTCCTATTTCGTGAAGATGGCCGACCCTGATGAGTCCTGCCCAAGAGGGTGAAGGCTACCAGCGAGGAGGTGTAAGCCTCAAATTGAGCAGGAGTGCGCTTCTAGGAGCGAGCGCGAGCAATCTCTGAAACAGCCCTCTCAAGAGCATAAATCGGGTCAACGGCGGCGCCTTTTACCGCTGCATCTGCCTGGGCAATCGCTGCTACTGCTGTGGCGATCGCCTTTGGCGGCCATGACGATAGCTGACGTCGAGCCTTATCAATCTGCCAAGGAGCCATGCCCAGAACGCCCGCAAGCTCGAAGGATTTGGATCCGCGATTGGCTCCTGAAACTTTTGCCAGCGAACGAAGCGCCGACGCAATCGCGCTGGTGACCATCACGGGATCAGTGCCTGTCGCAATGGCGCTTCGAAGGGCAAGGAGAGCCTTTGAAATATCTCCCTCGAGGGTTGCATCGGCAACATCAAATCCTGTTGTCTCCATACGACCTTGATGATACTTATCGATCATTGATTCATCGATAACACCGGTCGTATCTGATGCGATCTGTGAACACGCAGCGCTGAGTTCGCGCAATTCATTTCCAACAGCGCCCACAAGTGCAGCAACCGCCCCTGGAGTGATCTTGCGCCCTGCATCCAACATCATGTTCTTTACGAAATCTTGTTTTTCGCTTTCTTTTTTTAACGGATCACAGGTAATGATTTCTGGTTTAACTTTCTTGATGACGTCCAAAAGTGCTTTGCCTTTAACTCCACCTTTATGAATAAAGACCACCGTGATTGTCGGATCCATATCAGCAAGGTATCGAGTGACTTCGTCCTGGACTTCCATCAACAGATCTTGAAGATCTCGAATAATCAGGACGCGTTTTTCACTAAAGAGAGATGGGGAAAGTGAATCGGCTATATCTCCTATGACTGCATCTGCGCTGAAGATAGTGGTGATCTCTGCGCCATCACTTTTAAATTGCGCCATCAATTTTACAAGAGCGCGGTCAGAGAGTGCTGATTCAGATCCAAGCAATAGATAGATGCTCATCCCAGCCTCACTTTCTGCCACCATGCGCCGGAGCCGCTTGTTCGAACTCGAAAGCGATGCGCCCTTGCCGTTACCGCAATGGCCCCGCTCGTATCGGTCCGGTAGACCCGGCTTCGAAGTCTATCCAGGACCGCCAGAGTTTGAGGTGCCGGATGACCATAGGAGTTTCCCGTGCCTACGCTGATGAGGGCAATGGTGGGGGAAAGTCGCGACATCAAAGCGGGATCTTGATAAAGGGAACCGTGGTGGCTGACCTTGTAAACATCCACGTGCATCAACATATCCACCAGTTGCACCTGAACAGGTGGCTCAAGATCACCCGCGGTAAAAAGTGTGAAATCGGAGGCAGTAATAAGTAAAGCGATACTCGAATTATTGATCGCCGAACCATCCCCGGGCATGAGCGCATACGAGTGCGAAGCGTCATCGGGCCATAAAACTTTCAGGCACATGGGACCTCGCTCACTGGCAATCACAACTGAACTGCCGGCAACAACGTTTACTTGTGGAACACCTACTAGCCACTGATGTACGCGATCACTTTCAAAAAGTGGTTCACGATTGTTGCTTACCCAGACTTGCCCAACCGTGCGATGGTTAATGAGGCCAGCAACACCTTCCACATGATCGGCGTGGAAATGAGATAGCACCAGCAGTGGGATTTCTTTAATGCCAAGGTTGCTCAAACATTTATCCTCCAGCCCAGCATCTGGCCCGGTATCAATCACTATCGCGCGATGGTGTCCCAAGTTGATCACCAATGAATCTCCTTGCCCGACATCACAATTTGCAATCTGCCAATCCCCCGCTGGCCAACGAGTCATCCAAGAAAAGGCGAGAGCACAGATAAGAACCGCCGCAACGATGTATCGAATACGAGTCTTAAAAAAGAGAAGAAGCGCCAATGTTGCGATCATGATCGCCAGCGCAACAGCGAATCCCACCAGCCCTGTGGTGAATTGCACGACGGGAAACTTGCCTGACCAGTGAGCAACACTTGCAATCCAGTCGGCAGGAAAACGAATAAGAATCAGAAAGAAGGAACTAAGCCCAGCAGCAAAGGGAGACGTAAGAGCTGCAA
>Ga0194061_1001680_pt1 | contig 12669 bp, 13 predicted proteins | sample SepL2221m_MetaG_FD_163423 | JGI IMG/M metagenome (GOLD analysis project Ga0194061, IMG submission 163423) | Anoxic zone freshwater microbial communities from boreal shield lake in IISD Experimental Lakes Area, Ontario, Canada - Sep2016-L224-21m | ecosystem: Environmental > Aquatic > Freshwater >...
GTTTTTCTGGTAGTATTCCGCGCCCGTTTTGGCGGCTTCCCTGGCCTTTGCGAGGGCTTCCTTGGCTTGCTGATAATAACTTTTTTCCGCCTCGGTCTCCAGTCGGACCGGCGGGTTGACGGTCTCGGGGGTCGGTTTTGCCGTGGTGTCGGGCGCGGGCGTGGTGAGGTAGATGCCGGGGCAGTTGCCGTTGTTCAGGGTGCAGGGGTCGCCCTCGCGGACGACGCGCCTGCCGCCCGCATGAACCGAGGAGGATGCGCCGGTCGGTTTGACTTCGCCGTTGACGGTGCCGCTTTTCACCCCGCCGGCGCTGCCGGCTTCGTCGCCGGTGCAGCGGGGCTGGGTGGTCTGGTCCAGCACATAGGCAGGTTCGCCGTTGAAGCGGACGCTGTTGACGGTGCCGGTGCTTAAGTCTTGGCTGACGGGATAGGGCAGTGGCGGCGTCGCCGCGCCCACTGGCGTCTTGTTGATCGAGGGCGCGGTGGAGACGGCCTTGAAGCTGCCGCTTTTGCGCGCGCCGAGCGGGTTAGCCACGGTTCAGTTGCGCCCTGACCCAGGCATCATAAATCATGGGGTTGGATTTTGCCGTTCGGCGCAATACGCGGGTACGCCATTGCACCCTACGCGGGCCAGGAGGCATCCCCACCTAGGACGTGGGGGCGATGGCAATCAAGCGAAGCTGCCCGGATACTCCCGCTTGAATTTCCCGATGACTTGGTCCAACAGCGGCGTGTCGGGCTGCGGCAGCGGCACCGGCTGCGGCATCCGGGCCAGCGGCTGGTTCATCAAGGGATGGTCGAAGGTGCCGGGGTTCGGCAGCCCTAGCCATTCGCGCACCCGCAGGAAGCTTAGAATTTCGTGGGGGAAAAGCATATAGTCCTCATCATCGAATTCGGCGATCTCGTCGTGTGCGGTCTCGCGGGCCTCGCGCAGATGAAAGTCCGCCATCGCCGTGACGAATGACTGCACGGTGTCGACATCAGGGATGCGCCAGTCGGCCAGCACCTTGTCATAGGGACTCATGTCTTCGGGGTAGGAATAAAGGGAAGTATTTAGGATCAATCCTTTGGCGGAACAGTATAGATGCAGCAGAAACCAGAAGTGCCGGTATAAGGAACCGGCTTCGTGTTCTTCATTATGCCGTAAATCCAGCAAGGAAGTATCCAGCCCTTTTACCAGCAGGCGGCCAACTGTGTTGGCATCGGTGCGCCATCCGCTCAGGATGTTTAGAGAAAAATTGAACGCAGCCTGATGTAGCAGTATTGATCCATTTTGCCCCGCATCGGCAAACGCCGATTCAAACTGCACCGCCGCCTTGGCGTACCGGGCGCACAGTGCGAACTCGTCTAACGGGTAGCGGTCTTCGTTCAGTACTGCATTGGCGTATCCGCTGAAATGCCAAGTGAGTAGGTGATCTGTTTCCGTACCCACGGTGTATAATTCGTTTTCGTCGCCCGCGAGACATGCTTCATAACTTTTCTTGGGGCCATCCCAAAATAACTTGCGCTGAGTTTTCCCATCTACCCAGTCGCCAAATTCCCGGCAAAGTTTATTCTGTAATTTTTCTACTTGTTTATTCATATTATTCATTTTGTCGTCATCAGGGTTTTGCTTTTCGAGTTTTCGGATTCCATGGCTTCGAGCGCGAAGGGCGGTTCGGGTGTTTAAAACAGCCTTTGTCCAAATCGTCCACGAATACCTCATATTTCTCGTATGTAACTGGCTGGCCTTTTCTTTTGGCAATATCGATCCACTTTTTTGTTTGTACCGCATTTTCCATCGCCTCAGGCACTTTTCCGTAGTTACCTCTACCTGCGGATGCACGATCAAGCCGGTCTTTTGTAAACTTCTCACCCCCCAACTTCGATTGATCCCGACTCAACGACGGCGCAGAGTTGCCATCGGTGGTCTTGACTTCCCAGACCTTGACCTCGCCCGTGGTGCTGTTGCGCCCAATCAAATCGACCCCGTGGCCTGAGTTGTTTTGCACGGCCACGACCTCGTCGAAGCCTTGTCCGGCCATGTCCGTACTCGCCAGCCATTCGCCGCACTAAAGCACTAAAAGCTAAATGGCTTTAACTTAGAAATTCTACGATCCCAAATGCCATGTGGAAACACAGTTACTGCTTTCTGGTTTATATCTTCATCATGAAAACCTGTCAATGTAATACCTAGATTAATGAATATGACAAAGCCAAGATATATAAAAGCTTGTGAATCCTCGTCATACAATTTTTTTAAAACGGTATTTTCATTCTCTTTAAAAAGCATTATATTTCCATATCTCACACCTATCATTTGACGACCAAAGCCGATATGGTTCAAAGAAGCAGGGTCTTGTGCAGTATAACCAACATTCATAAATGAACGGAACTCGACGCGTTGATTCAAATGATTTTTGCTTATGTTATCAGGTGGGCCTATTAGATTTTCTACATCTTGTATTTTCATCCCAAATGACAGCAAGCTCGCTCCGGAATAAGGGAAAATTTCAAAATCTGTGTTTATATTCATGATTTTTTATTTAAGGGAGAAGTTTATGCTTTTCAAGGCATTTGAAATATTCTAGCATTTCTCGCATTTCCAAATTAATGTAATTTTTTATAGCTAATATCCAGATTATTTTTTGAATCGTCATTAAGTTATTTTAACAGGCAGAAGTTTTGGGTCGTATTCACGCCAAACTCCCCTAGAAAAGACTGTTACGACTCGTTGCTCTTGATCCGAGATAAGGAATCCATCTAAAGTAATCCCAAATTTGAATAGTACCGTAAAACCAACATCTTCACGCGGATATCCGTCAAGAAGGCATAAATCCCGATAGACCTCTGGACCACTTCGCTCAAATAATTTAATTCCTTCAACCTCTGCTGTCATTTGTGCATATCCGAAACCAATTTCCAATGCAGTTCCATCCACTGCTGAGAACGTAATAGTTATATCATTGCTGTGCCAATAATCAATTACTTTCGGCCCAAATCTGCTATTCTTGGAACTGTCAGGTATCCCTAAGATTGCATGCAATTGATCGCGATTCATTCCAAAATATATTGGCCCGACCCCAACATATGGGAATACACGGAAGTTTGTAAACATTCATTGTCCTTTTATCAAAAAACCATTTTTTTTAAGGCACTTGAAATATTCAAGCATTAGGATATTTTAATAACACCATGCCTGTATACCAATTAAATTGTATCATTAAATTATGTTAAAGTTTCAATAGACTGATTTTCTGTCAAATAGCTTCATCTCCAAAAAATCGTCATCCCATCGCCCGCGACCAAATGCACAAATTGCTACGTCTGAATCATCATCGTGCATAAAACCGGTAATTGATATTCCAAGATTCTTAAAAACTATCATACCTACATCTTCATAGACTTCATTGTCAATAGCAAGTAACTCTTTGATGCGATCAATTTTGGGTGGTTTAAGTATATATATATTATTTAATTGAATTTCTGTGCATAATTTTTTTAGCCCAATTTCAATTAGTGTTGTCTCGCTTAAAGAGTATGTTGTAACGATGCCATTTCTATATTCAATTCGTTCGTTTAGTATGTTTTTGCTTATTCTATCTGCCTCTCCCCAAAGCATGGCTACATGCGTAGGTGTCATACCAAACTGCACCTGATCTATTCCAAGATATGGCTGGATTCGATGAATGTTACTTGGATTCATAAGGCTCTCATTTTAATAAACCGTTTTTTTCAAGACATTTGAAGTATGCAAGCATTTCGCGTATTGCTTTGTTGTATTTTTTTGAATTACCTATTTCACGAGAGAGCCGCCTAATATCGAGAATCTCTTTACTAATCGCATTACGCCATTTCCCATCTACCAGCAATTCCTTAATCTGGTTGCGATAAACTTTGCTTGCCCGCCCTTTTGCCCCATGACTTGAAGTAGCCAAATGATCCGCCGAGTCCATTTGAATCGCCGGCCCATCATTTCGTTGCAACGGGCTGGCATCATCCGCCGGCATATGATGCGAGTCCTTTTGATCGCCGGTAGGTTTGCTTACCTGCCCGTGAGCGCCGCCACGGTATGGGCCTTCGCCGCTTCCTTTGCGCAAATGGTCGCAGGGTCCGGCAGTCTTCTTGCCCAAGACCTTGAACCCGTCCTTGCCTTTCTTGCCGCCGCCCGCGCCGGCTTCCGTCTGCGGTTGGGTGTCGCCGCTGTGGATGTCCTTTTTAACCGTGCCCTTCTTCCCCGGCAACATTCCTTTCAGCTTGTTGATCTTCTTCGCCAGCCTGTTCTCGGCGAAGGCCAGCGCGAGCGCCGTCATGTCGGGCAGTTCGCCGGTCAGGACGAAGTCCGCCGCAGCATCGAGGACGGTGGCGCCGGTCTCGGTGACGCCGCCGACGGTGGTCACGCCCGCTCCGACGGCGGTGGCGGCCCCACCAATCACTTCCATCCCGGCGGCCACGGGCGCGCCCACGCCGGTCGCCGCCACCGCGCCCCCGGCCAGCATGGTGCCTTCGCCTAAGGCGGTGGCCTTCATGCCCTTGTCCATCGCGTCGCCGGCGAAGTCGTGCAGCGGCCCGGCGATGTTTTTCTGGTAGTATTCCGCGCCCGGTTTGGCGGCTTCCCTGGCCTTTGCGAGGGCTTCCTTGGCTTGCTGATAATAACTTTTTTCCGCCTCGGTCTCCAGTTGGACCGGCGGGTTGACGGTCTCGGCGGTCGGTTTTTCCGTGGTGTCGGGCGCGGGCGTGGTGAGGTAGATGCCGGGGCAGTTGCCGTTGTTCAGGGTGCAGGGGTCGCCCTCGCGGACGACGCGCTTGCCGCCCACATAGACCGAGGAGGATGCGCCGGTCGGTTTGACTTCGCCGTTGACGGTGCCGCTTTTCACCCCGCCGGCACTGCCGGCCTCGTCGCCGGTGCAGCGGGGCTGGGTGGTCTGGTCCAGCACATAGGCGGGTTTGCCGTTGAAGCGGACGCTGTTGACAGTGCCGGTGCTGGTGCTTAAGTCTTGGCTGACGGGATAGGGCAGTGGCGGCGTCGCCGCGCCCACTGGCGTCTTGTTGATCGAGGGCGCGGTGGAGACGGCCTTGAAGCTGCCGCTTTTGCGCGCACCGAGCGGGTTAGCCACGGTTCAGTTGCGCCCTGACCCAGGCATCGAACTGGTCATCGGTCAAATCGGTTGGTAGGGAAGCGCTTTCTGCGGCGGCGGGGTCGCTTTGCGCCGTTACGGCTGGTATTGCGGCGGGCGTGGATAAGCCAGCCTTGTAGTGTTCGATGGCCGCTTGATCAGCATCGCGTTGGGCGAAGCTGCGCAAGCGCACCTCGACGGCACGGACGGGGGTTTCTTCGTCGATTGCCAGCACGGCCCGCCATACCAAGCTTACGCACTGGGTCTCGGGTTCGATGATAAGCGTGTCGATGTGCAGGGCATGGGTGAATAGCCCGCCGCTGTCTAAGCGGGCCAGCAAAAAGCATTCTTGGCCGGGCAATTCAAGCCGCAACCGGGTGTTGCCGTGTCCGTCCACACTCGCCCCCGGCGCGTCATAGGCACACAGGTTGGTCAATAAGAGGGTTTCGCCGCCTTCGAGATAGTCGGTTTGCTGGTCGGGCGGGGCGGCGTTCCAGATGGCGAAGTCGAAGTCTTCGGGCAGCCAGGCATCGCTTTGGATAAAAGTATCGTCAACCGTACCGACGAGTTTGCCGCGTTCGGGGTGGGCCTTGGGGCGGATGCCGAAACCGGCGGGCAGGCTTGCCGCCCGTTCTTCGGTCAGGGTGCCGTTCAGGCACTGCTTGAAGCATTCGACGGTAAGCGGGCAGTCGGGGTGTTCGATTTGCGGCGCGGCAAAGCGTTCAATCCCCGTGGCTTCTTGATACCCGTGTTCGACGAAACCCAAGCCGACGGGGTTGGCGGTGAACACGACATGGGCGGCGGGCTGTCCGGCGAAGGGCTGGTGCGCGTCGGGATGCCCGGCCAGTTGCCCGGGGGTTAACCGGTATTGAGTGTCCAACCGTTGCGCGGCGGCGTCGCCTTGGTCAATCCGGCATTGACCGCCAAAGGCGTATTCGTCTCGCACCGGCACAGCGAGTGTCGGTTCCGGTTCGGTAAGCCGCCAAGACTTTGGTGTGTTCGCGCCGGGTTTGCCGGGCGATTCGTCCGCATAAATGAATTGGCGCGGGCCGGTGACGGAGAGCGTTTTGTCAATCAGCGCACTGCCCAGCCCCGGCTTGCCGACCGCTAAGCGTACATCGAAGCGCGGCACGGGTCGGTTTTGCGGCGCATGGGCCACGGCGTTGACGATGACATCGCAACGCGGCTTGTATTGGCACAAATCGGACTCTTGCCTGAGGCTGCTTTGGTTCGCCGCGCCGAAAAACTCGTCCGCCACGCACAGCGGGGCCGGTTGCGCCGCGTAGTAAAGCCTTGCCGGCGCGTTCCGGTTCCAAGTCAAGGTTTGGCGCACTGCGACGACATGGAAGCGCTGGCCGTGCGGGTCAATCCCTTGGAAGGCCATGGCTGGAAAAGGCGTGTGGTTGACGAAGTCCATGAGTGGCTCAGTTGATATGGATTGCTTCGCCTGTTGTCTGCACCAGACCTGAGGATTCGATATAAATCATGGGGTTGGATTTTTCCATTCGGCCCTATTGCGCCATGTGCAGCCCATTTTCCAGCGTGAATGCTTGCGGCGACACCAAAAAGACGGTCTCGAACAGCTTCGCCATCCTCCAACTTATAGCAGAAATCACAACTTTACACCATAATTTGGAATTTGAAAAAATATTTTCTTTTTGAACTTGCCTACAAATTCTGATAAAGTTGACATGAAGGCACCTGTTTTTTAACTCTCTTATTTTTAGTTTATGTATTATTACGATTCCGTTAACATCTCAGCCGACGACCAAACCATAGCCACACATCCGCTTATTGATGCTTGTGATGGCTCTATTATCTACCGGCTTTTGGAGCATTTGGGCGTTCCATGCGCTGGAAAAACTGTATTAGACTTAGGTTCGGGTACAGGACAAGTATCAAGAATACTTCTTGGTATTCCATATTTAAGTGTAGAGGCTTGCGATCTTGATCCTCAATCATTTGCCTACTTTGAAACTCATCCAGAACTTAAAAATGTTCCTTTTCACATTCTTGATGTATTGGAGGATGAACTACCAAAACGATATGATGCAATAGTTTGTCGTGGCGTTTACCACCACTTCCCAAAGTCAAAACGTGCAAACTTCCTGAAAAGAATGAGTGCATATTCAAACTTATTAATTGTTGCTGATGAGGGCATACGCGAATATGAAAATGAAAAAGAGCGAGTGCGTAATTGTGAAACTTGGTATGGTTATGTAATTGATGAAGCAAAACGCAGGGGCATTACCCGTCTGGCTGAAATCGAAACCGATTTTCTCGATCATGAGCGGCTTGGGACTGCCGATGATGGTTTGGACTTTAAAGAGAGTCCTACACATCTTGTCGAAGATGCATTTAAAGTGGGGTTAAAACCTATATCAGTTGACAGGCTAGGCCCATGGGATGAATTTGGAGGTGGATTTTATACTGCAACATTTGCTTTAGAATAAAATCAACATGTCTTCTTATAGAGATTACATCCCGTTCATTCCTTCGATAGTTATTATATTTGGTATACTAATATTTAAATGGTATATATTTTATAAGAATGATTGTAAAAATGGCAAATGGTATATTATCCAAGGTTTACGTCTTGTGCCTATGTCATTGGTTGCATTTGGTGTACCTCTTGGTCTTTTATTTTATGGTATTAATCGCGGAGGTATATTAACCTTTTTAGCAGGGTTTTTAATAGTATTAGGGATTATTGTAATAGGTATTCAGATCATATTAATAGATAAAGAAGAGTTTTTAGATTTCAAGGCCGAGTGTAAATTTATGTTTTTACACGCGACAACCGCATGGACCGTAGGGGGTGGTTTAGCTTGTTTTTTAACAGGTGGATATCTCCTTTTTGTTTCAACAGGAGGTTTACATGATCATTATAACACGGGATTAAGTATTTATATGGGAATAATAGGTGCTACCCTTGCTGTTCATGCCTTCTATCGTCATACTGCTCCAATTATTGAAATGAACTTTCTATTGCGACGCCTTGTTGATGATCTTAAAAACGCAGGAGTTGATGATCGTCTATGGATAATATATCCAGCCATGAACATAGGGTACTACAGAAATCGAGAGGATAGCACAGGTGACTTACCTTCAAATCATATATACAATCAATTCAAGACTGAACTAGGCAACTGTGCGAAAAGACTAAAATCGAACGCAACAGCCTTAACTTATCCTAGAGATTTATATGAACTACTTTTTGAATGTTATATTAAACACTTACAAAATAATAAACTTAAAAATGGTAAACCTAAAACTGATAATGAGATCAATTGTATTATTACTGCCTGTGTGACTGAAGCAGGAGAGTGCTTAGAAGAATTTGTGGCACATGAAGGGTACTATAAATACAAAATAGAAAAATATGGCAAACATGTGGAGGTTATGCCAAGAGAATTTCCACAGCATATGATAATAATAGGTCATGTAGTTTATAGCATAATGAGTTATGGTTTGCCATTATATAAACCAGATATGAAAAACCCAGACAACGAAAAAAGTAAAGAATTTCATGGAAGATTTGAACCAATAGAACATGAAAAAAAACCTGTATCTCTTCTTGTGTATAGAAGAGAAGATGCTACCCTTGCAGAATCATTAGATGAACATCTTAAACGATTTATAGAACATATTGAATCTGAACAGAGCAAGTATGAACAGAAAATCCAAATTTAGTTTATTTATATTAATATTAGCTATTATATTATATATATTTTTTATTGGTTATAAAGAATTTTATCAACTAAAAATAAACAAATATTCGATTGCAATAATATCAATTGTTGAAATAGAGCCTATAGCCGAATTAAGAAGAGGGTTTCGCCAACAATTTGAATCCTCAAACTTTGCCAAAAATCATAACGTTCAATTTATAGAATTTAACGCTCAAGGAGACTCTAGCTTAATAAATCAAATTGCTGACAAGATGGTTGTGGATAGGCCTGATCTTATTTATGTGCTTGGTACGCCAGTTTCTCAGGCGATTCAAAAACGCGCACCGGATTTGTTAATTTTACAGGGTGCTGCCACTGATCCGGTTTCCGCTGGTCTAGCAGACTCTTGGGAGGGTTCGGGTAAAAATTATATCGCTACGTCTGATCTTCCACCCGTTGGGAAACAACTTTCTCTAATTCATGATCTAGCGCCGAAAGTTACTAAAATTGGATTAATTTATAACCCTAGCGAAATAAACTCAGTGGCAGTAATTTCTCGTCTAAGAGATTATATTATCAAGAACAATTTAGATTACAAATTGATAGATAGACCTATTGCCAATTCTAGCGATGTCGCAACTGCATTGCAAAGTATGTTAGGACATGTCGATGCCATCTATTTACCACCTGACAATACCGCTTACGCTGCAATTCCACTCATTGGGCGCTTTGCCACCAAAAACAAGCTTCCTTTCTTTGCAAGTGTTGATACCGCTTTAGTTGATGGGGCAGTCGCCACATTATCACTTGATTTTGTTCAGCTTGGGCGTGAATCAGCCGATCTCGCTCTCGCTGTTCTTAATGGAGAGAATCCTACCACAATGCCAATTCGTGTGAATGAAAATCCTCGTATTTCAATTAGCAAAAAGGCGGCTGAAACGCTTGGCCTCGATATCAAGAAATATCAAAATAGGCCCAATGTTTCCATTGTAGATTAATTGCTAATCATGTTGTTATACAAAATATGCCTTGTTCTGGGTGAAGGCTTGGTTTTTAGTTTGCTTGCGATTGGAGTTTATATTTCATTCAACTGGCAACGATTCCCTGATTTAACGCCTGATGGCAGTTTTGTTCTAGGAGCCTGCTTATATGCAAAGTCAGTTCTATCTGGAATACCAATTCCATTGGCACTATTAGCCTCTGTGTGTGTTGGGGCAATTGCAGGTTGTTTTACAGCAAGCATTAATCGTTTTGCTAAAATACCAACTGTGGTCTCCGGGCTGATCGCAAGTACGGCACTGTATTCAGTATCTTGGATTTTACTAGGAAAGCCAAATCAATTTATTGATCCACAGTTCACATTAGTTGGAGATGTTAGCGGAATTGTTGCTGCCTTGCGTCTTTTAGGTTGGTTGTTTTTTATTTTAGTTATTATAGTTGTTGCATTACACTTGTTAGGGCAAAGTACCATAGGTCTGCGTCTCCGTGCGATTGGTGAGAATCCCTTATTAGCCAATGATGTTGGTTGCTCACAAACCGCATACACTATCTTGGCTTTGGCGCTTTCAAATGGAATTGTTGGTCTTGCCGGAGCACTTTTTGCTCAAAGAAGTTTTTCCGCAGATATAAATATGGGAATTGGCATTACAATAACTGGTCTCTCCGGGATGATTTTAGGGCTATTAATTGTAGGCTCACACCGAAAAATATGGTTGATAATAGGTTGCTTAATTATCGGATCTGTATTAAACAAAATAATAATTTTTGTCGTTTTAGATATGGGTCTACCGGGTGAAACATTTCGATTGATTACTGCAATGATGTTGATCTTCCTATTTATTTTTTTCAATAGCAGTCCGGCTGCATTTCTTAAAAATCTAAAATGGAACTGATAATATCTGAGGCAAAAAAATGCTTTGAAGGAGTCGATGGCGAACCACATTTTAAAATCGCGGTTCCTGAGTTACGACTTAAATTAGGAGAAATGGTTTATTTGCTTGGTCATAATGGCAGCGGAAAAACTGTCTACCTTCGGCTTCTATCTGGGGAGATACCCTCTGACGATAGCCCAGTAAAATTACACCTGAATAATCGCTCATGGAACCCACCGAATGGTATATCCATTGTCAGACAAAAAGCAGAAGACAATTTAGCACTTGACCTAACTGTGAAAGAAAATATACTTTTACGTTTAATGCCAAAAGACTTTTTAAACTGGTTTTTTCCTGACAGACGAAATGAACTCGTACATACATTACTTTATGGTCATAATGAACTTTTAAAGAAATACGAACAACCAGTGAAGAATCTATCTACGGGACAAAAACAAACTTTAGCGTGTCTAGGCGCTATGGCTGGAAAAAATGGATTATTGCTTCTCGATGAATTTCTATCTGCGACAGACCAAAGAACTTCCAGTATTCTTCGTGGAATAGTAAAAGATTTTGTAATTAATACTCCAGCCTGTACCATCATAGTAAGTCATGACATCCAATTGGCTTTAAATGATGCTGATAGAATTCTAATACTAAAGGCCGGCGAACTAACCCATGACTTTAAGCGCGATTCACCTGATTGGGGTCAACGACAACTTGAAAGATTGCTAACCTAACTATCCTATACTTATTTGCTTTTTCCCCAAGGCAATAACGCGGTAAGGCGCAATCCGTAGAATCACATTAGTGGATCTGCTGCGTATTCCGCCGAATGGCTGGTGCATCGCATACGGCGCAATACGCGCGTATGCCATTGCGCCCTACGCGAGCTAGGAGGCATCCCCACAAAGGACGTGGTGGCGATGGCAATCAAGCGAAGCTGCCCGGATATTCCCGCTTGAATTTCCCGATGACTTGGTCCAACAGCGGTGTGTCGGGCTGCGGCAGCGGCACCGTCTGCGGCATCCGGGCCAGCGGCTGGTTCATCAAGGGGTGGTCGAAGCTGCCGGGGTTCGGCAGCCCTAGCCACTCGCGCACCCGCAGGAAGCTCAATATCTCGTGGGGGAAGAGCATATAGTCCTCATCATCAAACTCGGCAACCTCGTCGTGCGCGGTCTCGCGGGCCTCGCGCAGATGAAAGTCCGCCATCGCCGTGACGAATGACTGCACGGTGTCGACATCAGGGGTGCGCCAGTCGGCCAGCACCTTGTCATAGGGACTCATGTCTTCGGGGTAGGAATAAAGGGAAGTATCTAGGATCAATCCTTTGGCTGAACAGTATAGATGCAGCAGAAACCAGAAGTGCCGGTATAACTTACCCTTTTCGTGCCGGTCGTTATGTTTTAGATCGAGTAATGAAGTATCCAGCCCTTTTACCAACAAATGACCAATAGTGTTGGCATCGGTGCGCCATCCACTCAGGATGTTTAGAGAAAAATTGAACGCAGCCTGATGTAGCAGTATTGATCCATTTTGCCCCGCATCGGCAAACGCCGCTTCAAACTGCACCGATACTTTGGCGTATCGTGCGCACAGTGCGAACTCGTCCAAAGGGTAGCGGTCTTTGTTCATTACTGCGTTGATATATTGGCTATAGTGCCAAGTGAGCGACTCATCAACCGTATCGCCTAACAATATTGCTTTCTTTTTACCTTCCAAGAACGCGGTTAAGAATGTCTGGGGATCATCCCTGAACATTTCAATACAAGTTTGGTTCTCGACCCATTCGCCATAGAACTTACTCAATTTATTCTTTAGTCGCAAAAGTTGCTTATTCATCGCATGGTATCCATCAAGGTTATAGTTTTGATTTTTTCGGGTTCCATGGCTTTGAGCGAGAAGGACGGTTTGGATGCTTAAAACAACCTTTATCCAGATCATCTATGAAGATTTCGCGCTTTTCGTGGGTTACTTTGCCGCCTGCTTCCTTTATCCAAACTTTGGCCTGTTTAGCACTCTTCATCGCCTC
>Ga0194061_1001682_pt1 | contig 12657 bp, 22 predicted proteins | sample SepL2221m_MetaG_FD_163423 | JGI IMG/M metagenome (GOLD analysis project Ga0194061, IMG submission 163423) | Anoxic zone freshwater microbial communities from boreal shield lake in IISD Experimental Lakes Area, Ontario, Canada - Sep2016-L224-21m | ecosystem: Environmental > Aquatic > Freshwater >...
GGTGACAACGTATCGATCACGGTCAAGCTGATCAACCCGATTGCCATGGAAGAAGGCCTGCGCTTCGCGATTCGCGAAGGTGGTCGTACCGTGGGTGCGGGTGTGGTTGCCAAGATCATTGCGTGAGCAAAGGAAATAACATGGCTACCAAACAAAAAATCCGTATTCGCCTGAAGGCGTTTGACTACAAACTCATCGACCAATCGGCCGCAGAAATTGTGGACACTGCCAAGCGTACTGGCGCAATCGTCAAGGGCCCAGTGCCTTTGCCCACACGTATGAAGCGTTTCGACATTCTGCGTTCACCCCACGTGAACAAGACCAGTCGGGATCAATTCGAAATTCGCACGCACCAGCGTCTGATGGACATCGTAGACCCAACTGACAAAACGGTTGATGCTTTGATGAAGTTGGATTTACCCGCAGGTGTAGACGTCGAAATCAAGTTGCAGTAATTGATCGCAAAGCCTGATCTATAGATCGGGCTTGCATCAACACATGCAGCGGGTTATACTCGCTGGCTCGGTCGGATTTGCTTATGGCGCCTGATCGGGTTTTATTAACAGTCTCTCACGCAAAAACGTTGCAGCCAATTGAAGTTGCAGCGGTGAGAGTTACGGAGAAAACAATGAGTCTTAGCAATCACTTAGGGTTGCTGGGTCGCAAGGTTGGCATGATGCGCCTATTCACCGATGACGGGGATGCAGTTCCTGTTACGGTGGTAGATGTCTCAAACAACCGGGTGACTCAGGTCAAAACCCAGGAGAACGACGGCTACGTTGCCTTGCAGGTGACGTTCGGTGCACGCAAAGCTTCGCGTGTTACCAAGCCAATCGCCGGTCACCTTGCAAAAGCAGGTGTGGAAGCCGGAGAAATTATTCAAGAATTCCGCGTAACCGCTGATGCGGCGGCCAAATACGCTGCTGGCGCTACCGTGCCAGTGTCTGATGTATTTGCCGTGGGTCAGAAGGTGGACGTGCAGGGCACGACCATTGGTAAGGGTTTCGCGGGAACCATCAAGCGTCACCACATGAGTTCGCAGCGCGCATCGCACGGTAACAGCCGTTCGCATAACGTGCCCGGTTCCATTGGTATGGCGCAGGATCCAGGCCGTGTGTTTCCTGGCAAGCGTATGACAGGCCACTTGGGCGATGACACAGTCACGACTCAAAATTTGGATGTCTTCCGTATTGACGAGGCACGCCAATTGCTCTTGATCAAGGGTGCAATCCCTGGTTCGGCTGGCGGTTTTGTGACCGTTCGTCCTGCCATCAAGGCTAAATCCGCAGCAGCGAAAGGGGCGAACTGATGCAGCTCGAACTCCTGAATGACCAAGGCCAGGCTACTTCGAAATACGAAGCCCCTGAGACCGTGTTTGGTCGTGAATACAACGAAGATCTGGTGCACCAGGTCGTAGTCGCTTTCCAGGCCAATGCCCGTCAAGGTACGCGCGCCCAGAAGGACCGCGAACAGGTCAAGCACTCGACCAAGAAGCCGTTCAAGCAAAAGGGAACGGGCCGCGCCCGTGCTGGTATGACTTCCTCGCCACTGTGGCGCGGAGGCGGCCGCATATTCCCGAATATGCCGGACGAAAACTTTGCCCAGAAGATCAACAAGAAGATGTACCGCGCTGGTATGGCGTCGATCTTGTCCCAGTTGGCCCGCGAAGGTCGCTTGGCTGTGGTTGAGTCCCTTAAGGTTGACTCTCCAAAGACCAAGCCTTTGGCTGCGAAGTTCAAGGCGATGAATCTGGAATCTGTGCTGGTGATCGCCGACGAAGTCGATGAGAACTTGTACCTGGCGTCGCGCAATCTGGTCAACATCCTGGTGGTGGAGCCCCGTTACGCTGATCCGCTGTCGCTGGTGCACTACCGCAAGGTGCTGGTGACAAAGGCTGCGATGGACAAACTCAAGGAGATGTTCGCATGAGCCACGGTCCCAATTTATCCAAGTTTGACGAAGGCCGCTTGATGCAGGTTCTGGTCGCTCCCATCGTGTCCGAAAAGGCCACCATGGTTGCTGAAAAGAGCAATGCGGTGACCTTCAAGGTGTTGCAAGACGCCACCAAGTATGAAATCAAAGCCGCTGTGGAAATGATGTTCAAGGTCGAAGTCAAGGGCGTTTCCGTTGTGAACACCAAGGGCAAGACCAAGCGTTTTGGCAAGTCGGTTGGTCGTCGCGACAATGTCCGCAAGGCATACGTGACGCTGATGCCAGGCCAAGAGTTGAACCTTGGCGGGGAGGCTGCGTAATCATGGCTGTTATCAAAATGAAACCAACTTCCCCAGGCCGTCGTGGCGTGGTGAAGATTTCGCGTGACCACCTGTACAAAGGTGCGCCCCACGCTGCCTTGCTGGAGCCACAATTCCAGCAAGCCGGTCGTAACAACAACGGCCACATTACCACCCGTCACAAAGGTGGTGGACACAAGCACCACTACCGCGTTGTGGACTTTGTTCGCAACAAGGACGCTATTCCTGCCAAGGTTGAGCGCATTGAGTACGACCCTAACCGTTCTGCGCACATCGCTCTGGTGTGTTACGCAGACGGCGAGCGCAAGTACATCATTGCTCCCCGTGGTCTGGAAGTTGGTGCCTCCATCATGAGTGGTCCCGAAGCGCCAATCCGCGTTGGAAACACGCTGCCGATACGCAATATCCCAGTGGGTTCCATCATCCATTGCGTGGAATTGCAAGTTGGAAAGGGCGCGCAGATCATCCGCTCTGCGGGTACGTCTGCGACCCTGCTGGCCCGTGAAGGCACTTACGCACAGGTTCGCATGCGTTCTGGTGAGGTCCGCAAGGTCCACATTGACTGCCGCGCAACCATTGGTCAAGTGGCCAACGAAGAGCACAGCCTGCGTCAACTCGGTAAAGCCGGTGTGAAGCGCTGGATGGGTATTCGCCCAACCGTTCGCGGTGTGGTGATGAACCCGGTCGACCACCCACACGGTGGTGGCGAAGGCAAGACTGGTGAAGGCCGTCATGCAGTCGATCCTTGGGGTAATCTGACCAAGGGTTACCGTACCCGTAACAACAAGCGCACGCAGGTCATGATCGTGTCGCGTCGCAAGAAGTAAGGGGAAGGTTAAATGACTCGCTCACTCAAAAAAGGTCCATTTGTGGATCACCACCTGGTAGCCAAGACCGAAAAGGCCGTTGCTACCAAGGATAAGAAACCGATCAAGACCTGGTCGCGTCGCTCCATGATCCTGCCCGATTTCATCGGCTTGACCATCGCTGTGCACAACGGCAAACAGCACGTGCCGGTCTATATCACTGACCAAATGGTTGGCCATAAGTTGGGTGAGTTCGCGCTCACACGTACTTTCAAGGGCCATCCTGCGGACAAAAAAGTCCAAAAGAAATAAGGAGTTGACCATGGAAACACGTGCAACCCTTCGTGGCGTCCGTTTGTCAGTTGACAAAGGTCGTCTGGTCGCAGATCTGATCCGCGGCAAAAAAGTTGACCAAGCCCTGAACATTTTGCAGTTCACGCAGAAAAAAGCTGCTGTGATTATCAAGAAGGTTCTGGAGTCGGCTATTGCCAATGCCGAGCACAATGACGGTGCCGACATCGACGAGTTGAAGGTTAAAACCATCTTCGTTGAACAAGGCGCATCACTGCGTCGCTTCACGGCCCGCGCCAAAGGCCGCGGCAACCAAATCAGAAAACCCACGTGCCATGTGTACGTGACGGTTGGTAACTGAAAGAGGCCAGGAAGATATGGGACAAAAAATCCACCCAACCGGTTTTCGCCTGTCGATTAGCCGTAACTGGTCTTCACGCTGGTACGCCAGCAACCGTGATTTCGCCGGCATGTTGGCCGAAGACATCAAGGTTCGTGAATACCTTAAAGCCAAGCTGAAGAACGCTTCAGTTTCGCGTATTTTGATCGAGCGTCCTGCCAAGAACGCACGCATCACAATTTACTCGGCGCGTCCGGGTGTTGTGATCGGCAAAAAGGGCGAAGACATCGAGAACCTCAAGCGCGACCTGGGCAAGCAGCTCGGCGTGCCAGTGGCAGTGAACATCGAAGAAGTGCGCAAGCCCGAAATTGATGCCAAGCTGATTGCCGACAGCATTACGCAGCAATTGGAAAAGCGGATCATGTTCCGCCGTGCCATGAAGCGCGCCATGCAAAACGCCATGCGTCTGGGTGCCCTGGGCATCAAGATCATGTCGTCCGGTCGTCTGAACGGAATCGAAATCGCCCGTTGCGAATGGTATCGCGAAGGCCGCGTGCCACTTCACACCCTGCGCGCTGACATTGACTACGGAACTTCCGAAGCCAAAACCACTTACGGCATTATTGGCGTGAAGGTTTGGGTCTACAAGGGTGATACGTTGGGTCGTAATGACCTGCCTGCCGCCGTTGAGCCCCGCGCAGAGGAAGAGCGTCGTCCACGTGGCCCGCGCCGTGATGACCGTGGCGGTGCACGCCCAGGTTCTGACCGTCCTGCACCCCGTGGCGCTCGTCGCCCCGAAGGCAGCAATGCGGCACCCGCCGATGGCAGCGACAAGCCTGTAGGGGCTTCCGGTGTCGACGCCGATAAACCCACCGTTAAGCGCGTTCGCAAAGTCGCCGCGCCAGCTGCAGCAGCTGACGGTAAAGGAGAATAATTATGTTGCAACCCGCTCGCCGCAAGTACCGCAAAGAGCAAAAGGGCCGTAACACTGGTGTTGCGACCCGAGGCAGCTCGGTCGCATTCGGTGACTTCGGTCTCAAATGTACTGATCGCGGCCGTTTGACGGCACGCCAGATCGAAGCCGCACGTCGTGCCATTTCCCGTCACGTGAAGCGTGGTGGTCGTATCTGGATTCGTGTGTTCCCTGACAAGCCCATTTCCCAGAAGCCTGCTGAAGTGCGAATGGGTAACGGTAAGGGCAATCCCGAGTATTACGTGGCTGAAATTCAGCCCGGTAAGATCGTGTTTGAAATCGTTGGTGTGCCTGAAGAGTTGGCCCGTGAAGCGTTCCGTTTGGCTGCTGCCAAGCTGCCTTTGCGTACCACCTTTGTGGCCCGCATGATCGGCCAGTAATCAGGAGCACAAGATATGAAAACTACTGAACTGCGCACAAAAGACGTTGATGGTCTGAAGACGGAAGTTAAAGCGTTGCAAAAAGCACACTTTGGCCTGCGTATGCAAAAAGCCACGCAACAACTCAATAACACCGCTACGCTGCGCACTGCGCGCCGCGATATTGCTCGCGCCAAGACTATTCTTGTCGAGAAGCAAAGCGCTGACAAATCCGCCAAATAAGGAGCGATAAATGACGGAAGCTAAAAAATCCCTCAAGCGCACCTTGATTGGCAAGGTGGTCAGCGACAAGCGAGCCAAGACGGTTACCGTGCTGATTGAGCGCCGTGTCAAACACGAGCTCTACGGCAAGATCGTCGGCAAATCCAGCAAGTACCACGCCCATGATGAAAAGGGTGAGTACAAGATGGGCGATATGATTGAAATCACGGAGAGCCGTCCGATTTCCAAGACCAAAAACTGGGTTGCTACCCGATTGGTTCAAAAGGCCATTGAAGTCTAAAGGGCTTGCCCTCTAGGCCAGCAGGCTACCCGGAAACGGCTCACAATTGTGGGCCGTTTTCATTTGTGCAGTGCATATTCAGGAGTAAACATGATTCAAGTTGGTGACACACTTCCCGCAACCGTTTTGATGGAGTTTTCTGAGGTGGAAGGCAATGGCTGCAGTCTGGGCCCTAACCCTGTGGACGTTGCCAAGGCCACTGCCGGTAAAACGATCGCATTGTTTGCGTTGCCAGGCGCTTTTACGCCCACCTGCTCTGCGAAGCATGTGCCTGGCTACGTTGAAAGTGCTGCCGCATTCAGTGCCGCAGGCGTGGACGAAATTTGGTGTCTCAGCGTCAATGATGCTTTCGTGATGGGTGCTTGGGCGCGTGACCAGAAGACCAACGGGAAAGTGCGTATGCTTGCTGACGGCAGTGCGGCATTCGCTCAAGCTACTGGCCTTACGCTGGATTTGACGTCCAAGGGTATGGGCTTGCGTAGCAACCGTTACTCCATGCTGGTGAAGGATGGGAAAGTGGTGTCCTTGAACATCGAAGGGCCAGGCAAGTTTGAGGTCAGCGATGCAGCAACTTTGCTGGCGCAGGCCAAAGGCTGATATTTATCCATTGGAATATTTCCGTTCTGGGACAACCACACCCTGCGGGCCAAACCGCCTACAGTTTGGCCCGCAGGTAATGCGCCCCAGCGATGGGGTTGAAATAGTAGGGAGGGATCTCCTCAAAGCCCAATTCCTGATACAAGGCGCGGGCGGATTCCATGTCATCCAGCGTATCCAGCAGGATGCAGTCATATCCAGCTTGTCGAGCCAAGTCCAGAATCTCCTCTGCCAACCTGCGGCCTAAACGCAAGCCCCGATAATCGGGACGAACGTACAGACGTTTCATTTCGCACGCATTGGGATAGTCCACCGTATCCATTGGACGCATAGCGCAGCAACCTGCCAGTTCGCCATTGACCGTTGCCAACACCAATGCGCCACGTGGTTTGGAATATTCGCCCGGCAACGCGTCGAGTTCCTGACTAAAGTTCTGGAAGCACAAGTCCACGTTCAGCGCTGCAGCGTATTCTGCGAACAGGGTACGTACCCCGCCAAACTCAAAATGTGTCGAGGGCGTTAACAGCTTCGTCTGGGCGGAAGTCGCCTTCTCGGTTAACCCATCCACTGCACAAACCCCGCTACAAGAATTCCACAGACCATTAGCAGCAACAAAGCCTGTACGCGCGAACCGGTATCGTCACGGGAACTTACAAAAGGCCTGGCAAGCAATTTGTCGCCTTTGAACATCGGGAGCACGAGATTTTCATTTCGACGAACCCGGTAAAAAATAATGGCGGCAATGTGTAGTTGCACCAAAACGATGAGGACGATTTTCCCAACTTTGCTATGGTAGAAGGTTGCATAGCTAACCCAGGAACCCGTCGCCATTTTTGCAAGGGGCCCTGCGGTGGCAATTTCATCGTCACTGAGGAGCCCGGTTCCGACCTGAAGTAACGCAAAAGACAAAAGCGCCAGTACGGACAGCGCACCCAGCGGGTTGTGTCCGACCGAGTCCAGCTCAGTGCCTTTGCCCTGAAGATAATGACGAAGGGCTTTTGGACCCGGCACAAAGGTACTGAATCGTGACCAAACACCCCCCACGAACCCCCACACCAGCCTGAAAAGCAAAAAAACCATAGCGGTGTACCCAAGCCTGAAATGCCAGACCATGGCATCTCCACCCAATTCTCCAGTGGTTATTAATCCGATGAAGCACAGCACCAAACCCCAATGGAATACCCGAGTGGGCAGATCCCAAACTCTAACCCTGTTCAATACACTCTCCTAGGGACTATGCAGGAGCGGATGCCCTGCAAAGCAAGAGTTGAAATTTAGCACCTGCGGGCATTCGGGGGTACACAGCGTCATCGGTATATACCCTATGTTTTGGGTGGTCAGCAGAAATTTGCGCAGGGGAATAGACTCTAGCCCGTGCCTCAAACTTCAACCCAACTCTGACAGGTCAATTATGAAAAAAATCGTATCCCTAACCCTGGCGCTTGTAACCGCAGGACTCACACTACCCGCTTCCGCGCAATTCGCCAAGCCGGAAGATGCGATCAAGTACCGCCAGAGTGCGTTGTTTGTAATGCAGCAAAACTTTAGCCGTGTGGCTGCGATGGCGGCGGGGAAAGCCCCGTTTGACGCCAAGGTAGCGGTCGATAGCGCTGCCGTAGCCGAGTTTGCGTCCAAGTTACCCTGGGTCGCATTCGCCGACGGCACCGATAAAGGTCGTGACAATCGGGCTAAACCAGAAATCTGGTCGGACAGGGCCAAGTTCAACGATTCCGCCGAAAAGATGCAGCACGAAATGACCAAGCTCAATGCAGCGGTGAAGACCGGTAGTCTTGACGCCATCAAGACCGCTGTTGGTGCGGTCGGTGGCACTTGCAAAAGCTGCCACGATACTTTTCGCAAAGATTGAGCATGAAGCGAGGTCATTTCGTAGCTCCGGTTTTCGCTCTGTTGACTGCCTCTGTGATGGAGCAGGCTTATGCAATAGCCATGGTCAACCTGAGCAACACAGACGCATCGAAAGGTCTCAAAACAGCGCTTGAAAAAGGCATGGTCTCCGAGGACGAAAAGAGAATCCGTACCAACCCGGTCGCCTACGATAGTGCAATCCTGACAAAAGTATTTGGCGCCCTACAGTGAATGGCTGGGTTGTTTTACGATTGGTGATACCTCTGCTGCTACTGGCCATCGTTGCCTGCACTCCAACGTTGAATTGGCGCGAAGTCAGGTTGGCAGCCCTTACGACCTTTCTACCGTGCAAGCCAGATCAGGCAGAGAGAACCATGCGTTTGGGCAATGCCGATGTCGTCATGGAAGAGACTGGTTGTGAAGCATCGGATACGGTGTATGCGATAAGCCATGTGGCGGTCTACGGCGCCCGGATGAGCCCGGAGACGGTTGATATGCTTTTCTCCGACCTGCGTCTGCAATGACGCCATAATCGGACCTCCGAACAATCATGAACACTGGCATCGTCATCATCGCCCATTCGCCGCTGGCCAGCGCCTTGCGGGACTGCGTGTTGCATGTCTATCCAGAGGCTGCAGATGGTGTGCTGGCTCTGGACGTGCAAGCCGATGATTCACCTGAAATCACCCGCCTCGCGGCGATCAAATTGTTGGCTCAGCTGGGCGCCCCTAATACATTGGTCTTGACAGATGTGTTTGGTGCCACGCCTTGCAACGTTGCGCAAAAGGTGATTGATGGATTGCATTCCAAGCTCGTGGCGGGCGTCAATTTGCCCATGCTTTTGCGCACGGTGAATTACCGCAGCGAGCCGCTGGATGTCCTGGTTGCCAGGGCCTTGTCGGGCGGTGCCCAGTGCATCATGCAGGTCGCCGTGACCGCACCGCAAAACCAGAACCGGAAATCGCATGATCAAAACCACCACGACCATCATCAATAAGCTGGGTCTGCATGCCCGTGCCTCGGCCAAACTGACCAAATTGGCGGGCAGCTTCCCGTGCGAAGTGTGGATCGCCAAGGGCGAGCGGCGGGTCAATGCCAAAAGTATCATGGGTGTCATGATGTTGGCCGCCGGAGTGGGTTCCGAGGTAACTATCGATACCGAAGGCGACCGCGCCCAGGAAGCACTGGACGCCATGCTGTTCCTGATCGCTGACAAGTTTGGCGAAGGCGAATAACAAGCCATGACTTTCGCCATCCACGGCCTCAATGTCTCGCGTGGTGTGGCCATTGGCCGCGCCGTGCTCGTGGCGTCCAGCCGCGTGGATGTGGCGCACTATTTTGTGCAACCCCACGAAGTGCAGTCCGAGATCGATCGATTGCTCAGCGGACGCAATGCCGTTGTTGATGAAATCCATCGTTTGCAGGAAAGTATCACCCACATGGGCCCCAAAGAGGCGCCGCACGAGTTGGGCGCCCTTTTGGATGTGCATCTGATGCTGTTGCAGGACGAAGAATTGCTATCCAGCGTAAAGAACTGGATCACAAAGCGTCTATACAACGCTGAGTGGGCGCTGACAACCCAACTGGAGGTGATTGCCAGGCAGTTCGACGAAATGGAGGACGAGTACCTCCGTGAGCGCAAAGCCGACCTGGAACAAATTGTCGAACGCGTGCTGCGCGCCATGAAAGGAACCAGCTCGCCCATCGTGGTCCACCAGCATCGTGCCGCCCGCAAGTCGCAGCAGGATCTCTTGCTGGATGACACGGTTGACGTGCCTCTGATTCTGATCGCCCACGACCTCTCGCCCGCCGACATGCTGCAGTTCAAGCAAAGCGTGTTTGCAGGGTTCATCACCGATGTGGGCGGAAAGACCTCGCACACCGCCATCGTAGCCCGCAGCATGGACATTCCAGCGGTGGTGGGTGCTCGTCTGGCCAGCCAACTGGTGCGCCAGGATGACTGGGTCATCATCGACGGTGACGCGGGGGTAGTCATTGTCGACCCGTCTTCCATCATTCTGGCCGAATACGGTTTCAAGCAACGCCAGCGTGAACTGGAGCGTGGTCGTTTGCAACGCCTGCTGCACACCCCAGCCGTCACCATGGATGGCGAGAAAGTGGAGTTGCTGGCAAATATCGAAATGCCCGAGGATGCACACATCGCCCTGAAGGCGGGTGCAGTGGGCGTTGGACTGTTTCGAAGTGAATTTTTATTTATGGGTCGTCAAGGCCGGTTGCCTGGAGAAGAAGAGCAGTACCAGGCCTACAAACGCGCGGTGGAGGGCATGCAAGGCCTGCCGGTGACCATCCGCACTGTGGACGTGGGTGCTGACAAACCGTTGGACGAATCGTTGCGTGATGACGCCCACTTGAACCCGGCTTTGGGGTTGCGCGCCATACGCTGGAGCCTGGCCGATCCCGCGATGTTCCTGACCCAGCTGCGCGCTATTCTGCGCGCCGCGGCACACGGCAAGGTGCATCTGCTGGTTCCGATGCTGGCACACGCCAGCGAGATCCGCCAGACGCTGGCACATCTGGACCACGCTCGCGCCATGCTGGACAACCGCGGCGTGGCTTACGGGCCAGTCAAACTGGGGGCCATGATTGAGATACCGGCAGCAGCTTTAAGCCTGCGTCTGTTCCTCAAATATTTCGACTTCCTGTCTATCGGAACCAACGACCTGATCCAGTACACCCTGGCCATTGACCGGGCTGATGAGTCGGTCGCACACTTGTACGACCCCCTGCACCCTGCGGTGCTGCGCCTCGTGGCGGACACCATCGCCGAAGGCCGGGCACAGGGAAAGGACGTGGCGGTCTGCGGTGAGATGGCGGGCGACGTGAGCCTGACCCGACTTCTGCTGGGCTTGGGCCTGCGGAGTTTTTCCATGCACCCGGCGCAGATACTGGCGGTCAAGCAGGAGATTTTGCGTGCCGATGCGGCCAAACTCGCACCGTGGGCGAAGCGCGTAATGGAAGCCGAGGACCCAGCGCGCGAGATGGCGGCAAACTGATTTGCTATTAAAACGATAGCTGTCTACGCATATTTTACGGGGTCTAGCGGCCTATTTCTTATGTAGCTTTGGCTCTGGAACCTAGCACAGCAGCACCAATGATCATGGCAGCGGCCAGTGCCACGGAGAGACTGGGCGGTTCGCTCCGTACCCACAGCAGTGCCAGAGTGGACAACAAAGGGGTTAGAAAAGACAACACGCCGATCTGCCGCGCGTCGCCCCGTTTGAGGGCTGCATCCCACAGGTAAAAAGCGGCCCCCAGTGGGCCCAGACCCATGGCAACTATCAGAACCCAATCGCCGATGCTCAATGTGACGACTGGCTCCAGCAGGACATGGCACAACAATGACAGTCCACCTGAAACTAGTCCAAACAACCCGATGGCAGCGCTGCGAAAAGGCGGCACGCGTTGCGTCAGCAGCGAGTAACTGGCCCATACGAAAGCAGACGCCAGCGCTGGAATATAGCCCCAGGCAAGTCCACCTTGCAATGCATCGTCACGCCCGCCAAGGATCGCCAGTGCCGCGCCACCAAACCCCAGAAATGCCGCCGCAATATGCAACACGTGCAGGCGCATGCCTGGCAGGAACAGTGGTGTCATCAGCACAATGCCCAGGGGCCACAGGTAGTTGACCAGGTTGGCCTGCACCGGCGGTGCATGTCGAAGCGCTATAAACAGCAAAAAGTGAAAACCAAACAGCCCGTAGACGCCCAAAGCCAGCGTACTCAGTGGCACCCTAACAGCAGAGAACTTGCCACCAGAAAGCGGCAATGCAATCAGGCTGCCCACCAGCAGGCCCAGACCGGTCAGCAGGAAGGGCGGAACATGGACAAGCAACACGCCCAGCGGCGCCAGACTGCCCCACAGGGCAATGGCGCCTAGGGCCAGCACGGTAGATTTACCGGAAGCAGTGGGGTGCGGTAGCGAAGTTGTCATGTGGCAGAAGAAAGTCTGATTCTAAGTAGTCGCATGGGTTAGCATCCCGGCTCCATTCTTTACCGATTACGCCCCTTGACCGACGAAAACCCCAAAATTCAGGAGCCCCGTTTGTGGCGCGACAACGGCTGGACCGCGCAGGTCATCAAGAACGATGACGATGACGGATGGGCGGTAGCCATGATCCGGGAGGGTGCATCCGAACCTGCCCTGGTGGGCCCGTGGACCATGGGGCGCGACAAAAAGAACCCCAAGCCACTCGACGGTGCGGCGTTCATCACGCTGGTCAAGACTGCCCGCGAGTTTGTACGCCGCAGCGAGCAGCAGTTGCACGCCACGCTGCACCAGAGCATGGTGGTCACGGCCCAGTCGGGCCGGGTGACGGTGTCGCTGGACATCGTGCCCGATGAAGACAACCCCTATGCTAGGCTGAGCGCTGTCGACGACTGCGGCGAGTCGCTGGCCGAGGTACGCGTGGAGCCCGCTTTCAAACTCAACCGCAGCAGTGCGGTGGCGTGGGTGGATGGCGGTTTTGCCAAGCCCGGCGCGCGATAGCGCCGGTTAGCGGGTCGCGGCTGTTTAGAAGTCGCCCTTGACCACGGGGAAGCCCAGCGCCGCCCAGTCCAGCATGCCGCCACGGTAGTAGTAAATGCGGTTGGCCGGGAAGCCGTCACGCGTCATGGCGACGATGGCGCTGGG
>Ga0194061_1001685_pt1 | contig 12645 bp, 11 predicted proteins | sample SepL2221m_MetaG_FD_163423 | JGI IMG/M metagenome (GOLD analysis project Ga0194061, IMG submission 163423) | Anoxic zone freshwater microbial communities from boreal shield lake in IISD Experimental Lakes Area, Ontario, Canada - Sep2016-L224-21m | ecosystem: Environmental > Aquatic > Freshwater >...
TGTTAGCCCTCTTCGCTCAAGAACGCGGTGGCCAATCATGGGCGTTCCTGGGAAAAATGCTTGAGCTCGGCGAGTCATCAGCCCAAGAGCACGAAAAGATTGGCACCCTTGCCAGGTCAATGGGAATCGATCATCTAGTCTGTGTATCTGCACCGGAATACGCAGGCTTGATATCTGATTCTGATGACATGAAGGTGCATAAATGTCTATCGATTTCGGAGGCGCAATTGCTTGCTGAACATTTCTCTCCAGGGGATGTGATTCTGGTGAAAGCCTCACGAGGTGAAAAATTGGAAGTATTAGCAGATGCTTTTGTAAAAATATGGGATACGAAATTGGGTGAGCAAGAGTGAGAGAGATTCTGATTGCGGGTGCATTCTCACTGATCATGAGTTTGTTTGGAACACCAGTGCTGATTCGCTGGCTAGCAGGGCACGGTTATGGGCAAATCATTCGAGATGATGGGCCTTCATCGCACCACACCAAAAGAGGCACACCTACGATGGGTGGTCTCATTATTATTTTTTCATCCGTTGCCGGGTTCCTATTGAGTCACGTGCTCACCAGAACTGCCATCAGCATTTCAGCAGTACTTGTCATCGGTCTTGTTATCTCATTGGGTTTTGTAGGATTCCTAGATGATTGGCTGAAAGTTTCCAGGCAACGCTCTCTTGGACTTACCGGTTGGCAGAAGGTTTCTGGTCAGACTATTTTCGCCGCGATCTTTGGTCTCTTAGGAATTCATTTCGTCGATAAGAATGGCTTGGCTCCAATATCACTGCACTTATCAACCGTTCGCGACACCTCTCTCACCTTGGGTCCAGTGCTCGTTGTCATGGGAATCATCCTTATGGTGAGCGCCACGAGCAATGGCGTCAATTTGACCGATGGATTGGATGGCCTTGCAACGGGTGCATCTGTGATGACTTTTCTCTCATTTATTTTGATTGGGGTGTGGGAATTTGGGCAGGGTTGCTCGGTGACACCTGGCATTAATTGCTATCAAGTTCGCGATCCTCTGGATATCGCTGTACTGGCGGCCGCTCTGGCCGCCTCATGTACTGGGTTTCTCTGGTGGAATGCCTCACCAGCAAAAATATTCATGGGAGATACCGGGGCTTTAGCGCTAGGCGGAGCAATTGCCGGAATTGCAGCAACGCTGCGTATTGAATTGCTATTGATCCCGCTGGGCGGGCTCTTTGTCATCATCACGATGTCGGTGATCATTCAACGTTTGTACTTCAAAGCCTCTGGCGGAAAGCGCGTCTTTAAGATGGCGCCGTTGCAACATCATTTCGAATTAAGCGGGTGGGGAGAAATAACCATCGTTCTTCGCTTCTGGATTATTGCTGGTCTTTCGGTAGCTTTGGGACTTGGTTTGTTCTATGCGCAATGGGTTTCGAGATAGTCGTGCACGCGAGCAAGATTTCTTCCTCACGCGCACTCGTATTGGGCGGCGGTGTTACGGGTCGTTCTGTTGCCAGTGCGCTGGTTTCCCTCGGCGCCCAGACTTTTACTTTCGATGAGGCGACAAAAAAAGACACTTCCAATGCTCTCTCTGAAGAGGAGATCTTCGCACGGCAATGGGACTTTGCCGTTGTATCTCCAGGATGGCGTATGGATCACCCAGTAATTAAACGACTTAACGAGCGCTCGGTAGAGATTCTGAGTGAAATAGATTTAGCGTGGATTTTGCACCTCGAGCGACACCCTGAGCAGAAGTGGGTTGCAGTTACCGGGACAAATGGAAAGACAACCACTGTCGAATTGACCGCTGCCATGATCAATCAATCTGGACTCTCTGCCACTGCTTGCGGCAATGTCGGCGAGACAGTACTTGATGTCGTTATGGGCGACAGGTCGTTCGATATCCTGGTCGTGGAACTTTCATCATTTCAATTGGCCTGGAGCAAGCGCCCACATTTTCAGGCAAGCGCAATTTTGAATATTGCCGATGATCACGTGGACTGGCACGGAACTTTTGAAAATTATGTTGATGCTAAGGTCAGTATTCTCGATCGCACCGACCTGGCAGTATTAAATGCAGATGACAGCGTTGTGGTTCGAGCGACTCAAAAATTCGAAGGCAAGAAGGTCTTCTTTTGCCTTGACACCCCTGAACCTGGCGAACTAGGCCTTGTCGAAGAACTTTTAATCGACAGGGCGTTTGTACATGACACACAAGAGGCGATGGTGATCGCGGAGTTGCTTGATGTTGTACCGAGCGCGCCGCATAGTGTTTCAAATACTCTCGCCGCAGCCGGCATCGCTTTGAGCGTCGGCGTCAGTCACGAAGCAATACGCCAGGCCGTGAAAAGTTTCCGACCAGGACACCACCGAATCGAACGCGTCGGAGAGATTGGTGGAGTCACATGGGTGGATGACTCCAAAGCTACAAATCCTCACGCAGCAATGGCTTCACTTATGTCGGGCCTTTCATTTGTATGGATAGCGGGCGGATTGGCCAAGGGCGCATCAATGGTCGAACTCGTCTCTAGGACGCACGGGCGTATACGTGCGGTGATTCTTATCGGAAAGGATCGAGAACTCATTGCGGAGCAATTTGAGCAGAAGGCACCCCAGATTCCTCTTTTCCGAGTGGATCCGGACGGGAAGTCTGATCTGACACTTATGGAGAAAGTTGTGAGCACCGCACAGAAGATTGCACGATCTGGCGATACGGTTTTGTTGGCACCTGCTTGCGCGTCTATGGATCAGTTCATTTCTTACGATGATCGAGGTAATCAATTTCGCGAGGCCGTTAATAAACTGGTTTTATTACAATGAAACGAGACACTTTTCTCTCGAAGCCGATTAGTTCCTATTACTTGTTACTAGGAAGTACTGCCGCGTTAACGGGTTTGGGATTGGTGATGATTCTGTCTGCGTCATCAATCCATTCCCTCGAGAATAGTGGATCTTCGTATGCCATTGCCTTACGTCAGTTTCTCTTTCTTCTTTTTGCAGTTCCTGTGGGCTTTGCGGCCAGTAGGGTCCCCATCAGAAAATGGCGATCTTTAGCCAAAGTTTCATTTCTTCTTTCTGCGTTAATGCTGATCGCTCTTCGCCTCCCCGTTATAGGACATACGGTGAATGGAAATCGAAATTGGCTAGGTTATGGACCCATCGTTTTTCAACCAAGTGAGTTCGCTAAATTCTTGATGATTCTTTGGGCCGGCTACATGATGGCCAATCGTGCCCGCAACTCTGCTGGGGAAACGAATGTTCTCATTTTATTGCTGCCGGGCTTCCTTGTTGTAATGGTGCTGATCATGGCGGGTAAAGATCTGGGCAACGCAGCAGTATTTGCCTCCATTCTATTATGTTTACTTTTCATCTCAGGAATCAGGTTACGGCTTATTGGTATGAGCGCAGGTGTTGCCATCGCAGCGGTCGCGATATTAATCGCCACGACTCCAAATCGAATGCGTCGTGTACTCGTTGTGCTGAATCCTTTTTCTCATGAGTACTACAAGCTCAGCGGATGGCAACCTGCCCATAGCATCATGGGACTTGCAAGTGGAGGTCTTTTTGGTGTTGGCCTAGGAGCAAGTCGTCAGAAATGGGGCAACTTAGCCGAGGCACATACAGATTTTATTTTCTCTGTAATCGGTGAAGAGTTGGGCCTATTGGGAACCCTCTGTGTGCTTCTTTTACTTGCGGCACTTATTTTCTCGATTTTCCGAATCGCCCTTCGCGCACAGGACTCAATGATTCGTTACTCATGCGCAGGTATTGGCTGTTGGATAGCAACTCAAGCTGTATTAAATATTGGATCAGCTACTAGCGTTCTTCCCGTTGTCGGTGTCACCCTGCCGCTGCTTTCCTATGGTGGATCCTCGGTGATCGCGACCTATTTGGGATTGGGCTTTGTTCTGGGCGCTGCGTTGCGTGATCCCGCCATTGCGCCAGCGATAAAGCGAGCAAAAAAATGATACCGACAAAAATCATTTTTGCTGCGGGTGGAACGGCTGGGCATATAGAGCCTGCGCTGGCTGTTGCTAGGGCTTGGAGGAGAGAGCGCCCAAATGATGAATGTATTTTCCTTGGCACATCCTCTGGATTGGAATCCACCCTGGTACCTCACGCACGTTTCACTTTGTCTCTCATCCCTAAAGTGGTCATGCCTCGAACTCTCAATTTTGATCTCATTAAGTTTCCCGGACGTTTTTTTACTTCGATTCGCGCCGCCCGTCAGGTGATTTCTGGCGCGAAGGTAGTTGTTGGCTTTGGGGGATATGTGTGCGCCTCGGCCTACCTAGCCGCAAGGCTCGAGAAGGTGCCGATTGTCATTCATGAGGCAAACGCGAAAGTTGGGTGGGCCAATAAATTCGGAAGCCTTTTTACTAGGCATTTAGCCATCACACATCCCGTAGAAAAAGGCGCATTCATGAATGCACTCATCACTGGAGTTCCGTTGCGTGATGATGTTCAGGAAAGTTTCGTGCGAGCTGCGCGAGATTGGAAGCTCGAACGAATGCGAGCGAAAGAGTTTCTAGGATGGAACGCCGATGCACGTACCGTCTTGATTATGGGGGGATCGCAAGGTTCAGTTTCCCTCAATGCTGTGATTAATGTAGCGGCGCCGGAATTATCCTCAAGAGGGATCTATATCCTTCACTCCGTGGGCGCAAAGAATGAATTGCCTCAGGCAACCTCACATTACAAGCCCGTTTCATATATACAAGATATCTCCGATGCTTATCTGGCAGCCGATTTGGTAATTGCCCGAAGTGGAGCAGTCACTGTTGCAGAGGTTGGCGCCCTTGGCCGGTATGCGCTCTTCATTCCATTGCCCGTGGGAAATGGCGAGCAGATGAAGAATGCATCGCAATTGGTAGAGGCAGGCCGGGCTTGCGTTGTTGAGCAAGAAAATTTCACTGCACAATGGCTTCTAACAAATATTGATTCGCTTTTAATCACAGCCAGAAGTGCGCCCTACGAAGGCAGCGGCGCTGATATTGATGCGGCAGCAAAAATCGTTGCCCTCATGGATCATGCTATTAGCCAGAAGGGTCATAAATCATGAAATACACCCTGAATGATTTACGCGGTAAGCGAGTTCACTTTGTAGGCATTGGCGGAGCGGGAATGAGCGGCCTTGCACGAATAATGGTACGTCAATCCATTCACGTGACTGGATCGGATATGAAAGATTCCTCTGTCCTTTCTGGTTTAAGCGCTATCGGCGCAATTGTGCATTCCCAACATCGAAGTGAAAATGTAGATGGATCTGACTTTCTCGTCTTTTCAACTGCTATCGACCCCAAGAATCCTGAAATTATGCGGGCTCAGGAATTAGCAATTCCTATGCTCTCTCGAGCGCAGGCATTGGCAATTTTGATGTCCGAGTCTCGCAGCGTGGCGGTGGCAGGCACTCATGGCAAGACGACAACTTCTTCAATGCTTGCGGTCGCAATTCAGAGTTGCGGAGAAGATCCGTCCTTTGCCATTGGCGGAACACTCACCGCATCAGGTTCTAATGCCCATAAAGGCACTGGTGAATTCTTCGTCGCCGAAGCAGATGAGTCGGATGGCTCCTTCGTTGCCTACAAGCCATTTGGCGCGATCATCACCAACATTGAGCATGATCATGTGGACTATTTTGCAACACCTGCAGATGTTGTCGACGCGTTCATCGATTTCATCGCCACGATTTCGCCAGAGGGATTTCTGGTCTATTGCGCCGATGATCTCCAAGCAAACCAATTAGGAAACCAGACAAAGAATATTTCGACTTTTTCTTACGGAGTCAGTGAAAGCGCAGATCTTCGACTCGACCGCATTGAATTAGCACCCAGCGGCTCACAGGCGAGAGTGCTGTGGAGAGGCAAGGTCCTTGGCGAAATTCACCTCAATGTGCCAGGACACCATAATTTGCTCAACGCAGCAGCAGCCCTGACCGCGGGACTGGCGCTGAAATTGCCCGCCTCTGCTCTGCTTTCTGGACTCTCCACTTTTCGCGGAACTGGCCGAAGATTTGAATTAAAAGGTCAGGTACACGGAATCAGAGTGATCGATGATTACGGTCATCACCCGACAGAAATCGTGGCCACTCTTTCTGCAGCGCGGCGCTACGCAACGGATGGCCGAGTGCTCGTGATCTTTCAACCCCACCGATATTCACGGACCAAAGCCTTTACATCTGCATTCGCTCACTCCCTAGATATGGCAGATCACACGTGGGTCTTGGAAGTTTATGGTGCGAGTGAAAAGCCAATTCCAGGAGTTAGTGGTCAATCTATTTCTCAACTAATGCAAAGAGGAACATTCGAACCCAATTTCATTGCAGCCTGCGATGCTGTGATTGAGTACGCCCAACCTGGAGATGTAATCCTGACACTAGGCGCCGGGGATGTTAGCTCCCTTGCACCAATTATTGTGGACTCCTTAGGTAAAAAATATCCAGAAATCGAGCGCGAGTGAAGAAGGTTCTTGCCAGTGTGCTCGTAATCGCAGCCCTCGGTAGCGCCTCATACCTTCTGGGCTGGTCGTCATTCTTTAGCGTTAAGGCACTTGTTGTAGTTGGTGCACCCGATCAACAGGAGACAGACGCGGTAATGAACGTTGCTGATATTAAGAAAGGAGAGAAATTAGCAAGAATTGAAACGAGAGTTGTGCTCAATTCTCTTTCGCGAATTTCGTGGGTAGATCATTCTCGAGTATCACGAGACTGGGTGCACCAAAAAGTGACCATCCAAGTGTGGCCAAGGGTTCCCGTTGCTCGCCATGGAGTCAATCTCGTCGACATTTCCGGAGTGGAATTTGCATTGCCTAACAATGCAGGCGCGAATCTTCCCGTTCTCAATGCACGCGGTTCTGAAGCACTTAAATTTGCCATCGTATTGCTGAGCCAATTGCCGGCACCGATGACTGCGCAACTTCAGAGCATCACTACAAGTGGCACAACGTCGGCAACGCTATTGCTCCTCAATGGAAAGAACTCATTACAAATCATTTGGGGTGATGAGAGTGATACGGCTCTAAAAGTGCAGGTATATCAAGCACTTCTTGCTCTTCCGGAAAATGCGAAGATTTCGCTGATGGATGTTTCTGCTCCTCATGCACCAATCGTGAAGTAACTTTCTCGACGGATATTTTTCTCATACATCTTGTCGTGTCGGTGTTTGCTTAGAATTCATCAGCGCCCTACCGTCGCCTCACACAGAGAGAGCACCTTAATTCTCAGGTTGAGGGTTACGGTTAATGAGGAGGACGCAACGTGGCTTCACCACAGAATTATTTAGCAGTCATCAAAGTAGTTGGCATTGGTGGCGGCGGAGTGAATGCTGTCAATCGCATGATTGATGTTGGTCTTAAAGGTGTTGAGTTCATTGCGATCAACACCGATGCACAACATTTGCTTATGAGCGATGCCGATGTAAAATTAGATATTGGCCGCAAATCAACACGCGGTCTCGGGGCAGGTGCATCTCCAGAACGTGGAAGAGAAGCTGTACTCGATCACGTCGATGAAATTGAGGAAGCACTTCGCGGTGCCGATATGGTTTTTGTAACTGCGGGTGAAGGTGGCGGAACCGGTACGGGTGGAGCTCCAATAGTTGCGAAGATTGCACGCGAACTTGGCGCACTCACAATTGGTGTGGTTACTCGTCCCTTCTCCTTCGAAGGCAAGGTGCGAACTCGTCAAGCTGATGAAGGCATTGAAGAATTGCGTGCCGAGGTAGATACGTTGATTGTTATTCCCAACGATCGACTACTGGCAATTTCAGATCGTTCAATTACTGCGGTGGAGGCATTCAAGAGCGCCGATCAGGTTCTGCTCTCTGGAGTGCAGGGTATTACTGAAATTATTACGCAACCTGGTTTGATTAACCTCGACTTTGCTGACGTGAAAAGTGTTATGACAGATGCGGGCTCAGCTCTTATGGGTATCGGATCGGCTCGAGGTGAAAACCGTGCTGTGCGAGCTGCAGAGATGGCAATTTCCAGTCCATTGCTGGAGGCATCAATAGATGGAGCTATGGGAGTTTTGCTTTCCGTTGCTGGTGGATCGGATTTGGGACTCTTCGAAATCAATGAGGCTTGCGAACTCGTACAGGCAGCCGCTCACCCCGAAGCAAAGATTATTTTTGGTACAACCATTGATGATGCTCTGGGAGATGAAGTAAGAATTACTGTAATTGCTGCTGGATTTGACGGAGGTTCACCAAAGAAGGTCTCGATGCCAGTTATCGATGCCGCAACGTTAAGTGGCCAAGCCAATCCCATCGCAAGTAATGATCCTCTTGCGGTAGCGCTCGAACTTCCCGATGAGGCTTCATCTCGCAAACGTGTGACATTTGAGGAGTTGGTACACGCTGATGATGAAATTGATATCCCTGATTTCATGAGGTAACTGCTTTGTTGGTGAAACAATTTACAACACGAGAGTCTGGGGTCAGTAAAGCGCCTTTTGACTCTCTCAATCTCGCGCTCCATGTCGGGGATGATCCAGCGAACGTCATACACAATCGTTCATTGGTCAACGCGCCGTCGCTTTCATTTATGAATCAAGTGCACGGCGCAACGATTGTCGTTGTGGATTCACTTTCCTCTATCGAGCCGACAGCAGATGCGATGATCACTCAGGAAAAGGATTTGGCTTTGGCAGTGTTGGTCGCCGATTGCATTCCCTTGCTGTTGTGGGATAGGGCGCAAACAACGGTTGCAGTTGTGCATGTTGGTAGACGCGGTCTTGTTCATTCAATTGCACTATCTACTCTCACGCTTATGAAAGAGATGGGCGCGTCGGACATTTGCGCCGAGATTGGGCCCTCGATTTGTGGCACCTGCTATGAAGTTGGTCAAGATGTATTTGATGAAGTTGTCCATGTGCATCCCAGCGCCGCCTCACAGACTCCTCGCGGAACGCTTGCGCTTGACCTTCCTCGGGCTTTAGCGCTTGCCTTGCACGGCCAGGGCGTTGAGGTCGCGCAAAGTAATGTGTGCACTGTTGAAAATACACAGTATTTCTCCTACCGTCGAGATTCATTGACGGGTCGGCAGGCAGGGCTTATATGGCGCAGTTAAGCCGAGAGAGCTACATCCTCGAGAATTTGAAAGCGGTGCAATTGCGAATATCAGAGGCGTGCCAGGCATCGGGGCGAAACGCGTCCGAGGTCACTCTGATCGCCGTAACAAAAAACTACCCAGTAAGTGATGTTCAGATTCTGGTTGATTATGGGGTCTCAAACTTCGGCGAGAACCGGGATCAAGAAGGTCGTGAAAAATCGGCCGCGATAAAAGCACACTGGCACTTTCAAGGGCAAATTCAAAGTAACAAAATTGGCTCGATCGCATCGTGGGCGCGGACCGTACATTCATTGGACGAGGCACGTCATGTCGAAAAATTTGCGAGGGCGATTCCTGAGGGTAAAAAATTAGAAGTTTTTATTCAAGTTGCCCTCGATGCATCACCAGGAAGGGGAGGGGTGGGAGAGCAATCTTTAGCGCAGATGGCTGATTTGGTGATCTCCTTTCCTACCCTAGAGTTGAAGGGTTTAATGGCGGTTGCTCCGCTTGGGGAGGACCCTGATCGAGCCTTCGCTCGCCTGGCAACTATCCATTCAGAATTTATCCAGCAATTTCCCCGCTCTGCCGCACTTTCGGCGGGAATGAGTTTGGATTATGAAAGTGCAATTGTGCATGGTGCGACACATGTCCGCATCGGTAGTTCAATCCTAGGTTCGCGTACTAACCCCCTGTAGCGTTGCCCTATGGCTAATGCATTGCGCAAGATGGCGAACTATCTCGGATTAATGGACGACCTTGAAATGGACGTCATGGAACAACCGAGTACTCGAGTTTCACCTCCCGAGCAGCGGATTAAAACGCGCGAAGCTCGCAATACGCCGCTTGCTGTTGCTCCAGCCCCTGCAATTCAGATGGATCTCCCAGTTCTTGATCGCATCGTCACATTGCATCCTCGTTTCTACAACGAGGCACGCACTATTGGCGAGCACTACCGACTAGGCAATCCTGTAATCATGAATTTGAGTGACATGGAAGAGAATGAACGCAAACGCCTTGTTGATTTTGCGAGCGGTCTTGTCTTTGGTCACAATGGAAAGATTGAAAGAGTTACCTCGAAAGTTTTTCTTCTTTCTCCAGCAAATATAAAAGTTAGCAGTGAAGATAAAACTGCCGCTGCTGAAGCAAGTTTCTTTAACCAAAGCTGATGTTCCAAGTCGGTAGCATTCTTGTCACAATTTTACGGCTCTTCTTATTTGCTCTTTTGGGTCGATTGATTTTGGATTATGTTCGAATGTTTTCACAGTCATGGCGCCCCAGAGGTCTCATGTTGTATGTTGCCGAGGCGATCTATGCCATTACCGATAAGCCCACAGCCCTAGTGCGTCGTTTTGTGCCCCCTTTGCGCCTGGGCGCAGTGAGTTTAGATCTTTCATTTTTAGTCTTATTTTTTGCCGTCCAACTAGCGATTCCCTTGGTTGCCCGCCTTTAAGCTTTAACCAGTAGAGCCATGAGTCCATGTTCATTGTGTCCATGTGTTAACGAGCTATCGTGAGTGAGTTCCAGCGCTAAGACTTCACGGGAGATCGCATCTGATGAATTCAGGATTGCGGCAACAACATCCTCATGTGCATTGAATTTTACAAGAATGCGATCGCTAATTTCAAAGCCCTGAGTTTTGCGTGCTTCTTGCAAGAAGCGTATTACCTCGCGAACATTTCCTGCAGCGATGAGCTCTGGAGATAGCTGAAGATCTAGCGCAACGCTCTCTCCATCATGACTTGCTACGGTCCAGCCTGTCTTCGGCGCCTCGGTTACTACAAGATCTTCCAATTCAATGCGCCAGTTTCCACTGGCACTTGAAATCTCTGCAAAACCAATCCTGCGAATTTCTGAAACCAGCGAGGTAGGGCTCTGGTTAAGTATCGCTTTGGATATCTCCTGAACATGCGCACCGTGCTTGGCGCCGAGAGTTCTAAAGTTAGCTTTCACTGTTACATCAACGAGATCACCATGAGCCATGGCGATGTCTTCCAGTTCCATCACATTGAGTTCATCAGCAATCTGTTCCTTCATTTCCAAGGGCAGTTCATCCCAACCAGGAGCAGCGATGAGGGCTCTTTGCAATGGTTGACGAGTTTTCATGGAAGATTCCGCGCGCGCGGCACGTCCTAACTCGACAATCCTGCGTGTTTGGCGCACTTGGGCAGAGAGAGCCTGGTTGATCATTTGCGTGTGAGCCACCGGAAAATCTTCAAGGTGTACTGATTCGGGGGCAGATAGCTCAACCGGGCGGATGAGTTCTTGCCAAACATTTTCGGTGATGAAAGGAACCATCGGTGCCATCAATAATGTGACCGTACGCAACGCATCATGCAGTGTTGCCAGAGCGGCAGAGTCTCCATCCCAGAAACGTCGACGTGAGCGCCGCACATACCAGTTAGAAAGATCATCAATAAACTCACCGAGGCATTTTCCTGCTCGCTGTGTATCAAAATCTTGTAGGGCTGCATCCACCTCAACAACGAGCTCTTGCAGGTCCGAGTAGATCCATCGATCCATAAGAGGACGATCGCTAATGGATGGCGCGCTGGTGAGGTCGAAATCCGATGCTTTTGCATACAAAGCCAAGAAGGAGACGGTGTTCCAGTAGGTGAGGAGCGTCTTTCGAACAACATCATTGATTGCGTCATGTCCCACACGTCTTGCCGCCCAGGGAGATCCAGCAGCCAGCATGTACCAGCGAACCGCATCGGCGCCATGTTCATCCATTAAGGCGATGGGCTCTATGACGTTGCCTACATGCTTGCTCATCTTGCGTCCATCTTTATCGAGGATGTGACCTAGACACAGAACGGTCTTGTAGGAACTTTCATCAAAGACAAGAGTGCCGATTGTCATGAGCGTATAAAACCATCCGCGTGTTTGATCGATCGCTTCAGCAATGAAATCCGCAGGGTAGGCGTTCGTGAATTTTTCGATAGAGCCCTCTTTATGTGGGTAGCCCCACTGAGCAAAAGGCATTGCACCAGAGTCATACCAGCAGTCAATGACTTCGTTGACGCGAACCATTGCTGATCCACATTGTGCACATGGCCATGAAATGTCGTCGACGAACGGGCGATGTGGATCGAGGTTGCTCAGATTGGCGCCTGCTAATTCACCGAGTTCTGCAAGGGAGCCAATGCAGACATCGTGCAAGTTTTCACATCGCCAAATCGGCAAAGGAGTTCCCCAATAGCGATTTCTTGATAGCGCCCAGTCGATGTTGTTATTGAGCCAATCTCCATAGCGACCTGTTTTAATGGTCGAGGGATGCCAATCAGTCTTTTCATTTTCACGAATGAGTTCATCTTTAATTGACGTAGTCCGGATATACCAAGACGGTTGTGCGTAATACAAAAGCGCAGTGTGACAGCGCCAGCAATGAGGATATTGGTGCTCGTAGGGTAGATGCTTGTAGAGAACTCCGTGTGTTCGCAATTCTTTAACGAGCAATTTATCTGCATCTTTAAAGAACATCCCACCAATGAGTGCGACCTCAGGTAAGAAGGTGCCGTTAGCGGCAATGGGGTTCACAACCGGCAGCCCATAACCTCGGCAGACCAAGAGGTCATCGGCTCCAAATGCTGGTGATTGATGGACCAGACCCGTGCCATCTTCCGTGGTGAC
>Ga0194061_1001686_pt1 | contig 12643 bp, 10 predicted proteins | sample SepL2221m_MetaG_FD_163423 | JGI IMG/M metagenome (GOLD analysis project Ga0194061, IMG submission 163423) | Anoxic zone freshwater microbial communities from boreal shield lake in IISD Experimental Lakes Area, Ontario, Canada - Sep2016-L224-21m | ecosystem: Environmental > Aquatic > Freshwater >...
CCGACGCACAGTCCATTCTGTTGAAGTTCGACACGCTGCGTTACCGGTTGTTGCCTTACATCTACTCACTCGCTTGGATGACGACGCACGCCGACTACACGCCCATGCGCGCCCTCGTGATGGACTTCAGAAACGACGTGCGTGTAGCGGACCTGACAGATCAGTTCATGTTCGGACCGGCACTAATGGTCAATCCGGTGACCGACCCGGGGGTTGATCGCCGCCCGGTCTATTTACCCGCGGCGACGTGGTACGACTTCTGGACCGGGGCCACGGAGAAAGGTCCACGGACCGTGATTACAGCAAGCGAACTGGATCGGTTGCCCCTCTACGTCCGAGCCGGGTCAATTCTTCCGCTCGGGCCGAAGTTGGAATGGTCGACTCAGCAGCCAGCAGATCCAGTTGAACTGCGGATATACCGCGGCGCTGACGCTGATTTCCTGCTCTATGAAGACGAAAACGACAACTATAACTACGAGACAGGGCTCTACTCCACGATCACTCTTCATTGGAACGAAGGGGAACAGGTATTTACCATCGGCGATCGTAAGGGGAACTATCCCGGTATGCCTGCAGCGCGAACGTTTCGGGTGGTTTTCGTGGCGCCAGATCACGGTGCCGGTGTGGAGGCGGAGGCGCGGCCGGACAGAGTCGTGCATTACCGAGGCAATGCGGTTTCACTGTCGCCATGAGTCACGGGTTCCACTACTGCTTGGCGACCCACAGGCCATCTTTACTGTCATGATGAACCGTGGGGCACCGTACCGTCGCAGGCAGTTAACTAGGGAGTCGCACACATGCAAGATTTGATCGGAAAAGTTGCAGTCGTTACGGGGGCCGCCAGCGGGTTAGGACTCGCCTTCGCGACTCGTTTCGTTCAGGAGGGCATGCGCGTAGTCCTAGCTGATATCGAGCAAGAGCCCCTAGCGCTTGCCGAGGCGGCAATTAAGGCGCAGGGCGGAACCGCTATCGCAGTTCGCACCAACGTCCAGAATGAAAATGAGATCAAGGCACTGGCTGATACAGCGTTCGCGACCTACGGCAATGTCCATGTGCTGTGCAACAACGCCGGTGTCGGCGGCGCCGCTGACGCGAGTGGCGTCTGGAACACTCCGATGGAGGAATGGAACTGGGTCCTGGGCGTCAACTTTTCAGGGGTGCTGCATGGCATGCGCCACTTCGTGCCGCGCATGCTCGCCAACGCCGAGGACGGCCATATCGTCAACACGGCCTCGGTCGCAGGCCTGATCACCGGCGGCATCGGCGCGCCTTACACCATTTCCAAGCATGGCGTCGTGGCGCTCAGCGAAATACTCTACAAAGATCTGAAAGCGCGCAACGCCAGGCTCTCCGCCTCGGTGCTCTGCCCAGGGTGGGTGAACACAAACATCATTGATTCTGCGCGCAATCGCCCCCTGGCCCTTAAGCCCAAAGATACCGCTGCACCCACGTCGCAGATACAGCAGCAGCACGAGGCGCTACGCGCATTGTTGAAGGACGGCATGCGGCCGGCCGACATCGCGGGCCAGGTGTGCGACGCGATCCGCAACGACACGTTCTACATTGTCCCGGTACAGCCCTCCATCGAGCAGGCGATTCAGATGCGCCTGGAAGACATTCGCCTGCGCCGCAATCCGACCATTGCGCCCCGGTCGTAGCGCCGGCGGCCATTCCGGGCCTGCTTGCTGGCCGGCAGTCTTCAGAAAGATACGCCAGGTGCCACGCTACTTGTTCTGATTTGGGTTCGGCGCCGCCTTCATCGCTGCCTCAAACAAGGCGCGCATCTTCGGTGCCGGCATATCGGGGTCGACGCCATTGGGATAGCGCACCCTGAGCATGGGATCATCGGGCAGCCGCGCGACATCGTAATACTTCAGTACGTCGCGCAGAGCAACGACGTGATAGCCGTTGTGCTTCAGATAGAGCATGTATTTGCGGAAATTCTCCGGCGGCGTTTGCACCCAGGGATGTGCCTTGTCGGGTACGCCATGAAACTGCAGCACGGCAATCTTGCCGCCTCTGGCTGTGGCGACGACCGCCTTGAAATTCTCGAAGCTCCAGTATGGATAGGCGTCGCCGGTCGTGGGAATCATGAGTGGGTGATGTTTCGTCACATCCAGCGGCAACCCGACAGTGTCTGAACCATAGGGCAATTCCGGCTGCATTCCGCGCCGCGCCAGAAGATAGCCGTGGGCCTGCAACTGCGCCACCGCCTCGGGCCCGAACTGGTTGCGGCACCAGGCGAAGCTGATGGGCTTGGGCACGCCGACGCGCGCTAGCTCCTGTTCCACCATTTCCAGTTCTGCACCCAGCGTGAGGCCACTCTCGGCGGAATTGAATCCACCATGAGTCCAGCTGTGATTGCCGATTTCAAATCCCATGCGATGCAGTTGCGACACATCGTCCCAGCTCATGAAATTGGCCGTGTCATCCATCCAGGCATGGGTAATGAAGAAAGTGGCGCCAAAGCCCAGCTTTTTCAGCAGCGGTGCGACCACCGCTATGTGGGACTTAACCGCGTCATCCAGGGTAAGTACGACCGTCTTGTCGGGTACCTGAGCGGGCGCCGTCGCGCCGCCCGGACGCGGCAATGCGGCACAGGCCACATTGGCACAAAATGCGATGACGACGGCCGCTAAATACCGGGCAGGCATTTCCAAGCTGCCAGGTCAGATGCCCAGCACAGCGCGGTTCAGCTTCTCATCCGAGCCCCCGCCCGCGAAATCGTCAAACGCGTGTTCGGTAACGCGGATGATGTGGTCTCGAATGAAAGGAGCACCTTCACGGGCTCCATCTTCGGGGTGTTTGAGGCAGCACTCCCACTCGATCACCGCCCAGCCCGGATAGTTGTAGGCGGCGAACTTTGAGAAGATACCCCCGAAATCCACCTGACCATCGCCGGTGGACCGAAAACGCCCAGGTCGATCAACCCAGTTTTGGTAGCCACCATAGATGCCTGAACGTCCATTCGGATGGAATTCGGCGTCTTTTACGTGGAAAGCCTTAATGCGCTCATGGTAGATATCGATGAACGCTAGGTAGTCGAGTTGCTGCAATACGAAGTGACTCGGATCGAAAAGAATGTTGGCGCGCGCATGGCCGCCAACGGCATCCAGAAAGCGCTCGAAGCTGGCGCCGTCGTGCAGGTCTTCGCCGGGATGAATCTCAAATGCCAGATCCACTCCGTTCTCTTCATAGCTGTCGAGTATCGGGTGCCAGCGCTTGGCCAACTCAGCAAATGCAGCCTCGATCAGTCCTGCCGGACGCGGCGGCCACGGGTAGAAATAGGGCCAAGCCAGGGCGCCGGAGAAGCTGACGCTAGTGGCGAGTCCGAGATTCCGCGATGCCTTTGCCGCGTACATCAATTGTTGTACCGCCCATTGTTGGCGGCGCTGAGGATTGCCACGCACTTCCGGCACCGCAAAACCATCGAAAAGTTCATCGTAGGCAGGGTTCACAGCCACGAGTTGACCCTGCAGATGCGTCGAGAGTTCGGTGGGTACGATGCCGTGCTGGGCCAGCGTGCCCAATACCTCGTCGCAGTAAGTCTTGCTCTCTGCTGCCTTGGCGAGGTCGAACAACCTGCTATCCCACGTCGGGATCTGAACACCCTGATAACCTAGGCCTGCCGCCCACCGCGCAATATTGTCCAGCGTATTGAACGGCGCCTTGTCACCAGCGAATTGGGCCAGAAAAATAGCGGGGCCCTTAATAGTCTTCATTGCAGTTCTCCCCTGTCAGATGATAAGTGGCGTCCAGCCACCGCCCGCACGACTGCTGCTGACGGCCGTTGCTATCAATGCCATGCCGCGCAAGCCATCGTCGGCGGCGGGCACGAGTGCTGCCGTGCCCGTGCCACGTAGCAGAGCGGCAAAATCGCGATAAAGATTCGCGAAGGCTTCGAGATATCCCTCAGGATGACCCATCGGCAAACGCGTTGCGGCCTTAGCATCAGCACCTAATTCTCCACCACCCGCACGCCGCAGCTCGCAGCGCCCATCAAGGTAATTGACCGTCAGCTTATTAGGCAATTCTTGGCTCCAGTCGAGCGCCGCCTTATCGCCATAGACGCGCAGCCGCAGACCATTCAAGCCGCCAATCTCGATCTGAGAGGCTATCAGCACCCCGGGCGCGCCATTGTCGAAGCGCATCAGAATATTACAGTCATCGTCGAGTACGCGGCCGGCCACAAGGGAATTGAGATCAGCACATATCGCTTGCACGCGCCGGCCAGTGACGAACTCTGCCAGATTGAAGGCATGCACACCGATGTCGCCGATGCAACCACCTTCCCCCGAGCGCCTAGGGTCGGAGCGCCACTCGGCCTGCTTGTTGGTGCCCGACCGCTCCACCGGCTCGGCGAGCCAGCCCTGCGAATACTCGACGACTACTTTTCGTATTACACCAAGCGTGCCGTCAGCGACCATGCGGCGTGCTTCGCGCACTAGGGGATAGCCGGTGTACGTGTATGTCAGTCGATACGCGGTCTTGGCTGTTGCGGTCAGTCGCACGAGTTCACGTGCCTCGGCGAGCGTCGCAGTCATAGGCTTGTCGCTCATCACGGCAAATCCCGACGATAACGCCGCACGCGCCGCCGGCAAGTGCACGTGATTGGGTGTCGCGATCGTGACAAAATCTATCCTGTCCGAACGCTCGGCTTCCGCCGCAAACATCGCAGCATAGGACGGGTAGGCTCGCGACGCATCAATACCGTATTTCGCACCCGCCTCCGCTGACTTAGCGGCATCAGCGCTAAAGGCGCCGGCAACCAACTCGATCTCGCCATCCAGTTCTGCCGCAATACGGTGGACGCCGCCGATGAAGGAGCCAGGACCACCGCCGATCATCCCCATTCGCAGTCTGCGCATAGCCAACAACTCCGTTGCCAAATGGATCGCGGGAACTATACTATGAAAGTCAACTCTTCAGATAGGGCATTGCATTGTATTGGACTGTCCAAGACCAAGCGAGCTGGGTAAAAATTCCCAAGCCGCAACTTCGCTTAAGGACTGGGCAATGTTCTAAGTTGAATCATCATGACTGTGCCGGCGCCTGAGGTCATCGCCCACGCTGGTGGCGACCATCTAGGCGAAGGCCTCATGTGGTGCGAACGACGCAATGCGGTCTTCTGGGTTGATGTCTTGGCGCGGGTGTTACGTTGTTATTATCTAGGCAGCGGGCAGCTCAGACGTTGGGCCATGCCTGAGCCGATTGGCTGGATCGTTGAGCGAGCTGGCCGTGACGACTTTGTCATCGGCCTTAAGAGTGGCTTCGCAACACTGACCCTCGAGCCACTAGCCATCACCAGCATCGGCAGCCCGGAGCCGGACCGCCCCCACAACCGACTGAACGATGCCAAGGTGGATGGTGCCGGGCGCATCTGGGCAGGTTCCAAGGATGAGCGCGAGCCGGAACAGCCGATTGGCGCGCTGTATAGACTGGACCCCGGTTTTGCTTGGTCGCGGCACGACGATCATTACCGCTGTACGAACGGTCCGACATTTAGCCCCGACGGCAAGACGCTGTATCACACCGATTCCTTCGCTAGAACCGTGTTCGCCTTTGACCTTAGCAATGACGGGCAGCTGCAGAATAAGCGGAGCTTCGTCCGCTTCCATGAGAGTTGGGGCTATCCGGATGGGATGACGACAGACGCCGCAGGCTTTTTATGGGTTGCACACTGGGGCGGCGGACGCGTCAGTCGCTTTGCGCCGAACGGCACAATGGTAGAGTCAATAGCATTGCCAGCCTCACAAATCACCAACTGTGCATTTGCCGGTGTGGAGCTTGACCGGCTGTTCATAACCTCCGCCGCTGTCGGCATCAGCAACGAACCGTTGGCCGGTTCGCTGTTTGAAGTCCGCCCCGGTGTGCGCGGCCTAGCACCAACGCCCTTCGGGGGATAGGCTCGAGTCGATTACCATTGACGTATGACGCTAGTGATTGTCGCGCGGCACGCCGAAAGTTCGGTCAATCTGCTGAAATTTCTCGCTGCCTTCCAGAATTGCGCCGCTCGCCAATTGACCTACCTGACGGCGCTGGAGTTCCTGCCAGGGCGTCTGCGACGCAGGTATGCTATATCCTCCCGCCTGTTCCATCGCCACGCGACGCGCGGCGAGTTCAGCTGCAGAAATCAACACGTCTACGCGACCCTTGCGCAGGTCGATGCGCATCCGGTCGCCGGTCTGCAACAGCGCGAGATTGCCGCCGGCAGCAGCTTCCGGGGAGGCATTGAGAATAGAGGGTGACCCCGAGGTGCCGGATTGGCGCCCATCGCCGATGCAAGGCAACGCCGTCACACCGCGCTGAATTAAGTATTTCGGCGGCTGCATATTGACGACCTCAGGCGCACCAGGGTACCCAACGGGCCCGGCGCCCCGCATGCATAAAATATCCCATTCAGTGATTGCCAGCGCGGGGTCGTCTATTCTGGCGTGATAGTCCTCTGGGCCGTCGAACACGACGACGCGCCCTTCGAATGCCTCTAGGTCGTCCGGATTCGCTAGGAAGCGGCCACGGAACTCCTCCGATATAACGCTGGTCTTCATGATCGCTGAATCAAAGACATTGCCACGCAACACCATGAATCCCGCCTTGGTCTTGAGCGGATCGTCAAAAGTCCGGATCACGTCCGGCAATTTGATCTCAGCGTTACGACAGTTCTCACCGATGGTACTGCCATTGACCGTCAGTGCCTGCTCACGTATCAGCCCGGCCCGCATCAGCTGCGAAACGACGGCTGGCACCCCACCGGCCTGATGGTAATCTTCGCCGAGGTAGGCACCCGCTGGCTGCAGATTGACCAGCAGCGGAACATCATGGCCGCAGTTCTGCCAATCATCGAGGCTCAAATCGACGCCCATGTGACGCGCAATCGCCGCCAGGTGAACCGGGGCATTGGTGGAGCCGCCGATGGCGGAACTCACGACAATCGCATTCAGGAATGCATCGCGCGTCATAATCGCCGACGGCCGAAGATCTTCCTTCACCATCTCCACAATGCGGTTTCCCGTGGCATAAGCCATCTGCTGGCGCTCGCGGTACGGCGCTGGTATCGCTGCCGATCCCGGCAACTGCATACCCAATGCTTCAGCAAGCGAATTCATGGTCGCGGCTGTACCCATCGTGTTGCAAAAGCCCGCCGATGGTGTCGACGATGCCACCAGCTCAAGAAATCCCGCGTAGTCAAGCTCGCCGGCCGCCATCATCTGGCGCGCCTTCCAAACAATAGTGCCCGAACCTACGCGCTTGCCATGATCCCAACCATTCAGCATGGGACCCACGGACAGCGCGATGGCTGGAATATCCACGCTGGCAGCCGCCATCAGGCAGGCAGGTGTGGTCTTGTCGCATCCAATGGTAAGCACAACACCATCGAGCGGATAGCCATACAGTACCTCGACGAGGCCCAGGTACGCCAGATTCCGGTCAAGCGCCGCCGTCGGTCGTTTGCCGGTTTCCTGTATCGGGTGCACCGGAAACTCCAGTGGGATGCCACCAGCCTCGCGAATGCCGTCGCGCACACGCTGTGCGAGCACCATGTGGTGGCGGTTGCACGGGGCCAAGTCGCTGCCAGTCTGAGCAATGCCGATGATGGGTCTGTTCGACTGCAATTCCTCACGCGTCAGACCATAATTCATGTACCAGCTTAAATAGAGCGCTGTCATATCCGGGTTCGCAGGATTGTCAAACCACGCGCGCGAGCGCAAACCGACTGAAGGCTTGGTACTATTTTTCATGGTATATTCTAAGTGTTACTCAATGCTATTCAATATGGATACCATAAGATGAATCGACTTGCCAACCGGACGGTCTTTGTAACCGCTGCCGGTCAGGGCATGGGGCATGCCGCAGTGCTGGCTTTCGCCCGTGAGGGCGCGCGAGTCATCGCCACGGATGTTAGGCCCGAGCTGCTAGAGTCACTAGCCGACAATCCGGCAGTCAGCACGCGTGTATTGAACGTGTTGGATGACGCGGCCATTATGCGGGCCGCTGCTGATGCCCCCACCGTGAACGCAATATTCAACTGCGCCGGTTACGTGCACCATGGCGCCCTGCTCGACTGCAACCCGGAAGACTGGGACCGCAGTTTCAATCTCAATGTGCGCAGCATGTACCTTCTCACCCGCGCCTTCCTACCCGGCCTAATCGCCAACGGCGGCGGCGTCATCCTTAATATGGCGTCCGTCCTGGGCGCGCACAAAGCGGCGCCGAACCGCCTTGCTTACGCCGCTAGCAAAGCGGCAGTCGTGGGTTTTACGCGCGCTGTCGCTCTCGACTACGTTAGGCACAACATCCGCTGCAACTGCATATGTCCCGGAACTGTCGACACCCCCTCGCTGGCAGATCGTATCAACGCCGCGGCTGACCCGGAACAGTCGCGACGCAACTTCGTCGCCAGACAGCCGATGGGTCGACTGGCGACAGCCGAAGAAATCGCTGAATCTTTTGTATACCTGCTCTCTGACGAATCCTCATTCGTGACCGGGCAAGCCATTTTCACCGACGGTGGAATGAGTCTTTAATGGAGGCGGATTTGTTGAATCCGACTGAATCCCGAAAAGTTGCGGTAGTCACCGGCGCCTGCACCGGCATAGGTCTCGAGATCGCAACTGCGCTGGCCGCGGCCGGTTGGGATCTGGCCATCACGTGCCTGCCTAATACTGCCGAAGCAGAACAAGTAGCTGAAGCACTGCGGCGCAATGGCTGCGAAGTACTATTGAGCGAATGCGATGCCGGCATCAAGCGCGAGGTCGATGCTTTCTATGCCAACCTCAAGGCATGGCGAGGCGCACCCGATCTACTAGTCAACAACGCGGGCGTGCAGACGCGGTCGGCATTGCTTGATCTGGCCGAGGCGGACTGGGACAAGGTGATCCAGACTAATCTGAAAGGCTGCTTTCTCAACACCCAGGCCGCTGCGCGCCTGATGGTGGAGCGCGGCCAGGGCGGTGCGATCATCAATCTGGGCTCGGGCTCCAATAAACTCGCATTTCCTGGGCTAGTTGATTACACGGCATCACGGGGTGGCATCGAGCAATTCACCAAGGTCTCGGCCGTGGAACTGGGACCGCAGGGCATTCGCGTCAACTGCGTCGCTCCCGGCGCCATCGAAACCGCACGCACCCGCCAGGAGCTGCCGGAATATGGCACGTCTTGGGCGCGAATTACTCCGCTGCGCCGCATCGGCACGGCACAAGACATCCCACCGCTGATACTGTTCCTTGCTTCGCCGGGCGCCGCATTCATCACCGGCCAGACGATTTGGGTGGACGGCGGCGTGTTTTCCCAGGCGAATTGGCCAGCATAACTATAGACGCTGAAGTGCTAGGGACGCGCACGATATAGCAAATTTCTAAACCGGACCTCTCCTTGCCCTGCAGCATAAAGGGCTGGCCGCAAACTCAGAAAGCCACCACCGACGTTATGGTGCAAGCCAGCCACGTCCATTTGCAGTTCATGCTGCGTCCAATTCACCCCGTCGCCGCTGTAGTACATCGTCAGATCGTGATGGTCATTGACCAAGCGTAGGTACACTGTATCGCCACTGGGCCGCGGCACGGCGTTGTAGTCAACACTTTGACCCGCGTTGTAGGTAAATCTATGGCGCTGATCAAAACCGACCCCCGAGTAGAATTTGGAGTTGTAGAACAGCAACAGGCCACCGTGCGCCCCAGCACCAACGTGCATTTCAACCGTCACTTCGTAAGCCTGATCTCCCGCAATGAATGCCAGCGGACCACAGTCATGGGGGCTTGTGCCCGCACCAGCGACGATCAGCGTCGCATCTACGACGCGCGCGCGCGCCGACTGATCTTCGCCGCCAGAAAAAAAACACAAGCCAATGCCCATATTTTCATTTGAAAAATCATCGGATCGAGGCGTGCCGTGTCGCGCTGCAGAATTCGGCTGCGGCTTTGGCAGCGGGGTAGACAGGTCGCCTCCTCCCGCATGAAACCAGCCATCGTCCGTCCATTTCACCGGATCGAGCAACATCTGCCGACCCAGCGTGCGATAGCCATTCTCGTAGCCGTGATAGACCATCCACCAGTCCTGCCTGGGCCCCTCAACCAGAGTCGCGTGACCGCGGGACCACCATTTCTGGTCGCGACTCAAGGTGCGAACGATGGGATTGTGCGGACAATTCTCCCACGGCCCGTCAATTGAACGTGAGCGTGCGGCAATCACCACATGACTCGTTGGCGGGCCTGCGGTACCACCGACAGCAGATATCAGGTAAAACCAGCCATTACGCTGCAAAATCTTTGGGCCTTCAAGTGAGTAGGTCTCGACCACCCAGTCCGTAGGATAGCGCCATCCTTCATAAACCTTCTCAACTTCGCCAGCACGATGTAGACCATCCTCGCTGATGAGTACGCGATTACCGTTATTGAGGAAAAGATAGCGCCTGCCGTCTTCGCCCACAGCATGGCCCGGGTCAATATAGCCCTTGATATCCATGTCCACTGGTTCACTCCAGGGACCGCGCATACTTGGCGCATGAATCGCGTAAATCCTAACGCCATAATTCGGCGGACGCATCTGCACTGCGGGGATGTAGATGAAGTAGCGTCCGTCGTGTTTGGCGATATCGAGCGCATAGACCGAGCCAACATAGCTCTTGAGCGCGGCGGCAATCGGCGTCCAGTTGATCAGGTCGCGCGAATGCCAGATCACGATGCCGGGGTAGTAGTCGAACGACGAGAAGGTCATGTAATAGTCCGCGCCGTCCTTGAGCACGGTTGGATCGGGGTGATCCCCCGACAGCACCGGATTGAGATAGGTGCCGTTGCCAAGATCAGCCTTGCGCTGCCCCTCGATACCTTGCGCCCAGGCTGCGGCAGAACGCACCGTCGTCAATGGCGCGCGAGGCAACTTCCGTGCCTGGGCGCACCCGCCGGGAGCACTATCGCCGCGCCGCCGGCCAGCAGCGTCTGCAATGCCTGTCGACGTCCAAACAGGATCGTCGTTTTGTCTGGTTGTGTCATCGTGCCGAACCATTCCATAGGTAGGTCGAAATCGACGCCGCGGGCAGCGCCACACCAACCACGCGATGGCCCCACCCGAGCATGATGCTAGCGGCGGCGCTGCGACTGTTGATGATCTCCGCCACGATCGTTCCGTCGGAGCGCTTGAAGCTCATGACCCTGATTCCATCCTCCGCCCCCACCGTCTTTAACAGATGAGACCCGGGACGTACGAATTTGCTGAAATGAGCCAGGTAGTAGTAGGCCCCGGTGTAGGACACCTGCTTGGTCTTCTTGTTGATGATGACCAAAGGTTGCTGACTGTTGTTAGGCGGATTCCCCTTGGCTTCATCCACCAGCCACGGGCCACCGGTCTCGTCCAGGATCATGTTCCAATACGTCCATGCCGAGGCCCCGTTCTCCAGATCGGCCATGATCTGATGACCCCAATAGTCCCCGTCCTCGAATCCATAGTACGGTATGGGCTGAACTCTGGGTTTTATGCCGTATCCGGCTCCCGCGTAACACAGTTCTGTCATCCACAACGGCAGCGATGGATATTGCCGGTGCAACTCGGCGATACCGGCGAATGCCTTGCGCTCCTGGTCCGCGGTAGTCGGCTTGTCGCCTTGGCAGCAGAAATCGTAGCCATGATAGGAAAGGATAGACAGATATTGTCGAGCGTCGGGATCCTCAAGGATAACAGGCAGATTTTCTCGGGCGCCTGAGCGCGTTGGATCGTCGCTCGCCTGAAGTCGAGTCTTGAGGTTCGATCGCTCGAACAGGGGTCCTACGTGATTCTTCAGAAGATCGCGAATCTCGGCGTAGGAAATCTTTGTGTAGTTGCCCGGCTCATTGAAGGGACTAAGATAGTTGATGGTGATTCCCTGTCGCTCATACTCCTGAACGTACCGCAGATAGTATCGAGCCAGCACAGCGTAGTATTTCGGATCGACGTCTTGATGGGACTTGGCGTCGAACAGCATCCAGTCCGGGGGGTAATCCATCGGCGCCTGCAGCACGAAGGTCCCGTAGCGACCAGCCCGTTTTATGAACGTGACAAGACCGTTCGGCCCCAGATCACGTTGTATGGAGAAATGCTCGAGTCCGACGTCTCCCGGCACGTCGTCGTAGCTGTAAAAGGGCCCCGCCGACATGAAGTCGGTTGCCGCAATCACGGTCTTCATCGCGGAAAATCCAGCGCCCGAGCGCGCGTCGAACAGCGAGCGCAGCACGCGTTCCTGTTGTGCGCCCGGTAGGTGATTGAGCGTAATGAGACCCGCTTCGAGAAATGAGGCGCCGAAGCCAATGATTTCCTGGAATTGGCTTGCGTCGTCGATCTGGAAATCAGACGGTTGAGACTGAGCGGCTTTAAATTGCAGGGCTGGCTTGCGAGTGAGACGATCACCCGCGACTGAACTGACGTAGACATCTACGGACTGCGCGCGAGATGCGCCCGCTGCGCAACACAGACCTGCGATTGCAACTAGCCTTGCCAGCCAAATCACGCGGCTCGCCGCCGGCCTATCCTGGCGCAAGCGCCCAAGCGCAGACATGACACGCATGGTAATCCCCCCATTTTCCGTGGGTTTGACAAGTAGATCTATGCGGCCATGGCCAACCGCTGTTTCGGTGTGATGCCGCCCAAGGCCATGTTTGGGCGCTCGTTATTGTAG
>Ga0194061_1001687_pt1 | contig 12639 bp, 7 predicted proteins | sample SepL2221m_MetaG_FD_163423 | JGI IMG/M metagenome (GOLD analysis project Ga0194061, IMG submission 163423) | Anoxic zone freshwater microbial communities from boreal shield lake in IISD Experimental Lakes Area, Ontario, Canada - Sep2016-L224-21m | ecosystem: Environmental > Aquatic > Freshwater >...
CTTCTGGGCCGCGAGAATTTCATCGTCGGAAACGACGACGGCTTTGCCGCCATGTTTCTTCAGTTTCGACAAGGCATGCAAGCCGTTGCGCGGCACGTCCACGGCAATCGAGTCGGCCAGGGTTTGGGACGAGCGGGATGGGCCGAAGGGATCATCGGCGGCATGGGGTGCCGTCAAGGCGCGTGCGATGGCGCTCGACCCCTGTGCCTGGCAGGCCCAGATGGTGGGTATTTTGGCGATCCGGCCAAGCTCCAGCAGGTTCTCGAAGCCCCTATACACGCCAGCAATGATCACGCCGTCGCCGACCGGGACGAAGACATGGTCGGGTGCTTGGGCACCAGCCCGGGCGAGGTCATCGATCATTTCGAAGGCGACGGTCTTTTTCCCCTCAATGGTCAACGGGTTGTAGGCGGTATTGCGCGACAAGGCTCCCGTGCGATCAGAGTAGTCACGCGACAAGTCGAACGCCTGGTCGTAGTTGCCATCGACCGAGACCAGCTCGGCACCATATTGCAGCACCTGGATGCGCTTGGCAACGGGCGCAAGTGCCGGCAGAAAGACCTTGATGTTCAGGCCGGCGGCTGCGCCGACCGCCGCCATACTCGATGCCGCATTGCCGGTGGATGCCAGCACGATTTCCTGAGCGCCGTGCTTGCGTGCAAACGCTGCGACCAGCCAGGAAGCGCGGTCTTTGAACGAACCCGAGGGGTTGCAGGTATCGTCTTTTATCCACAAGTTGGGGGCATCGAACTTTTCTCGCAAGCGCTGCGGGGCCCACAAAGGCGTATTGCCGACCGGGATCGACGCAAACCACTCGGACTCTACTGGCAGGGGAACGGTGCTGGGGTCAGCCACGCCTTCCCACGCGAGCTCCAGCACGCCTTCGAGCGGTCGATCCGGTTGCTGCTTTTTTGAGCAGACATCGCAGAGATAGCGGCCCGGCACCAGGTCGTAGTGCGCGCCACATTGGTAACAAGTGCAAAACCATTTCATGTTCGGTCCCTTCTGCCGCTCACTCGGGCGACACAATGGTGCAATTGCGCATTGCAAAAATCAAAGTTGAATCGGATCATGGTTCGCCTAGCGCCGCACCCAAGCATGGCTCAAAGGATTGGATTGCAGCATATCGCCGATCCAAAGGCCATCGAGCCCCTTATGGCGTTGCGCCAACAGCCCGAGCATTGACGGGACCGACGCGTCGAGTGCGCCTCGGGTGTTAACGACCCAATGCCGACTGGCCTGCGGGGGGGTATTCTTGAACATTCCATCGGGGTGCTCAATCAGGCATCCCAAAGCCTTCTCACTGATTCTGTCACCGGCAGAGAGCCCGGTGATTGCGGCGAATTGACGCCACCGATGAATGTTAGCCGGATTTGCGGGGCAACCCAAGGGCGCGGCACCGCTCAAAGCGATGACGGTGTTGCTGCAATGGGGAATGCATGGCTCGTGCTCTGCGGGTGCTTTTAACGCGCAATGGCGGGCACCGTCGGCCTCCACCAAAATCATATCCGCAACAGCCATGGACTTGAGTTCATCAATTTCGTCGGGCGCGCAGCCCACCACTTTGCCCTCAGTCGCATCGAAATTGCTGAACAGCGCCACGATACCCGAAGCACTGGGCAAGGCTCGCAAGGCTGCCAGGCGCTGCGCTCGCTCTGGCTCGATCAGCAGCGTTGCACCGCACCCCGGCTCAGGCCGGAACATCCGCGTGGTGGTGGTCACCAGGACCCGTTGACCGCCGGCAGCCAGCACCTGAGCCAGCCAAAAAAGCGTGCTGGTCTTGCCTCCAGCGCCGACGAAGCTGACCACGAACGGTACATCAGCACTGACGCAACACGCAACGAATGCGCTGTTACCAGGAGAAGGCAGGAAAAGTACACCGGTCATGCGGCTATCGATTCGGATTGTAGTGTCACGCCTTGGGGTTCGGGTCCAAAATATGGAGCATCACCCGTTGCGGATGCTCAGGCCAGTGCGTCGATGCGCTGCCACAGCTGCGCAGCCACTTTGCGTGCTTGCGCATAGATCGGCTCCACATCAAAAGGAAATGTACGCTCCTGATAAACCATCTGGCCGTTGACCATCACGCTGTCAACGCTGCCAGCACCCATGCCAAACGCCAGGTGACCCCCCACATTCTGTGCCGCCAACGGTGTAGGACTGTCGTAACTGCAAATCGTAAAATCAGCCTGATAACCCGCTTCGATGCGCCCAAACTTTGCGCCAAAATTGCGCTCAAGCAAGGTGTTGCCATTCCACAAGAAGCGCGTAAAGCTGTCTGGCCACAGGCTGCCGCCAGCGTCGCGATGTTTGAAGTAGGCAAACTTCATTTCTTCAAACATATCGGCACCGATGCCGTCGGTACCGAGTGCCAGGTTGCGAATCGCCGACAACTTGTGGTTGTAGCCTACGTTGTTGTTCATGTTGGAGCGGGCGTTGTGCACGAGGAAGGCATCGCGGTCATTCAGGATGGCGATGTCGGCATCGGACAGATACAAGCCGTGCCCAATCAGTGTTTTGCCGTCAATCAAACCATGCACGGCGAGTCGCTCGATCGGGTCCTGGCTGTAGCGGTCGTGGCTGTGTGATACATCGTAGCGGTCTTCGGCCACGTGGATGTGCAGACCACGGCCGCTCGATTTGACCGCGTCACCCAGCATTTCCAGGCCAGCATCGGACACCGTGAATGGTGCATGCGCTCCCAAGTGCGCCTCCATCAGATAAGGCTCTTCGCCCTTGGCCTTGGCCGCATCGATCAGACGCGCAAATGCCAGGTTCTCGTCAACGCCAGCGCGCAGCTCTTTCTCGTCACCATTGCGGTCGGTGGTCTCAAAGCAGGTCATGCCACGCAGACCGGCTTTCAGGAAGCCCTTGCGCAGCGTTGCCAGCGAGCCGGCAATGAAGTTGGGCGAGGCGTGGTGATCAATCACGGCGGTGCAGCCACTTTTGATCGCCTCCAACGAGCAGATGAGGCCGCTGTAATACAGCGACTCTTCGTCGAGCGCGCGGTCCAGTCGCCACCAGAGGTTCTTCAAAGTCGAGATGAAGTCGGGGCAAGGCTTGATATTGGCCATGATGCCGCGCGCGAGCCCCGAGTAAAAATGGTTGTGCGCACAGACAATGCCTGGCATCACCAGCTTACCTTTGAGGTCAAGCACTTGCGCTTGCGGGTACTTCGCGATAAGGACCGCGCCCACTTCCAAGATCCGCGTGCCGTCAATGGCGATCTGCACATCACCCAACAGTGTGGCCGGTTCAAACTGCAGCGCAGTCAGGTTTTTCAGGATCAACATGGCGGCTTGCTCCTTATTCTTCGACGGCACTGAGCAGGTAGCCGTGGTGAGTGACCACGCGGCTGGCAATGCGGCACAAGTCCACCAGCTCTGGCGGCGCATCTTTCACGACGCCCGCAATGTCGATGGACAGCTCAACTACCTTGCCGTCCTGACGCACCGTGAGTTTGCCTGCCTCGACCATAAAGCCTGGATTGCTGCTGTTGGCAAAGTCTTGCGGTAGGCTGAAGATCGTGATTTTGTCCTTGTACGGACGACCTTGCCATGGGCAGAATTGGGCGCAATTGCCGCATTCATTGCAGTAGGCATCAATATGCAGCGTCTGCGCACGATCCTTAAAGCCGGGCACCGCAATCGAGATGTTGGCGCGGTTCGGACACACATCGACGCATTTGGCGCAGACGTAATTGCATTCAAGGCAGCGCTGGCCTTCCTGTTTGACGAATGCATCAAACGCGTCTTTCTTCACGAAATTCACCACCACCGTGCCCTTGCGTTGGGTGATTTCGTTGGGGTTGGCGTTCAGCCAGAATTTTTGACCGTGGCGGCTCTTCAGGTTCTCACGCTTCAAAATCTCATCTGTCGCTCGCCGGGCATCCCCGATGGCACCAACAATGGACGATGGCCCTTGCTTCACATCGCCGATTAAAAAAACGTTCTCGCGTGTGGTTTCACTCGATGCCTGGTTGACTGCCGGCCAACCGTTCTCACCCAGCGGAACACCCATCGCCTTGAGCACATCACAATCGGCCTGCTCACCAATGGCGGTGATCAATGCATCCATCTTCAAAGTTGTGGTGCGCTCGGTCGCCAAGGGGCGGCGGCGGCCTTTGTCGTCAGGCGCGCCAAGTTCCATCACGCGACAAGTGACCGTACCGTCGGCATCAAAATACTCGGGGTTGGTCAGGAAGTGAAACTTCACGCCGTCCGCAACCGCCTCTTCGTACTCTTCACGGTACGCGGGAATCTCGTTAAAGCTGCGGCGATAAATGACGGTGACGTCTTCCACGCCCGGAACACGCAGCGCAGCGCGGGCGCAGTCCATGGCGGTGTTGCCTGCCCCCACCACGGCCACATGACGGCCCAGCTCCAGCCTTTCGCCATCGTTGAAACGGCGCAAAAACGGCAGCGATTTGTAGAGATGGCGATTGTCGCCACCCAGTTGGATGCCGCTGTTTTTGTCGGTGCCAATGCCGATCAGCACATATTCAAACCCTTGAGCCTTGAGCTTGTCAACGCTGAGCTGCGGATCGCACCCATAAACAAATTTCACCCCGTGCTCAGCAACAAAGTTGATGTCGTGCTGCACCAGTTCGCCAGGACTGCGAAAGCGCGGAATCACGTGGCGTGGCACGCCGCCGGCAGCCTGTTCACGGTCAAACAGCGTCACCGCATGGCCGGCACGCGCCAGAAAATACCCGGCTGCCAGGCCAGCGGGGCCCATGCCAATGACTGCCACCGCGTTGCGCGAGCCGGTGCCCGCTGGTTTGTGCCAACGCCGGCGGTATTCGTCCCAGCCTTTTTCGAGTGCGATTTTTTTCAGGTCGCGGATGTTGAGCGGGCCTTCGTAATCGAGTCGCGTGCAGTTGTACTGACACTGGTGATCACAAATGTGCCCGGTGATTGCCGGCAGCGCATTGGTGCGGTAGATGACCTCCAGCGCGTCCGCGTAACGCCCCTCGCTGACCAGGCGAATGTACTCAGGGATATCCTGGTGTATCGCGCAGGCGGACACGCAGGGTGCAACGTAACAATCGGTCAGCGGCAGTGCACTGCCGGTATCGATTTCGTCCTTGGAGCGCCAGGCCTTTTGTGTGTAGTCTGCGGTGATCGCCTTGGCCGCCAGCAGTTCAAGCTTGGCAACATCGACCCGGCCCATTAACCAGGCATCGGACGCGTCCAGTGCGCGCGCGCATTCCAGCAGTCGCAGATAGCCGCCGGGCTTGAGCAGATCGGTGGCCATAGTGATGGGGCGGATGCCAGTCTCGAAGATCTCGCGAATGTTGTACAAGCTGGCCCCACCTGAGTAAGAAATGGGCAACTGACCGTCGAATTCGCGCGACAGCAGCGCCGCCACGTTGATTGACAGCGGAAACAGCGCGCGGCCCGACATGTACATTTCGTCACCCGGCAGGGCACCCTTGTGGTTGACCGCACCGAGCGTGTTGGTCAGCTTTACCCCGAAGCTCAGATTATTTTCCTGGCTCAAATCCAGCAGGCGGCGCAGCATGGCGCAGGCCTGATCGAGTTTGAGGTCATGTTCAAACGAGGCTTCCTTGACGATCAGGTAGTCGAAGCCACAGGTGTCGAGAATTTCGCGTACCCGCTGAAAACCCAGCAAGGTGGGATTGAGCTTGACGAAGGTGTTGATCGACTTTTCTTCGAGCATGTAGCGGCAGATCGATTCGATCTCATGGGGCGGGCAGCCGTGCATCGTCGATAGCGTGACACCCTTGACCAGCCGCGCCGAAATGCGTGCTGGCAGGCTTTGCAGTTGCGCCTTGCGGCTTTGCAGGCCCAGGCTTTCAATAAAACGGTCATCGTTGACCCATTTTTCAAGAATGCGTTGGTACGCGGCAAACTTAGGATGCACTGAGGCATCGATGGTGTTGTCGATAAAGGCCTGCATCGGCGCTTGCTTGATGCCTTCGAGGTTGTAGCCCACGCTCATGTTAAAACTGAACGACTTGGCTTCGCCTTCAGCGCGCGGGTCAAATATCTCCTCCAGCAGATGCAGTGCAAACCAGGCTTTCAAGTATTCGTCGAAGGCTTTTGGCAAGGTGTACTCAGAAGACCATTCCGTGTTGTAGCCCTCATCGCCGGCATCGATGCAAGGCTTCTCGATTTCAAGCCGATCCATGATCTGTACCGTCTTGAGTTCAATGAAGCGCCCACCCACCAGCCAGGAAGCCACGATGTTCTGCGCTAGTTGCGTGTGTGGCCCAGCCGCCGGGCCAACCGGTGTCTCACAGGTTTCGCCAAAAACCTCGATCACGCGATCATTGGTTTTGCGGTAGAACTGACTCTCGGCAATGTCAAAGATGGAGCGGCTGACCCGAAACTCGTCAAAGATACGTTGCAACAGTCCCTCGAACGGAACGGGCCGCATGATGTCGCTCATGATGATTCCAATGCTGAGTTATAGACTGGGGACACGCGAAGTGTGATGTAGGATGGTTGGCACGCAAGTTTCGGACCAAAGGCAACGATCGTAGGAAGTCGCACCGAGCCAATTGCCGAACCGTTCACCACTGCAGCGGCATGTCATGTGCTGCTGCTAAGCAGACGTTTCGCGGACGGCCCGCCTGGGTGCGAGGACTGGCGGCATCCAGGATCAAATCAATATCGATAGATCAGTTTGATAACGACCGGACCAGGCTGGTCAGCGCTCAATTGTCGATCACAGCGCGCAGCGACTGCAAAATAGGTTGATAGCCTGTGCAACGGCAAATGTTGCCTTCCAAAGCGTCCAGCAATTCCTGGTCGCTAGGTTTTGAGTTTTTATCCAGCAAGGCCTTGGCGCTCATCAACACGCCAGGGGTGCAAAAACCACACTGAACGCCGCCATGTTCGACGAAAGCTGCTTGCAGCTTTTGGCCCAGGCTGTCGGATGCCAATCCTTCGACCGTTGTGACCGTAGCGTTATCGCACTGCGCGGCCAACACGAGGCATGAACAGACCGCGTCGCCATTCATAATCACGGTGCAAGCACCACATTCACCTACCGCACACCCTTCTTTGGTACCGGTCAGGTCGAGTGAATTACGGACAAAGTCGAGCAGGCGGGTGCTTCCATCCACATCACCGCTGACAGTTTGACCATTGACTTGTAAAGAAATTTTGCTCATCACTTTTCCTAGGGGTTTTGCCCGATTTGTGCACGGACCTTGTTCATTTGGTCGCGGAAAATATTGAGGTAAACAGGTTGCTTGTACACGGCAGACCAGCGTCCGCCAATGGCATCTTCAATCAATTTTTCCAGGACCTTAATTGCATCAGCAACGCTTGCCTCATTGAGCGCTTTGCCCAACAAAACCTCTTCCACCAAAGTGAGGCGTTGTGGTTTGCTCAGTAGCGCACCGTCAACCAGGCGGCATAGGTTGATCTTGCCCTGGCCATCAAAAACCATCAGGCTGGTCAAACTCAGGCGTGTGATGTTCAATGCGTTACGGCGACCCAGTTGATCGTAGTTTTGAACTAGGTTGGCTGGCGGCGCAGGCAAAATAACTTCGACCAGCAATTCACCTTTTTTTAGTTTTGTTTCGTAGCCATTGGCGATGAACTCGGCAACTGGCATTCGGCGCTTGCCTTTAGCCGATTGCAGCACGAGGTCGGCGCCATAAGCAATGAGAGGAGGAACCGAGTCCGCACAAGGTGCTGCGTTAACGATGTTGCCACCAATGGTTGCACGGTTGCGAATCTGGTTAGACCCCACTGAGTGACACGCTTGAACCAGCAGCGGATAACGCTCTCGTACCAACTGATGCTCGGTCAGTTTGTTAAAGCAAATACCGCCACCAATCACCGTCGAACCGTTCCGCTCTTCGATATGGCATAGACCAGGAAGATTCGCAATGTTGACCAGGTTTTGTGCGGTGGACTTCATCCGTCCCTGTACCACCACGTCGGTACCGCCAGCCACCGCAGTAACGTTAGCTTCTCCCAGCATTGCCAGCGCTTCGTCAAGCGAGGCAGGGCTGCGAACGCTGATGCTGTTCAAACGCAGTACTTGTTTCGCTACGTCAGAGGAGACTTGGTGCTTGCACAGCACTTTTTCGCTTTGACGAACCGGCTTTTTCAGGTTGTAGCCTAAAAACACCTGTTCCAACGTGAGCGGCAGTTTGTTGAACGCGGTACCCAACGCAAAATTGACCGCATTGTTGATGGCCGCCGCCGCCAATTCGGTGGCGGGTTCACCAATACTCTTCGCACCGAACGGGCCTTCCGGGTCATGATTTTCAACGGCGTAAACGTCGATAGGAGGAACATCTTTAATCGTTGGCAACAGGTAAGAATCAAAGTTCTCTGATTTGACGATGCCGTGCTCAATATTGAAGTCTTCCAGAATGCCGTAGCCGAAGCCTTGCGCAATACCACCGCACACCTGGCCTTCGAACCCAACCGGGTTGATGACCTTGCCAACATCGTGCACCGCCGTGACGCGCTGCATGGTGATTTTTCCGGTACTTGTGTCGATGGCAACTTCGGCGATGTTGCAGCCGTAAACCCAGGTAAAGTAAGGGCTACCATTGCCATTTTTTTCGTCCCAATGGATGTCGGGCGCGGCAAACCAGCCGTAGTCCGCCAAATTGACCGATGCCCATTTGGTTGTATTGACGGCTCCTACGAAAGAAACGCAATGCTCAGGATGCGCCTTGTTGAAAATCTGGCCGTCGCGCCATTCGGTTTCAGCCACACTCTTGACTTTGATGCTGTCGCCGATCACACCGACGATACGCGCCTTGATTTTCTCTGCGGCGTCAACCACCGCCCTCCCGCCCATCAAGGTCGCACGTGACGCGACGGTGGGGCCACCGTCGGCAATGACCGATGTCGGGGGCTCGCTAAACACCACGTTTTTCAGGGTGACACCAAACGATTCAGCGGCGATCAGGGACATGGTGGTCTGCAGCCCTTGTCCGTTTTCAGCCACCGACGTTGACACGCTAATGCTGCCATCATGGTTGACCTGAACCAGCGCGGTGCCGGTGTCAACACCTTCCGCACCCATCGAGCAGCCCCGGTAACTTAACGCCAGGCCGATGCCGTATTTGATCGTGCCACCTTCGGCATTGCGCATTTTGCACTGCGCGCGTTTCTCTTCAAATTTTGCATTCGTGACAGCGAGGTTCAAAACTTCGCCCGTAGAAACCACATGTTTGGTGAAGGCTTGACCGGTAATGCTTTGGTCGTCTTGCCTTAGCATATTGAGCTGGCGGATTTCGACCGGCGACATATTGAAATGCCGGGCTATTTCATCCATCAAAGACTCATTGGCATAGATGATCTGCGGCGAGCCAAAACCGCGCATCGCAGAGGTGTAGCTGTTGTTGGTATAGATGCCGGTGGTATCAACGCGCACGTTGGCAATGTTGTAGGGGCCGGCTGCCTGGATCACTGAACGCCACGTGACAAACGGTGTTGACGCCGCATACCCGCCCCCGTCTGCCAGGATATCGACTTTGATGGCCAAAATGCGACCGCTGTCATTGAGCCCCACCTTGTACTTCATTTTGTAGGGATGACGTTTGCAGCTCTCGCGTATGGATTGTTCGCGGGTGTAAGTAAATTTGACAGGCCGCCCGGTCAAGGTCGCCATCAATCCTGCGCGGCAGGAAAGGTGGTCAATCACATCGTCTTTGCCGCCGAAGGATCCGCCCATCACCGCGCGTTTGATGTTGATTTTTGACTGGGCAATACCCAGGAAACCAGAAACGAAGCCCCGCACACGGTGCGGGTTTTGAACCGAACCGGTAATCACCAGCGTTCTTTCCGTTGGGTCGATGTAGGCGGTGATGGTTTCAGGCTCAATATAGGCATGCTCCTGGAAACCGACTTCATATTCACGTTCAAGGATATGGGTCGAAGCGGCAAACCCGGCGTCAATATCACCCTTGGCGGTGTGGTGGTGGTTGATGCGGTTGTTCTCGGCGTGCGCGTGAATGCGTCGTGCCCCCGGTTTGATGGCATCTTCGATGGTGGTGATTGGCTCGTAGGGCGCGTAATCGACCTTGATCATGTCAGATGCCAGGCAAGCCGATTCATAAGTGGTTGCGGCAATCACCGCAACCACATCACCGTGGAAAACGATTTCATCTTTAACGATTGGCAAGTAATCTTTGACGATGACACCCACCACTGGGTTACCGGTGATGTCTTTGTAGGTCGCAATGCGCACGACACCTTCGACTTTCTCGGCCTCAGACGTGTCAATTGACACTATTTTTCCAGCCACGATATCCGTGTAGCGGCACACGCCGTAAAGCATGCCAGGCAGTTTGATGTCGTCACCATACATGGCGGAGCCAGTCACCTTGGCCGCACCATCTACCCGAGGAACCCGGTGGCCGAGTACGGTGGTGTTCTCGGATTTTTCGGGTTCAAGAAGGCGAGAGCCTGATTCAATGAGTGTCGCAGTATTCATACGTTCTTCCTGTCGTTGGTGCCAATTGCGCCAGAGTCTCCAAACATTCCCGTGAGTCGTAAAGCATATTCGATGCCATCGAACCGATTGGCATCGCGCCAGCAGCAGCGCATTTACCATTGGTTATAGTTCGCAACTTGTTGGCACCCATATTGCATGAGCAGCCTGGCGAATATCTTTCAATTTGCAGATTTTTCTTTGGAGAGAGCTATGTCAGACTTGGTTTCAGGCGTTGGCGGAGTCCACCCGGTGGATGAGATGCTGCCGACAAGCAAACTCGCAACACTCGGAATGCAGCATGTGCTGGTGATGTATGCCGGTGCGGTGGCCGTTCCCTTGATTATCGGCCGCGCGCTGAAACTGAGCCCGCAGGAAGTGTCCATGCTGATTTCAGCGGACCTATTTTGTTGTGGTCTGGTCACCTTGATCCAGGCTTGGGGCGCAACACAGTGGTTTGGCATTCGTCTGCCAGTGATGATGGGCGTGACGTTCGCCGCAGTTGCGCCAATGGTGGCCATGGCAAGTTCGACCCCTGGCGCGGAAGGGGCACGACTGATTTTTGGTTCAATCATTGGTGCCGGTCTAATCGCGACCTTGATCGCACCGCTGGTTAGCCGAATGCTGCGCTTCTTCCCGCCTGTGGTGACCGGCACCATCATCACCATCATCGGCATCAGCCTGATGCGCGTTGGTATCAATTGGATATTCGGCAACCCTTTCGGGCCCACAGCCCCGAAAATTGTCAGTCCGGAACACGCCAAGTGGCTGACCGACGTGGCCTCTCTAGCCAACGCTGCGGTGACACCTGCCGCCGGCACGACCGCTTTGGGTACGGTGGTTCCTGCCATACCCAAGGGGCTGTCTCTGGTTGGCACGGTTGATAACCCCAAGTACGCCACGCTAATGGGCATTGGCGTGTCCTCCGTGGTATTGATTTCCATCCTGCTGATTTCGAAATTTGGCAAGGGGTTTATCAAGAACATCTCCGTGTTGTTGGGCATCGTGATCGGTGCTGTTGTCGCGGTTGCACTCGGGATGATGAATTTCGACAATGTTGCCAAGGCCGCGTGGTTTGATCTCGTTCTTCCGTTCCAGTTTGGCCCGCCAATCTTCGATCCGATGCTGATCCTGACGATGACGCTGGTGATGTTGGTCGTGATGATCGAGTCCACCGGGATGTTCCTGGCGCTGAGCGACATGACCGGCAAGGAAGTGGGCCAGGTCGACTTGGCGCGCGGTTTGCGCACCGATGGTCTGGGTACCATGCTCGGCGGTATTTTCAACACATTCCCCTATACCAGTTTCTCGCAAAACGTCGGTCTGGTGGGTGTTACCGGAATCAAGAGTCGGTTCGTTTGCGTGGCGGCGGGTCTGATCATGGTGGTGCTCGGTCTTCTGCCGAAGCTGGCGGCATTGGTAGAGGCGTTGCCAACCGTCGTGTTGGGTGGCGCCGGGCTCGTGATGTTCGGCATGGTCACAGCCACGGGTATCCGCATTCTTTCGAGCGTTGATTTCAAGACCAATCGCGACAACAGCTTCGTGGTTGCGGTGTCGATCGGTATCGGGATGATTCCGCTGATTGCGCCGAACTTCAAGCAGTGGATGCCGCATGGATTGCATCCGCTGATTGAGTCCGGTATTCTGCTGACCTCGATCTCGGCGCTGCTGTTGAACTTGTTCTTTAACGGTTCAGAAGATCACCGAACCGAGAGTATTGCGGCAGCTCGGATGGCGGAGGAATAACGACCTCTTGTTGCTTTGATAGTTACCCAACGGTAACTATCAATTTGAGAGATTGATCTTGACTAATTTGATAGCCGGAAATTGATTGCCACAACACCACAATGATGCCCATAGCCAATCCGCGGTTTATCCAATCACCGTTCCGGTCTTTCCTTCGATACCTTCGCTGGCCTTTGTCAATTTGGTGATCAGTGCTTGGCGACCTGGCCGCGATGTCACGAATGACAAGGCTGCTTCGACTTTTGGCAACATCGAGCCGATGGCGAAATGACCTTGTGCCAAATAGCTTTGTGCCTCCTCGACGCTCAAGCGGTCTAGCCATTGCTGATTCGATTTGCCAAAATTAATAGCCACCTTTTCGACTGCGGTCAGGATGATCAGCATGTCGGCATCAATCAGTTCAGCGAGTTTGGCGCTTGCCCAGTCTTTATCGACAACGGCTGACGCACCTTTGAGGTG
>Ga0194061_1001688_pt1 | contig 12632 bp, 31 predicted proteins | sample SepL2221m_MetaG_FD_163423 | JGI IMG/M metagenome (GOLD analysis project Ga0194061, IMG submission 163423) | Anoxic zone freshwater microbial communities from boreal shield lake in IISD Experimental Lakes Area, Ontario, Canada - Sep2016-L224-21m | ecosystem: Environmental > Aquatic > Freshwater >...
ATATAGGGCCTGTCTAGTTTGAATTTACTATATTCTTTTTTATCACTCATTTATTGTCTTTTTGTCCATACTAAGTTACGATATTTCGTAACACCATTCTCCAATCTGTTATTCTTCATACCCAATCATTGTAAGGTCTATATCCGGATAGGGATCTTCAGGCTCTCTTTCATCTTCATAATCTTCTTCATCTTCTGGTAGGAGTCTATCTCCTGTCTCTAGATAGCTATTCTGCCAGGGATTACCTGTTTCTGAACCATTATTAGGCTCATGACATCTTCTTTCCAGCTCTTGGACACTGAGGAAGAAGAAGAATGTAGTATCTATCTCTATTGTTCTATTACAGCCACAATTGTATAACATTTGTTGGTCATTATTCCTCAAAGTTAACAAACTTTTCAATAGATACTACATTCTTTCCTATTTTCCTAATTTATTCCGTATTTTTCTTTTGCTTTCTCTATTGCTATTACATGAGCATCTAGTGGATATCCGTTAGTTTTTGCAGAGTGTTCTGCGAATGTCACCATTAGTATATTCCATTTCTCATATTTTATCTCCGGGTACCTACTTTTTTCTAGGAGATGATCAAACATCCATGATAGAGGTTCTGGGCCTAGGTACTCACCACTAATCTCACTATATGGACCACGTTCTTGGTATATCTCTCTGAACATTGTCCACATCTTTTCTATATCCTTTTTCTGCTGATCCTTTTCTTCTTGTGTTTTGACCTTTGCTTTGAGTTTACTGGTTTTCTTTAGACCGGTACCTCTACTCAGTGGTGTATTCGACTTCTTTAATGGACTTCGTTTTAGCATGTTGATTGATATTCTTTCACTTTATTATACAGGTCTACTAATGCATCATTTGGTGTATTACCTTTACCTACTATACCAGTGAACTCTCTCCAGAACTGTGCCCTTTCCTCATCATCTGGACTATCTGATTCTACTGGCACATGTTCTTCTCCACAATGTCATGCTAACCATCCATAGCCTGTTTGTCCATACCTGTCATCTACTATAGTTACTAGTCCCATATCTAGTGCTTCTTTACTAGGCCATTGATGATCTTCATATACATTAGGTTCATCACCATTTTTCCTTCTATAGTCCCATGATCCCCAATACCTTTCTGACCATCTTGCTCTACCTATTTCTGCATTTTGAGATTTTATAAACTGCTCAACTTCTCCTGTTATTGTTACTTTTAGTTTATTCTGTTCCATCCTCTAATTCTTTTAATAGCTTTGTTACATGTTCTACATTCATTAATCTCTCTGGTTCCAGTTCTTTTATTACTTCATACCTTTGTTTGATATTTTCATAGTCTTTTAGCATACCTTCTAGTAGCATTTCATCAGTTACTGCAGAGCTTGGATTATACCGGATACAGCCTTTAGTTACCTGTATCATCTCTGATATTTCTCTTGCATACCATTGTTCTGGTGTTTCTAGTAACCTTTGGTACATGAACTTCTTATACTTATACTGCTTATTTTTCTCTTCTTGTTCTACTGTAGGCCCTGTATATTCATCTGATGCATTCTTGTATCCCCAGGTTATATCATTATTCTGTTCCATCTTGCAGATATTTACCAGTGTCTATTGTTCTTCTTAATTTATGCATAATGTTCCATATATCTGGGTTATATTTCCACATAACCTGTTGTCGGAGTTCTTCTGCTATCTCTTCTAGGGTATTATAGACATCTACAGGTACAGGAGCATCAGTGACTACTCTATCTATTATACCATTACCTTTTCCTGTAGCATTCCACATATGACTAATGACTTCTTCTGCATCTTTACCCATATTCTCTAGTACTATTTCTGATAGACTCTTCTCTATTTCTCCAAAGACAGGTATGCTGGTTACTATATCCTCATGTATTCCACCATCAGTTAGTATCTGTCTACTTATATCATCTACAGGTATTACTTCTGTATCATTTGGCCACCATCCTGCTATTACGTGTATATCATCAGGATAGGTGAGTATATACCCTGCTTGTGGGATAGTATCTTCTGTCGTTGCTGGAGTTTTTATACAATACACTCTCCAATCATTTACTAACCTGAATGACCTCTTTGGGTTTATTTCATTTAGCTTCATAGTCTTATTGCTCTTTACTGGCCTAGGTACTTTTGGCAGTGATGCATCAGGTTCTTCCCATGCACTAATATGTCCTACCTGTCCTTGTTCATCTGACATTCTTTGTTGGTAGTCTTCTTCGTTTTTTTCCATTATCTTGGTCTATTTAGTTCGGTTATTGCCATTTTCTCTATTACTGTCAGTCTTACTGGACCTGACCATGTTCTGTAGTGTCTTTCTTGATTACTCCATTTTTCTGGCTCCGGTACTTTAGTTACTCTATCTACTTTCAGTTGCATTTCTTGTGCATACAGGTCTGGCCTTGTTATTCCACCTCTTAACTTCTTGATATAGTCTCTCTTTGTTTTATTATTCTGTGGAAACAGTATATTAGCAGTTAATAGTGCGCAATTTCCCAGATGATAACATAGACTACTATTGATACAGGCATTACACCCACTGAGCACTTCCCATTCTTCCTCCATAGTCTATTCTTTTACTAGTACATCTTTTTCATTTACTACTGTAGGGTTGATAGCATCAATCAGTTTGGCTTCTGGTATACCGTTCTGCATTCTATGCAACACCTCTTTTTCCAATGATGTAGCATAGGCTTCGTTATCAGATAAGAACACTTTCAATGCCTCATCCCCCTGTACCTTAGTACCACTTCCCTCTGTACCATCTCCACCTACTGTATACCACCCACCTTTAGCTGTTTTATTTAGTATTCTGTATTCTACAGCAAGATCTACTATTTCTTGCCATCTATCTACTCCAGTGCCCCAGTTAACATTGAACTTTGCTACTCCCCAAGGTGCTGCACACTTATTCTTAATGACCTCTACAGTGGTTTTATTCGATTCATTTTCTTTCTCTAATACCTTAGATACCTTATAGCGGATATCACTATAGAACTTCCATGCTAATCCACCAGTAGGCTGGTTAGGGTCCCCATATGCGCCTACTTGCTGTCTTAGTTGACTTACTCCTATTAATGTGCACCGGTTATCCCTGAGTAATGGTTTTATCTTTATTAGAGCTTGGCTATTGATCCTTGCCTGTAGTCCTACAGTTTGTTCTCCTACCTCTCCCTGTACTACTTTGAGAGGTGCTGCAGCAGTATGACTGTCTATTACCACCAGTCTTACCTTCTTAGTCTTAATAAGCTCTTCTATGATATTATAGCCTTGCTCCATTGATTCTGGTTGCACTATAGTTAGTTTATCTACATTCACACCTAGTTGAGTAGCATACTGTCTGTCAAAAGATTCTTCAAAGTCCACCAATACACATTCACCTTCTAGTTTCTGAAACCCTGCTATTGCATGTAGTGTTATAGTACTCTTACCTGATGATTCCTGACCAAATATCTCAATTAGCTTGCCTAGTGGATGTCCACCAAGATTTGTAGCAATATCAAGGGTTAATGATCCTGATGGTACTACTTCTACTTTCTGCACTATATCCTTTCCCAGTAATATTGTACCAGCACCGAATTTTGTTTCTAATGCTTTTAACTTTTCCTGGAATATGTCTTTTTTTACTTCTTCTCCTTCTACCTTCTTTGTGCCTTTTGCCATATAGTTATTTATTTTATATTTAACAGTTTCATTATTGTAACCAGTTCATTCTTACTAGGACATTTTCCATTAAAGAGTCTGTCTCCACTAGTATCATGATATTCTCTATCTTCTAGTTTTACGTAGATATTAATGGTGTGTGCTTCATCCGAATAGTGTATTAGTTTAACATGGGCAACAGTATTATCAACACTTACTGTTTTGATATATGTTTTTCCTAGTCCCATTACTTCTATATCACTCCACCTATATTCCCATCCACTACTATCCTCTCCCATATATTCTTTACATGGATACCACTTCTTTTTTGCTTTCTTTATCATATCTGTTTGTTTATTAGTATCCATATTCTTCTAACATTTCCTGCATGATCTCCTTCTTTCTCATCTCTTCTTCCCACAACCAGTTTAGTTCCTCGGTATTCGATGTATCCCATACTACAGCACTTCTCTCCTGTAACAGACTATCAGTATTCATTGGTACTGGTGTTACTATAGTGTTGTTTATTATTGTGTATTTGTTCATAGTGCTTTTATTTTATCAATTTTTTTACTCACAGCATTTATACAGGCATCTATAGCACCTGTCCAGGGTCTTTTTGATAGACTTCCATAGTGTAGTCTTATACCACCCATCTGTGCCTTTAGTTGTTTTAGATGATGTAGAACATGCTTTTTTGCTATCTCCTTCTCTACATTACCTGTCTCTACTGATTCTATTATCCTCTCTATTAGTGTAGGTTTTGATTCTACTATCCACACCTTTTTACCTATTGGTATCAGTCTTGTTTTATTTCCGGATACTAGTAACACACTATCCTTGTATATATAATCTACAGTCCACACTACTCCATTTATTCCTATCTTACATTGATCTCCTACTGAGTGCCATTCTATAGGTACTCTATTATCTATTCTTGTCATACTAGTATTCTGTTATATTGTGAGCTATCTTGTATTCATTCCAGTAGTCTATCTTATTACCATAGGTACCACCGGCTTCTCTCATTACTCTTAGTTTCAACAGGTCTATTACTATCTTATAATCTTTCACTAGCTGCAGATAGCCTTTCATATCTTCTTCTGTCATTCTTTTTTCCATATTAGTTACTTTTATACAGTTTCTTCTCCATATCTCCTATTATACCTACTATGAGCCATTCTTCACTGGTAGTCATACTATGTTCTGTTAGTATGTAGTTTTGGTAGGTATCTTCTTTAGTTTTTAGCATTATACTGGTACTAGAGTTACTTACACCTAACATAGGGATGAATGTCACTGTTATACCCTTACTGTTTAGTTCACTTATCTTCTGTAGTAGTGTCATACTATTTTCTATTTGGTCTTGTTGGTTTCTTCTTAGCAGTCCTCTGTAGTGTATCTGTTACTGCTTGTGCTTCTTCAGGTGATGTTTGTCTATAGTAGCTTTTAGGGTAACCTTTACCTGAGAGTGCATTTGCTATTGTTACATCCAGAGTATTAGATTGTAATGAGTCATTATGCAGTCTTACTATATACTCAGCAACATTCTTTGATATACTACCGGCACCTACTACATTCATTATTTCTCCTTCACTGTATTCTATCTTCTTTACCGGATATATCATTCTACACCAGCATTGTTTACCACTGATGCATACCTTAGTTTTCCATTTAGTTGCCAGTAGTTTCTTTTCTGCTTCTCTGGACTCTTTCTGTAGTTTTGTCATGCTGATTGATCTTTTTGTTTACGATAATCTTCTTCCATTAATCTTCAAACTTTTTTATTATCACTCTAGTTCGTATAGTATCTGATATTTCTGCTATTATTTTATCGAAACACACTTGTGACATTACTAGTCTAGCATCATCATCCCATACCATGTATCTATGTCTTACACTTTCTTTTCCTGGTTGCCCTAATGATATTGTTATTATATCTTCTGATATCAATTCTCCAAACTTTCTAGCTTCTTCCAGTTGTTGTGCATACTGGGCATATGTATCTACGGCAACATCCAACATAGATGGTATATAGGGTATATTACTAGGTTTACCGGCAGCTACATCACATACTAGTTCTTTAAGTTTTTCAGATTCTTCAGGTTCTTTTCTATTAGCTTCTTCTTTAGCTATTAAGCTATCTATTGCTTCTAGGTCATCTGATGTAAGATTGAACCATTCTCTTTTTACTCTTTTACTTTTATACACAGTGTGTAGATAACTTTCATAGTTTCCTTCTATAGTTTTTACATGTTCTATATAAGGATTTCCACATTTGAATGAGTCTACTCTTTTAGTTACATCTTTAGTTTTTCCTATTTTGTGTAGGTCTCCTGATTTAATAATGTATGTATACATGGTATTAACGAGTTTTGGCCCTGATGATTGATGGTACTGATACTACCAACAACCACTTTGGGCCAATGTCTTGTTAGAGCGTATCAGACTCTTTTACTCACACAAGGTATAACATATTTACTCGTTTTCCTAGTCTTTTATTACATATTTGTTTTACTCATACATCACTACAGTCTCATCCCTAGTAGCACATATCTTCCTGTAGTAGGATTGTTGTATTGGCTCTATCTTATTCTCTAGTAGGGTGATTGTTGCTGGTGTGGATTATCCTTCATGTACACATATCTCATATTCGCATTCTGGGCACTTTACAGCAGTGTAGTAGGTACTCCGACCTACTTGTAGTTTATCTGTACCACATACCTTACACACCAGTACTATTACACTAGGATTAGCACTATCCCATCCCTGTATATGCATAGCTGGTATACTAGGATTCTCTATGAATGGCCAATCTACACAATCATCATTGTATTCATATGTAGTTAGTACTCCTTTTGGGTCATATACTCTACTTTTATCTATTATATCTGTCATATACTTGTACCTTTATCAGTGATCTTACTAATCTCTACCTGCTGTGCTTCTATTAGTTTCTGTTGTTCTTCACATATTACTTTCAGACAGCCTAGCAGATCACCATTCATTTTTATCCCTTTTTCATAGCTTATAGGACCTTTATACTTTTCTAAGGTTTTATCCCATTGTTCGAATAGGTACTTAATCTTCTTGTTTTCCATTTTCTTCTATTTTTGGTTCCTCTCGCATTATCCACTCTGTCATTCCCCTTAGTCTTACCCCTTTAGGTATCCCCATTACCGGTGTACCTCTCTCTGTTGCTCTCCCTATAGCTACTACAGGTGAGGATACTAGGTATTTTAACATCTGAGGCACTGTTAGAGGCACACTGGACTTATATGTATCTCCATGTGGTGGCATTCCTACACACCAATACCACATCTTTATATCTCCATTATACTGTTGACTTACCCATAACCAATCTTCCATCTTGCTAGGAGCTTCACAATACCAGGGCATATCTTCTGTCCATTCTAGTTTACCTACAGGATACCATCCATCTGTACACTTTCTTTCAATTGCGTATATTATATATTCATCTTCTGTCATATATTATCTGTTTTTATTAACTTTTTCCCTACTTAATTTAGCAATCTGTCCATCTTGTTCTTTACATACTAGCAACAACTGCACTACTATCTTCTGTAGGTACAGTACACTACTTCTTAGTCCTACTATATCATCATTAGCCTTACTAGTCATATCTTGTACTAGTGTTGTTATCTGGTCTAACCTATCTGTTGTGTTCATAGTGGATTATTTCTAACGATCACTTTCTTAACTGCTTCATGTAACAAGGCTTCTAGTCCTTTATCTCCATAGTACGATGATATATGCAGTAGTATGAATGCCATATCTCCTATTTCTTCCTGCACATTCTCTTTATCATTATTAGCTATTCCTATTGCTAGTTCTACTAACTCTGTGCCCAACCACTTTACTTTACTTACTAGGTTATGCTGATTGGTATACTTATTGGCTACTATTAGTGCTTCTGTTTCTTTTCTTGTCATATTTGATCTATTTTACATATTTTTTGTAGATACTTTATATCTTCTATATTCTCATAGTTAGCTTGTGCCAGTTCTTTTATTACCTGTTTACAGGCATCTATTTCTTTCTGTTGATTCTTACATATCATTGATAGATGTACAGTACACACTTCTAACCAGTTTACTTTCATTGCTGCATCTATCTCATATACAGGGGTTCCTGCTAGTATTTCACTAATCTTTTCTAATCTTTGCGCTGTTGTCATAGTCTTATCTATTACCGGTATACAATCTTCATTTCGATCTCACCATTGGCTTCTTCTACCTCTTGACAGGTGCTCCATATACCCGTGTTAATATTCCATAATATGTCTTTATGGATAGTCAGACAACCTTTATAATGTTTTCCACGTACTGTGAATCCTCTCTGACCCATCAGTACATCCTTATCTGACATAGCATACACTATAGGAGCACTGGCACCGGTAGTATCTATTGCAATATACTTCATTGGCAGGATTTTATAGCCATCTAGCTTGTGTTCTTTTACCCAATATTTTAGGGCCAGCGCATATAACCCTACTTGAATATAATATCCATTGGACATATATGAATATTCCCAATTTGTCTCGATGTTATAGGAAGTTTTGTAGTCCCATGGCTGTATTGTCTTATTCTTATGATCTACTACCACTTTATCCAACATACTACGGTACTTTATACCATCCATCTCATATAGTATCACCATCTCATTAAACACCTCAATATCATCTGATGACTGCAGGTTTATTATATCCCTGGTATACTTATGCTCTTTTAGTGTTGTTACTAGTTTCTCAGCTTGTTCTATTTGCTGTATAGTCACTACTGTTTTACCAGTACTACGTAATAGTTCTTGATAGTAGGCTTCACCGGTAGCTTGAAACATCTCTAGTATCTTTTCATTAGGCTTACTCTTGAATGCTTTTTCTGTGATACCATCATATTCATACTTTACTACCTGTACAGCATCAGTGAATATTACATTGAAGTTGTCTCTCTGTACTCCTTCTTCATCCATTGACTGTAGTGATCTTTTATACAGTTCCTGCACTAGGGTTAATACTTGGCCTGTAGGTGGCACCACACTAGTCATTATGAACTTGCTATCCCATTCATTTATCTGATCAGCAAGCAGCACATGCACCATATCTCCCAGGATTGTTGATAGTGTCTGTTCTTTCTTTACTGACTCCTGGAGGATCATCTCCTTGTAGAACTTACTACGGGACTGTACATATTGCTTTAGTCCTGAGTAGCTTAGATATCCTTTTAGGGATCTATACTCCTTTTCTCCTACTTGATTACTCGGATTTACTTTCCTACTTAGTTGCATATATTATTTTGGATTTATTTCTGTTATAAACACTCTTTCTGCTATATGGCCTTTTATTCTTAGTTCATCACATATCCAATCTTGCAGCTCATCTGCTGATTCCCACTCTTTATAGTAATGAGCATTCCATATTTTCTGTATTACTTTTTCTGACACATCTGCTTCTAATAAGAACACAGAATCTCCATCAGTATCATTCATTTGGTATAGTGCCATTGTTATCTATTTTTATTGTTTGGTTATACATATTTCTCCAATAGTCTCTATCTTTTACCATCTTCTCATGTGTAGTTTGTCTCACATAGTACCCTATCTGTTTCTTATCTACTTCCAGTACTACAGTACCCTCTGGTAGTGACATGACTACGGGTTCTTTTATCTGTACTCTTAGTACTTTTATAGTATCCTTATGCTCTCTTATTATTCCTTCCAGGTTGACTACGCACTTCTGAGCTTCTTCTAATTTACCTGCAGCTATCTGGTATTGTTTAGCATAGCCGGATACATCTACTTCATTCTTTAATGACCAATACCTCTCTTTTAGGGCAGAATACTCATCAGAGAGCCTTTGCATTGCTTCTTCATCTGTTAGTGTTATCATGGGCTCACTGTTTTATTGGCTCTTTTTTCCTTCTGTTTCTGCTGGTATTCTTCCCATAGTTGTTTACTAGTGTCATGCCTATAGAATTTTCCTAATATGTTATCATTATATGATTCATTTTCTAATACATTCCAGTACATCATGAACTTCATTTCCAGATAACTTAGATTCTTCTTACTATAGGCCCATTCTAATATACGCTTAACATACCTATCAGGTTCTTGTTTGATAGCTTCTGCTAGTACTTTATTACTACTATTGTAATTTTCCCACCCGGATGACTTAATTACTCTTTTCACCTTCTTCACCCTACCATCACCTGTTTCTAGCTTCTGTTTCTGTTGAGCCCTGATTCCTATCTTGGTTTTTCTTGTACTAGTGAGAGATTTCTTTCCTATATACTGCTTACCATTACTGAGGTCTACTATTTCATACACGAATCCCACAGCCCATTCTGGTATATCCTCTGGTTGTACTGGTTTACCTTCCCATAGCCATTTTGGTTGATTGTTCTCCATATCATTTATATTTATTTAGTTTAGCATTACTAGGTTTATACAGGGCTGTCTTACTCTTCTCCAGTTTATCCAGGTATTCTTTAATCGCTATTTCTCTATCTACACCTTTCTTGACTATTATCTCCCTCTTACTGTCTATTCTGATGGTATAGTAGTCATTTGGGTCTCTTACTACAGTCTTACATACTTTCTCTGGTGTCTTTGCTGGTTTCCATACTGGGTCCTTTCTTCGTTTATCCATTTTGCTTTTCTAGTTGTTTACGGAATTTGTCTAACTTCTCCTTGTACTCCGGGTATGTAGTTGTTTTACTATTCAGCGCATATGGGATAGAGGTATGATCTTTATGTACAAACTTTGCTATACTAGTATATGTACATCCTCTATCTTTGGCTGTCTGATATAGTATTGTTCTTACTTGTACATACTCTTGTTCTTTTGTTTCTTTCAGACAATCTATTCTGAACACTTCTTTAGTTAGCTGGTATATTTCATCTAGTACAGGATTTAGTACTATCTCTTTCTTCTCTTTGAAGTACTTTCTCTGTTCATAGGCTATTAACTTTTTACCAGTAGTCCTATAATAGTCTTCTATATACCCTTCTATTAATATTTTTCCATACTCTATACCGTTGAGTTGTTTTTCCATACTGCTTCTTCTCCTGTTCTAAGTTTTTCAATAAGATCACATAGATCCCTTTGTCTTGGGATGATATCTTCTACTTGTAGTGCTTCTTTATACTCTTTCTTTAGTACCTGTAATACTATACTAGCTATTACCCCATACTCCATATCACTACCTCTTTCATCAGCTTCCAGTATTACCATATCAGCTACTCTCACTATATCAGTAACCAGTGCTGGTATACCAGATTGTGAGAGTAGCTGTAGTTTTCTTTTTACATTAATTGGTTTCCTCATGGTCCTAATCTATGATATTTTCTAGTTCTTTTACAACCTTTTTTATAGCATTCTCAGTTGGTCTACAATCTAATACTTTTATGGCATCTCTAATAGTCTCTTCCATACTATTCATATCTTCATTTTTATCTCTCCATTCCCATAGTAGTTCATCTATCAGATTAGTGAACACACTCCATTGTCCATATTGTAATGTCCATGATTGTGGTACAAACCTTTCTATATCCCTGAGATGTTCTTTTATACTATTTTCTATTACCTGATCATCTTCTAATATCATACAGTTTCTTTTTTATTTTCTAATAGGTAGCCTATTACTGACTTTGCCTGTGGTAATAGGTCACTTTTTTCATGATCATATCCATAATAGCCATAACAACTTTCACCAGTATCTTCTCCTTCACTGTCTAGTATTCTATATCCATATACACTCCCTACTAGGTAATCATCATAGGTTTCTACTTCACCTTCCATGCACTTTTTAGCTTTCTCATATGCTTCCGGTGTATCTCCCCAGTTTTCTACTATAGTAGCTTTATCTATGTATATGTAACCTACCTGACCACTATCCCATGGACATGAGAATCCTCCCATACTAATAGTTATACCACTATGATCATACAGGTATAATGGGCTGATAATAGTGTCTTTTGCTTCTATTGCTTGGAATAGCTCTATACTGGTCATATCCTCATCATCATGCTCAGACTGGTATTCACCTCTTTCTATACCAGCTAGTTCATATAACAGGTCTATGGATTCACTATAGTTTTCACTAAGTTGCTGGCTTTTATGCTTACCATCCATTGCTTTCCATGATTCACTATCTCCTAGATTATATCTTCTATGCCAACATACCATTACACACAGATTATCCCATGCTGTTCTAGGGTTTTCTGCATCTTCATCTTGTACTATTTCTATTGTATATCCTTTATATTCTACACTATCTTCCATGATTATTTAGTTTTTGGTACATATACTGTATCTACTCTCTTTATCCATTGTTGTTGTACTCCTCTTTCATACCCTAGTCTGTCTATAGTCTTTTCCCTCTCTGGTCTTATTATTAGGAACATCACTACTAGTAGTATACTTACTGCACTACACAGGAATATTAGTGCTGCTACTAGGGCTCCTTTGTCTCCTTTCCATTTTGGTACTGAGTATGCTGATATTACCATTAACACTATTATGCATGCTAGTACTATTATTCCCATTGTTGTCATTTTTACTAGTTTTTATTAATAACCAGCAGACCTATTACAGTCTACTGGTTATTGGGTTGTGATTACTATTGTTTACCTGCTTTATGTAATGAATCAATCTGTTTCATCTCTATTAGGAATAGACTGTTTATTGCTTTTAGTGATCGCTGTACCTGTTGTATTTTCTGTTCTTTTGTCATAATATTCTTCCTATTACTTCTATTATATTTACTGCTTGATGCCCTTCTCCTATATCTTCCATATGGATACTGCATTTTTCTAGTTTATTTTCATACCCTAGTGCATTCATTATGTGCTGTAGAGATATTGGACTAGGATATCTCCCTTTATCTGGCGCAGACATAGACAGATGTCTTACTTTACCTACAGGTTGTTCTTCTATACTATATATTACAGTGA
>Ga0194061_1001689_pt1 | contig 12628 bp, 11 predicted proteins | sample SepL2221m_MetaG_FD_163423 | JGI IMG/M metagenome (GOLD analysis project Ga0194061, IMG submission 163423) | Anoxic zone freshwater microbial communities from boreal shield lake in IISD Experimental Lakes Area, Ontario, Canada - Sep2016-L224-21m | ecosystem: Environmental > Aquatic > Freshwater >...
GCCAGAACCAGATTGAGGAGTTAAATGTATCAAATGACAGAACACGTTCCACGTCCCTCAGTTCTTATTTATGACAGGATCTCAATCCAATTACTTGATTATTGACACACCGATTCGACACTATAAAAAAGGAGAGCACGATGAACAAGAAGACTGTACCGGTTGGAGCGGAAAAACGCAAACGCGGACGCCCGAGCGAAGCCCACCGAGATGTCGTCTCCGAACAAGCCGCAGCTTACGGCATCACTCTACCCTTGTTGACTGAAAAAGACGAACGCTTCTTGTCGCCCAACGACATCGGCGTCATTCTAAACGTCACGGGTGAAGCGGTGAAGCAGTGGATCTACCGCCGCAAACTTCCTGCGATCAAACTTGCCAACGGCTATTGGAAAGTCAAAGTCACCGATTTCGAAAACTTTCTCAAAGCGCGAACTGAAATCGGTCGTCGTCACGTGCTCATCACGGATGGCGGACAAGTGGGTACAGTCGAAATTTGCAAGGCCATTGAAGCTCTCGGACACCAGCCGGTCATCGCCAATAATTATTCCGACGCGTTGCTGAAAGCACTGGATCATTTCCCCGCAATGTTCATCATCTGCATCGCGCCGAATGATTCCGAATGCTGGAAGTTCGCCGAAAAAATCCGCGGCAATAAATCGCTGCGCAACTTCCCCATTCTCTTCATCGGCGGAAACCAAATCACGGATGCAGATACCGACCGCGCCGTCAGCTTCTACGCCCAAGGCATTCTCGCTCGCCCATTGAACGTCGAGATGCTCACGAAAGAAATCGAACAGATTATTCAACGGACGATGTAAACGCCGATTTTCCAACACGACATCACACGAAAAAGCGCTGGCCATGACCAGCGCTTTTTTACGCCCGTTGATTCATGGATTCACGATCTTCTAATCTTTCAAAAAGCGTTCCACCAGCTTTTCGAGCAGCTCGGGTTTGGAATTGAAAATTGCCGCATCCGTTTCGATTTCATTTCCATTGCCCAGTTTCAAACGAAATTTAGCCCCGACAGGCGCGCTGTTCTCCGGGTTTTTCGCGCCTGGATTCTCATTCCCCTCATCATTCATCGAAAGGAAGACCGCCTGATCCTTGAGCTCCATTTTGCTATTGGACAATTTACAGACAAATCCCAGCAACTCTCCCAGCGGCATGTCAGCCACTTTTAGATTAATATGTCCGCCCAATTCCAACATGCGCGGCGTCGCAATTAAATTAATCTTCACTATCGTATGTACAAATGCCAGCACGTCTTTGATCGGCGTATCCACAAAGTCACAGCTAATCTTTCGCGCTAACTTTGCTTCGAGGTTCTCTTCGGCATCCTTGTTGTCAGCCGCCTTCTTATCGGCGTTTTCAGCCGGTGGAGTCTTCTCTTCGGCATGCAGCGCCATCGAACAAATCGTCAAAATGAGTGTGGCAAGTGTTAGTGAAAAAAGTTTGCGCATGACAGATTCTCCTTTGATGTGAGCGTGTCGCTCAGGGAGCTAATTGAGCCGCGATTTCAACATTGGGATTAAATGTAACGTACGATTTAAAAAAAGATACCGGCAAGTGGATTTGAACCACTGACCGATGGATTATGATTCCATTGCTCTACCGCTGAGCTATGCCGGCATCAAGAAAACGTATGAGGAGGGAACGTCTCGAAACAGAGATAACAAAATGGCGGGCTCGACGGGACTCGAACCCGCGACCTTCGGCGTGACAAGCCGACGCTCTAACCAACTGAGCTACGAGCCCACCTATCTTAAATCTCGTTTCAACGTACAACTTTTAAACTGTCGTCCTGCTTCGTCACACAAGGTAGGCGATGAGGGACTCGAACCCCCGACCCCCTGCGTGTAAAGCAGGTGCTCTAACCAACTGAGCTAATCGCCCGATTTGCCCGTACTTCCATCATCGTGGGCACTACACGGGCGGCTACCCGCATTTGGCTTTTCGTCCAGCGGGAAGGAACTTATAGCATACGCCGAAACCCGCGCAAGCGAATTCTCACATTTTTCTTTCATTTTCACACACGATCTTCGTTACGGAGCGTTCTTGGATCGCATCTCCTCCGGCAACCAAATCCGCCCCGTCTGCTTCCACGCCGCTTCCTGCTTCTTCACCCGGTCTGTGAATTCAGCTTCCTCCAACGTCACGATTTTGCCGCTCGCCAACAGCGCCTGAATCCCCAATTTCCGTTTTCGCTCCGGCACATTCTCATAGACCAACAACGTCTGATCCGGCGCATCGTCCGACCGAACCCCCGGACTATAAATGTACCCCGCTCGGTCCGGCCACGCCCAATGAATGAAGACCGTGTCGTCAGGAAGTTCATCGCGCGTCAGCAGGCCAATGCGTTCCGGATAAAGGCCATCATGTTTCGCCGCATACGCGGTCAACGCTTTCGCGATAACCACTATGTTTCGCGCACTCGCTTCTTTACGCTCGCCAGCCATCCCGCGTTGAAACCGCGAAAAGCCCACATAAATCCCCGCCGAAATCCCGGCGAGCAACAGCATGAACACTATCGCAAATCGCGCCGATGGCTTCTTGCGCTCTTCCATAAAAACAAGCCTCCAATATCGTCATGTAGGGCGGACTTTAAGCCTGTTTTACTTTTATCACAAATGCCCCGGTACATGTGGAAGAACTTGAATTTTTAGAGTCGCGTCCTGAGCTCTCTCCTTGACTTCGAAGGCAAGTGTCTCGGTTTTGAGCATTTTTTCGACCTTTTATCAAAATAATTGTTTGTGAAACCGCCGAAATGCTTAATAATCATCCGTCTTGATTTTTGTTTCTTCTCATCGCCACGAGGCTACGATGGACGCAATCGATTTAAAGGTTCTGGATATTCTCCAACGCGACGGACGCACCAGCCATTCCGAGATCGCAAAATCGGTCGGCCTTTCCGCTCCGTCCGTCGGCGAACGGGTGAAGAAATTGGAAGGGGCTGGCATCATCCGCCGCTACGTCGCCTTGCTCGACCCCAACAAAGTCAACCGCCCGATCACCGCTTTCATCGCCGTCTCGCTCGACAAGCCGATCCACGCCAAAGCGTTTTTGCAGCGCATCCACGAATTGGAAGACGTGCTCGAATGCTTCCACGTCACCGGCGAAATGGATTATCTGTTGAAAGTCCGAACCCGCTCGACCAGCTCGCTCGAAACTTTGATTTCAAGCGACCTCCGTCCCCTCGACGGCGTCGTCTCCACCCGCACCAGCGTCATTTTAAGTTCGCCTAAAGAAGAGACTCGTTTTGGATTGAAGCTCGAAGATTTGAAGTAAACTAACATGAGCCGCGCACGTCAGTCAGCGGCCACTGACGACTTTATGCCGCTTACTGACGTGCGCGGCTCTGGTACGGAATTAAAGGAACGTAATCGACATGAGCGAACCGCAGGCGATGGAATTAGTGCTGTACCCCGACCCCTTTTTGAATCAGGTCATGCGCCCGGTGACGGAAGCCGAATTGAAAGCCGGGCAAGCGGGCGAATGGAACCTCCCCGAACTCGTCGAACGCATGAAAGTGACCATGTACGCCAACGAAGGCGTCGGCTTGGCGGCTCCACAAGTTCGCGTCGGCTTGCGTCTGTTCGTCATCGACGTTTCTAAAGACAAAACTGGCTTCCGTGAAATCTTCAACCCCGTGCTCGAAAACCTCGCGGGCAGCGACCTCGATGAAGAAGGCTGCCTCTCGATTCCCGAGGTTCGCGGAAAAGTCAAACGCGCCAAAGCGCTGACCTGCACCGGCGTCGATTTGCACGGCCAGCCCGTCTCCTTCGATTGCCGCGACCTCCTCGCCCGAGCGTGTCAGCACGAAACCGATCACCTCGACGGGATTCTTTTCATCGCCAAACTGGGCATGACCGCCCGCTACTCTGCGCGTAAACGACTTGACGATCTCGAAGCGGATTACCGCGACAAGCAGGCTGCGGCGAAGAAGAAGGCGAAGAAATAGAGCGTCACAACGGGAGCCACCCATGGCCAGCCGCGATAAAAAACGCGCATACGAAGGCACCATCGCGGGCGCGTTGAAAAAGATCACCGCTCCCATGATTCCGTTCCAACCGCGCAATCCAAAGTCATACAATCCCGCCATCGGCTTGATCGGCTGCGGCGGGATCACCGAAAAACATCTCGCGGCGTACAAAGCCGCTGGCTTCCGCGTCGTCGCCGTTTGCGACACGGATGAAATTCGCGCCAAAGAACGCCGCCGCCAGTTCTATCCCAAAGCCGACATCTACACCGAATACCTCGACCTCCTCGAACGCGACGACATCGCCGTCGTGGACATCGCCACGCATCCCGCCGAACGCGTCCCGATCATCGCCGCCGCGCTTTCGATGAAAAAGCACGTCCTGAGCCAGAAGCCTTTTGTCCTTGATCTGCATGACGGCGAACGGCTCTGCACGCTCGCTGAACAACACGGCGTCAAACTCGCCGTCAATCAAAACGGTCGTTGGGCGCCGCATTTTTCTTACATGCGCCAAGCGATCGAACGCGGCATCATCGGCGACGTCACAGCCGCACACGCCACCATCCAATGGGACCACAATTGGATCGCCGGCACGCCATTCGATTCGATCAAACACGTGATCCTCTATGACTTCGCGATTCATTGGTTCGACATGTTGACCTGTTTCATGCGCGGCCAAACGCCGCTGCGTGTCAACGCGTCAGTCACTCGAACGAAGACCCAGCGCGCCAAGCCGGGCTTGCTGGCTCACGCCACCGTTGAATACGAAAACGCCCACGCGTCGTTGCTCTTCGACGCTGACACACAGATCGGCCAGCGCGACGAGACCATCGTCGTGGGATCGCGAGGAACGCTCACGAGTTCCGGGCCCAATTTGACGAAGCAGCGCGTGACCGTCCAGACCGCGAAAGGCTCCGGAAAAGCTGCGTTAAAAGGGACGTGGTTCAAAGCCGGTTTTCACGGTACAATGGCTGAATTGTTGTGCGCAATCGAGGAGCGACGTGAGCCGTCGAACAACGCTCGCGAGAACCTCAAAAGCCTCGCGCTCTGCTTCGCCGCCGTCGCCAGTGCCGATTCGCACACACCCATTGTGCCCGGAACTGTAACGAAAATGCCACATTGATTTAAATAGTAGGACGGGCTTATAGCCCGTCTGTTTCACATTCCGAGCTTCAATACAGGCGGGCTGTAAGCCCGTCCAACAAAAAACGTACGTAGTCGTCGAAAGGACAGACGTGAAGAAACGATGGACCTTTATTGTTGAAATCGCCATCCTACTCGCCATCGCCGCGTGGGTCGGCAACATCGTCTTGTCCAAGAATGACTCCGCGCCCGAAAAATCAGTTGAAATCAAGGCTCCCTTGTCCAACGCCAAAGACAGCGTTTCGATCTTCGAAACCAAAAGCGGTGCGCTGCGTTACCGTGTCGTGACGAAAGACGGCAAGCCCATCGATTACACGCCCGACGAATTCACGCAGCTCTACTATAAGGAAGGCCGAACCCGCGCCACGTGGCAAAAAGTCCTCAACATCACTTCTCCCGAAGGCGTCGTCTGGGTCTTCCTCGGATTGCTCGGACAAGTTCTCTTCACCGGCCGCATGGTCGTGCAACTTCTCGCCAGCGAAAAGGAAAAGAAATCTGTCGTCCCGCCTGCATTCTGGTGGATGAGTCTGGCTGGAGCTTCCATGCTCCTAGTCTATTTCGCCTGGCGACGCGACCCCATCGGCTTGCTCGGCCAATCCTTCGGCTGGTTCATTTATGTCCGCAACCTTTATTTGATCTACGCCAAAACCGACGAACTGCAATCCGCCGTTCCCGCCGGACAGGAACTGACGACGGAGCCTGACCCGGCGTGATGGGACGCCCAGCCATTTTCTAAAACTTCTCGCTTTAATTTAAAGGCTCGTGGGCTTATAACGTCCTTTACGCATGAATTCTATGAAGACACGCCTCCTCCACACCGCGCTCCTCGGCATTGCATTGCTTGCCCTGACCGGCTGCGTTGTTGATGATGTTCCCGATTCCATTCGCGGCATCGTGCCCTTTTTGCCGCCTTCAAAGTTCGTTGATCGCGGCGGCCGAAAACTCACACGCAGCGAAGCCGCTTTCTATCAGAAACTCACCGACCTTTCACGCGCCACAAAAGTCAATCCGCGCGATGCCGTCGCCTACAACGCCATTGGCGAATTGCTGATGAAGAAAGGCTCGTACTCGCTCGCCAAACGCTGCTTCCTCGACTCCATCGATTTCGACGGAACACTCAGCGAACCGCATCACAATGTCGGACGACTTTACCTGCTCGAAGAACGTTACCATGGTGCGCTCGAAGAATTGGAAAAGGCTCAGAAGCTCAGCCCCGACGACGCAGGCATTCGCATGCGCGTCGGCGAAGCGCACGCTGGATTGAACAAGACCGGATTGGCGCTCGAAGACTTCAACGAAGCCATCGCACTAGACAAAGAATACACTCCCGCGTACCTGGCCAAAGCCCGCCTGTTGTACGCTCAGCGCAGTTACGGCGAAGCAGCAGATGTCTGCCGCACCGCGCTCCAAAACATTCCCCCGTACACGCCGCCACCCGCGGCCGTCGCCAAGCAAACCAATATCGGCCTGCTCGACAACATTCTGCCCAATCAGAAAATCACCGAAGACGACACGCCGCGCCCAACCTATAAGGAGGAAGCCGCCTACGACCTCGCGCTCTGCCTCAAAGCTCAAGGCCTTTACAGCGAAGCCATCAGCGCTCTGCTCGGAGCTGAATCAGCGGCAGATGGTCGTGCCGATGTCCAGATTCTCAAAGCCAAATGCCAGGACTTGATGAACGATTCTTCGGGCGCATTGGCCACGCTGGGACTCCTGCGAGTTGCAAACCCCGACATGGCTGAAGTTCCGAAACTCATGGCTCGGTTGCAAGACAAAATGGGTCAGGCCGACCTCGCCGCCAAGACGCGCCTCGAAGCCGCTGAGCTCGATCAATCCGACAAAGATTTGCAGGAAGAAGCACTGCGCGATGCCGAGGCTAAACGCAACAAGCCCCGCATCATCCAACTCTACGAACGTCTCACCCGCATCGATCCCGACAACCTGCGGTACCGCGTCGAAATCGCCCGAGCCTACGACGAAGCGCTGATCAAACGCGAAGCTGCAATCTCGTGGCAGGAAGTCCTTAACCTGCGCGAACGCATCGTCGAACAAGCCCGTCGCGACGGTGAAGTCAAATCCAATCCAGACCCTTATTTCAGCACTCCGCCCGAGCACGACATCCGCCGTCGCACCGGCATGCTCTACTCCGACATCCCCGGCTTCCAAGGCAAGGCCATGCTCCATTTCAAGCGCTGCTTGCAACTGCAGCCCAACGACGGCGAGATTCACCGCCGCCTCGGTGAAATGCTTCTGCAATCCAAGAACTTCTCCGAAGCTGAGCGCCACATCCGCGAAACCTTGCGCGTCTTTCCTAACGACGCCAAAGCGCATCACAACCTCGCCACGCTTCACGCCACCCAAAACAACTACGATGAGGCTGTGGAAGAATACAAAAAAGCCATCGCCGCTGATCCGAATCTGGACGTCGCATACGTTAATCTCGCCAAAGTCTTGCTCGGTCAAAATCGCCGCGACGAAGCCTTGCAACCGTTGAACGATTACACGCACCTCAAGCCGCTCGACGTCGAAGCGCTGCGCATGCTCGCCGACCTCTACCGTGATTTGAACAACAAGACCGCCGCGCTGGGTGTCTACGAACGCATCGTCGCGTTGGAATCGGAAAACGGCGGCAACATCGACGATCTCACAAAAGCGGTAAAAGTCATGTGGGATATGGGCAATAAGAACGCGGCCATCTCCGACCTCGAAGCGCAGATTGAAAAGCATCCGTCTGAACTCAGATTGCTCATCCCCGCTGGTCGCTTTTACTCCGACAACAAGCAACACACGAAAGCCATTTACACCTGGAACCGCGTCCTCAATATCTCCGGTAACGACGACCGCATGGCCAAAGAACGCGCCGAAGCGCTCAAGCATCTTGCCGAGGAATACGACGCCAACGGCAGAAATGCCGACGCCATCAAATACAATGAAATGGCCGGCAAAGGCGGCGACCCCGAAGGCTACCGCCGCGCTGCGGACATGTATCTTAAGAAAGGCGACACCGCCAAAGCTCTCGACAACTTCAAATTAATTCTGGTCATGAAGCCTTCTGACATCGACGCCCGGCGCAACATCGCCGAATTGCTCCAGACTTCCGCGAAATCACAAGACCGCGACGAAGCGTTGAAGCTCTATCAGGAAATCATCACGCTGCTGCCTAAAGACGAAGCCGCGCACGTCAACTGTGGCAACCTGCTCGCCGACGGCAACCGCTTCTCCGAAGCGCAGGACGAGTACGACATCACGCTGCGTTTGAACGCGCAAAACACGTCTGCTCTGATCGGTCGAGGTGTCTTGTTCCGCAAGCGCTCACGCTACAAAGACGCGCTCGAAGAATATCTCAAAGCCATCGCCATCGATCCCGAATTCACCCGCGCGTATTACAACGTCGCCGTGCTCTACGATTACTATTTGAAAGACCCGGTGAAGGCTGCGGACTACTATCAGAAATACATCCAGCACGGCGGCGATCCGAAAAAGGTGACGCCGGAAACAGGCGCGTCGGAATCTGCACCGTTGAAATCAGCAGGCGCAGTATCGCCTGCGGGAACGACGACCAATTCTGACGTTTTTGCCCCTGCTGAGCGTACCGTCCGCCGCACGGTCTCCGACGAAACGAGCAGCGCGAAAACCGATCCGACGGAATTAAGACCGAAACGGTAGAATTCGCAGCAGCAGGCTGGTACGATATAGATGAAACGTCACGCGTGAATCGCGTAATTGCTCATATTATCTTTTTCACAGGTTAAGCCGAATGCCCGATTCTTCTGATTCTCGTCCCAGCGGAAAGACGACCCGCCGACTGACCAATCTGCGCGGTTTTCCCACATTCGATTCGGCCAGCCCCGTCCCAGCAATTCCAGCGGTCTCTGAACCTTCCACGCCACAGGAACCCGGTGCTGTTTCGCTGCCGGTAAAACCTGAAACCGTTTCACCCACGCCGCCTCCACCGCCCGAGTCATTTTTCGAAACGCAGCCGCCAGCTAGTTTGCTCAGCACCGAACGCGCGAAGGCACACCGCGCCTCCGAAGTCAAACTCGTCGAGCCCGCACCGTCGATTCAAGCGCTTGAAGAAAAAGTCAACGAGCTCATCGCGATGCAGGGCGAACACCCCGGCCATGATTTGATCTCCGACATCATGATGACGGCGTTGCGCATGGTCCGCGATGGCAGCACACGCGGCGACATGAAAATCCTCGCCGCATCGCTCCGCGAACTCCGCTACGCTTTCAATGTCTTCCGCCCCTATCGTGAACGCCGCAAAGTCACCGTTTTTGGTTCCGCGCGCACGCCCGTCACCGATCCCGAATACCAACAGGCCAAGCACTTCGCCGAAGAAATGGTTAAACGCAATTTCATGATCATCACTGGTGCAGGCCCCGGCATCATGGAAGCCGCGCAAGCCGGTGCCGGTCGCGAAAACAGCTTTGGCGTCAACATCAAACTCCCCTTCGAACAGCGCTCCAATCCGTACATCGATGGCGACAAAAAGCTGATCAACTTCCGCTACTTTTTCACGCGAAAGCTCTGCTTCGTCAAAGAAGCCTCCGCCATCGCGCTCTTCCCCGGCGGCTTCGGCACTCACGACGAAATGTTTGAAACGCTGACGCTGATTCAAACTGGAAAATCGTCGCTCTATCCCATCGTCTTCATCGATAAAAAAGGTGGCGACTACTGGCGCGAATGGGCCGACTATGTCGCCGATCATTTGCTCGGACAAGGCCTGATTTCCGAAGACGACATGCAGCTCTTCAAAATCACCGACGACCCGATCTGGGCCGCCGATGAAATCACGCGCTTCTATTCGCGCTACCACTCCATGCGCTACGTCAAAGACACGCTCGTCCTGCGCATGTCCAGCCGCGTGCCGAAGGAAGCCATCGAACGCTTCAACGATACCTACGCGTCGATGCTGTTCGCCGGAAAAGGCCGTATCACCGAATGCGACGCGTTCCCGGAAGAAGGCAGCGAGCCCGATCTGCTCGCGTTGCCCAGATTGTCGCTGCCCTTCAACCGTCGCAATTTCGGCAAGCTGCGCCTGTTGATCGACGACATTAATCGCGCTTAGAAACTGGTGAATCCGTCATGTCGTTTTACGAACTCGTGCTCCACACACCGCTGATTCAAAACGCGCTCATTGCGGGTGCCTTGACCGGCGTCTGCTGCGCCTGCCTCTCGCCGCTGGTCGTGCTAAAACGCATGGCCTTCATCGGCGACGGCATTGCCCACGCGTCCTATGGCGGTATGGGTCTCGCATTGTTCGTGATGAGCACCGCTGGCTTTTACAGCCCCGAAGTTCAGATCGCCACACTCGCCTTTTCGGTCGCGCTCGGAGCCTTGATCGGCTATATGACGCGCCGTCCCGAAGGCCTCGACAAGCTCGGCGAAGACAGCGTCATCGGCATCGCGTTCTCCGTCTGCATGGCTCTCGGTGCTCTGCTGATTAAGCTCCGTCACAACCGCTCGCCCCAAACCATTCCGTCCGTCGATGTCTTCTTGTTCGGAAGCATGTTGAACATCGGCTGGACCGACATCACCTTGCTCGCTGTTGTGCTCGCCGCCGTTTTATTTTTATTAATCGCGTTTAAAAAAGAGCTGCTCTTCTACGCCTTCGATGCGCGCCTCGCTGAAGTCAGCGGCGTCCGTGCCGGGCCGATCCATTACGCCTTCATCATGCTCCTCGTCCTCACCGTCACCGTTTCTTCGCGTGTTGTCGGCATCGTCCTTGTCAGCGCCACCTTGATTCTCCCCGGAGCCGTCGCGCTGCGTGTCTGCAAACGCCTCGGCCCTGCGATGGCCTTCGCTGCACTGATTGGCTTCGTTAGTTTCGAACTCGGCGTCTACGCGTCCTACGCGCTTAACGTTCCGCCCGGCTCCGCCATCGTGCTGATTCAATTCATCTTCCTGCCCCTCGCGCCGTTGCTCAAATCGCCCGAGGCGAAGGAAATCACGGCATGAAGGTGAAACCCCGAACATGAATTCGTGGCCTTGTTTTTGCATCCAAATTTGTTTTGTATACTCTTAACCAGTCTGCTTGAGACAGTAGCGTAAACTTAGACTTCAGGATGATCGCTTCATGAGCCATGTGATGAAACGCAGCCATTACGCCGATATTTTCGGACCCACCACCGGCGACACCGTTCGACTCGGTGATTCTGATTTGATCGCTGAAGTTGAACGCGACTGCACCGTCTACGGCGACGAATGCAAATTCGGCGGCGGAAAAGTTCTGCGCGAAGGCATGGGCCAGGCCGCTGGAGTCGGTGACAAAGACGCGCTTGATTGCGTCATCACCAACGCCCTGATCATCGATTGGACCGGCATCTACAAAGCCGACATCGGCATCAAAAATGGTCGCATCGCTGGGATCGGTAAAGCGGGCAATCCCGACGTCATGGCCGGTGTCACGCCCGGCATGATCTTCGGCGTCACGACCGAAGCCATCGCCGGCGAAGGCATGATCGTCACCGCCGCCGGGATCGATTCGCACATCCATTACATCTGTCCGCAGCAAATTTTCGAAGCGCTCGCCAGCGGCGTCACGACGTTCATCGGCGGCGGCACCGGCCCCGCCACCGGCACGTGCGCAACGACGTGCACGCCCGGTTCCAGGCATCTTGAATTGATGCTCCAAGCCACCGACGGTTTTCCGATGAATTTCGGTTTCACCGGCAAAGGCAACACCGCTTTACCCGAAGGACTTGAAGATCAAATCCGCGCCGGAGCGATTGGCTTGAAGCTCCACGAAGATTGGGGCACGTCGCCCGCGTCGATCGATTGCTGTCTTTCGCTTGCTGAAAAGCACGACGTCCAAGTCACGATCCACACCGACACGCTCAATGAATCCGGTTACGTCGCCGACTCCATAGCCGCATTCAAAGGCCGCACGATCCACACGTACCACACGGAGGGCGCGGGCGGTGGGCACGCGCCCGACATCATCCGCGTCTGCGGCGAACTCAACGTCTTGCCCAGCTCCACAAACCCGACGCGCCCATTCACGATTAACACGCTCGACGAACATCTCGACATGCTGATGGTCTGCCATCATCTCGATCCGAAAATTCCTGAAGACGTCGCGTTCGCCGAAAGCCGCATCCGTGGCGAAACCATCGCAGCCGAAGATATCCTGCACGACCTCGGCGCCATCAGCATGATCTCCAGCGACAGCCAGGCTATGGGCCGCGTCGGCGAAGTCATCACCCGCACGTGGCAGACCGCTCATAAAATGAAGCAACAACGCGGCGCGCTTCCCGGCGAAAAGGCCGGCAGCGACAATCTCCGCATCAAACGCTACGTCGCGAAATACACGATCAATCCCGCCATCGCGCACGGAGTCGGCCACGAAATCGGCTCGATTGAAGTCGGCAAACTCGCCGACCTTGTCCTGTGGAAACCGGCCTTCTTCGGCATCAAACCCGAAATGGTTCTCAAAGGCGGCTTCATCGCCTGGGCGCAGATGGGCGACGCGAACGCCTCGATTCCCACGCCCCAGCCCTACAT
>Ga0194061_1001690_pt1 | contig 12622 bp, 8 predicted proteins | sample SepL2221m_MetaG_FD_163423 | JGI IMG/M metagenome (GOLD analysis project Ga0194061, IMG submission 163423) | Anoxic zone freshwater microbial communities from boreal shield lake in IISD Experimental Lakes Area, Ontario, Canada - Sep2016-L224-21m | ecosystem: Environmental > Aquatic > Freshwater >...
TTTTCCTGTAACTGCTACTGGTAACAGAATTGATGTTCCTAGTATTATGACAACAGATAAAGATGGTGAAACCTGGTATAATCCTCATATTCAAACTGTGATTCAGGATATCTCATTATCTGCAGGGATTAAAGGAGTAACTAAGAATGATTGGACCTGGGATTTGAGTAATACAATCGGAAGAAACGATTTCCATTATTATGGTGATAAAACTTTCAATGCTTCAAACATTGGTAATATCGCTCAAACACATTTTGATGATGGCGGTTTTAATTTTTTACAGAATACTACCAATTTAGATTTCAATAAATCATTCAAATCAATTGCGCAGGGGTTGAACATTGCCTGGGGTGCTGAATTCCGTTTTGAACAATATGGTATTTATAAAGGAGAAGAAGCATCTTATAAAGGATACGCAAATACCTTAGGACAGGCACCAGGAGCTCAGGGTTTTCCTGGCTTTAGTCCTTCTGATGTTGTAAAGGCTAATCGTTCCAACCTTGGTGCCTATGTTGATGCAGAATTAAATGTTACAAAAGAGTGGTTATTGGATGGAGCTGTTCGTTTTGAAAACTATTCGGATTTTGGGTTTGTAAATACCTACAAATTAGCTACACGTTATAAAGTAACAAATAACTTTAATTTGCGTGGTTCTGTTAGTACCGGTTTCCGTGCCCCTTCTCTACAACAAATTAACTTCAGTAATACACTTACTTCTTTCAGTGGTGGTCAGTTAGTACAATCTCGTATTGCACGTAATAACGATGCAGTAACTAAAGCTGCTGGTATCCCTAATTTGAAGCAAGAAACTTCAGTTAATGCAAGTATTGGTTTTGCCTGGAAGCCCGCAAAAGGTTTTACACTTACAGTTGATGGATATTCTGTTGCTGTAAAGGATCGAGTTGTATTATCTGGTTTATTTAGCGCAGGCGATGCTTCATTACCAAAATCTTTCACTGATCAGTTAGATGCATTGGGTGTTTCTACTGCACAGTTCTTTGCGAACTCTGTAAATACTACAAACACTGGAGTTGATATCGTTGCAGATTACACAAAAAAATGGAGTAATAAATCTTTCAAAATTTTATTAGCTGGAAATATTCAGAAAATGAGAATTGATGCAGTGCATGTTCCTACAGCTTTGAATGATAGTTATGCGCATCAAAAAACATTTTTCAGTGACCGTGAAGAAACATTTTTGCTAGCTTCTGCTCCAAAAGCAAAAGTTACACTGAACCTTGAATATTCAGTTGGCAAAGTTGGTTTAGGCGCGCACTTTACGTATTTCGGAGAACAATCATCTAAAGGTTTTGGATGGACTGGTTTAGCTAGTCAGGCTGGAACAAATGGCCCTGGCGATCCAGCCATTTCTGGAAGCTTTGCAGGAATCGATCCTTATGTAGACATTGATGGATATAGCGACCAAGTACATGTAACTCCAGAAATATTTAAATATAGCCCTAAGATTACCACAGATATTTTTGCTTCTTACAAGTTTTGTAAGTCTGCAAGTTTATTTATGGGAGCTGATAATTTATTTAATGTACATCCCGATTTTGCAGCTGTTAAAAATGCAAGATATGAGGCATTGGATAATGAAACTGGCGGTCCATGGGAGTCAGTACAAATGGGCTTCAACGGACTAAGGATATTTACTAAGTTGGTTTTAAACTTCTAGTAGTTTATTTCATTGATCTGCGATATGCTGTTTAATTTAGCAGCTTATCGCAGATTTTTTATTTCTAAAATTGATTATATGGTATTCAAAAAAATTCTTCTAATAGTAGCGGTAGTTTTTGCAATTCATGTACATGCGCAAAATAAAACGGTAGTTTTTCAATCAGATTTTGGTTTAAAAGATGGGGCCGTATCTGCCATGAAAGGAGTTGCAATGGGAGTATCACCTGATTTGAAATTATATGATCTAACCCATGAAATACCTGCATATAATATTTGGGAGGCGGCTTATCGTTTAGAACAAACTGTTAACTATTGGCCTGTAGGAACTGTTTTTGTTTCGGTAGTTGATCCAGGGGTAGGAACCAACCGCAAATCTGTTGTTGTAAAAACTAAGACTGGTCACTATATCGTAACACCAGATAATGGAACACTCACATTAATTGCAACCTCTTTAGGAATTGCAGAAAGAAGAGAAATTAATGAAGCGGTGAACAGAAGGAACGGTTCACAGAAATCCTATACTTTTCATGGAAGAGATGTGTATGCCTTTACTGCGGCGAGACTTGCATCTGGAACCATTAGTTTTGAACAAATAGGCAATTTGCTTTCTAATGAAGTTGTAAGTATCCCATATCAGAAAGCAATAAAAGAAGGGAATTTATTAAAGGGGAATATTTCCATTTTAGATATACAATATGGAAATGTTTGGACCAATATTCCTGCTGAAATGGTACAGCAGATCAATTTACAATATGGACAGAACATGAGTATCCGCATCTATCATAAAGGAACTAAAGTGTGGGAAGGAGTAGCGCCTTATTGTGAAACATTTGGAGCAGTAGCAAAGGGCAAACCATTGGTATATTTAAATAGTTTGATGCAATTATCCATTGCTTTAAATATGGGAAGCTTTGCAGATATTTATCATGTGGCAAGCGGAAGTGAGTGGAGTATTAGTGTGAATACAATTGAGAAAAAATAATTAGGGTTTCTTCTTTGATAAATAATAAATAGGAATACCAATACACGTGATAATTGCTCCAAGCACAGAATTGATAATTGGTGCTGTTCCATTTCTATAATTGTTGATGTCTGTATAAAGAGTTGAACATAGAAAAAATGCAACAAAGGCTACAAATAATAAAGGAACGAATGGGTATCCCCAAACCTTATAAAATCTTGGTGTGTCATGCATTTTTTTTCGAAGCAGGAATACACCAAGCCCACTCATGCCATAAAAAAACCAGCTCACAAAAATGAGCATATCAGTAAGCATATCAAATGAACCACTCAAGATGAGAATGATGGTCCATAAGGCATTTAATATCAACGCATTTCCAGGGGTATTAAATTTTTTTTGAGGTTTTCCAGCCCATGCAAACAAACGATTTTCTTCACTCATCGCATAAGTAACACGAGCTGTTGCAAGCACATTTGAATTAGCAGATCCCAATGTGGAGAGCATTACCATTGCAGCTATGATGCCCCCACCTATTAGCCCCCAGGTTATGGTAGCTGAATCTGAAGCCACAAAACTGGAGAGGGCCATTTTATCAATGGGTAATACATATATATAAGCCAGGTTAACTAATACATAAATGATAATACAAAAGCTTAATCCAAAAAAAAGGCTTTTTGGAATATTCCTTTGTGGGTCTTTGATCTCGCCAGCAACAAAAGTGATATTGTTCCAGCCATCATATGCCCAGAATGCACCAGCAATGGCTGCCATATAAGCACCAATCAAATCCCAGCCATGAGGCATGGATGGCATTGACGTAACAATGTTATGGACGCTTCCTTTTCCTGAAAATAAAATGCCAAAAATTAAAAGCACAATTGCAATTGCTTTTAAAGCTGTGAGAACTCTTTGTAAAGCACCTCCATAAGCAACACTTAAATAATTCACAGCAGTCAAAATTAAAATCAAAAAGACTGTGAGCATTTTTACACCAAAATTTTCAAGCGGAAAAATATTGCCTACCAAGGGTATATGAACTGTAAAAGCCTTTTCTATTGCAACACTAAAATGCGGTAACTCCACAAAATAATTAGCGTACTGAGAAAAAACATATGCAATGGATGCATTACCTGCAGTATTAAAAACAGAGAAAGCTGCCCATCCATATAAAAAAGCAAAAGCATCGCCATACATTTTTTTAAAGAAAACATATTGGCCACCCGTTTCGGGAAACATGGCTGCAACCTCAGCATTACTTAAAGCACCAAATAAAGTAATGATACCAGCAACTATCCAAACACTTATTAATAAAAGAGGTGACCCTAACTGCGAAGCCATTAATGCAGGCTTCATAAATATTCCTGAACCAATAACTCCACCAACAACTAGTGCAATGGTAGTATTGAGTGATAAAGTTCTTTTGAATCCACTCATCTGTTTATTGATTCAGCAAGTAATGAATGAAAATGGTGGGTTCCTTGTTCGCGATGAACTGCGTACCGTCCATGTTTATAAAATCTGGAACGAATTCCGCGTTGTACATTTTCAACAACTTCTTCATCTTCTGCTTCCACTGTGGTTAATCCATTACCAGCACCCTGATTCATTTTTGATGCATCGTATACAAAGGTCAGAAAGCGAACTTTAGTAGTAGATTCAGTTTGTGGTTCAATAATATTTAATGATAAACCCCAGGGATAAAAATTGAACATCATATTAGGGTAAACCCAAAAATAAAAAGCAGCAACTTGTTTGCCATAGTATTTACTTTCTTTTGGAAGATCAAATGAACTAACGCCTTCCTTCGCAATACCTAATTGTAAATTAGAATACTTAAATATTTCAGTAGTATAATTTTTAAATTCAATTACTGCATTTAAAGTGGGATGCACGAATGGGATATGAAATCCTTCCAGATAATTTTCACAATAAAGTGCCCAGTTAGCATTTACCATAAATTCATTACAAAGATCTTGTTGGAATTCCATTTTATCGAGTGGAAGCCAACCAACAATTTCCTGCATTTCTGCAAAAAAATCTGATACTGGAAATATAGGATTCAAACTCGTAAATAAAAGTTTACCCCATTTAAAAAGAGGTAATTGTTTTAAATGATTATTCTCGGGTATAAAATTTTCAACTTCATTAAATTCAGGCATTGAAATGAAACGACCATTTAAATGAAATAAACGACCGTGATACTTACAACGAAGTTGATTTATTTTACATGGTTCGTAGACCAATAAATTACCCCTGTGATTACACACATTCGACAGGCAATGGATTTCGTTTTCCTTATTTCTAGTAATAACTAAAGGCTCATTGATATAATTCTCCAATAAATTTACTGGCTGAGCGGATCCAATTTCCTTTACTTGATCTGAATGGCCAATATACTGCCAGCTATTGGCAAATATTTTTTCTTTAGCCAGTTCAAAATATGTTGGATCGATATAGAAATCCTTGGCAATCGTTTTTGCCCGGGCAATATTTGGGTCGATATATAAACCTGACATGAATCTTGTTTGTTTAAATGTAGGAGATTTAAAGGAGATTACTCTTTTGTGAGAGTACCTTAACTTAGAAGTATTCACAGCGTAAGGGCTAAAGCCCAATTCTGAATACCTCCATCCAATCCCCAGCCTAAAGGCCGGGGTTAACGTATCTCCATCCAATCCCCAGCATAAAGGCCGGGGTTAACGTTACTCCATCCAGCCCTAGTGCTATTTTGATAATACTAAAACCTGAAAACTTCCAGCGATCATTTTTGGTCTTGCTCCTTTTGGTGCATCAGTTGGTACTGCTTCCATGTCTGCTGCAGGTAAATAGAGTTTATGTGTTTTGGTATCAATTGTAATAGTACGTGCAGACTTTTTGGTTGGTATTGTTTCTAACACTACAAAATTATTTGCACTTAATTCTTTTACAACTGTTACTGTGCCTGAACCATTGGATGTAAATATCAAATTGCTACTTGGATCAAATGCCGCACCATCGCAACCCTCACCAATTGGAAGTTGTCCAACAATTTTCCCATTTGTTGCATCCATAGCTACTAATAATTTGTCGCAAGTTGCAAAAAGTCTTTTCGTTTTTAAATCAATCACTAAACCTGTAGGTTCTTCTCCTGGTAGTAATGACCAATGATTTATTACAGTATTTTTTATCATATCAACCACTACAATTTCATTTTTGTCTTCGCTGTTCACATACAATTTTCCCATATTATCACTAACTGCAGTTTCTGGTTTTCCGCCAACTGGTATGGTTGCAATCACTTTTTCAGTAACAGGGTCAATGATTGTTAAGTCTTTACTACGACCATTACAGGTGATGATCTTTTTTGAAAACTCATCGTACATGATGGCATCTGGATTTTCGCCTGTACTAATTGATGATAATACTTTTGCAGTTTTCAAATCAAATACAGTCACTGTATTCAAACGGCCATTACTTGTATACCCTTTTCCCAATGCAGGAATAAAGGCAATACCATGAACCCCTGTTGTATTGGCAATAACACCTAAAGAATCACCTGTTGACTTATCTAGAATATTGACTTGTGTACCATGCGAAACATATAGTTTGTTTGAATTCTCATCAACAGCTATATAGTCCCAACCTCCTGCGCTCGCTATATGAAAGGTTTGAGTTAATTTATAACCACTTGTTTTCTGTGCTGAAATTTGTGATAGTGTTAGGGTTAAAGCAGTAATCACAGTTAGTTTAATAATTGAAATTTTCATGTTTTTAATTTTATGTAAGGTTTAGTCTTTCGTCTCTTTAATAAATTTCCCTTTTGCATCAAAAATTACATCTTTACCTTTTATGGCAGCTTCATAATTTACTGTACCATCTTGATTCGTAATCTTAGCGCCTTCTTTTAAAGGATTATTTCTATAATGCTCCTTCATATAAGTCTGGATACTAATTGGAAGTTCGGATGATTTTAATTCTATTTCTGTTTCTAGAATAGTTCCTTTAGCATCAACTACAACAGACATCTTTTTTTCATTTTCAACAAAGTTCACTTCATAATTCCCATTTTCTTTTTCATATTTAACATTAGTTGCAGATGGATGAGCTTTGTTGAATGCAGATTTTGAAGCTGCAGAAATTTCAAGCTTTTGTGAAGCTGCGGCCAAGGAAAACCCTAATGCTAGCACTGATAAAAACTTTTTCATTTTATTCGATTTATTGAAATCAAACTTATTTATACATTTTGTAGCAATTCTGAATTAGGTATTATTGATTTCTTATTTCTGTAAAGTAATCGTATTAAGCTCGGAAGTACAATCAATAATAGGGGAAGGGCTATTATGAATCCCCCAATTACTGCAATTGCCAGTGGTTGGTGTAATTGAGCTCCGGTGCCAATTCCCATTGCAATTGGAAGTAATGCAATGATTGCCCCCAATGCAGTCATTAATTTAGGTCTCAGTCGTGTAGAAATACTATATATAATTGCTTCATCTACATTATTCGAAAGTTTCAAAGATTCTCGGAATTGCAGGAATGTAAATATGGCGTTTTCTCCAATAATCCCTACAATCATAATCAAGCCAGTATAACTACCAACGTTCAAGGCTGTTCCTGTAAAGTATAAGCCCATATAACTTCCGCTAATACCTAGAACGGCAATTAATAAAATAATCAGGGCAATGCTGAAATCTTTGAAAAGAAATAAAATCACACCAAATACCAATAAACTAGAACTGATTAGAATGATGAGTAATTCTTTGAATGACTGTTGTTGATCTGCATAAGAGCCACCATATACAATTGCATAACCCTGGGGTAAAATAATGTTTGCTTTAATAGATTTTTGGATGTCTTTTATAGTACTTCCTAAATCGCGATTCTCCAATCTTGCTGTAACAACACCCATTGATTGAAGGTCCTCTCTTTGAATTTCAGCATCACCATTATTGATATGTATACTTGCTAATTGATTAATAGGATGCAGTTTCCCATTTGGTAAGAAAATGGGTGTTTTTTCTATATCCGCAACACTCAAAGTTTTACTACCTGGATAAATTAAACGGAGATTACTCAACTGATCCTTATCATAAACGGTACCTACCAAATTACCTTCTAAAGATGATTGCATTTGAAATTGCAAGTTTGAAGCTGTAATTCCATACTGTGCCATTGCACTATAATTGGGTTCAATATTGATGGATGGTCCGGCAATAACAATTCCATCAAATACATCAGCAGTACCTTCCACTTTTCCAATAATCGTTGCAATCTTTTTGGAAAGTGATTGAAGCGTAGTTTGATCATTTCCAAAAACCTTTACTTCTATGGGTTGTACAGAAGTCATCAAATCGCCAAGCATATCTCCAATTACCTGACCAAAATCGATTCTCAAAGCTGGTTGGGTTGATTCCACTTGTTTTCTGATATCGCTAATAACTTCTTCTGTTGTTTTAGTTCTTGATTTTTTTAATTGAATCAAATAATCACCACGGTTAGGTTCTGTAATAAAGAAACCCATTTGAGTTCCGGTTCTTCTACTATAGGCTTCAACCTCGGGAACTTTTACTAAGATCTTTTCAACTTCACGTAATATTCTATCTGTTTCTTCTAAAGAAGTTCCGGGTGGTGAATTATAATCGAGTACAATACTTCCCTCATCCATCTCAGGAAGGAATCCGGTTTCTAGCTTGGGATAAATATAATAAACCGAAAAAGCAAGTGCTGCAATAATTATTAAGCTGAGATAAGGCTTTTTGATAAAGAAGCCAACCCATTTCTGATTGTGTACATGATGTTGAATCTTGTTTTTCTTAACACTATTAATTTTACGTGATAATCGTAGATAAATAACTGGTAATGCAATCCATGTAACAAAAAAGCTACAAACTAAAGTAATGATCATGGTATCTGTCATTACTTTAAAATAAGCACCAGCTACACCGCTCATTAAAACAAAAGGTAGAAAAATTACGATAGTACTAAGTGAAGAACCCACCATTGCTGGAAGTAAATAGTCAATTGCTTTTTTTACAAGTTGATTCGAAGGTTGTTCAGGATGTTCTTCATGCGTGCGATGAATTTGCTCCACCACAACAATGGCATCATCAATAATTAATCCAATGGCAGCTGCTAAAGCTCCTAATGTCATAATATTTAAAGTTTGACCAATTGCATATATGCAAATAATCGACAAACATAAAATAACTGGAATAGTAATAAGAATAACTGAGCTGGCTTTTAAAGAGCGAAGGAATATAATTGCTACAATGATTGCCAATGCTAACCCCACAAACAAACTATCTGTTACACTTTTTATACTCTCTTTTACAAAATCGGCTTGCACATAAAACGGCTGAATAGTAACATCTTTAGGAATTATTTTTTTAAGCTCTTTTAGTTTTTGATTCATCTTTTCACTTAGATCAACCAAGTTTGAATTAGGCTGTTTAATAACAGCTAATAAGATACCTTCCTGTCCGTTAGCATTTACTTTGATGTATTCTTTAGCTTCTTGAATCTGAACATCTGCAATATCTTTTAGTAAAATGATGCGCTTCCCATTATTGCTTAAAACAATATTACTCAATTGTTCCTTAGAGCTTACAGCTGCATCAGTAACTGTTAGATAGAGCAACCGATAGTCTGATAAATATCCATTCGATTTAATAAAATTGGTTTGTGCTAAAGCAGTATTTACCATGTCTGGAGTTACGCCAAGACTGCTCATTTTTTGAATATTCAATACCATCCAATATTCTTTCTGTTTACCCCCGATGATCCTTATTTCTGAAACACCTTCCACCTGCGACAGAAAAGGTTTGATGGTATACATCGCCAAAAGTTTCATTTCTATCGGCGATCTGCTTTTACTTTCCAAAGAGAATCCGGTAATTGGGAGAATGGATGGATTCATTCTTTCAACCGTTATTTGAATATCGGGTGGAAGTGTGTTTTTTATTTCGTTGATCTTGGATTCGATCCTTTGTTTACTGATATCGATATTGGCATTCCAATCCATATAGGCAGATATCTCACAAGAACCTCTACTGGTAGTACTTCTGATTCTTTGCAAATCAGGAACTTGTTTGATGGCATTTTCCAACTGACGCGTAACTGTGATCATCATTTTCTTTACTGGTTGTTGACCAGCATCTGCAATGATTTTAATTTTCGGGAAAGTTATTTCGGGAAATAAAGCAGTTTGAAGTTTACTATAAGCAAAAAAACCTCCTAGTAAAATGATAACAACTAAAACTGTTACCGGATTTTTATATGAGTTGAAAAAATTTCTCATGGGATCATTTTTGAATGATGGTTACTTTTGCAGTATCTGGTAGGCCATAATTTCCAGTCAATAAAATTTTATCACTTGTTTTTAAAACTGGTGATAAAATTTCTACACTTGTTGCATTTTCCAACCCTTTCTTGATAGGCACTTTTACTGCAGTTACGCTATCAATCAATTGCATGATCCAAAATTCTGATTGTGTTTCATCTGTTAATACTGCCGTTTTTAACAGAGAAATGGTATTTGACTTTGCCGATTTAACCAAACTCACTTTAGCTATTAAATTTTCAGGTATTTGTTTTGAGCTATTGATTTTTATAACAAAACCCTGAGTTTGAGAAACTGCATCAACCGTAGGCATTGCATTGTTAACAACCCCATCAAGTATGGTTCCATCAGGTAATTTTAATTGTAGATTCTGATTGATGGATAGATAGGGCTTAAGCTCGTAGGGAAGATCAAGTAAGAAAACAAAACTCCTTGTATCTGTAATAACTGCCATTTGTTCTCCGTCCTGAACATAATCACCAGCACGATAATTTATTTGAGTGATATATCCTGTGCCTGGGGATTTTATAGCCATCACGCCAGAAAAATGAAGTGATGTATCTAATTTGCTAATCGTATTCCCGAGACTTTGTGACTCTTTCGTTTTAATTAGGAATAGTAAATCACCTTTATTTACATACTTGCCTAAACTGGCATTTACTTCTTCTAAATATCCATTAAAAGATGATTTTACATAGCTTTTTAATAAAAACGCAGATACTGCATTTAACTCCACAGTTTCACTGAGATTCCCATTCATGGGTGAGGTAATAGAAACAGGTGTGCTTATCGTTTCCGTTTTTTCTTCTGCTGGTTTTTCGACTTTCTCGGGCAAAGGCTTACAGGCTGCAAAGAGACAAAGACAGGTTAATAAGGAGTTCTTTAATGTAGATACTATCATAATATTATTTTCTATTCCAGTAATTAATCTGGTTGATGATTTGTAATTGACTAATACGATTTAAAGTAATTGTATTCTTGGCATTCATATAATTCCCAATTGCTATAATATAATCTGCCATGTGGGCATCACCAGTTTCTAATAACTTTTGATTGGCTTCAATTAAGGTTTCTACATATTTTATTTGATTCTCAGATTGATGAACCAAGTCTTCAGCAGCGTGTAGTTGTTGAAACAATTGTGCAATCTGTTGGCTGTATTGTGTTTTAAAATAATCTCTGTATTGTTTTCTGCTTTGTTCTGCAATTTCAATTTTATCGTGTTGCATTTTTTTCTGCTTTCCATCATAAATTGGAACTACTAGGTTAAGCCCCAGGCTTACTCCAAAATTTTTATAGGCTTGACCAGAGAATGAAGTTAGATATCCGCCATCACCATATACGTTTACTTTTGGTTTATAGCGATAATCAATTAGGGCATCGCTGTTACGAAGCTTTAAACTATCATTCAAGAACTGCTGATAAAAAATAGAATTTTCTGCTTCGGGAAGTAATGACAAAAATATTTCTGGTTTTTTTAAAGGAACGGCTGAAGTGTCATTAATGCCACATAAATAATTGAGCGAAGAAAAATCGTTTTGAAATATATTTTTATACAGAGTAATTTGAATTTCTTGTTGTTGCATAGTAACTAAGAAACTGAGATAGTCTGTTTGTCTGTAAACACCTTTTTCAGTAAGGCTTTTTAAAATGGTTTGTTCTTTTTTAAAAAGCTGCAATACTTCTTTATTAAAATAGTATTGTTGATAATTGCCAAATGCAGAAATATATTGTGCTGTAATGGTCTTCCGCAAATCTTGTTCTGAAATTTTTCCAGAAGTTTTTAATGATTCATTTAATAATTGAATTGCCTCATGTTGATTTTTGAGATTCTCTTTACTCACCAATTGTTTAGAAACAGAAACTAACTGACTAAAATTCGAGCCATTTGTAATTGCCCCATCATACCCCCAGCCACCAACGGTTGGAGCATAACTGTTAGTACTTACTGCGTTTACCTGTGGTAGGTATCCGGCTAGAATCCGCATACTATCAATTGTATTGGCCCTTTGTTGATTCTTTAGGTCTTTTAGGAAAGGGCTATTTTCTATACCTGCACGGATATAAAAATCAAGTGATCTTTCTTGTGTAAAAGCAATTAAATGTAACAAAAGAATAAAAAATAGTAATCGAATTTTTTTCATCCAGGCAAATTTTATGCTTGAAAATTTATGATAAAATGATGCATTTCTTTTTCGTAATTATAAGTAACATTAAACCCAGCACTTATACAAATCTCTTTAATGATAGAAAGGCCTAATCCCGTTCCAGTTTCAGAGGCTTTATAAAATCTGGTAAACACCTTTTCTGTATCTAAACTGCCAGCAATTGATGTGTTTGATACCTTTAGCATTTTTTGATTTAGTAAAATAGAAATGGTACCCCCAACGGAAGTGTACCTAATCGCATTATTTAAAAGATTGCTTGTTAAAATTTCCGCTAAGTGTTGATGAAAATTAATATTGAATTGTGTTGCTTCAATAATCAGTTCAATTTGTTTAGATTGAAAGAGTTCTATTCTTTCATCACATTTTTGTTGAATAATTGATTTTAGTTGGATCGACTCGTTTAATATGAACTGTTTATTTTCGAGTTTTGTAAGTAATAATAATGACTGATGTAATTTTGATAATTTAAGGCAAGCATCTTCAATAGCTAGTAAT
>Ga0194061_1001691_pt1 | contig 12622 bp, 9 predicted proteins | sample SepL2221m_MetaG_FD_163423 | JGI IMG/M metagenome (GOLD analysis project Ga0194061, IMG submission 163423) | Anoxic zone freshwater microbial communities from boreal shield lake in IISD Experimental Lakes Area, Ontario, Canada - Sep2016-L224-21m | ecosystem: Environmental > Aquatic > Freshwater >...
GAACGGCCAATGCCAGGGCGTCGGCATGGGTGCCGGGGCTTCCAAGCAGGGCGTCGCGAACGACGTCGGGCAACGTGGCTTGCTTGAGCAACTCGGGCAGCGGCCGGCCAAGTGCAATATCGAGCAGCGAAAACAGTCCGATCAGGAACAGATGATCTTTGGCATTGGGGATATGCCCCTTGCCTGAAAGCAGTTCAAGCGTGCGGCCTCGCACCAGGGCACGTTCGGCAAGCGAGCGTTCGCGATAACTCGGGTTGGCAAAATCGAACAGCAGCAAAGACATCCAGCGGTAGAACTTTTCACGCCCGATGAGCACCAGCGCCTGGGTCAGGTTATCGATGGGTTGCTGCAAGCCCATGGCGGGCGAGTTGAGATAGCGCAGCAATTTATAGGACAAGGTCGGTTCATTCTTGAGCTGGTCGGCAATCAAGGCAAAACTCTTGTCGCTGCGCACCATGTTCAGAATCGGCAGCACGGCGATGCGATTGATGCCGCCGCCGGTGGCGTTGAAACTCTCGCGACTGGTAACAAAAGGCCCCTGAAACAGGTCGAAACCGCATTTGACGCAGAACTGAAAATCGTCGTGACTTTGCACATCGCGGGCAACCAGGCGGGATGGCGATGTTCCGGCGCGGTGCTTTTTTCTCAACCCGGCGGCCAGGGACTTCAGATCAATGCCGTCGAACGCCGTGACGTCGATCTGAATGAAGTCGAGATCGATCAGCGGGCAATCGGTGTCAGCAACGTCATGAATCATCAAACCCAGAAAAAATCCGATCTGCTTGAGTTCGGCAAGCCGGATGCCAACGGCGTTCCAGTCCGTCATCTGCTGTGCCACTTCGATGACCAGCACGGTATTCTGCGGCGGCAGCTGGTCGATCAGCGCATTGTTCAGAGACTCGACTGAAAGGCTGACAAAGGCCAGGCGGTGCCCAAGCAATGAGCTGACACCGGCAAGGCGGGTAAGAAGCGCAGCATCATAGGCGCGCTTGGCCATGCCGCCGCGCCGGTGCAGCCTGGCCTTCAGCGTCGTCAGCAGAGAAAACTCATAGCCGGCGATTTTTTCAGCACGATCAAGAATCGCTTCGCGGCGGACAAAGGAGCTTTGTTTGTCGTCGGCGGTCTGCAGCGGTACGGCTCTGTCCAGGCGAGCGAAGTCATCCGAGTTCTTCGTCTCGTTGCCTTGTGCGGCAGCAGGCGTGTCCGGGGGCTTGCGCGGCCAGCCCAGCAGACGTTGCAGAAGTTTCAGCATGGCTTGGCTAAACGCCTGCCGCGGCGGTTCCGGGATGGGCAAGCACGACGAGGCCGGGTTTCACTTCCATCTCTCCGATGCAGTTGTTGGTGAAGGCCAAATTATCAGTCGATACGAATTCAACGGCAACATCATACGCGGCGTCTAATGCACGCCCGCCAGTTCCGAATCCGCCTGCGTCAGACGACCGACGAGGATATTCAGGAACGCCTTGTTGAACTTGAGCTGGCAGGCTTCCGTCGCGCTGGCCAGTGAGTCGCCCTTGATCTTGAGCACGGTTGCCGGGGTGATCGTGACGATAGTGGCGCTGCGCGGAACGGTGCTTTGCTTTATGTAGCACATCTCGCCGAAGCAATGGCCCGCACCATGCGATCCCAGGCTCCGGCTGCCTTTGCTGATCCTCACCTCACCTTCGGCGAGGATGAAAAAGAAGTTCCCGTCGTCGCCTTCATGGAACAGATAGGTGCCGGCAGGAACACGCCCCCAGACACTGATGCGCACCACTTCCCAGAGTTCGATGTCAGCAAAGCCGGCGAAGAACGGCAGGCATTTGAGGGTGTTGAATTTCGCCGTTTCGGAGACGGCCTCCTGCGGCAGATCAAGTTCCGCAATTTCGGCCAGATCTTCCGAGAATTCCCGCCAACTGGCGTATCGCTCGGCGCAGTCCTTGCGCATTGCCGTGGCGACAGCGGTTTCAACCCGCAGCGGCAAACCGGGCCGCAGGCTGCGGACGCTGACAGCCTCATCATTCAGAATCTTGTGCGTCAGTCCATAGTTGCTCTCGGCCTCGAAGGGCATGCGTCCGGTAAGCAGGCGGTACATCGCCACCCCCAGGGAGTAAATGTCCGTCTGCTGGGTCAAGGTGTCCTGCCGGATCTGCTCGGGCGACATATACGCCGGCGATCCGACGCCGACCACCTGGGTTTCTTCGCTCCGTGTCAGAACGGCGGCGCCGAAGTCGGCGATCTTGATGTCGCCGTTGGCGCAAAGCATTATGTTCGCCGGCTTGATGTCGCGATGGATGACCCCGTGCCTGGAGGCGAATTCGAGTGCCAGCGCGGCCTTGAAAATGATTTCCACCACCTTTTCGACCGGCAGCAATGATTCCGGCTGGGAATATTTCTCCAGGGTTTCGCCCTCGACGTACTCCATCACGATGTAGTTGCGCTCCACGCTCAGCGAGGCATCATATATTTCCATGATGTGTGGATGAACGATGCGGCCGGCCAGCGAGGCTTCATTGGCCAGCAGTTTGCGAAACGTGTGCCCGTGTTCCGGGTCCGACAAGGTGGCGGAATTGATCAGTTTCAGGGCGACCTGGCGTTCGGAAAATGCATCGTAGGCGAGATAGACGGTACTCGTCGCGCCGCTGCCGAGGACGCGGACAATCTCATACTTGTCGATACTTTTTGGCGCGCCTGATTCCATACGGAGACCTCATGATGACGGGGATATAACGCCCGCATCATATCGGATGTCGCGGCTGCGGAGTGTTTTCAGGAGGTCCGGGGCGATCGGGGAATCGTCAAGAGAAGCTATCTGGGCATCACGAAACCGGCCGCACGGTACATGGCCTGAATATTCTCGCGCCCGAGACGTCCCTCCATGTCGCGATGCACCGGCATCATCGCCAGTTTCATTTCTTCGCGTTCCGCTGCCGTCGGCTGGTATATCACCGCTTTGCCGGCAGCCTTGATCTTGTCCATTGCGTCGCTTTCTTCAGCCGCTCCGAGGGCGTTCGCATAAGTCGTGGCATCCGCAACCGCGCCGTCGAGAATGCTGCGGATGTCGGCAGGAAGTCCATCCCAGAACTTCTTGTTGGCGACGATGGCATAGGCCTGATGGGTGTGATGCAGGAGCGAGACAAATTTCTGAACCTCAAAGAATTTTTGCGTCCAGACATTGGACAGCACCGTTTCCGCACCATCGACAACGCCGGTCTGCAAGGCCATATAAACTTCGGAGAAGGCCAGAGTTTGCGGCAGGACACCGATTGTCTTCATCTGTGCTTCGATGACCTTCGACGAGTTGATGCGGATCTTCAAGCCCTTGTAATCGGCAAGGCGACGGATCGGCCGGTTGGCGGTAATGACGCGAAAACCTGCGTCCCAGTAGGCCAAGCCGCGAATCCCCCGCGATTCGAGCTTCTTCAGCATCGACTGACCAAGGGGGCCGGCGGCGACGCGCTGAAACGTCTCAATGTCGGGCGTTATGAAGGGCAGGTCGAAAGCCTCGAACTCCTTGAATCCAAGCGGTCCGAATTTCGAGATCGACGGCGCCAGCATCTGAACCGAGCCGATCTGCAGCGCTTCCAGTTCCTCCTTGTCCTTGAACAACATGCTGTTCGGATGAACATCGACCCGCACACGTCCCTGCGTCCGTTCTTCCGCGAGCTTCTTGAAGCGCTCGGCCCCCTGACCCTTCGGCGTATCGACAGCCGCCACGTGACTGAACTTGATCACGATAGGATCGGCGGTTTCGGCCAGGGCCGGCGAAGGCCCCGTCAATAGCAGGGCAATAGCGTTAAGAGCGATAAGCAGTGAGCGCATTGTGAAGGGCCGGAGTTAAAAAGTTGAGGCTTTCAGCATATCAGATCGGGATGCTGAAACTCCTGTCCGGCGCGGCACAGCGCGGAACAACAGAGAAAGGCGTGTTGTCATGTGCGTTGACGAACAACTGAATGGCAAAGGCCACCGTGCTAGCGGAGTCCGGCCGGGCGTGAGCGTGGGCCGAAAAATTCCTTCAGCATGAAGTCCTCCAGGCCCTCGTTGTCTTCGGCGCGCGCCGACAAGACGATGGTGCGGTCCAGACGTTGCGACTCCCAGTTGAAGTTCCCCTGGTAGTAACGCCGGATCAGTTCGATCATCTTGCGAATGATCGCAATTTCGATGTTGGCGTTCGTGCCCAGATCGACGTTGATGTATTCGCGCCGGGAATTGCTCGAATCGGTAGTCCAGCCGCGAAAAGAGAAGGACGCTGTGCGTGATTCCACGCTGACAAGTTGAAAAATGCCGTTGGTGCCCGAAGTCATGTTGCGCTTGACCCGGGCCATCCTGATTTCGTCTTCCGACGGCTCGCGTCCGTCGGCGACGGTCGCTGCGTTCTCCCTGTCGGAAAAACCATCGGTGCTGCGGCGGCGCGCTCTCGCGGCATTGACATAGGCCTGCAGGTCCGCCGGCGTATCTGCGGCGCCCGGGGGTAGCACCGGATTCACCGGCCGGGTCAGGTTTTTCTCAGGCGACTTGTTCGCGGCAATGACCGGATCCTGCCGTGTCCTTTGCCGCTGAGCCACCTGTGGTTGAACCCGACCCCCGGCAGCAGTGGCGGCCGAAGCCTGCTCGCCCTGCGGCGGTGTGCGTGGCCGCAGATTCACCACCAGGGAGTCGCCGTTTTTGGCAAACGGCTCACCGGTACCCGCGCGTTGCTGGGGAACCACAAACAACACCAGCAAATGCACGATGAGCGATCCAACGAAGGCGTACAGCGTGCTGCGGCGAATGCTCAGGTGCAGGTAGGGGTCTCGCGGCGGCGACATTTCCGGGGCAGATAGCGTTGGGTCGATTCCGGATTGCATCGTCAAATTACCAATCAACCCCGGCTTCCTATTAATTCATCCTGCTTGGCACATCTTTCTGAGACAGGGGCGCCCGCAATTCGCCGGAGCAGCCGCCATCTGCGTCCATTTTAGCGGTTGGAAGGTCCTGCTGATGTAACGCCGCAACCCGTCAGGGGAAAATTTCCCGTGTGTTGCCGTCGCTTAAGCACGTCCGCTGCGGATGAAGTCGAGCCTGAACGGCAGGAAACCAAGCCCGAAACCTGCCGCTATGTTTCGCTCCGGCTCAATGAACGCAGCAGAGTTGCAAACAACTCAGCGGGGTTAAAGGGCTTGACCAGGAAGTCGTTCATCCCCGCCGCAATGCAGCGCGCCTTGTCCTCGGTAAATGCGTTGGCTGTCATGGCAATGATCGGTGTATCCCGATACCCGGGAAGCTGCCGTATCGCCTGCGTCGCCTCCATCCCGTTCAGGTTCGGCATCTGCATGTCCATGAAGATGGCCGCGTAGCTGTTCCTTCGCGCCAGGGCGATAGCCTCGGCGCCATCCTCCGCTGTATCCGCGACGAGATCGACTGCTTCAAGCTGAATCACGGTGACTTCGCGGTTGATCGGCTCGTCATCAACCACCAGAATGCGCCGGCCGGAGTAGCGATGCCGGATCTCGGCTTCGGCATCGAGTGCCGCTTCCGTCGGCGCTGGTGCAGTCGTGCCGCCCTTCTTAAACTTCACAGAGAACCAGAACGTGCTGCCGACCCCCGGCGTGCTGTCAGCGCCGGTTTCACCGCCCATCAGTTCGGCCAGTCGCTTGGTAATCGCCAGTCCGAGGCCGGTGCCGCCATACTTGCGGTTCATCGAATTGTCGGCCTGCTCGAAGGTGCTGAAGAGCCGGGACATGGCGTCGGGTTCGATGCCGATGCCGGGATCCGTTACCTCGAAGCGCACCAGCACCGAATCGGCCGTTTCCTCCTGCTTGAGGGTACGCAAGGTCACGGTGCCTTGTTCGGTGAATTTGACGGCGTTGGTGGCGTAGTTGAGCAATGCCTGTTGCAGTCGTGTCGGGTCGCCCACCAGGTTGTGTGGCAGGTGCCCGGTCTCGATCAGCAGGTGGATACCCTTGGCCTTGACTCGCTCCGACAGGATGGAACTGACATTGGCCAGCAGACTGCTGACGACGACCGGGGCTTCTTCCAGGGTGAACTTGCCGGCCTCGATCTTCGAGAGGTCGAGGACGTTGTTAATGACCGACAACAGGTGCTGGGCCGAGGCGTCGATGGTATCGAGGCGTTGCTCCTGTTTGCTGGTGACACCTTCGCGGCGCAGGATGTTGGCCATGCCGATGATGCCGTTCATCGGCGTGCGGATTTCGTGGCTCATGTTGGCGAGGAAGGCGCTCTTGGCAACGTTGGCGGCTTCCGCCTGGATTTTCGCCAGACTAAGAGACTGGTTTGCAGCCTCAAGCTCGACGGTACGGGCAAGCACGCGCCTCTCAAGGTCGGTGTTCAGCTTTCTTATTTCAGTCTCGTCAATCAGCCGCTCCAGTTCGGCGGCGGCACGCACAGCAATCCTTTCCATCGTGATTTCAGCCTGCAAGCGACTCGTCAGCGGATGTCGTCCGATTACCGCGATAAGGCCAAAGGGTTTTCCAGCATGATCCCAGAGTGTTACACCAACATAACTTTCCGCACACAGTTCCTGAAGCGCGGGATCATTGGGGAACAACCGGCTTACGCCGGAAGGAAAGCAACAGACATTTTGACCCACCACATCGCCGCAGGGCGTGTCCTTGAGCGCATAGGTCACGTTGTCCTCGAAATTGCCATTATGCCAAACCGTTAACGTCGTAGCATTCAGGTGATCTCCTTCAAGGCGGTCAATACACACGTAGTCCATCCCAAGTGTCTTGGCCAAAAACCGGGCCAATACGTCGAAGAATGGCTCGTCTGCGGCAGTGCTTCTGACTTGAGACAGAAACGCATCGACCTTTTCCGTCTGCTTGCGTTCGGTGAAATACGTCGCGAGAGCCATGCCGGCTGCCGAAAGGCACAGCATGTAGAAGAAGTAATTGGCCAGATGGGTCTTGGCGATATCGTTTGAAAAGAAACCCGTACCCATCTGGGCGCCGACAAGTGCCTGAATACCTGTTGCCGCAAGGATCAGCACTGCACCGTGCGTCCCTAGGCGTACAGCACCCCAGGTAATGAAAAGGTACATCCAGTAGCCGCGAGCTATCGTCCCCAGCGAGTCATTCAACCAGTTGAGAAAGATCACTTGACCGACCAGAATTGACAGGCCGAGGATCAGACCGGCTTCACCTGCCGCACGTGTGGTCATCCATTCGTATGGCAACCTTCGCCACACTAGAGTCAAAGGCATAACGATGAGTATGCCTAGCGCAGTGCCAGCCCAATGCTGAAAGAAACTGTGGCTTTCAAGGGCGGCGTTGAGGAATGGCAATCCAACAGACAGCAGCAATTGCATAACGATTGCCGATAACAATCCAACAACCGCCGCCAACACAAAAGTCCGCAGGTAATCGCCTAAGGCCCCTATGGCTGAGTCGAAGTGACCCTCTCGATTCAATAGCCAAACACCGACAAAGATACACGCTGTGTGGCTGAAGGCACTCGCTAACGACATGCCCAAAGGTAGGTCGGAAATCCAATTTCCCAACAGAGCGCCGAGCAGCACTGCCGGTAGATACCGGTAGCCGTTCACAAGCACTACCGCAAGTGCCACGCCACTGACCAGCCACAAGAAATCTACTGCAGTGGTGTCATTGAAACTGGTCACCACTACTTTGGCCAGGAGCAGATAAATCGCAACCAAGCCAACCGCTTTTATCAAATCTCTCAGGCCTCTCGGCACTGAACCAACTGACATGGATTTATCCCCCAACAGGGCATGCTATCGCTCAAAATGACATAGCGATTGGCCTGTATCATAACCCTTCAAGACGCCGGTGATCGGTTCGTGGTGTCTGCAGGCTTCCCGCTGCAAAGCCGGCATTTGGGCTTCAACCCATGACCGGCGTTTCAGGCCACGGAAGAGCCGTCCGGTCAATCCAAGTTTGAGAGGAAGCAAACTTTGCGGACCGCCCCGGGTCAGGGAGCGTCTTTGGCAAGTCCGCGAATATCGAGGCGCCGCACCACCATTGCCGATTCTTCGAAGCCGAGCCGGCGATAGAAGCCCAGCGCGGCGGCGTTGTCGCGGTCGGCCAGCAGCGTGACGCGGCTCATGCCTTCGCCCGCGGCCCAGCGCAGCACGTGTTCGACCAGTTGCCGGCCGAGGCCGTTGCCGCGATGGCCGGCGGCGAGGATGATGTCTTCGAGGACCAGCACCGGGCCGCCCTCGGCGGTGCTGACGCTGATCAGCGCGTTGGCCATGCCCGCTACGCCGCCGCCGTCGCGCAGCACGAAGAGGCGGCCGTGGGCCGGATGGTCGAGGATCCAGCGCAGGGCGGCGAGCTGCTTCGCCCGCTCCGGCTTGAAGTCGGCTTCGAGGGCGAACAGTTCCTGCAGCAGGTCGGCGATGGCGTCGAGGTCGTCGCTGCCGGCGAATGCAATGTGCATGGCCGGGGTCCTAGCCGATCAGCGCCACGGCCTTGATCTGGGCCCACACCCGGCGGCCGGGGGCGAGATCGAGGCGTTGCGCCGAGCGGCGCGTCAGGCGTGCCAGCAGCGCGGTGCCGCCGACCCGCAACTGCACCATCACCAGCGCCGGATGGTCCTCGCCGGCATGGGCGGCGACGGTTGCCGGCAGCATGTTCATGATGCTGACGTCGTCGTGGCGGCTGGCGGCGATGCTGACGTCGCGGGCAAGGATGCGCAGGCGCACGCGCTTGCCGATGGCCGCGCCGCTGTCCCTCACCCACAGTTCGCCGCCGTCGAATTCGACACGGGCCAGATGCCACTCGGCGTCGCGCTCGGCCACGGTGGCTTCGAATACGGCACCGGCATCTTCGCCGAGGCGGATCGGCAGGTCGACCCGCGCCAGGGTTTCCGCCAGCGGCCCCTGCGCCACGGTATGGCCGTCTTCCATGACGACGATATGGTCGGCGAGCCGCGCCACTTCGTCGGCGGCGTGGCTGACATAGATCACGGGAATTTCCAGTTCGTCGCGCAGGCGTTCGAGGTAGGGCAGGATCTCCTGCTTGCGGGCGTGGTCGAGCGAGGCCAGCGGCTCATCCATCAGCAGCAGACGCGGCGCGGTGAGCAGGGCCCGGGCGATGGCGACGCGCTGCTGTTCGCCGCCCGAAAGCCGTTCCGGCATGCGCTCGAGCAGGGGGCCTAGACCCAGCAGTTCGATGATCGGATCGCGTCCGGGCATGGCCGCGCCGCGGTTGCGGCGCATGCCGAAATCGAGGTTGCGGCCGACATCGAGATGGGCAAACAGGCGCGCGTCCTGGAACACGTAGCCGAGCGGGCGCAGGTGGGTCGGCACAAAGCGGCCGGCGTCCTGCCATACCTCGCCGTTCACTTCGAGCCGGCCGGCGCCGCGCTCCAGTCCGGCGATGCAGCGCAGGAGCGTGGTCTTGCCGCAGCCGGACTGGCCGAAGACGGCGGTGACGCCGCGCCCCGGCAGGTCGAGGGCGGCATCGAGCGTGAAGCCGGGCCAGTCCAGCCTGAAGTGCGCCTTGATGCTCATCGGGTTTTGCGGCCGGTGAACGCGTACAGGGCGAGCAGTACAAGGAAGGAAAACGCCACCATGCCGCCGGCCAGCCAGTGCGCCTGGCCGTATTCGAGCGCTTCGACGTGGTCGTAGATCAGCACCGAGACGACGCGGGTCTTGTCGGGGATATTGCCGCCTATCATCAGCACCACGCCGAATTCGCCGACGGTGTGGGCGAAGCCGAGTATCGTCGCGGTGATGAACCCGGGTCTGGCCAGCGGCACGGCGACGCTGAAGAAGGCATCGAGCGGCGCGGCGCGCAGGGTCGCCGCCGCTTCCAGCGGCCGTTCGCCGATGGCTTCGAAGGCGTTCTGGATCGGCTGCACGACGAAGGGCATGGAATAGAACACCGAGGCCAGCACCAGGCCCCAGAAGGTGAAGGGCAGCAGGCCGACGCCGGCCCACTCGGTGAAGCGCCCCACCGCACCGTCAGGCCCCATCAGCAGCAGCAGGTAGAAGCCGAGCACGGTCGGCGGCAGCACGATGGGCAGCGCCACTACGGCGCCCACCGGGCCTTTCCACCAGGAGCGGGTGCGCGCCAGCCACCAGGCGATCGGCGTGCCGATCAGCAGCAGCAGCACGGTGGTAGTTGTCGCCAGTTTGCAGGTGAGCCAGATCGCGGCGAGGTCGGCGGGGTTCAGCATGCGGCGAATGCTACCGCGACATGGCGTCGAAGAGCGATGTCTTTCAATGCCGGGAAAACAGGTCGCGCGTCCGGCCGGCATGGCTCCGGGTGGCGACTGCGATCTTCATCTCAGAGTTCGTAGCCGAAGGAGGTGATCACGGCCTTCGCCCTGTCGCCCTTGAGGTATTTGAGCCAGGCGGCGGCGGCGGGCTTGCCGCGGCCTTTGTCGAGGATCACCGCATCCTGCCGGATCGGTTGATGCAGCTTTGCCGGCAGGACCCAGGCCGAGCCTTCGACGAACTTGCCGTCCTTGAATACCTGTGAGAGGGCGACGAAACCCAGTTCGGCGTTGCCGGTGGCGATGAACTGATAGGCCTGGGCGATGTTCTCGGCCTGGACGAACCTGGGTTGGACGGCATCGAGCAACTTGAGCGTGGTCAGCGCTTCCATGGCTGCCATGCCGTATGACGCCAGCCTGGGGTTGGCGATGGCGAGGTGCTTGAACTCGCCCTTCTTCAGCACCTCGCCCTGGTCGTCGACATAGCCCGGTTTGGCCGACCAGAGCACGAGGCGTCCGGTGGCGTAGGTGAAGCGCGTACCGGCGACGGCGGCGCCTTCCTTTTCCAGCCGGGCCGGCGTTTCGTCATCGGCGGCGAGCAGCACCTCGAAGGGTGCGCCGTTCCTGATCTGGGCGTAGAACTTGCCGGTGGCGCCGAAGGAGAGCATGGCCTGGTGCCCGGTGTCTTTCTCGAAATCAGCGGCGATCTGTTTCGCCGGCGCGGTGAAGTTGGCGGCGACGGCAACCTGCACCTCGTCGGCATGAGTCGCGCTGGTGCAGCAGGCGAGGCACAGCAGGGCAGTGGCGGTCAGTCTCATGTTTCGGCTCCGAAGCAATGCGAATAATCGCAGCAATTCGCGCAGCTGGGGGATTTGCAGATCAACACCCCGGCTGCCTCGCACAACTGGCGGTAGAAAAACTTCTTCCACTTCATGTCGCCGCTGTTCTTGTGAGGAAGCTGTCGCCCTACTGGAGCGGCGAAGGTCCGGTGGCGAATCCGGATCAGGCCTTCAAGCCGGAGTATGCCTGAGGGTCGGCGGCGCATCGCCGGAGTCGGCGGTGGTCGCTGCGGCGGGATTCGGTTTCAGACGCCGGGTTCCCTGGCGTCCGGATTGGCGAACAGTTCCTGCATCAGCGCAGTCTCGCGCTGCATGACGATTGCCAGGAATTCATCGGCGCCCTTCATGAAGCTGAAGGCGTCGAAGCCTCCCTGCAGGAAGTCATGCAGCGCGCCGAGCCCGGCAAGACGGGCCGGGCCGCTCATCAGCTTGAGCGAGAGGTGAATCAGCGGCATGCGCGTCAGACGGTCGAGTGTCCTGCCGATCTTGTCGACCAGGGCGATCTGTAGTTCGCGGTCGGGGCGGCGTGCGCAACTGCGGTAGGCCGCCACGTAGGCGGGCCAGTCGAGCGCCTTCCTGCGTCCGCCGCGGCGCAGCGCCAGCACCATGTCCGTGTCCAGCGACTCCGACAGCGTGTCCATTTTCACCGCTTCGAGCAGCGTCAGCAGCGCCCGCGCCGGCAGCACGCGGACCATGACCGGGACGACGCGCGCCAGTTCCTCGTCGCGGCTGCGGAAGTCCTTGGGGCCGTAGAGATCGCTGAGGAAGAATTCCGCCGCCGGGCGGTAGCGTTCGCTGGCGAGCAGGTCGGCATAGGTGCGGGCCAACCGCGCCGCTTGCCATTCCTTGAGCCGCAGATAATCTTCCGGCATCGGGTCGCCGGCTCTCCCGGCGCGCAACTGTCTCGCCTCGGCGATGCAGCCGGCAAGCGCACGACCGGTCGCTTCCTTGTCGCGATCATTTTCCATGGAGCCGCATTATCTCTCCCCGCACCAGGCGGCCGTTAGAGTGGCCGGCCTAATCAGTGGTCTGCGCGACGCCTAAACTGGTGCAATATGTCCGGGCTTGTCGGGGACAGGGAAACTCGGGATGAATGTGATCGAAGCGGCGTTACATCAGGAAGCGCAGACAGCAGCGTTCAGGGGCGTGTTCGAGCGCATGCACGCGGCGACCCGGCGCAGCCCGGCGGTGGAGCGCGGCATCCGGCTGGCGCGTCTGGATGCTTTGGCGGCTCTGGTACATGACAATGTGGAGAGCTTCGTCAAGGCGATCAGTGAGGACTTCGGCCATCGCTCCGCGCACGAAACCCGCCTGCTGGAAATCTTTCCCTGCCTCGAAGCCGTCCGCCATAACCGCTCGCACTTCGGTGCCTGGATGAAGCCGCAGCGCAAGGCGGCATCGATCTGGTTCCGCCCGGGGCGGGCGCGCGTCATCAACCAGCCGCTGGGCGTGGTCGGCATCATCGTGCCGTGGAACTATCCGCTGTTCCTGGCCATCTCGCCGCTCGCGGCCGCCCTGGCGGCCGGCAACCGGGTGATGCTCAAGATGTCCGAATTCACCCCGCGTTGCGGCGAACTGCTGGCCGGACTGGTGGCAAAGTACTTTGCCGCGGACGAGGTCTCGGT
>Ga0194061_1001692_pt1 | contig 12621 bp, 13 predicted proteins | sample SepL2221m_MetaG_FD_163423 | JGI IMG/M metagenome (GOLD analysis project Ga0194061, IMG submission 163423) | Anoxic zone freshwater microbial communities from boreal shield lake in IISD Experimental Lakes Area, Ontario, Canada - Sep2016-L224-21m | ecosystem: Environmental > Aquatic > Freshwater >...
CAAATTCGATTTCCTACACTTTCATTTGAGTCGAAGCGTCCAAAACCCCAATACCGCCACTGGAATCGCAGAAAACAGGCAAAGCCACCCGTAACTCAAAGCCGCAATTACCACGCCCGCCATCACGCCTCCAGCTGCGCCCATGAGGTTCATGATGAGATCTGATGCTCCTTGTGCCGAAGTCCGAAGTTCTTCTTCCACCGATTCAGATAACAATGTCGATCCAGCGATTAGGGTGCACGACCATCCAAGACCCAGCAGAAATAGGCCGACTGCTAAGCGCTTAGCATCACTTCCAGGCGACAAGCCGGCAACAAGTGTCGCGGCCAAAAGGATTATTACGCCTAACTGAATAGTTCTTATCCGTCCGTAGCGGTCGCTTAAATATCCAACGAGTGGTGATAGCGCGTACATACCAGCGACGTGAACGCTGATGACTAATCCGATGATAGTTAGGGTGACATCAACATGAGCCATATGAACTGGAGTCATGACCATGACCGAGACCATGACTAAATGTCCGATTGCTATTGCTGAGACTGCAAACAGTGCGCGAGGAAGTTTACTTATCGATCGGATCGTCGCGAGCGTTCCTAGATGGGTGTGATTCTTTAGCGCCTTATCTCTATCCGACGTCGCCGTAAGAAAGGGATCCGGCTTTAAAAAGATGATGATCACACCGGTGGCAAGTAAGAGCGAAGAACCAGCCAAGAGGTAAGGACCAACTAATCTAGGCAAACCGAAATAATGAGCAATTGCGCCGGCAGGTTCCATGAGGTTCGGTCCAGCAACAGCTCCAACGGTAGAGCCCCAGACAACGATGGAAAGTTTTCGAGATCGTGAAGATTCTGAGGCTAAGTCAACAGCGGCAAATCGCGCTTGGTACCCCGCGGCCGAAGCGGCACCAACGAGAAACGTTCCCATCAACATAAGAAATAGTTTTTGATGGGTTCCGCCGATAATTGCCGTTATAGCGCCAACGACTCCGGTGAGGTATCCGACGGACAAGGCAAGCCGCCTTCCTCCTAAACGCGTCAACCGAGATAAAGGAATTGCCATCGCTGCAGCTCCGAGTACCGCGGTCGTTTGGGCGAGGCCAGCAAGTGTTTCCGAATGTGAAATGGAAGAAACGAGGAGTGAACCAGCGGCAACGGTTCCAGCAGTACCCACTCCATTGAGTATTTGAGCCGAAGCCAATGTGCGAACAATTTTAGTTTCTAGTTTTTCTCGTCCCTCAATCGGGGAAAGTGAGGTCATGACATTCCACGTGCTATCGCGGCGATAATCACAAGTGCACCCAAAATGATCATCACACATCCTCCAATAACGCGCAGTTTAATGAGTCTGGCGGGGTCTCGAGCTAACCATTCACGCGCGGTTCCAGCCAGCAGACCCCAACTTCCATCGGAGACTAGCGCCATGATTGAAAACAGCGCTCCTAATAAAAGCAATTGCGCAGTGACTGCTCCTTTTTCTCGATCTATAAACTGAGGAAGGATCGCGGCAAAGAAGACGAGCGTTTTTGGGTTGAGAACTCCGACCCAAAAACCTTGGCGTATCGAGCGAAAAGGTGTTGGCTCATCTGAACCCGAATCTCGCATAGCGGCAGCATGAATATGTCTATGACGAATCGAATCAACCCCAAGGTAAATCAGGTACAGACCTCCACCCCATTGAATCAGCGAATAAGCAAGCGATGATTTTTGCAAAATGGGACCAAGCCCCACGGCAACAACAGCCGACAAAATAAAAGACCCGAGAATTCCACCGATGACCGTGAAGACCGCCGCCTTACGCCCCCAAGCAATTGCACGAGCAATGATGAAAAGAACTGTCGGACCTGGCGCCAAAATAATGACGATAGATGTAACGACGAATTCCCAAATGCGCGAGGGGATGGGCATTTGGGAATTCTACGTCAATGTTGCTTAACTCGCGGTACTACGAGCCTTCGCGATTGCCGTGAGAACTCGGTAACCTACAATTGCTACGAGTGTTGCGTTGATGATTCCGTTGAATGTGTAATTTCCACGGCTCCACGACATGTCAGAAATGCCGATGATGAGCGCGGATGCTGCAATCAACAGATTTGTTGAATTCGCGAAATCAACTTTTCCTTCAATCCAAATTCGAGCACCGAGAACTCCGATCATTCCAAAGAGTGCCACCCCGACTCCGCCGAGAGCGCCAACAGGGGTTGCGCTAAGAACGGCACCGAACTTGGGGGATAGCGAAAGCACGATTGCGCCAAGCCCGGCAATCCAATACGCCGCCGTCGAGTAGACCCTCGTAGCCGCCATGACCCCGATGTTTTCTGCATATGTTGTCGTACCGGAACCGCCGCCGATACCGGCCAGCGTCGTTGAAACTCCGTCGGCAAAGAGAGCCATGCCCATTTGATCATCGAGATTCTTTCCGGTCATTGCAGATACCGCTTTTACGTGTCCAACGTTTTCTGCAATCAGAACTAAGACGACCGGTAAGAACAAGACAATGGCACTTACCTTGAAAGTGGGAGAGCTAAAGTGAGGTGCAGCAACCCACTTCGCTGCCTTTATTCCATCTGTGTTCACGTCGCCCATAAAGAATGCGACGGCGTATCCGATTACCAGACCGATGAAAATACTAATTCGACTCAAGAACCCTTGAGAAACAACGGAGATAAGTGCAATCGAACCAAGGGTCAGAATTCCAATTCCTGGACCTTTGGAGAAATTTCCCTTTGCTGCACCCGCTAGGTTCAGCCCGATAACCATGACAATTGTTCCGGTGACAATCGGAGGCAACATCCAGTTGATCCAACCAATTCCTGCCGCTCGCACAATAAGACCGACGATGGCAAGAATGACACCAGTGATGACAACGCCGCCGAGGGCATCCGACATTCCGCCTTTAGCAACTGCAGCCGCGATTGGGGCGAGGAATGCGAATGAGGAACCGAGGTAGCTCGGAACGCGATTCTTCGTAATTGTTAGGAATAGGAGTGTTCCAATTCCTGAGAAGAACAGAGTTGTCGTGGGAGGCAGCCCCGTAATAATCGGAACCAGAAAAGTGGCTCCAAACATCGCCGCGATGTGCTGAAGACCCACGCCGATGGTGCGAGGCCAGCTGAGTCTCTCGTCTGTGGAGACGACTTCACCAGCACTGATTGATCTACCATTTCCATGCAATTTCCATGACAGCAGGCTCACGATAATTCCTCCCACTAGATATGTCTGAAAAGCCCTCTGAGCGGATGCTCCATAGGCGCTAAATGGGGAATTGAAGGCATCGTAGAACTCCCTTCTTCACAAAAGTGAGGGTAGGCCTCGCCACGCCGAAACCCGATTTGCCATTTGCCGCTATATCCGATTAACTTCCCATTCGATATATCGAATAGATATAAAGTGCCCGCTTGGGGTGCGATACACGGAAGGGATCACTAGATGCGTTCGCGAAGTGAGTCCCTGGAATTCGCACTTTTAGGCTTTTTGGAACAGAGCGATCTACACGGATACGAACTGCGAAAAAGACTGACGACCATTTTTGGCCCTTTTCGAGCTCTCTCATTCTCGGTCCTCTATCCGCAGTTGCGCCGCATGCTCGATGCCGGACTCATCGAGGAGTCCTTTATCGATGATGGGGGGATTTCGCGCCGTTCTCGGATCGTGTATCGACTTTCATCGAAAGGCAAGGATCGTTTTGCCAAACTCACTGCGACCGTCGGTCCGGACACCTGGGAGGACGAAGGGTTCGAAGTGCGTTTTGCTTTCTTTAGCCCCACCTCTCGCACCAATCGCGTTCGAATTCTTGAGGGTCGTCATCGTCGGCTTAAGGAGCGCGCTGAAATTCTCCGCGGTGAGCTTGAAAGATCCCCATTTGGAATTGATAAATATCTCGAGGAATGGCGACGCCATTCTTTAGATTCCTACGAGCGAGAAATCGTTTGGTTGGAAGACATGATTAATACCGAAAGGAAATAGCGTGACCGCTTCAATGAAAAATATCGAAACCAATAAAGGTGACATTCGTGTGGGCATCGTTGGTGTTGGCAATTGTGCCAATTCACTCGTTCAAGGGGTTGTCTACTACCAAGATGCGGCCATTGACCAAGAGATTCCAGGCTTAATGCATGCCACCATGGGTGGATATCACATCAGAAACGTAAAATTTGTTGCGGCCTTCGATGTTGATGAGAAGAAGGTGGGCCTCGATCTGGCCGACGCTATTTGGGCAAGTGAAAACAACACAATAAAATTCGCACAGGTTCCGAACTCAGGAGTTGTTGTTCAACGCGGCACCACCCTTGATGGGCTGGGTCGCTATTACCGCGAAACGATAACCGAATCGGCCCTCCCTGAAGTTGACATGGTGCAAGCGCTCAAGGATGCAAAGGTAGAAGTTCTCATTTGCTATCTTCCGGTTGGTTCCGAAGCCGCAGCGAAGTTCTACGCTCAGTGCGCAATCGATGCTGGTTGTGCCTTTGTTAATGCGCTCCCGGTTTTCATTGCGTCAGATCCTGTCTGGGCTGATAAGTTTACGAAGGCCGGTCTTCCGATTGTCGGAGATGACATTAAGAGTCAGGTCGGCGCGACAATTACTCACCGCATCATGGCCAAGCTTTTTCAGGATCGCGGAGTGCATTTGGATCGCACCTATCAGCTTAATGTCGGTGGAAATATGGATTTCAAAAATATGTTGGAAAGAGATCGTCTAGAATCAAAGAAAATCTCTAAGACCAATTCCGTTACATCGCAACTCGATCATGATCTTGGCGCGCGTAACGTTCACATTGGGCCTTCGGATTACATTCCTTGGTTAGATGATCGTAAGTGGGCCTATGTTCGCCTCGAGGGTCGTGCTTTCGGTGATGTTCCGCTGAACCTGGAATACAAACTTGAAGTATGGGATTCGCCTAACTCTGCAGGAGTAATTATTGATGCCCTTCGTTGTGCGAAGATCGCTCTTGATCGAGGAATTGGTGGACCTCTTCTTTCGCCTGCAAGTTATTTCATGAAGACCCCGCCGGTTCAATACACTGACGAGCAAGCGCATGACCGTGTTGAACAATTTATTGCTGGGACAATTGAACGTTAAAGTGAAAGACAGCGCTGAATGAAAAGAGAGCATTAAAAAACGCCCCCCGAATAAATCGGGGGGCGTTTCTCTTCACCCTCACGGAGAGTAGAGGGCTAGATCGTCGCGTGTTCTGGTGTGCGACGAAGGTTGCGCCATCCTGCTAGCACGAAGAAGAACAGAAGAATTCCTCCCGCTAGCACTACACCGGACGCGATTTTGGCAATCTGTCCCAACTCCCAAAATGCATATGCTGTTAAGAGCGTTCCACGTAGCGTGGTTCCCTTAAATACTGTGTCTAGCGTTGCGTTAGCTGAAGCTGCCTTATCTGTTCCTGTTGCTGAACGAGCTGCTGTAGATGCTTCTGCGTACGTTGGCATCTTTGACAAATGGAATCCGAGGAAATGATCGGCGTACATTTGCGCTTGCTTGCCGGTGGACATGAGCTTGTTGCCGTTTTCTTTGAAGAACTTGGTTACATCTGCGGTTTCTGCGGAGTTACCAGTGGCGGCGGGGATTGTAATTTGTTGAGCTTTCAATTGTCCGCTGACTTGGTCATTGGCAAAGGCGTAGCCCCAGTTAAGCAAGGCCGATGCCGCGAGAAGCGCAATCGTGACTCCTAGTCCAACCAAGGTCACCATCGCGTCAAAAGTACGTCGTTTCATTATTTCTCTCCTTTGTGTATTCCAATCGTTGGAATAGGCAAATTATCGCGGCGTCAGCGCGCGAGTAAAGAGAGAAAGTGGAGTGTTAGCACCTGTGAAACTGTGATTTATCTTAACGAGTTACTTTGATCACGCAGAAGAATGGGGCCGAGCATCTACTCCATATGACGAGTACAAATGGAGCGACCGGCCTCGTCAATTTCAAAATGTTGGCAGGCAACCCCGAGTTGATCAAATGCTTTATCTCCGTAATGAGTTCGATAGGCGAGAGCAAGGAGAACGCGAAGGTTAGTTTCACCGTCAGCCCGAATACCAAAAGCCTTTGCAGTTCTACTGACTGTATTTTCAACGACTTTTTCGGTGTGAGAAGTTTCCGACGCGATAGCGGCGTTTGACTTGCCCTCACAAAGAAGATCCATGACTAAACACTCGAATGGGGTTAGGTCTCGAGAAGAGATCGTTATATCGGCTCTCATGGCTACTTTCGCACCTGGCCCTTCTAGACCTCAAAACTAGCAATTGGGTATAAACATAGTAGCCTGATATTAGGGTCAGCACCCATAAGATTGCCGAATGAATGAGATCCTTTCGGCTCAAAAAGAGGGTGTTTTAACTCTCACCTTTAACCGTCCCGCCAAAATGAACGCCATCAACCTAGCGATGTACACCGAGTTGGTGGCACAACTGCGCTCCGCCGCCACTAATTCTGAGGTGAGAGCTGTGCTTTTTGTCGCCGAAGGACCCCATTTCACGGCAGGCAATGACATCTTCGACTTCTTGGAGAATCCAGGCGTTGATATGGACGCTGTAGGTTTTCAGTTCATCTTTGAACTTCATAACTTCCCAAAACCCTTGATAGCCGTTGTTCAAGGTTCTGCAGTGGGAATTGGCACGACCATGCTCCTACACTGCGATGTTGTTCTTGCCACGCCTACGGCGGCCTTTTCTCTTCCTTTCGTCACTCTCGGTCTTGTGCCAGAGGCTGGATCCAGTTACCTATTTCCAAAACTGGTGGGCTACCAACGCGCAGCGGAAATATTGTTCACGGGAAAGAGTTTCGATGCTCAATCCGCAAAAGAAATGGGTCTTGTCGGAACCATCGCGGAAGATGCTCTCGAACAGGGCGCAGCGGTGGCCGTTCAGATCGCCTCACAGCCGCCAACCGCCGTGGCAAACACCAAGGCCTTACTCAAAAGCGCCGACCATCATGCGGTAACCGAAGTGATTAAGGCCGAAGGTGCACTCTTCGGAATGGCACTACATTCAGACGAGGCGCGAGAGGCGCTTATGAAATTCGCAACGAGGAGGGGCGCGCTATGAGCCTTAAGGGTAAGCGGATCTTTATAACAGGAGGATCGCGTGGAATCGGTTTAGCGATTGCACTTCGAGCGGCACAAGACGGCGCGTTCGTTGCGATTGCTGCGAAAACAACCGAGGTCAATCCGAAACTTCCGGGCACCATTTTTACTGCCGCCGAAGAAATCACCGCAGCAGGCGGTACGGCGTTGCCGATTAAATGCGACTTGCGAGATGAAACTCAGATTGCAGCGGCGGTTGAATCTGCCGCAAAAGAATTTGGCGGAATCGATATTCTGATCAACAACGCGAGTGCAATTAATTTGACTCGCACAGAAGAAACTCCGGCAAAGAGATTTGACTTGATGTTTGATGTGAATGTGCGCGGAACTTTTCTCGCCTCGCAAGCGTCTATTCCATACTTGCGTGAGTCTGGAAAGGCAGGACGTAATCCCCACATACTTAACCTATCGCCACCCTTGTCCCTTAAGCCAAAATGGTTCAAGAACAATCTTGCCTACACCATGGCTAAGTATGGAATGAGTATGTGCGTTCTCGGGATGTCAGAAGAATTTCGTCGAGACGCGATAGCCGTCAATGCTCTCTGGCCACGCACTGCGATCGATACAGCTGCTCTTGCGATGATTCCGGGCATTGATCTTGCGACGTGTCGCACTCCCGAGATTTTGTCTGATGCGGCTTACATCATTTTGAATCGTTCGTCCGCGGAGTGCACTGGGAATTTCTTCGTGGATGACGAAGTTCTGGCAAGTGAGGGGATTACTGATCTAGAAAAATACTCAGTCGTACCTGGTACCACAGACTTCCTTACTGACTTTTTTCTTGATTAGAGATTTTTCCTCGAAATAATCAAATAACTAAAAGGAGAATGTGTGATCCGCTCATTTAACCCCCGAACGGGGGAAGCATTTGGTCCTGAATTCGCCGTAACAAGCGAGCGTGAAATTGAAGAGATCCTTGCAGGCGCCCAACGTGCATTTCCTGTCTGGTCGGCGACCCCGCCTGTTAGGCGTGCGCTTGCCTTACGAGCGATAGCAGATGCACTAGATGCGAACGCTGAGAATCTCGTTGAGGTCGCTGATCAAGAAACCGGACTAGGAAAAGGACGACTAACGGGCGAAGTAGGACGTACGACCTTTCAACTGCGCACCTTCGCTCAAGCCCTCGAATCTGGTGATTGTGTAAAGCCTGTGCTCGATGTGGCTGTGGATGCGCCCTTGCCGGCTGGGCACCCTCGGTTCCTTAGAACGGTTGTGGGCATTGGACCGGTGGTTGTATTTGGAGCGAGCAATTTTCCTTTTGCATTTAGCGTGATGGGTGGCGATACCGCTTCGGCACTTGCAGCCGGCTGTCCTGTTGTTATAAAAGCGCACTCTGCTCATCCTCAAACTTCGCAAAAGGTATTTGATATTGCACTGGAAGCTCTTTTGAATTCGGGAGCGCCGTCAGGAATTATTGGCTTGGGACATGGGCATGATTTTGGGAAAGTCGTTATTGCTGATCCACGAATAAGTGCAGGCGCCTTCACTGGATCCAAATCCGGTGGACGAGCCCTTTTTGATATGGCTCAATCTCGAACCAACCCCATTCCTTTTTATGGTGAACTTGGAAGCATCAACCCCGTGATTGCAACAATTTCTGGCTTACAAGATCCAGTGGCGTTTGCGACCGCTTATCTCGATTCCTTGCTTCTGGGCAACGGACAATTCTGTACCAATCCAAGTGTTCTCTTCGTTCCTAATAACCGAGATTTTCTTGATGCGCTAGAAAATATCCTCAGTGCACGTGAGGCCCAACCCTTTTTAAGCAAGGCAACCAAAGATTTACACGATCGCAATCGTAACCTTCTGGCCTCTTCGACATCAGGGAAAGTGCTTGACGCGAAGCCTGCGCCAGAAACTGGCCTGTATACCCGCGCGCAGGTACATATTTTCTCTGCCCGAGATATTTCATCGGTTGAGGCAATTCACCGTGAGTATTTTGGACCAACTGGAATTGTGATCACTTACGAAAGTTTGGGAGAGGCATTGCACATCCTTGATCAACTTGAAGGCGCCCTTGCCGCGTCAATTTTCTCCTCTGAATCCGAACCGCAACTAGGCAAGATTGTCGCTTCATTGAGTCGGTTAGCAGGTCGTCTTTGTTGGAACGCTTGGCCGACAGGCGTTGCGGTTACTACCGGTCAGCATCATGGTGGTCCATATCCGGCTACGACTTCACCACTTCATACCTCAGTTGGCGTGTTTGCAATTAATCGATTCTTGAGACCAATCACACTTCAAGGCTTTTCCGATGAATTGGTATCATCACTTAACGTCGAGGCTGGGAGTAAGTAAATGAGAATTGGCCGTTTGGGTGAATTTGGAAAAGAGCGTGCAGTTGTAATCGTGAGTGATACAGAGGCAGTGTTCGTCGATGACGTCGTAGGTGACTGGAGTCGCGATGGACTTCACGCAGGAGCTATGGAGAAAGTTCGAGCCCTCGATCTCGATTCGCGACCACGAGTGGCTCTCGCGGATTATCGCCTTGGTTCACCTGTTGCTCGGCCAACAAAAGTTATCTGTATCGGGCTCAATTATTTGAAACATGCTCTTGAAACAGGAGCAACGCCCCCTCCCGAACCCGTAGTTTTTATGAAAGCTCCAGACACAGTTATTGGCGGGTTCGATGACATTGTTGTCCCGAAGAATTCGATGAAAACGGATTACGAGGTCGAAGTGTGCGTTGTTATCGGCAAAGACGCTCTTTATCTGGAATCGGTCGATCAAGTGAAGGACCACATTCTCGGCTACACGATTTCGCAAGACGTATCCGAACGTCACTGGCAAATTGAACGCAGTGGTCAATGGGTAAAAGGAAAATCTTTCCCGACTTTTAATCCTATGGGTCCATGGATTGTGACTGCTGATTCATTCGATCCGTCAGATGTTCGCTTGTGGTGCACTATTGATGGCGAAACCAGACAAGATTCACGCACTAGCGACTTGATCTTTGGCATCGATCATTGCATCTGGTACATCACTCAATTCATGGAATTAAAAGCCGGAGATGTTATTAATACTGGTACTCCGCAAGGAGTGGGAATGGGATTCAAACCAGAAAGATACATCCACGGTGGAGAAATCATTGAGACCGGCGTAGATGGATTAGGCACGATTCGTTCGAGAGTTGTTAAGGGTTAACTCCCGCGTCAATCACCTCTGCGAGTGCTTTTGCCAGTTTTTCAATTCCATCAGTGAATTCGAGTTTTTCATTTACGAAAACGTCAGCGCGATTTTCCATCATGATCGATGAAACATTTTTGTCACGCCGGTACCTGGATAGAGGTACGTAAGTCCCTGAATATGGTTGGTTAATTGCCACTTCTCCGACAACTCCAAAAATTCGCGTCGCCCTCTCTTGCAACCAAGAAGGGGTATGAAAATCGTCGACTCCGATGCAAATAGGGGGACGTTCTAAACCCTCATTGAGCGAATTTTTATGCGCAATGGCGCGGTAGGAGTGAACGTCCACGATCGCCACGTCGCCAACTTGATTGAGCCGCTTGGTGAGGAAATCTTCAAATATTTGTGCGTAAGGGTGGAAGTAACGCGTGAGAAGATCTTTCTCCTTTATTTCGTCGGGATTGCGTAATGGCTCTCCATTTGACGTCGTGCGATATACCGCTCCCATGCCGATGGCATTCATATCTTCTCGATCATCTGGAAAACGTTCGGGATCTACGACAAGTCTGGAATAGGTGTTGAGAAATATCCATGGCCTTATTTGCGATCTGTTCGCGGCATGCTCCGCCAAAACTTCAGTATGCGAATCGGTCATTTCATCAAGTTCGTGTTCCAGTGCCTCGTTGCTCAGAAGAATGTCCTGACGTATTTCGGTGGGTATATAACGAGAAGAGTGAGGGACATGAAGAATAAAGGGGGAGAGAGGGTCGCCAGGGAATATTTTAAGGTTGGCAACTTCATGCACTACAAGCGCCCCGCTTCGTGGACCCGTTTAAGGAAGTCCTGAGTGCGTGGATCCTGTGGGGAATCAAGTACTTGCTCTGGCGAGCCCCACTCCACAATTCTTCCTTTATGTAAGAAGCAGACTTCATCGGCAACTTGCTTTGCAAATCCCATTTCATGCGTGGCCAAGACCATTGTCATCCCATCTCGCTTTAGATCGCGAACTGTACTCAATACTTCATTTACTAAAACGGGATCTAGGGCAGAGGTAATTTCGTCGAGAAGCAGTAAACGTGGGCGCACAGCGAGAGAGCGAATTATGGCGACGCGTTGCTGCTGTCCACCACTGAGACGATCTGGGTAACTTCGCGCTTTGTCTAGCAAGCCAAATCGCGTGAGGAGTTCAACCGCTTCCTCTTCGGCCACATCCTTAGAAAGGCCCTGGACACGAATGGGGGCCAGGGTGATGTTCTCCATGACCGTCATGTGTGGAAAGAGATTGAAAGATTGGAAAACCATTCCCAATTTCCTGCGGATCTCATCGGTGTTTACTCGAGGATCGCTGATCGATTGGCCGTCAAGAGAAATAACGCCATCATCTATTCCATCTAAAAGATTAATGCAACGGAGAAGCGTCGACTTTCCCGATCCGGATGCCCCTATAAAGACAGTAGCCGTATGGACGGGAACATCGAAAGAAATATCTTCAAGTACGACTTCGGAGCCGAAAGATTTTCGAACACCGACGAGAGAAAGAACGTGGGTGCTCATGCCATGCCCTGTGCGTTCTGTCGTTCGATGGCATGGCGCATGGTTCGATCAGTGAATCTCGTCAACGGAATTGTGACCATCAGAAAAAGAATGGCCGCCATTACGTAAGGTGTGTAGTTGAAGCTTCTGGAACTGGAGATTTGCGCCGCCCGAACTGCATCGGTAACCCCAAGTATGGAGACCAAGCCCGTGTCCTTAATCAGGGAGACCAAATCATTTAGCAATGGAGGAGTGACGCGACGAAGGGCCTGTGGCAGAACGACGTGTCGAAGAGTTTGGAAATTTGAAAGCCCAAGTGATCGTGCCGCCGCTCTTTGACTGGGATGCACGGTCAAAATTCCACTGCGCAGAACTTCGGCAACATATGCCGAGTAGGTAATGACAACGGCGGTTGTTCCGAGGATAAGGACGTTGTTGGTGAGACCTCGAAGGCGCAGGGCTGGGATGCCAAATCCCACGAGAAGAATGATGAGAAGCATTGGAATTCCGCGGAAAATGTCCACGTATATCGTGGCGAGAATTCGAAAAGGAGTTAAAGCGGGTGAGCGAGAAGTTCGGGTTAGGGCAATGGCCATTCCGAATATCGCCACGCATGTAGCGGCGATTATGGTCAGCATGATGTTAGTCGTGAAGCCCAGGATTATTTTTGGAAGGACTTCAAATCCATAAGCCCATTTAAAAAAGGTATCAGTAAGACTCTTCCAACCTGGAGAACTGATTGCGACAAAAAGTAGCGTGCCAAGGACAAGTACACTCGAAAGCGACGCGATGACTACATTTCGACGATTTTGCTTGCGTCGTATCCCTCGACGTTCGAGTTCAAGAGCGCTGGGTTCCCACGCAACGAAGGCGCGATTCTCAAATCC
>Ga0194061_1001693_pt1 | contig 12619 bp, 11 predicted proteins | sample SepL2221m_MetaG_FD_163423 | JGI IMG/M metagenome (GOLD analysis project Ga0194061, IMG submission 163423) | Anoxic zone freshwater microbial communities from boreal shield lake in IISD Experimental Lakes Area, Ontario, Canada - Sep2016-L224-21m | ecosystem: Environmental > Aquatic > Freshwater >...
CGGTACGGGACGAATGCCTCAAGTCCGGCAGCGATGGTATCCAGCTCGACTGTTTCAAGAAGGGCGGCGGCTGTGGCGAGTGCATTATAGACGTTGTGGCGCCCGCAGGCCTTCAAATATACCGGGCGATCACCCCGGGTGGTGTGGAGCAGGAACTTCTGACCGTCAAGCACCAGCGGCTCGATGTCGCGCGCCCGAACCTCACCTCTTTCAATTCCGAAGCTGATCCGGTGAGCTGAAGGATTCTGCGGCAGCGAGGCAACTCGGGAGTCATCGGCATTTACTACCGCCAGCCCCCTGTCGCTGATCCTTTTCAGCAGTTCCCCTTTGGCAGCCGCAACCGCTTCCACGCTGCCCATGCTCTGCAGGTGTGCCGGGAGGGCGTTCAACACGACACCTGTGCCGGGCGCAGCAATAGACGCCAGACGGTCGATTTCACCCGGTTCGCTCATACCCATTTCCAGCACTGCCCAGGTGTGTTCCGAACGGAGTTTGAACAGCATCTGCGGCAGACCGATCAGGTTATTGAGGTTTCCGCTTGTCTTGAGCCCCGGCCCGGTCAGCTCCAGGACGGCTGCCAGCATCTCCTTGACGGTCGTCTTGCCGTTACTGCCGGTTACGGCTATCGGCTGAATGTCAAAACGCTGTCGCCATTCCGCCGCCAGATCGCCCAGTGCCCGCAATGAGTTTTTGACGGCAACACAGGTAAGGGTTTCAGGGATGGAGTGCTCTTTCAGCCACTGTTCTTCAGCCAGGGTAACGGTAATCCCTTTGCCAGCAACTTCAGGAATGAAGGCGTGCCCGTCGAAACGTTCGCCGCGCAACGGCACAAACAGTTGACCGGGGAGAACCTTCCGCGAATCTGTCGATATATCGGCTACAGTTTCCACTGCCAGCCCGATAATGCGCCCGCCGGTAGCCAGCGCTATCTCATTAACGGTAAACATTACGTTGGCTTACCCCTGAATGCCGCTACAGCCTCTTCCCGGTCATCAAAATGATGCTTTACGGTGCCGATGATCTGGTAGTCTTCATGTCCTTTGCCCGCCAGAAGGACCACATCGCCCGGTTGGGCAAGATCTACTGACAGTCTGATCGCGTCACGGCGGTTTTCCACGAGGACATACCCCTTTTCCGTGAACTCACGGGACAGCTCTCCCGGCCGGTATTCCCGCAGATTCAGTGGGACGATCCCCACTCTGATCTGCTCGAGGATGGTCGCGGGAGTCTCCGTACGTGGATTATCAGACGTGACCATTGCGAGATCGCTCATTGAGGCGGCAATCCTCCCCATAATAGGGCGTTTGCCATTGTCGCGGTCTCCGCCGCATCCGAAGACCGTGATGATCCTGCCGGTGGTGATTTCCTTCAACGTCTGCAGCACGTTTTCCAGGGCATCGCCGGTGTGGGCGTAGTCAACCAGATAGGTGATCCCGCGATTGTTGTCGACACGCTCCATGCGCCCCGGCACGGTAGTGTGACTCCCGATTCCCTCTCTGACGGCTTCCAGTGGGAGGTCAAGTGCGACGCCCGCAGCCGTTGCAGCCAGAATATTTGAGAGATTGAAGCGTCCCACCAGTCGTGAGGTTATTTCGATTTCTCCCGCCGGCGTATGCAGTGTTGCGGAGATGCCGTTGAGCGATGATGACACCCGCAGCGGACGAACATCGTACGCGCCCTCGATTCCGAAGGTGATTACCGGGCAGGCGCAGCAGCGGGCAATCATATCTCCCGAAGGGTCGTCCATGTTGATTACGGCGCGACGCCGGGGCTTTTCGGGAGTCGGCGCAAGAAGTTCGCTGAAAAGCCTGCTCTTCGCCTCCCGGTAGTTATCCATCGAGAGGTGATAATCCAGGTGGTCGCGGGTCAGGTTGCTGAAAATGCCCACATCGAAATGACAGCCGTCAACACGCTTCTGTTCCAGGGCATGCGAGGAAACCTCCATGACGAAGGCTTTTGCACCGGCCTCCTTCAAGCGACAGAATACACTCTGCAGCTCGGTCGACTCCGGTGTGGTGTGCGATGCCTCGATCACCGTGCCGCCGAAGCGGTAACTGATGGTACCGAGGACAGCTGCCGGTTTCACCACAGCATTCAGCATGGCCTCGATTAGATAGGTTGTGGTCGTCTTTCCGTTAGTGCCGGTGATTCCTATCAGCGGGACGGTGGCGGTCGGATCGCCATTGAAGCGCGCAGCAATTTTTCCCATGGCTGTGCGCCCGTCGGCGAATTTGACCCAGGGGCATCCTGTGGGGGCGTACTCTGCGTCCTCCAGTACGACTGCCGCTGCGCCGGCCGCAACGGCCTGCCTGATGTAACGATGCCCGTCAGTCAGTACGCCACGCAGCGCGAAAAAAAGAGTCCCCTTTGCAACCGTCCGGGAATCGCAACTCAAGGAGCCAATCGGCACGGAATGGTCTCCATGAATTTCCGCAATGGGCAGGTTTTCGAGCAACTCATGCAGCGTCATATGCTCTCCTGAAAAACGGCACTACCTGCCGAGGGCGCCGGCAGGTAGCGTATTGTCATGCAGCGGGGACAAATTTCACCCAGACCTCACCGGCGTTTTTAATAGCGTGTCCGGGCGGGGGCCCCTGTTCCACGGCCCGTCCGCTTCCGATCAGTCTGATATTGATCCCCTGTTTCTCCATCACCTGCAGAACCCTTCGCATGCTCATGCCATTGAAATTGGGCATGACCGCACCGGTTGCCGGGATGCTCGGGGCTTCGCCGTCATCCTCTGCCAGCGACTCGTCGGTGTCCGCTACGGTTGCCTTTGCCTCAACCGGTCGCGGGGACTTTCCCGCAGGGAGTACCGGTGAAATTTTGAGATAGGCCAGGGAATTCTGGGCAATCCCGCGGAATGCCGGTGCCGCTACGACACCGCCATATTTGACCCCCTGCGGTTCGTCAATGATGACCGCTATGGTGAGTTTTGGCTTATCAGCCGGGACAAAACCGACGAACGAGCCGATACGCTTGGTTGGTGAGTAGGCACGCGTGACCGGATCAACTTTCTGGGCAGTTCCGGTCTTTCCGGCGACGCGATAGCCCTCGATGGCGGCCCTGGTGCCGGTGCCGCCTTCTCCGGTGACTGTTTCCATCATTTTGGTGACCGCCAGGGCGGTTTCAGAGGAAATTACCCGACGAATCGTCTGCGGCTCAAATTTCTGCACGACACCACCCTTGTCATCAACGATCTGCTCCACCAGATAGGGCCTCATCAGGGTGCCGCCGTTGGCGATGGCCGAAACCGCCGTCACCAGCTGAATCACAGAGAGGGAGATTCCCTGCCCGAAGGATGTGGTTGCCAGATCGACCCCATACAGTCGCTTTTTCAGGCTGCCAGACGATTCACCGGGCAGATCGATGCCGGTACGGCTGCCGAAGCCAAAGTTTCTCAAAGAGCCGGTGAGGCGCTCCTCGCCGAGCTTGAAGCCAATTTTTGCCGAGCCAATGTTGCTGGAGTATTTGATGATTTCCGAAACGGTCAGGCGGGAATGGGGATGGTCATCGTGAATGATCCGGTCAGCAAACTTGTAGACACCGTTCTCGCAGTTGTAGATGTCGGTTGCCTTGATCAGCCCCGCTTCAAGAGCAGCGGCTATGGTGAACACTTTGAATGTCGAGCCCGGTTCGAAGCTGTCCGCCACCACCCTGTTCCGCAGTTGGGCTATTGTGTAACGGGCGTAGGAGTTGGGGTTAAAGGTCGGATAGTTAGCCATGGCCAGGATTCTGCCGCTGTCCGATTCCATCACCAGTGCCATGCCGCCTTTGGCGTTGCTCTCGGTGACCGCTTTGGCCAGTTCCTTCTCGGCTATGAACTGAATGCTCTTGTCCAGGGTAAGGATAATGTTTTTGCCGGGGGATGAATTTTTAATGACGGTGCTTTTTATGGCGATGTTTCTGCCGAGGGCATCCCGCTCCGTCACCATGTACCCGGTGTTGCCCAGAATGGTGCTGTCGTACTTGAGCTCGATGCCTTCAAGACCGTTCGGATCCCGTCCGGTGAACCCGATTACGTGGGAGGCAATTTCAAAATTCGGATAAAATCTTTTTGATTCCGGGGCAAAGCCGATTCCCGGCAGCTTCATGTTTTTTATCCGTTTGGCCGTATCGGGGGCGACCCAGCGCTCCACCCAGATAAAGGATTTATTGACAGAGAGTTTAGCGGCAATTTCCTGTTTGGGAACGCCCAGAATAGGGGCAAGTACCGCTGCGGTGCCGTCGACGTCTTTGATCCGGCGCGGCTCCGCATAACAGGAGTCCATCTGGATTGACTCGGCCAGCGGTGTGCCGTTGCGGTCAAGGATGCTGCCACGGGCAGGGGTCAGTTCGATGCGGTGCTGATGCTGCTTGTCAGCTTTTTTGACCAGCTCTTCGTGCTTGAGAATCTGGAGATAGAAGGCGCGTCCGACCACGCTGATAAACAGCAGGCCGAAAATCGTCCCGATCATGATGATCCGGATGCGTGCCCATTTTTCCCGTTCGTCCTTCATTTTACGAGAATCACCTGACGTTCGGTCGGCAGTGCCATGCCAAGCTCGTTTTTGGCAATGGTTTCGATACGGGCCGGAGACTTGAGCGAAGCGGCTTCCAGCTTGAGCCGTTTCTGCTCCTGTTCGGCTTCGCTCAGCAGGCGGGTGCTCTCGGATAACTGCAGGTTGAGGTCAACAATTTTGAAGCGTGACCAGACATGGAAGACCGAGACGGTCGTAAACAGCAGCATAACAATCATCAAGTACTTAAAAATGTCGATCCGGTGCGACGACAGCCCGGCTCCGCCAAAAATGTGCGGTGCAGCTACCTTGCCGTATTCCGTCCGTGCCTGTGCCATTACGGTACCTCCTGCCTTTTACAGCTTTTCCACCGCCCGCAGTTTGGCACTGCGAGCCCGCGGGTTTTGATTTATTTCACCGGGCGATGCCGTCACCGGTCGGCCGGTAAGCACCCTGACTCTGGGGTGATTGCCGCAGACGCAGACCGGTAGTTGGCGTGGACAGGTGCAGCCTGTGGCATATTCACGGAAAATCTGCTTGACAATTCTGTCCTCAAGCGAGTGAAACGAAATGACAACGCCCCGCCCCCCCGGTTTCAGCAGATCAAGGGCGGCTTTCATGCCACGTTCGAGGCTTTCCAGTTCACTGTTGACTGCAATGCGGAGGCCTTGAAATGTCCGGGTTGCCGGGTGTATGCGATCATCCCAGGCGGCCTTGGGCACCGCACCTTTGATAATGTCTACCAGCCGGAAGGTGGTGTCTATCGGCGACTCGGCCCGCTCTCTGACGATGAATGACGCTATACGCCTGGCCCAGCGCTCTTCACCGTACTCACGGATGATATGTTCCAGTTCGCCTTCATCCAGTCTGGAAATCAACTCTGCCGCGGTCTCCCCGCCATCATGATCCATCCGCATATCGAGCGGCGCGTCCTTCTGAAAGCTGAAGCCTCGCTCACCTGTATCCAGCTGGTGGGAGGATACTCCCAGGTCGAGAATGAATCCGTCGATTTTACCAATGCCGATACCGTTCAGCAGAGCGGCACAGTCGGCAAAGTTGCCATGCAGCAGATGGGCGCGTTTTCCGAGATGTTCCAGTTTTGCTCCGGCAGCAGCAAGGGCTGACCGGTCATGATCGATACCGATCAGCAGGGCATCAGGAGCATTTTCAAGGATCAATGCCGCATGGCCGCCGCCGCCGAGCGTTCCGTCCAGATATGTTCCTTCTCCCGCCGGTTCCAGAAAACGGATGACTTCTTCCGGCAGGACCGGGAGATGATGGAAGTCAGCCACTAGAGGCCGAGTTCTGCGGCCGCTTCAGTACCGCTGGGGAAATTTTTCACATCCTGGGCGCGGACCTTATCCCACTCACTCATACTCCAGATTTCTATCTTGTCCATCGTGCCGACGAACTGGATTTCCCGGTCGAGGGCTGCCGTTTTACGAAAGGTCGGCGGGATCAGGAAGCGTCCCAGCTTGTCGGCGCAGCACTCCTGGGCCGGTGACACGATTATGCGCATGATGCTCTTGCGCTGTTCCGAGGTAAGCCCCTTACTGACGCTGAACCTCTCTTCAAAGGCGAACCACTCCACGTACGGGAAGATCAACAGGCCGGAGCTGGATAAACCGCCCCCCAGATCAACCGGAACCGAGTTGGTAAGGAAAAAACGCTCGTCACCATGGGTTCCAACGAGAATCTCGCGGAAACGTGCCGGCAGGCTGGTGCGCCCTTTTGCATCTATGGTTGTCTCGAAAATTCCCCTGAACATTGGCGGTCTCGTTGGCAATAATTTCCACAAAGTTCCACTTTTTTCCACAGTAATGGAGCTTATAGCGGCAGTCAAGGGCGGTGTCAATATAAAATGTCAATTTTGTGGAGAATTTTAGGTCGCTGGAACAACCCTGCCGGCAAACAATCTGTCTGCCGGCAGGATTCCGGTGGTTAGGCGGGCGCAAAAAAGCGGGGAAAGGCTGTTGCCCTTCCCCGCGGAGAATCAATCAAATGTCCGTATTCCGGTCAGGATTTCCTTTCGGCATCCTCACTTTTCGGCTTGATCTCGATCTCGTCCTTGCCATCCGAAGCCTTCTTGAAGTTCCGTATGCTCTTGCCGAGCGCTCCGCCGATTTCCGGCAATTTGCCGGCTCCGAAAACGACCAGCACGATCACCAGTATGATTATCAGTTCGGGCATTCCAAATCCAAACATTGTCGCCTCCTCAGGTGCATTGGACTCAAGCCGTGCCACTATTGCACTCACAGTGAAAAAAATCAAGCATTGTGACAGAACCGCCGCGGCTGATGATTGACTCGCATGAAAGCAGCGTGGTACAAGCGGTGAAGTTTTTAAAAAGGATTCCCCATGAATAAAGTGTTTCTGGCGTTGCTGCTTGGTCTTGTTGTGAATCCTGCCTGGTCTGCGGATATGGAGATCACCCCGTTTCGTGCAGTCAATCAGGGGCCTTTGGTTCAGATATACGGCTTCCCGCGTGATACCGGCGCCGACATAGTCGCTTCCGGTAAAACGACCGTCTCGCTTTTCGAGGACATTACGAGCAACTATACGGCGCATGATAACGGGAACGAGCAGATTTTGCTCGACGGGGAGGCATACCGGACTGTTTTTGCCGTTCGTCGCGGTCTGGGGCGCGGATGGGAAGTCGGCCTTGAGCTCCCCTTGATTGTTCAGGGTGGCGGGTTCCTCGATTCTTTGATCATCGACTGGCACAAAACATTCGGACTCCCCCAGGGGGGACGGGATGATGCACCGAAAAACAGGGTCAGCTACCGCTACGCGAAAGACGGTGTTGAAAAACTACGCATGGAGAACTCTGGGTCGGGCATCGGTGACCTCAGCCTGAACGTCGGGTTTTCACTCTATGAACGAGATGGTGGTGAGTCCCGCGACCGGGTGGCGCTTAAGGCGGCACTCAAACTGCCGACCGGAGACGCATCAACTCTGCGGGGCAGCGGCAGCACCGATTTGTCGCTGGCTCTTTGCGGTAGTATGAACAACTTTACCGAGTGGGGAAGCCTGGGGGTTTTCGGTTCCCTGGGGGGAATGGCAGCCACTCGCGGCGAGGTGCTCGTCGATCAGCAGAACCGGTTGGCCGGCTTTGGTTCGGCAGGAATCGGCTGGGGGCCGGCTGAATGGATATCGTTCAAAGTGCAGCTCAACGTGAATTCTGCGATGTATCGCGGCAGTTCACTGGCTCAGCTTTCAAAAACCTCACTGCTGCTGGTCAGCGGCGGTTCACTGAAACTGCCGGGAGGGTATCTGATCGACATAGGTGTTTCAGAAGACGTTGCCGTCGCCACTGCTCCGGACGTTTCCTTTCACCTTGGCCTGGGCCGGAGTTTCTGATCTCTGACGCAAAACGCCCCGTTTTTACGGGGCGTTTTTGTAACAGTTTGTTCAGCATAATCACATTACGGTGCAACAACATACCAGACGTTGTTTACCCCTTGTCCTAAGGTATCCCCCGCGGCTTTATCCTTGAAGAAGTAGTAAAGCGGCAGCCCTTTGTAGGTGGTCTGCTTTTTGCCGTCATCACGGGTTATTTCACCGATCGAGGCGGCATCCACGCCAGCTCCTGCTGTCGGGGTGCCGGCGGAAAATACCGGCCATCGTTCCAGACAGCCGTTAGCGGCCCCGCAGGCACTTTTGCCCGGAGAGTCCTTTTTAAACAGATACAGAGTCATTCCCTTGTCATCAGCAAGATAACTGCCGATGCCGTCCTTGGTTTTAACATCCAGTCCACCCGCCGAAGCATACCCGGAGAATACAAAAAGTCCCGCTCCGGCTACCGCAAGTGCCAACATTACATTCATTAGATATCTCATCTTCGCATCCTCCCTCTGCAAATTTTGATTTAACTACGGTTTAACGATACGCCTCACTCCCGGTCTCGTCAAACAAAAAAGACAAAAAAAGTCCTGATTGTGACGGGAAAGAGAAAAGGGAGAAAACAGTTGTTTTCTCCCTTTGGGAGGGATCACCTGAATGTCGGCATCAGTAGCTTGTGTCGGCGTAATCCACCCACCCGCCGGCCAAAACCAGCGCCTTATCAAAGGGGGAAATCTCGAAATTGAAACTCTTCGACTTTCCGTCGCCACTCATAGTCAGCGTGCCGGCCTCGATATCAATCGTCATGGCGGCATCGGCGTCGCCGGCATGGGACATGATCAGATCGATGTCCGCTGTGGGAAGCTCGATGGCGGCCATTCCGCAGTTGAACATGTTCTGGCGGAAGATGCGGGCAAAAGACTCACCGATGACGGAGGTAATGCCGTTAACTTCAAACACCCAGGGGGCATGCTCGCGGGACGAGCCGCAGCCGAAGTTGGCGCGGGAGACGATGACCCGTGCGGCAGTTGTTTTCGGCCCCTTGGGGTCGAAGCCGGGCAGCTTCAGGTCTTCCAGAATATACGGCTTCAGGTCTTCCTTGGTAATCTCGGTCAGGTACTTGGCCGGGATGATCTCGTCGGTATTGATGTCGCTGCGGTCGAGGAAGAGGACCGGTCCTCCGAATGTTTTCATATATGACTCCTTAATAAGGATTAAATTCTACCACGGAGTCACGGAGGCACGGAGAAAGTCTAAAACAGAAATAACGAGTTAGAACCACTAACAAAATGTACTGAGATTACCCCGTTATAGGTTTCCTCTGTGCCTCCGTGTCTCCGTGGTGAGTGCTTTAACGTCTTACAGATACTTACGAGGATCGGCGATCTTTCCTTCAATCGCGCTGGCGGCCGCTGTGGCCGGCGACATCAGGTGTACCATGCCCCCCTTGCCCATCCGCCCCATGAAGTTGCGGTTGGTGGTGGAGGCGCAGACCTCCCCATCGGCCAGGACGCCGTTGGACATTCCCAGGCAGGCGCCGCAGGTGGGGTTGGTGACGCAGAAACCGGCCTCCATAAAGATATCGATCAGCCCCTCTTTCATGGCCTCCTGCTGAATCTTGGGTGTCGCCGGCGAAAGGATACCGCGAACGTTGGGAGCCAGTTTACGCCCCTTCAGAACCGCTGCTGCAATGCGCAGATCCTCCAGGCGGCCATTGGTGCAGGAACCGAGGTAGACCTGATCCACCGGCGATTCCGGCATTTCTGATACAAATCTGGTCTGGTCAGGCTTGTAGCCGAAGGTGACTACCGGCTGCAGGGTTGTGACGTCGATATCTATAACCTGATCATACTCGGCATCGGCGTCGGCGATCCATTGTGAGTAATCGGCCAGTGCTGCTTCTTTTGAGGCGAATTCTCCCTGGATAAAGGGCCAGAGGAACTCGACGGTAGTCATGTCCGGCATGCAGATGCCCGAGGTGCCACCCGCTTCGATGGCCATGTTGCAGAGCGTCATGCGAGATTCCATGGTCATGGCGTCGATGGTGGAACCGTGGAACTCCATCACCCGGTCGGTCGCACCGTTGACGCCGATCCTACCGATGATGTGCAGGATCACGTCCTTGGCATACACGCCTTTTGGCAGCGGGCCGGTGACATTAAACTTGATGGTTTTCGGCTGGCGGAAGGCGCAGACGCCTTTGAGGATGCCGACCTCTAAGTCGGTGGTGCCGATGCCGGCGGCAAAGGCGCCAAAGGCGCCGTGGGTACAGGTGTGGGAGTCACCCATGATAACCGTGTAGCCGGGGCGGATAAACCCTTTTTCCGGAAAGAGGGCGTGGCAGACGCCGTTGGCGCCCACATCAAAGAAATCCCTGATCCCGTGGCGACGGGCCCAGTCGCGCAGAATTTTGGCCTGGGTTGCGGTTTTGCTGTCCTTGCTGGGGGTGACGTGATCGATGACCGCCTTGATCTTTGCCGGATCGAATACGCGGTCCTTGTCACGGTGGATCAGGTCGTCAATGGCAATCGGGGTGGTGATTTCATGGCAGAGTACCACATCAAGGCGCAGCACTTTGGTACCGGGAAATGGCTCGTTAACAAGATGAGCGTCAAAAATTTTTTCAGCGGTGGTTTTACCCATAATATTGATACCTCGCTCAAGTTCAATGTGAAGAATCTATGTAACATACCTGCGACAAAAAAGTAAACTGCCGAACATTTATTTGATATTGTAATATCGGCCAACAAACCGGTTTTTGGATGGAAAACGGCTGCGGACATGCTATAAGGGCGAAGTCAAATTCTCTGCGACAGGTGATATGTGTCATGAATCCAGAACATCTTGCAATCATATTGACATCGGTTCAACAGGGTGAACTCTCTGTTGATGGTGCACTGCAGCGGCTGCGGCATTTTCCATCCCAGGATGTCGGCTGCGCCCAGATCGATCATCACCGCCAGCTGCGGCAGGGGATGCCGGAGATGATCTTCGGCGCTGGCAAGACGGTTGGGCAGATAACGACGATCATGACCGCGATGGCTGAGCGGGGGAGTAATGTCCTGGTGACGCGACTCGATCCTGAAAAAGCCGAATCCCTGCAACCCGCATTCCCTGATGCGGCTTTCAATGCCGAAGCCCGTTGCTTGACTCTGGAACAGAAAACTCCGGAGGAACGGGGCAAGGGGACCATCCTGATCGTATCGGCAGGCACCTCGGACATGCCGGTTGCCGCTGAGGCGATTGTGACGGCCCGTTTTCTCGGCAACCGGGTTGAACAGATCGTCGATGTCGGTGTGGCCGGTATCCACCGTCTGCTGGCCCGCAGTGAACAACTGGCGGCCGCGGCGGTAATCATCGTGGTTGCCGGCATGGAGGGGGCCCTTCCCTCGGTTGTCGGAGGATTAGTTGACAAACCGGTCATTGCCGTACCGACGTCGGTCGGCTACGGTGCCTCGTTTGGCGGCATCGCGGCACTGCTCGGCATGCTCAACAGCTGCGCCTCCGGGGTGACTGTGGTCAACATCGACAACGGTTTCGGAGCCGCCTGCGCTGCCAGTTTGATCAACAGAGTGTGACTTGTAATAGTATTGAGTTAGGCAAAAACTGAAAAATAAAAATTGAACACCGCACTATGACAATAGAGTAGATGCACCAATGACGAACAATGAAAAACCGCTGACTAAAAAATCCTCTCCATCTCCTTGACAAAATCCTGATCGATTATTAGCTTTCGGATGCGTAGCACTCACGTGAAGCGAGTGCTATTTTTTTGGGGTTAACATGCAAGTGGAACTTTCAGCCCGAAGCAGACTGATACTTGAGGCGATCGTCGAGGATTACATCGCCACCGCCGAACCGGTGGGAAGCAGTGCGATGGCAAAGCGTCACGCGCTCACACTTTCGCCTGCCACCGTTCGCAACGTGATGGCCAACCTTGAAGAGATGGGGCTGCTGACGTCTCCACACACCTCGGCCGGTCGGATCCCCACCGAGAAAGCCTACCGCTTTTACGTTGACTCCCTGGTCGCCTTGCGTCGGGTCAGTCGCGAAGAAAAACGCCAGATTGTCAGTCACTGCCGCCAGAGCGGGAGCGGATTGTCTGGAATTCTTAAAGAGACCAGCCGCACACTATCGCAGCTCTCCAATTACATGGGGATAGTGGTAGCGCCAAGCTTCACTGCCGACACGTTCCGCCACATCGAATTCATTCGGCTTGGTCAGCGTAAAATCCTGGCCATTCTGGTATCCAGCAAGGGGGCCATCCAGAATCGACTGATTGAGACATCAGAAGACCTGGCGCCGGAAGAATTAGTCACGATGGGCAATTACCTGAATAAACTGATGCAGGGACTGACAATCACCCAGGCGCGCGAACGCATCCTGTCCGAGATGCAGTCGGAAAAAACACGCTATGACCAGATGATGTCGCGGGCGCTCAAAATCAGCGAACTGGCGGTTACCGTTGAAAGTGACGAGATTTTCGTTGAAGGACAATCCCGCATTCTCGACCAGCCCGAATTCAGTGATGTCTCCAGAATGAAGGAAATTTACGCGGCCTTCGAACAGAAAGGGATTCTTCTGCAGCTTCTCTCCCGCTGCATGGCGGCTGAAGGGGTGCAGATTTACATCGGATCGGAAACAACTCTCAGCCAGTCCGCCGGCATCAGCCTGATCACCTCGCGCTTCGTGACCAGCAGCAACACCGTCGGCATGCTGGGGGTCATCGGGCCGACCCGCATGGGATACTCCAGCGTGATCCCGATCGTGGACTACAC
>Ga0194061_1001696_pt1 | contig 12598 bp, 13 predicted proteins | sample SepL2221m_MetaG_FD_163423 | JGI IMG/M metagenome (GOLD analysis project Ga0194061, IMG submission 163423) | Anoxic zone freshwater microbial communities from boreal shield lake in IISD Experimental Lakes Area, Ontario, Canada - Sep2016-L224-21m | ecosystem: Environmental > Aquatic > Freshwater >...
TGTCATTTCCTTGAACTGACCCAATAGGTCCTCTGTGCTGAGTTTTGCCATGATTTATTCCTTTTCTTCTTCTACTGGGGCTGGAACTTCTTCGGTTACAACATCGGTAACAACTGGTGCCTCTGCTGCCGCTTCTGCAACGGTTTCGGCTACAACTTCTGGGGCTACAACTTCTTCAACTACTGCTTGCGCAACAACTGGTGCCTCTACTACTGATTCCACAGCAACTTCAGCAACAACTTCTGCAACTGTTGGAAGTGGTCCTTCCTTCTCTTCGCGCTGGATGCGAAGTGCATCAACTGTGCGAATGGCGTTGGCAAGAATTGCCTTCATTGCGCCAGCAAGCTTGGCCAAGAGAACCTCACGAGATTCAAGATCAGCGAGCTTGTAAATTTCTGCCGCGGTTACAGACTTACCCTCGAAAATTCCGCCCTTGATAACAAGGAAAGGATTCTCTTTAGCGAAATCGCGAAGGCTCTTCGCGGCAACGATGGGGTCACCCTTGATGAACGCGAGGGCAGAAGGACCGGTTAGAAGTTCCGCAGGAACATCAAAGCCAGCCTCTTTTGCAGCGATCTTTGTGAGGGTGTTCTTAACAACCGAGTACTTGGTGGTTGCACCAAGGTCACGGCGAAGCTTCTTCATAGAGGTCACGGAAAGTCCGCGGTACTCCGTCAAAACAGTCGCTGTCGATGAGCGGAATTCTTCCGTCAACGCGGCAACTGCCGTTACTTTGTCTGGGCGAGCCATACGGTTCACCTTTCTTTTTAGTTTTGTCTCTATTTCACTTCGCTCCCCTGATGAGAAACGAGTTTCAAATTCCGCCTAAAAATGCAATAAACCCGATACGCGTAAGAGCGCACGGGTTTAGCGTGAGAACCTACGCGGGTTGTCTACTGACACTTAAACGATCACTAATTTCTTAGATCTCGTACCAGCGGTCTTTGGTGAGAAAGCAAGGGTAGGCGTCGCCGCCCACCCTCGTCAAACTCGGGTCAAATCCTTTATTCGGCCGTGCTGCTATCGCGCACGAGGTTTGGATCTACCTGGATACCAGGTCCCATCGTGGTTGAAATCGTTGCTTTCTTGATGAAGCGACCCTTAGATGAGGATGGCTTGGCACGAAGAACTTCTTCGAGTGCTGCCGCATAGTTCTCAGCGAGTTGAGTGGCAGTGAAGGAAACCTTGCCGATGATGAAGTGAAGGTTGGCATTCTTATCAACGCGGAATTCAATCTTTCCGCCTTTGATATCGGTAACAGCCTTGGCTACATCGGTGGTTACGGTTCCGGTCTTTGGGTTAGGCATCAAACCGCGAGGTCCAAGAACCTTTCCAAGTCGACCGACCTTTCCCATCAAATCTGGTGTCGCAACAACTGCGTCGTAATCCAAGCGACCCTTTGAAACTTCATCGATCAATTCATCTGCACCAACAATGTCGGCACCCGCTGCACGTGCTTCATCAGCGCGAGCGCCACCTGCGAATACAAGTACGCGAACAGTCTTACCTGTTCCGTGTGGCAAGTTAACGGTGCTTCGAATTGCTTGATCGGCTTTCTTAGGATCTACGCCAAGGCATAGAGCAACTTCAACAGTTGCGTCGTACTTGGTAGGTGATGTTTCGCGAGCCAGAGTCACGGCTTCAAGTGGGCTGTATAGGTGGTCTTTCTTAACCTTCTCGGCTGCTGCGTTGTACTTCTTACTGCGCTTCATTTCGCTCCTTTGTGTAGAACCGCCAAAGCGTTCTACCTAGGTTGTGGTTGACGAACCAGCGAGGTTCTCCCACGTCTTTTCCCCAATTTGAGAAAAAGAAAAGTAACTCTAGATAACTGTGATACCCATCGAACGTGCGGTACCTGCGATGATCAAGCTGGCTGCATCAATGTCATTGGCATTGAGGTCTTCCATCTTGGTCTTAGCAATCTCTTGAACCTGAGCCATCGTGATCGAGGCAACTTTGGTCTTGTGAGGGACCGCAGAACCCTTTTCAACTCCAGCAGCCTTCAAGATGAGGCGTGATGCAGGTGGGGTCTTGGTGACGAATGTAAATGAGCGATCCTCATACACAGAGATCTCAACAGGAATGATCTGTCCCTTTTGTGATTCGGTGGCAGCGTTGTACTGCTTCACGAACTCCATGATGTTTACGCCGTGCTGACCTAGAGCAGGACCAACTGGAGGTGCAGGTGTTGCAGCGCCAGCCTGGATCTGCAACTTGATCATTGCTGTGATCTTCTTCTTCGGTGCCATTTTTTCTCTCTTTTTCTATTCGCTTCGGATTAAATCTTTTGTACTTGGTGGAATGAAAGTTCTACAGGGGTTTCGCGTCCGAAGATTGAAACCAAAACTTTGAGCTTTGCTTGCTCCGGCATTATCTCGCTGATCGAAGCAGGCAAAGTTGCGAACGGTCCGTCCATTACGGTTACTGATTCGCCAACTTGGAAATCAATAACTCGAATTTCTGGCTTGTCAGACTTCTTCGAAGGACGTGGAGCCAAAATCTTTTCAACTTCATCAAAAGTCAAAGGACTTGGATGGTGTGCGTTTCCAACGAACCCTGTGACTCCAGGCGTGTTACGAACTGCCGACCATGACTCATCGGTGAGATCCATTCGAACGAGAACGTAGCCAGGGTAAATATTGCGCTTAACCATCTTGCGCTGGCCGTTCTTGATCTCCTGAACTTCTTCTTCTGGAACTTCGATCTGGAAAATATAATCTTCCATGTTCAAAGACTGAATACGGTTCTGGAGATTTCCCTTTACCTTCTTCTCGTAACCCGCATAAGAGTGGACTACGTACCAATCACCTAAAGCAGTGCGAAGGGCGCGACGAAATTCTGCATTTGGATCGTTCTCTTCGTCTTCTTCTTCAGCATCTGCATCAGAAGCCTGGACAGCATCGACATCTGAGTTTTCGATATCTGAAGTCGCTTCAACCTCAGCCGTTTCAACGAACGTTGATTCGACCTCGAGGGTGGCTTCAACTTCGACCGTTTCAACCGCTGCAGCAGAAAGTGCAGCCTCGAAGGCGTCAGTTTTTTCTTCAGACATGTTCTTCCTTATCCAAATACCAAGAAGACGATCTTGGTAAGTACGAGATCGAGTATCGAAACTACGGCGATGATGAAGGTTACGAAAACCAGAACGACGGCGGTGTAGGTGGACAACTGCTTGCGCGTTGGCCATACAACTTTGCGAAGTTCGAAAACAACCTGGCGATAGAACAGGCCAATGCGCGAGAAGAGTCCAAGTTTCTTCTTCTCCTCGTGGGACGCAACCGCATCCGTCATCATGAGCCTTCCTTTCGCTAGGTACAACCAGCTCTTGCGAGCCTTCTCCATGTGGCAGGGCAGGAGGGACTTGAACCCCCAACCGCCGGTTTTGGAGACCGGAACTCTGGCCAGTTGAGCTACTGCCCTTCAGACGGCATGGCAAAAGAGACCATAAACGTCAGGGGCAGAGTGTAGAGCCTGAAGTGGGGCGGGGTCTAACTCACGCATGAGGGAGGGCTATTTCACCTAAAAATGGGGAATCGAGAGCAGGAGCAGTACGGCAGAATTGCCAGCATGAGCACCACTCCTGCATCGAATCGAATCTCGCGACGTATCTCCGCAATCGCTGAATCCGCAACACTCGCCGTCGATGCAAAGGCGAAGGCTCTCAAGGCAGCCGGCCGGCCCGTCATTGGCTTTGGTGCAGGTGAACCCGATTTTCCAACACCGAGTTACATCGTGGATGCGGCAATTGCTGCAGCAACGGTGGCTTCCAATCATCGCTACACGCCAACGTCTGGTCTTCCAGAATTGCGCGATGCGATCGTGAAGAAGACTTTGCGCGATTCGAATTATGAAATTACCGCTGATCAAATTCTTGTCACAAACGGAGGCAAGCAAGCCGTCTATCAAGCTTTCGCAACAATCGTCGAAGATGGTGATGAAGTTTTACTTCCGGCTCCGTACTGGACGACTTACCCCGAGTGCGTGAAATTAGCGGGCGGAATTCCCGTAGAAGTTTTTGCCGATGAATCACAAAACTATTTAGTATCAGTCGAACAACTTGAAGCAGCACGAACTCCCAAAACTAAAGTTTTACTTTTTTGTTCTCCGAGCAATCCAACTGGATCGGTTTATTCAACTGAACAAGTAAGAGCGATCGGTGAATGGGCACTCAAGAATAATATTTGGATTATCTCAGATGAGATTTACGAACATTTGCTCTATGACGGCGCAATTGCGCCAAGTTTGCCTGTCGTGGTTCCCGCTCTTGCCGATCACGTCATTATTCTTAACGGAGTTGCAAAGACGTATGCAATGACTGGGTGGCGAGTGGGCTGGATGATCGGTCCTAAAGATGTCATCAAAGCCGCAACAAATTTACAGTCTCATTTATCTAGCAACGTCTCCAACATTTCGCAGCGTGCAGCAATTGCCGCTCTCGTAGGAGACCTCTCGGCGGTACACACGATGGGCGAGGCATTTAATCGCAGGCGTAAATTAATTGTGGGACTACTCAATGAAATTCCCGGCTTTAACTGTCCAACTCCCCAAGGCGCCTTTTACGTCTATCCATCAGTCAAAGGCGTACTAGGAAAATCGATTAGAGGAAAGGTTCCAACAACTTCGGCCGAACTCGCGAACATTATTTTGGAAGAAGTAGAAGTCGCAGTCGTGCCTGGTGAAGCATTCGGACCATCGGGATATTTGCGTTTCTCATACGCACTCGGGGATGAGGACATCGTCGAAGGTATTGGCCGAATTAAAAAACTTATTGAAGAAAATATAATTTAATCTAGAGATAAGCCGATCAGATTTACTTCGGGTTCTAATTTAACTCCGAAAACTTCCATAACTTTATCTTGTGCTTCCTTGGCCAATCCCGCAATATCTGCCGCGCTGGCTCCGCCAGTATTAGTAAGTGCCAATACATGTTTAGATGAAATCTGTGCGCCCGCGTGTTTGTGACCTTTATGCAGACCAGCGTTCTCCATTAACCAAGCGGCAGATACTTTTACTTGTCCATTGTCTTGCAACCATCGAGGCGCGTTCTCCGGAAGCTTCGCTGCCTCCTCGGGCGTTAAAACTGGATTCGTGAAGAAGGATCCTGCGGACCACGAGTCATGATCTGATGGATTAATCAACATTCCTTTTTCCGCTCGAAGTTTCAAAGTCGCTTCTCGCGTTGCAAAGATCGATGCTTTCTCCCCCAACTTCACGCCAAGAGCTTGTGCTAATTCTTCATAAATTATTGGACGGCTAACTTCGCCCCGCCTGAGTTGGAATCCAACATCAAGAATTACGTATCTCCCGGGTTCTTTCTTAAAGCGAGATATGCGGTAGCCGAACTCACATTCTTCGTTTGCAAATGTTTTTATCCGCTTATCAATTCGATCGTAGGTACGAACCCGCGTGATGAATTCGGATGCCTCATGACCATACGCCCCGATATTTTGAATTGGCGCTGATCCGACCGTTCCCGGAATTCCACTCAGTGTTTCTAAACCTGCGTAGCCTCTAGAAATCGTAATCGCAACGAATTCATCCCACGATTGCCCCGCACCAATTGTCAGCGTGGCCCCACTGCAGGCGTCAACCTCGGCTTCTACGTGAGCGCTTGAAACATGAATTACTACACCGTCAAATCCGGCATCACTTACAAGAACATTTGTTCCACCGCCAAGAATGAGAACAGGAATTCCGCGGGCATCAGCATCTTGAACGGCAGCGATTATTTCGGCTTCCGTGCTGGCGTTCACCATTTCTTTAGCAGGACCACCCACATGGAAACTCGTGTAATCCGAAAGATCTGCCATGTCTAAAAGGCTACCAACGCCTTAGCCATGCCCAACACCTTCACACCCTTGGAGGTTGCGCTAATTGTGAGTCGTGCGCCACCTTCGACCAATTCCGAGACCACCGCCGACACTGTGAGATCGACTTTTTCGCCTGCGGGCACAATTACGGGCTTCACAAAACGGGCCGAAAATTCCTTAACGCTTTTGGAACCGCCGCCCCAGTCAGAAACGTACTTTCCAACAAGTGCCATCGTTAACATTCCATGTGCGATCACATCAGGAAGACCCACAGATTTCGCAAAGGCTTCATCTTGATGAATCGGATTTTGATCGCCACTTGCGTCGGCATATCTCTTAAGCATTTCGCGATCAATCCAAAATACTCGTTCGGCAATAACCTCTCCGACTTCGGTCATGCGCGCACCACTAGCGTCGACCAAGAAGACAGGACGAGATCGCCTTTGGAATGAAGATCAGAACGAACCGTGACGATTTCATTGCCGGCTAAAACTTTATGACTTTCAATTGTTGCTGATGTTTCAAACACATCGCCTGCAACTATCGGACGATGAATCTCAAATTTTTGATCTCCGTGCACAACGCGTGACCAATCCAGACCCACCTCAGGATCGGAAAGAATGGCTTGCGATTGTTCAAGGGTGATGCGAATAGAAAAAGTTGGCGGCGCGACAGAAAAATCACTTTCACCAATTACTTCAGCGAATGCAGATATTTCAGATTGAGTAACAGAAACTGGCTTTGCACCGTGAAAAGTGCGCCCGACGGAATCGGGATTGAGCATTAACGAGTTTCGCGGTGAACAGTTGAAGCTTTGCAACGTGGGCAAAACTTCTTGAGCTCAAGACGGTCAGGATCGTTGCGGCGGTTCTTCTTGGTGATGTAGTTGCGCTCTTTGCAATCCACGCAGGCCATGGTGATCTTTGGACGTACGTCCGCACTCTTGCTTGCCATGGTCTAGCTCCTTTTAACTCGATCTAACTCGTTTAGGGGCGTCAGGCTACCTGACCACCCTGCATGTCGTGAAATTGCGAGAGTTTTTACGCTCGCAACCAGTAGTAGCGGAGGCGGGATTCGAACCCACGACACAGCGATTATGAGCCGCTTGCTCTACCAAGCTGAGCTACCCCGCCGAGCCCCCCAACGGAATCGAACCGTTGACCTTTTCCTTACCATGGAAACGCTCTACCGACTGAGCTAGGGGGGCGCTGAATGCGTGTGAAGCGTACAGGCTCAGATGTGGTTTTGCGAAAAAGGTCTTTTTTAGAGCGCAGGATCTAGCGTAATTTTCCCCGAAGTGCCCCGACCGCGCATGGCTTCGTGAGCCTCACGCGCTTGGGAGAGTGGATACGTTGCCCCAATTATCGGTTTAAGTTTTCCGTCAAGAACTAATTGGAAGAGATCAGCGATTACATCGTTAAGAAGTTCCTTACTGCCGAAACAGTGAGCCAACCAAAATCCTGTGATCGTCTTTGTCCCGCTCACGAGGGATCCTGGGGCGAGCATTTTTGGAGCCGTGCGTGATGCGTTTCCATAAGTGATGAGACGTCCGAATGGAGCTAGTACTTCAAGGCTTGCATCGAAAGTCTTTCCGCCAACCATTTCAAGAATCAGATTGACTGGCTTGCCACCGTTGGTTGCTTTAATCGCTCCTGCTAGATCTTCTGCATTTGCATCAACGACGAAGTCTGCGCCTAACGAAGTAGCGAGCGCCGCTTTCTCGCTAGATGAAGTCACTGCAATTACTTTTGCTCCCCACATCTTCGCCAATTGAATTGCAATAGTCCCGACTCCGCCAGCAGCGGCGTGAACGACAACCGTCTCACCCGGTACAAGATGTCCGACCGTTTTCAAAATGTGCCAAGCCGTCGAACCTTGTACCAGCATGCAAAGTGCTTGAGCGTCGCTAACACCTTCTGGTACATCAAACATATTGGCGAGGTTTGCCGTGGCCTTTTGCGCATAACCACCACTAGAAACGGATGCGAGAACTCGACGTCCTGATGAGGTGGTACCAACGATCTCAAGTCCAGGAATAAGTGGAAGTTTTTGAGGTGAGAGGTAGCCATTTTCTACCTGATGGGTATCGGCATAGTTGATGCCAATCGCCGTGACATTGATTAACTCCTCATTGACGGCAGGAATTGGATCGGCAACTTCTACTAGGACCATTACTTCTGGTCCACCGAACTCAGATACTTGGATAGCTTTCATGGGGCAAGACTATATCTGCTTCGTGTTCTACGCTGGGGCTATGTCGTCAGACCTTTCAATACGCATCCTTTCTGGCGTTGCGGAGCAAAATCTGGCGCGCGCGATATTTGATGAAGTGTGGCCAAGTGACGAGGGCACGCAAATAACCGCCAACCTTTTACAGGCTCTCGTTCACAACGGCACATATGTTTCTGGCGCCTTTCTCAATGGGGAAATTGTCGCGGCGGCATTCGCTTTTCCCGGACGCGATTCACATGGGCATTTTCACTTGCATTCTCATATGGCTGCAGTCAAAGAGGAATTTAGGAATAGAAGTATTGGCAGTGCACTCAAATGGCACCAGCGCGCATGGGCAATGGAAAACGGATACGACACCATCACCTGGACTTTCGATCCGCTTGTGCGCCGAAATGCCAAATTGAACTTAGTAAAATTGGGAGTGCAAGTCTTTGATTACTTCCCCGATTTTTACGGCGATCTACCTGACGCCCTTAACGTGGGCGACCCAACCGATCGCTCCATCGCATATTGGAAGTTGGACTCAGAGCGAGTAAGCGATGCACTCAATAGAAAATTGTTTTTCTCGGGTGACGGAATGCCAGTAGCCCTTGCCAATATTCATGGCACGCCTTTGGCTCAGGAAGTTGATGACAATGAATCAGAAATTCTTTGTTACATCCCGGAAGACATCATCGAGATTCGCTCAAAGAACCCTGAACTTGCGCTGAGGTGGCGCCTGGCGCTGCGCAACGAGTTACAACCTCGACTTGAAAATGGATGGTTTATCGCAGGCTTCACCGAAGATGGCGCCTACATCGTTAGTAATCACAAGGGAGATCGCTAAATGGAGATCAAGAACGTTGAGATAAGAACAATTCAATTGCCTCTCGTGCGTCCATTTCGTACATCATTTGGAACTCAACTCAGTCGCGAACTCTTGCTCTTGAAATTAACGACACGTGACGGCGGAGAGGGTTGGTCTGAGTGTGTAGCGATGTCAGAACCCCTCTACTCCCCCGAATACACATCGGGCTGCCAAGATGTCATGGAACGCTTTCTCCTCCCCGCAATTTTTGAGCGTGGAGATGTACGCGCCGAGGAAGTCGCAGAAATACTTAGACCTTTTCTTGGTCACCAAATGGCTAAGGCCGCAATTGAAAGCGCAATTCTTGACGCTCAATTAAAGGACGAGGGGATTTCCTTTGGTTCATACCTTGGCTCCTCGCGCGAACTCATTGACTGCGGAGTGTCGGTTGGAATTGCTAATTCAATAGACGAACTCGTTAAAGAGGTTGGTTTATATGTATCAGAGGGCTACCGCCGCATCAAACTAAAAATTGAGCCAGGTTGGGATATTGAGCCTGTTCGTGTCATCCGTGAAACATGGCCAAATATTCCATTACAAGTTGATGCCAACCAGGCCTACACGCGCGCTGACTACAGTCACCTTGCCGGACTTGATCCATACGACTTGCTTCTTATCGAACAACCTCTTGATGAGCATGATGTTTTAGGACACGCAGAACTTGCCGAAGTTATTTCAACACCTGTTTGCCTAGATGAATCAATTACTTCTCTGCAAGCCGCTCGCGATGCTCTCGCCCTCAAGGCGACAACAATTATCAATATTAAGCCAGGACGCGTCGGCGGATATCTTGAGTCTGTACGAATCCATGATCTTTGCGTTGAGAATGACATAGCCGTCTGGTGTGGAGGAATGTTGGAAACTGGAATTGGTCGTGCAGCCAACGTCGCACTTGCATCACTACCAGGTTTCACCCTTCCGGGAGACACGAGCGCGTCTTCGCGCTATTACCACCGCGACATTACGACGCCTTTTGTCATGGATGACGGACAGCTTCGTGTTCCTCAGGGAGCGGGCATAGGCGTTGAGATTGATCACGAATTCGTAGAGGAAATCACCACGGCACGAAAAATCATTTCGGCTCCTTAACGTGAGCGCTCTGCTTCTGCTTAAACTTTTTCTTGCCCCTCTATTCGTCGCACTCGTTAGTTTCATTCAACGTCGATGGGGAGACGGAATTGGCGGACGGCTGATCGGTCTCCCCTTAACAACGGGTCCTTTTATTTTGATCATCTACATACAAGAGGGTGGTCACTTCGCAGGGCGTGCGGCACATGGAGTTCTTACTGGACAGATCGCCCTAATAGTTTTTTCGTGGGTTTATGCCAAACGTGCCCTTGTGCGCTCGTGGTGGATCGCCCTTCTCGAAGGAACGCTTTCTTGTCTAATAACTGGCTACCTTGCGACCAGCGTTGATATTCGGCTTTCACTTCTACTGCCATTGCTCGTGGCGCTGTGGATTTGCGCGATGAAATTTTGGCCAAAGTATTTAGTCCATGAACGCGTCACGATAGTTCCGTCGTGGGAGTTGCCAGCGCGGATAGCCGTAACTGTTGTCCTCATCTTGACTCTGACAGGTTTTGCGAGCGTTTTAGGTCCTCGCGTCGCCGGCGCACTTTCGACCTACCCCGTCATCATTTCCGTCCTGGGCGCCTTTAGCCAAAAGAGATTCGGACCACATTCCACCGTGGCTACATTGCATGGCCTAGTGCAAGCGCTCCCCGTTACGACTGCCATCATGGCAACGCTGGCCATTGCGCTCTAGATACGATTAAAAAGTATCTAGGATTACGAATGTGACCGTTATCCCGCTCGCTACAAAATCAGATATTGACCATCTAGCAAATAGTTCCATTGAGTTAGTCGCGCAACTTCTCACCGAATCACACAACAAGAGAAGTCGACGCGATGAAGCAAACAGAAAGAGATTCGCTCGATTACTCAAAGATCCTGCCGCAATAGATCTAACAATGTCGCTGACCGATGAAGTGATGCGAATGAGTTCGATGCGACAAGCGGCGCGAACACTTCGCCGAAGCGCAAAGACCGCCAGTATTTCTGGATTAGGTGCCTTTGACTACTACGGAATAAAAGCTGCAAGCCTTGCCTCCTATCTATTTCCAACTCTCGTCATGCGAGTGGTGCACCAAAGAGTTCGCAGCGCAGCCAATGGAATTATTCTCCCGGCAGAAAAAACTTTGCTGGGAAAGCACATCACTCAGAGGAACAATGACGAGGCACGACTCAATATCAACGTTCTTGGAGAAGCCGTACTTGGAGAACACGAAGCGCAACAACGCCTAGCCTCTGTCATTGAAATGGTGCGCCGTCCTGAAGTGAACTATGCCTCAGTGAAGATCTCCTCCATCGCAAGTCAATTGATAACTATCGATCATGATGGATCTGTTGAGCGAGTTGCTGAAAGACTCCGATTGCTCTATTCCGCAGCTCTGGAGTCAGGAACATTTATTAATCTTGATATGGAAGAGTTTCGTGATCTAGCAATTACGGTGGATGTATTCAAGAAATTACTGGGTGAACCCGAATTTGAAAAAATGAATTCCGGAATTGTCCTGCAGGCTTATCTCCCCGAATCACATGCCGTCTTTGCCGATCTCATTGAATGGGCCACGACGCGACATCACAAATCAGGAGGATTGATCAAGATTCGTCTAGTAAAAGGCGCAAATCTTGCTATGGAAAAAGCTGAGGCTGAATTGCATGGCTGGGTGCCTGCTCCTTATCCAACAAAGTCTGATGTTGATGCGAGTTACGCCCGACTTATTGATGCCGCCCTTCGCCCCGAGCATTCACAAGCGGTGCGAATTGGAATCGCCAGCCACAATTTATTTCATTTAGCGTGGGCAATAGGTGTCGCGAAATCCCGCGGAGTCGAAGCCCAACTTGATATTGAAATGCTGGAAGGTATGGCTAATGCCGAGGCGCTAGCAGTAGCGGGCGAAACTGGAAGTGTTCTTCTCTACACCCCCGTAACTCGTCACAGCGATTTTCCTGCAGCCGTTGCCTACCTAGTTCGACGTCTCGACGAAAATACTTCGACAGAGAACTACTTGCGTGCATCCTTTGACATGCAGGTCGATAACGAAAAGTTTGTCGAACAGCGACAAAGATTTCTCGAATCCGTAAGCCAACGTCACACCATTTCCACATCTTCAAGACGCCACCTACTCGTTCGCGAAAATTCGGATTTCGAATTCGATAAAGGTGTTTTCACAAACCAAAGTGATGGAGATGGCACCCACCCTGAACTTCGTGGTGCGCTCAAGACCTCGATTGAGTCTGAATACTCGAGTGTTGAATTGCGAATTCCCTTGGTCATCAGAGGGGCGGAAATTCACAGTCGAGAAGTTGAAATCGGAACCGATCCAAGTGCTGACGGCAAGGTTTGGTATCAATACTCCGTAGCCGATGACAAGGAAATCGACCTGGCAGTGGCAACGGCTCGTGCGGGATATGCGTCATGGGAATCACTCGGTGCCCAAGGTCGGGCTGCAATTTTGGGTAAAGCAGCCAAAAAGATGCAATCAGAGCGTGCGCAAACTATCGCAATCATGTCGCGGGACGCGGGCAAGACTTTTTCTGAAGCCGATCCAGAGGTGAGCGAAGCGATTGATTTCGCTCGCTACTACGCGCTCTCGGCAATCGAGAAAGAGAAGGGTTCCTCTCCCGTGGGAGTTGTGCTCGTCGT
>Ga0194061_1001697_pt1 | contig 12594 bp, 12 predicted proteins | sample SepL2221m_MetaG_FD_163423 | JGI IMG/M metagenome (GOLD analysis project Ga0194061, IMG submission 163423) | Anoxic zone freshwater microbial communities from boreal shield lake in IISD Experimental Lakes Area, Ontario, Canada - Sep2016-L224-21m | ecosystem: Environmental > Aquatic > Freshwater >...
AAAACTGACTGACTGCTTTGGGCACGATGCCGAATTTGTCGAGCGGCTCCTGATTGGCAGTGCACTGGACTGCCATATAGCTGCCGGTCACCAATACCCGCAAGCGCCCCAACGGCCAAGTAGATTGGACTCTTAAGCCGTCATCTATTTTGTCAACCCTAGTCTTGAACCCGGAGTTTTGTCGGTCAGGGTCCTGGCCTTTTGGTTTTGCCAAATACTGTTAGCCACCATCGTTCATCTCCTCATTACTTTGACTCGCGCCCTCTAATTGCCAATCTTCTGTCCCATGTCGCGGAACGTGACATTGAACGAGGCAATAATGGGGTCAAGTTCATAAATTGACCGGAATCAGGTATGCAGACCCAGCCAGCCAAGGGCATCAACAAGGTAGATACAGACCGCGAACTCGATCGCGCGCTGGCGTCCGGGCCGCTCAAAGACATCGTCATTCCTCCGTGCCCGGAGTTACTGATGGCGCTGCGCGTCGAGATGGACCAGGCAGATCCGGACCCGCAAACGGTTGCAGACATCGCCGGGCGCGATGTCGCAATGGCTGCGTCGCTTATTCGCACCGCCAACAGCCCGTATTACGCGCGCTCACGCCCTGTGACATCGGTGGGCGAAGCGTTAGGCTTGTTGGGCATGCGGATGACCGAGAAGTTGCTAACAGCCTTTTTGATGCGCAATTCGATCAAGGTTAGCTCGCCGCTGCTGGAACACTTTTGGGAAACCTCCACCCGCCGCGCATTGGGCATGGCCCACATCGCACGCCAGTTGTATGGTGTTGATGCTGAATTGGCGTACACCTGCGGTTTGTTTTGCCATGTGGGCATTCCAATCTTGATGCAGGGCGTGCGGGGTTATGCAGGCACGCTTACTGAGGCACTTGCCCGTCAGGACCGCAGTTTCACCGAGACTGAAAACGCTGCCCACAAGACCGATCATGCGGTGGTGGGGGCTCTGGTGGCGCGGACCTGGAGGCTACCGACTCCCATTTATCAGGCCGTGCGGATGCACCATGATTTCACCATTTTGCAAGACACCCATGCGATACCGGAGGTTCGGACATTGGTTGCGATGGCTCTGGTTGCCGAGCATCTGGTCGCTTTGCATGAAGGTGCAAAAGCCCAACGCGAGTGGGTTGCGTCTGGGGCGGCCTGCCTGGCCCACTTGTCGGTTGAAGAAGCTGAAGTGGACGTTTGGGTTGACGCTTTGCATCCGGTGTTTGAGAGCGTGACGTTGGCGTGATCTTTTTTCTGCATCGCCGGTCAATGCATCATTTGTCCGAGGTCAAACATTGCGACCTACAAGGGCGTAGCATCAAGCCATTGACCCCGGTCACATTTGGAGAATCAGCATGACGAACAAGGCAAAAGCAGTCACCCTGGTGAATCAGGAACCCCTGCGGGATGACGACGAATTGATGGAAGAGGGCGATGAGGTCGAAATGGGCGAAGTGGTTCTGCGGCCCGATGGCTACCACTGGCAGGACCCCGAAGGCAAGCAGGAGTTCGGGCCGTTCGAGAGTCTGGAGTTGGCACTGGCCGACATGCAATCGGCAGGCGAAGAGACGTCCGAGCCCGGCGAGACTCTGGAAGAGGCTGAAGACGAATTGGGCGTGGCCGACTGGATTGACCCCGATACCGGTGAGCTGGCTGAGGGACAGTCCACTCCTCGACTGCACGACGAGTAGCGTGGCTCTTTCATTGGGAGTGTTTTTTATGGTGGGCTGGTTCCGAGCGGCTTAAAGTTGCGCTAAATTTCTTGACCGCTCTATTGTGGGAACGTGATGAAACTGTGCTGACAATAGAACCACTGCACAACGCCAGAGAGACTGTATGGATAAAAAGGACTGCGAAACATGCAGCGATGGCCTTCAATTGGAGCTGATTCAGCGTATCGGCCGTGTCGGTTATTGGGAGTTCAATACGGCGGCACAGTCCATGCTCCTGCCGCCGGCGTCACTCGAACTGCTTCACTCGGTGGCCGGCTCGTCCCGCCCGTCCAGCTTGTTTGATGCTCTGTCCGACACGGAGCGGCGCAGGCTTCAGAAAACATTGGAGCATGCCACCGACCAGCAGCTTGAGTTCAGTCTGGAAGTCAAGGTGGATAACAAGGCGGTCGAGCACGCGGCCATGGTTGTGCGGGGTGCGCCGCTGCGCAGGGAGTCGGGTGTGCTGGTGTTTGCAGGGACTTTTCAGGACATCACGCGTGAAAAGCGCGTGGAAGCCGAACGCGAAGAAGTGATCACACAGTTGCAGTCTTTGCTGGATGTTTTGCCACAGGGTGTGAGCGTCATCGACAAAGACCTTCGGCTGGTGCTGTGGAATCGCCGATTCCAGGAAATTCTGGATTTTCCACAGCAACTGGTCTACCGCTACGCGCGCTTTGAAGATTTCATACGTTACAACGCAGAGCGTGGCGAGTATGGTCCCGGTGACCCTGAAGCCAAAGTTGAAGCGCAGGTGGTGCTGGCGAAGAAGTTTGAGTCGCATCGGTTTGAACGGCACCTGACCGGCGGCGGGACGATACAAGTAGAAGGTTTTCCGTTCAAATTTGGCGGCGCGATTTCCGGGTTTGTGACGATTTATACCGACGTAACAGACGCCAAGAAGACTGAGGAACAACTGATACGCCAACGCGACGTCATGAAGACCATCATCGACAATTTTCCGGGTGCGATTTCATTGTTCGACGCCGATTTGAAAATGGCCGCCTGCAACGATCAGTTCAAGACGCTGCTGGAGCTCCCTGCCCATCTTTTTGACAGTAGTGAAACGCACTTCGAGGACCTTATCCGTTTCAATGCCAACCGGGGTGAATATGGCACCGGTGACGTGGAAGAACTGACCGCTCAGATCACCGAGCGGGCCCGCAACTTTACTGCGCACCGCATTGAACGATCGCGCCCCGGTGAACAGTGGCTGGAAGTCCGCGGTACGCCCATTCCGAGTGGCGGATTTGTCACCAGCTACATCGACATCACCGAACGCAAGAAGGCCGAAGAGCGAATCCGCGTACTTGCTCTCCAAGACACGCTGACGGGTTTGCCCAACCGGTTGAGTCTGAATGACCAGGTGGAGCAGGCACTTGAACGGGCAGTCAGTGCGGAGCGAAAGTTTGCCATCATGTTTCTGGATCTGGACGGATTCAAGAAAGTCAACGATAGCTTCGGCCATGACATAGGGGACGTCTTGCTCATCCACGTCGCGCAGTTACTCAAAAAGACAGTCCGCGAAACCGATGTGGTGGCACGCCTGGGGGGTGACGAATTCGTCGTTTTGCTGCATGACGTGACCGACGAGGCGATGATTGCGGCCGTTGCAGAAAAGATTGTGCAAAGCATTGGTGAGCCCTGCCAGCTTGAGGGGGTAGAGATCAAGATTGGCGCATCCATAGGAATCGCCATCTATCCCCGCGATGGCACTACTCGTGAGGTGCTCTTGAAGGTGTCCGACCATGCCATGTATGCGGCCAAGAGCAGCGGCAAGGGGAATTACCGGTTTAGTGTTTAGCCACGTTTGGTGGCGTACAACCAACCGCACGTTCCCACACTCGACAAGGAATTGTCCTTTCAATTAAGGTTGGACGATGATGGCGTCGAGTTGTAGGGCCTTGATTTTCTCAACGGCTTCTTGCGCGTCCTGCTTGCTGTCAAATGGCCCCACACGCACACGGGTCTGCGGGCCCTTGGTCGATTTGAGTTCCTTGAGCATCGACGGCAGTTGGGCTTCCAGCAATTTTGCGTGGGCGCGCTCGGCGTTCTCGGTTACTGCGAACAGTCCGACATTAACGAAATAGGGTTTATCCAACACGCTGGTTGGCACTTTTGCGGGTTTTGCAGACTTTTCAGGCTTTTCAGGCTTCGCCGGTTTTTCGGGTTTCACGGGCTTCACTTTTGGCGATGCTTTTTGAGGTTTTTCCACTTCAACCGCCTTGGCTTTCTGGGCGGGCTTTGCCGCTGGTTCCGGTTTTGGAGCAGCCTGTTTCATCGTATCAACCATCGCCATGGTGTTCGGCGATGCAACTACCGCTACAGGTGCCGAAGCCCGGGGCAGTGCGGCAACCGGCTGAGAGGCGACAGCTTGCGGAGCCGACGCAGTCGCTCGTACTGCCTGGGGTGGAGTGGCTGCGGATGCCGTTATCGCTGGTAAAGGCGCAGAAGCAACCGCCAAGACCGCAGCGGGCGCCGACGCAGGAGTCGATGCAGGCGTCGACGCGGGTTCGGAGGCGGCGGTTGAAGGGGCAGACGCAGACGCAGGCGCTTGCATGGCTGGTGGCGCACTGGCAGCGGGTGTCATGTCCACTGCGCGCCCCACGGCAACATGCCCGGCTTCGAGTGCGCCCTGCGGCATGACGGTCAAATTGCTCAGGGCAGAGAGTTGCAGGTAGGCCAACACCGCGACGGCCGCAAACACCACGTTGGCAACTCCCAGGATGATGGCCCTTTTGCGCGTGCTGGCCTGGCGTGTGAGTTGTGCGCAGGCCTCACCGACGTCGCTGTTCGCGACCAGCGCCTTGGACATGCGCTTGCGGCAATCGGTGTGAAAAACCGCGTTGCCAAACAGACCGGGTAATACAAAGGCGGCCAGACCAAATCCCAGGCCCAGGGCACTGACCAGGGCGTCGGGCAGCTGGAATACCAAGCGTCCAATACCGAACACTAGCAAGAGCACAGCCACCAGCGCCCCGGCATAGGCCAGCGCTGCGGCCCACAGTTGGCGAAAAGCCAGCCAGTTCAAGGTGGTGAGAGCGGCCGCCGTGTTCCAGCTGATGCCGGCGTGGTCTGCGGCTTCGAAGCGCGTGAAGATGGGCAGGTAATACCCGTTGCCGACCGGGCCAATGGCCGCCCGGTACAACGTGGTGGTGACGTCTTCTTGCGGGGCGGGCGTGGTGGCGTCGAGCGTGGGTTCGATCATGGCCTATTTTGACATGGCCGCAGCCACTGCTTGCCCAAGTTCGATCACGGCCAGGGCGTAGTAGCTGCTCCAGTTGTAGCGGGTGATGGCATAGAAGTTCTCGGTACCGGCCAGGTACAGCGCCGGTGCATCGCCATTTTGCAGCTCCACCAGGGCCAGCGGTCCGGGGTGCATCAGGGCCAGGGCTTCGAGTTCGCCGCCTTTGGCAAGCATGTCGGCTGGCGTGAAGGTGGGAAGTATGTCGGGTGCCAATAGTGTCGCCTTGTCGGCACCTTCGCTCGTCAAACGCACCGGGTAGTGGGTGGGCATGCCAGCCTTCCAGCCAAATGCCTTGAAGTAGTTGGCTACCGAGCCAATGACATCGGCGGCACTGTGGAACAGGTCAACCCGGCCATCTCCATCAAAATCAATGGCGTATTTGTTCCAGCTTGATGGCATGAACTGGGGCAGGCCCATGGCGCCCGCATAGCTGCCACGCAGGGCCAGTGGGTCGGTTCCGGTGCGCTGGGTCAGGGTCAGAAAAGCTTCCAGCTCAGAGCGGAAAAAAGCACTGCGCTCAGCGGCCCTCGGATGTTCCTTGGGGAAGTCAAAGCTCAGCGTTGTCAGCGCGTCCATGACGCGGTATGTGCCGATCTGTTGGCCGTAAATGGTTTCTACGCCGATGATGCCAATGATGATGGCCGCTGGCACGCCCATCTGCTGCTCGGCCCGCTCCAGCGTTTCGCGGTTGTCCTGCCAGAACTTCATGCCCGCGCGGATGCGAACGGCATCGATGAAGCGGCTGCGGTATACGGCCCAGTTCTTGACCGTGCCAACCGGTGGCGGGGCGATGGCGCGGGCAATGCCCGGCATGTAGTGGGATTGGCCAATGGCGTGACGCACCCATTGCTGATCAAGGCCCAGGCGCTGCGCCATCTCGTCGGCCACGGCGAGCACCTCTGGGCGCGTGGCGTACAGGGGCCCCGTGGCCTCGGTTTTTCGACTGTCCCTGGTTGCGTGTTTAAGCTTTTTGATTGCTGACGGTTTGTGCTTGTTTGCTTTGGCGGTACGCGGTTTTAGATCAGATTGGGCTGTAGCCCCCGTAGCGATTGCGCAGGCAGCTATAAAAAAAATAGCAACACGAAGTGCGGAGCGGATGGCTGTGTGGGTTGGGTTCACGGCTTGGATTCACGGGGTGCGGTGGGCCAGGGCAGGCGACGGAATTCGCGTTGCAGTGTACCCAGTTGCACAGATGCCGAGTCCGGTGCGTAGCGCCAGGCTTCCATCTGCAGCAGCCAGCTGCAAAGCGCTGCCAGCCTGGCGTCGTCCGCACCCAGGCTTTGGCGCAGCAGTGCGGCCATCTGGCGTGGTGGGGTGGTGCCTGATGCTTCCAGACCGGCTTTGCGCAGGCGCTGCGCCGCACCCTGCAGCAGGCGCAGCCAGGGATCCTGTCGGTGTTTTTCCCACAGGGTCCAGGCGGCGCCCAACAGGCTGGCCGCTACCACCAGGACAATCAGCACGGTGGCCAGGTCCTCCCAACTGGGAGATTCGAAACCCAGGTTGCGCAGCAGGTTGAGCTGTTTGCTTTGCGAGTAGTTCAGCACCCACTGGTTCCAGCTGTTGTTGGCAGCGTCCCACAGCGCACGCAGCTGGACACCGAACGCAGGGTTCACGCGGGCGAGCGCCTGCGCCAACACGTTGCGGGGTGCCTCCAGTCGCACCACACTTCCGATGCGACCGGGTGCTACCGCCGAAGTGGGGTCGACCCGGACCCAGCCCTGGTCCGCGATCCAGACCTCGGTCCAGGCGTGGGCATCGCTTTGCCGCACCGTCCAGAAGCCGTCGACCGTGTTGACCGAGCCGCCCTGATAACCAGTGATAACACGCGCCGGAATGCCAAGCGCCCGCATCAACAGCACAAAGCTTGACGCTATGTGTTCGCAAAAACCTTCCTTTCGGTCGAACCAAAATTCGTCGGCTGTGTGGATGCCAAACACACCGGGCTCCAGCGTGTAGCTGTAGCCATCGGTGCGCAGACGCTCCATGACGGCATCGACCATGGTTTGGCTATTGGCACTGGCGTAACGCGGGTCGCGCCGCATCTCGTTTGCCAATTGCAAGGTGCGGGGGTTGAAGTTGGCGGGCAGCCTCAGGTAGTCCTGCAAACCACTCACTTTGGCACGCGGGCCGTGGCGAAATGCAGTGTGGCTTTGTGCGGTGTAGCGCACCAGTTCGGTCACGGGGCGGTCGGCAATCCACTGCAATTCGGACGTCATGATGGCCCGGTAACCGCTCAGCGCAGGGCGGGTATCGGTTGCATCCAGCACCATGATCCACGGGCGGTTGTTGGGCTCCAGAGTGACCTGGTAGGAAACGGCTGGACTTTGCACTTCCAGTTCGGCGGGTAGCGGAGGGCGGGACGACAGGCTGCTTTGCAGTGGTCGCCATTCGCGTCCGTCAAACGTGGTCAGCACCGGCCCGCGGAAGTAAATCTCGCTCTGGTGCGGTGGCGCGCCGTCAAAGCGCACGCGCATGGCAATGCTTTCGTCGAGCGCCAGGCTGGCAATGGTGCCGACCTGCATGCTGGCCGACAGGCCACTGCGTGCCCCCGGGGCCTCACCTGGAACGCCCCACAATGGCGCGATGCGTGGGAACAGCACAAAAAGCACGGCCATGATGGGTGCGCCCAGCAAAGCCATCCAGCTGGCAGTTTTTGCCGCCAGCATGAGCGGTGGACGACCTACCGGCATATGGCTGTTGACCAGGGCAGTGAGCAGGCCCAAGAGGCCCAGCAGCATGGCCATGGCAATGGGCAAACTTTGTGACACGAAAAAGTTGCTCAGCAGGGTGAAGAAGCCCAGGAAGAAGACTACAAACGCATCCCGCTGGCTGCGCATTTCGAGTGTCTTGAGGCTGAGTAACACCACGACGTAGGTCACGCCTGCCTCTTGTCCCAGCAGCGTGCGGTGGGTGAAATAGGTGGCCCCGGTTGCCAGCAGCAACAGGCTTGCCATCCACCAGCGTGATGGCAGGGCGTAGCCCCGTACAGCGATGTAGCCTCGCCACAGCAACAGGGTAGCGGCCAATGCGCTGCACCACTGTGGCAGGTTGCTGATTTGAGGCGCAATCACCCATGCAATGACCAACAGCAGGAACAGCGTGTCACGTGCTTCGCGGGGCAGGTTTTTGAGGGTGCGCAGCATGGTCAGTTGCCCATCAGCGCCAACGCCTGCAGGCAGTTCTTCTTGTGGGCTTCGCCGCTGCTGGGGGGTAATTCCTGGCCCGCCAGTCGCAGCCCGTATTGCAGTCCCTGCTTGTCGGCCAGCAGCACCCATGCGCACAGACGTGACAGGGATTGCTCCAGCGCAATCCCGCCTGCCACTGTGCCGGTTCCCAGACCGGAAGCGCCAGAAATGCCGGTATGGGCCATGTCCAGCCACAACTCAAAGCGCTGCACCTGCTGGGCATCGCGGCTGACCAGGGTGTCAGTCTTGGCGGTCTTTTTCCAGACCACCAGCTTCAAAGGGTCGCCACGGCGGTAGGGGCGAATGCCATCAAACTCGCCCGTGCTCTGGCGTTGCACCGTGGCCTGGCCGCCGGCGCGCGGCTCGCCGGGTGGCAGGGGCGGTGGATGCAATTCGGGTGCCGGGTAGACCAGCACCTGCGCGGCGGGTCGCCAGACCGTCCACACTCGAAAGGTTCCCAGTGGAAAGCGGGTTTCGGCGGTGAGCGCGGGCACGCGGTGCAGGCCGCGCCGTTGAGGCTGAAAGGCCACTTGTACCCGGGCACTGCCCTGCGCGGGAACATCGGTCCAGCTCCAGTGGTTGGTTCCCAACATGGCCAAACCAATGCCATAACGCGGGCTGCGCCGCTGGCTCAGAATATTGATGCCAATTGTGACGCTAGCCCCCGCGAAATGTGCGTCAGGCGCTACCAAATTCATAGTAATGCCGCGCAAGGTACCGTGACAAACGTGCATGCCCACCACCGCGCAACCGGTGAGCAGAAAGGTGAGTACATAGCCCAGGTTGAGCTGGTAGTTGATGGAAGCCACCAGCAGCACCGCCAGCGTCAAACCCAGCATGAACCCCGGTGCCGTGGGAAGGATGTAGACGTTGCGCTGCGTCAGCGTGACGGTGTCGCGCGGGGAAATGCGGTTGACGAACCACTGGTTGACGCGCGCACGCGCAGTCGCGATGGGATTCATCAGGGTAACGGCACGGCGGCGAGCATGGCGCGTACTTGCTCCACAGAGCCGCGGCCCGCGTCACCGACGGGGATCATGCGATGCGCGATGGTTTGGGGCAGGATAGCCTGCACATCGTCGGGCGCCACATAGTCGCGCCCGCACAAAAGTGCCTGCGCTTTGGCAGCGCGCACCACGGCAATGCCGGCGCGCGGGGACAGGCCTTGCAGAAACCACTGGCCGCTGCGCGTGGCTGCAATCAGGTCTTGCACATAGTCCAGCAAAGGAGCGGCGGCGTGCACTGCCAAAACCTGTTGCTGCAATTGCTGCAACTGCGCTTGGGAGAGTAGGCTTGGCAGCCGCTCCACAATGTTACGCCGATCATGGCCCTGCAGCAGTTCACGCTCGGCCATACGGTCGGGATAGCCGAGCGAGATACGCATTAAAAATCGGTCCATCTGCGACTCCGGCAGCGCGTAGGTGCCCAACTGGTCCAGCGGATTTTGCGTGGCAATCACAAAGAACGGCAGGGGCAGGGGCCGGGTTTCGCCTTCTATGGTGACCTGTTTTTCTTCCATCGCTTCGAGCAGGGCACTCTGTGTCTTGGGGCTGGCGCGGTTGATTTCATCGGCCAGCAGCACCTGGGCAAAAATCGGACCGGGGTGGAAGACGAAGGCCTCCTTGCCCCGTTCGTAGATGGATACGCCAGAGAGGTCGCTGGGCATCAGGTCCGAGGTGAACTGCACGCGCGAAAACTGCAAGCCGAAAGTTCGGGCCAGCGCGTGTGCCAGCGTGGTTTTGCCCACGCCCGGCACGTCGTCAATCAGCAAGTGGCCGCCTGCCAGCAGGCAGGCAACACAGTCCTGTATCTGCGCGGATTTGCCGACAATCACCCTGTTAAGCTGATCGAGCAGGGATTTGAGTTTATGTTGTGCGTCCATGTCAGGACGTTACCCGAAAATTTTGAGATGCAAGTGCTCAGGTGAACAAGACCGGATACTTTGCTCACCCCGAATGCCCCGAACGGCTCGATGCGCCCGCTTGATCACCATGCGTGCAAAGACACGGCCATGGGCTTTGAAGAGCATCGAAATTGATAGCGCCTTGCGCTTATTCCGCAAGGGCTACGGGTCGATTTCATGGCCAAAATTAAACCGATTTTCGAGGTTTTAACCGAGTACACACCGGAAGGAGTGACTGCCATTCGGGTGGGCAAAGCCCGGGTGAGCCAGTTTGTGCTGCCATCGAGCTCCGGAAAACATCCCAGTGGAGCCGCTGCCAAGCTGCTTCAGTTGATTGACAAAAAGGGCCTCGGCTGGACCTTGCCTAGATGCATCACAAACCCGCCTTGGCCTCTTCTCGGCAGACCAGCTTGCCTTCCGAACGAATCCCATTGATCCGCTGCGCACGTGATGAAGGCAAGTTACAGTCGGCCGTCGATGGCGGCTGTGGGAACTTTGACATGCAGTATTGAAATCCCTTGGCAGCATTCGCGGGATCAGCCTGGCACTTTGTACGATCCTTACTGGCTTCGATAGCGACAAACCTACATTCGCTGGCCCAGTCCGCGTGGTACTGCTTATCCACTGTCTTGAGGCAGGCCTCGTATTTCTCGTTTTTTGCAGTTGCACTATTCAGGGATGCGAAGGCCAGTGAGAAAACTGCAATTTGGAGGGCGATTTTCATAAATTTTTCTTAGACAATTTCTTGGGGACGAATAAAAAAACGAAGCACATTCGACTGTGGACCACAGGCAATTGTGCATGCTACAGTAGATTCAAGACCCGGCGCGGGTGGTTGTCCGAATGGCTGAACGGATTGGCGCTTCAACCACACATTGGTGTTCCGGTCGCGCACCATTGGGCACGTGAACTGAGCAAACTCGGGCACACGGTGCGACTGTTGCACGTCAAAATTGTGAGCCCCTTTGTCAGCAGCAATAAAACCGATGCCACCGAAGCCCGTGCGATTTGGTTGCAAAACGTTTCGGGCGTTACGATCCATAGTGGCTGGCCTTCGGAAAGATGGTTTGGGTGCGTAGTAACAACCATCCTATCAATTCATGAGGCAGCCACCTTGGTTTTCTTCAAATTCAAGTGCTTACGCCAGTGACTTCGACGGCATGCGGCTTATGTAAGCGCCATACGTCTACATACAAATTTATGCATTTGTGATGCTGTCAGAGTGCTGGCAACTCACTCCTGAATTGATACCTGTTTACGAATATTGCACGCGGTCTGCAGGCCGATTTTCCTCACAAACGGCAATTGAATTGGGCACGTGCGCCAGCGTGGTCTTGCCCACCTCCGGAACGTCATCAATCGTCAGATGTCCACCGGCCAGCAGGCAGGCAACACAATCCTGTGTTTGTGCTGATTTGCCAACGATCACCGTGTTAAGCTGATCCGGCAGAGATTTGAGTTTATGTTGTGCGTCCATGTCAGGACGTGACCCGAAAATTTTGAGATGCGAGTGCTCAGGTGAACAAGACCGGATACTTTACCCACCCCGATTGCTGGAAACACGAAATGGGAGCGGGTCACCCCGAATGCCCAGAACGGCTCGATGCCATTGAAAACCGCCTGCTGGTCAGCGGCGTGGGCGATGCACTGGTCAAGCGTGAGGCGTCGTCTGCACCCATTGCCGACATCGAACTGGCACATGGGCGCATGTATGTGGCGGCGTTACGCGGACTGACCGACGGCCTGCGCGAGGAGATTGACGCCGGTGGCCCCACTCACGCCCAGATTGACCCGGACACGTCTATGAATGTGCACACCTGGGACGCGGCGCTTCGCGCGGCGGGAGCTGCTATTGACGCCACAGATGCGGTTATGGCCGGAGAAATCGACAACGCTTTTTGCTCGGTGCGCCCGCCTGGTCACCATGCGTGCAAAGACAAGGCCATGGGTTTTTGCTTTTTCAACAATGCAGCCATTGCTGCCCACTACGCACTGGAGCGCCATGGCCTTAAGCGGGTGGCGATTGTGGATTTTGATGTGCACCACGGCAATGGCACAGAAAACATCGTTGCGGGTGACCAGCGCATCCTGATGGTCAGCTTCTTCCAGCACCCTTTTTACCCGGACGGCGGTGCACGCTCAAATGCAAGCAACCTGGTGAACGTGCCGGTTCCTGCCTACACCAAAGGGCAGCAGGTGCGTGATTTGATTGAGGCGCACTGGTTGCCACGTCTCGATGCCTATAAGCCCGAGATGGTGTTCATCAGCGCCGGTTTTGATGCTCATCGGGCCGATGACATGGGGCAAATGGGGCTGGTCGAGGCGGACTACGCCTGGATCACCCATCGCATCATGGAGGTGGCGCAGCGCCACGCCAAAGGGCGCATCGTGTCCTGCCTGGAAGGCGGCTACAACCTGGATGCATTGGCCTTTAGCGTGGAGTCGCACATTCGCGTGCTGGCAGACTTTTAATGGTCAAAGTAGTGCACGTCCCCGCGCCGCAGCCGATAGACGATCTGGAGGGCTGGTTGACGGCCTTTGCACAGCC
>Ga0194061_1001698_pt1 | contig 12590 bp, 13 predicted proteins | sample SepL2221m_MetaG_FD_163423 | JGI IMG/M metagenome (GOLD analysis project Ga0194061, IMG submission 163423) | Anoxic zone freshwater microbial communities from boreal shield lake in IISD Experimental Lakes Area, Ontario, Canada - Sep2016-L224-21m | ecosystem: Environmental > Aquatic > Freshwater >...
CAAATCCCCAAATACCTGTAAGTGAGATGACATCACTCATGAATGTATCGCCTCAACATTTGCCTTCACGCCATGAACTCTAACTCCCCAGATACCTGAGCCGACAAGGGATTGCGTTACCTTTACCGTTGCCGCTTCCCGCTCATCTGGCTTGTCGCCACCAAGAAAGCGCTTACGCGAATGGCCGATGAGAATTGGAAATCCCAGGGCAACAAATTGATCGATGTTGCGAAGAATCTCCCAATTATGTTCTGCATCCTTTGCAAAACCGATTCCAGGATCAAGGATGATGTTCTCACGCTTGATGCCAGCAGTAAGTGCTTTCTCTAAGGCAATTGTGAGCTCTGCAATAACGTCAGCGACCACATCACCATAGATAGCTTTTGCATTCATATCTTTTGAGTGGCCGCGCCAATGCATCAACGTGTACTTACAACCCATCGCTGCAACCGCCGAGAACATCTCCGGATCTGCCGCACCTGCGCTGACATCATTGACAATCGTTGCACCGGCTTCAATAGCGAGTTTCGCAGTCGAGGCTCGCATTGTGTCAACGCTCATGACGGCAGAGCTCTGAGCCAGTGCACGTATTACCGGAATAATTCTCGCCTGTTCTTCAGCTTCAGATACGCGATCTGCACCAGGTCTAGTTGATTCACCACCGATATCGATGATATCGGCACCGTCTCTAGCCATCTCTAAGCCATATGCAATAGCCACATCTGTATCTAAATGCTTACCACCATCTGCAAATGAATCAGGAGTGACATTGAGAATGCCCATCACCAACATAGGAAATTATCGATTCGTGATGAGGCTGATTGCTTCTGCGCGAGTTGCGGCATCGCGCAGGACTCCACGGACAGCCGATGTTGTTGTACGAGCGCGTGATTTACGAACTCCCCGCATCGACATGCAGAGATGTTCACAATCGATAATAACAATGACGCCCATAGGATTGAGAATTTCGACGAGTGCATCAGCAATCTGAGTTGTTAAACGCTCTTGTACTTGAGGACGACGTGCAAAGAGATCAACTAAGCGAGCAACTTTTGATAGTCCAGTAATTTTCCCACTCGGGATATAGCCCACATGTGCGACACCATGAAAAGGAGTCAGGTGATGTTCGCAATGGGAGAAGACTTCAATGTCACGGATGATGACAAGTTCTTCATGACCGATATCAAATGTTGTCGTGAGTACATCTTCTGGTTTCTGCCACAGCCCTTCAAAATTCTCCTTAAAGGCACGAGCCACACGGGCTGGAGTCTCTTTCAGCCCTTCGCGTTCTGGATCTTCACCAAGTGCAAGAAGTAGTTCGCGAACAGCCTTTTCGGCGCGCTCCTGATCGTAAGGGTGTGATGCTCTTCCATCATCAGGCCCCATTGATACAGAAGAAATATCACTCACTCGACGTTGTCTTCTTTACGCGACGATTCTTCCGCGGTGCATCTGCAGTTGCAGCAGCACGTTCTGGAATATCAACAGGAGGTTGACTGGAAGGAATACGCGTTGCAGAGCCAGTCCATGCCGGACGGTTCGGCCACGATTTCACCTTTGCAAATATCTTTGCAATCTCTTCTTTATTGAGAGTCTCTCTCTCAAGAAGCTGCAGAACCATTTCATCGAGAATGCCGCGGTTTGCTTCGAGAATGTCGTAAGCCTCTTGATGTGCCTTCTCAATCATTTTGCGGATTTCCGCATCGACAGTGGCGGCAACGCTTTCAGAGTAATCACGCTGGTGGCCATAGTCGCGCCCCATAAATGGTTCAGATGCATCGGTACCGAGCTTAATTGCACCAATTGCCTCAGTCATTCCATATTGAGTCACCATCGCGCGAGCAAGGGCTGTTGCCTTCTCGATGTCATTAGAAGCACCCGTTGATGGATCGTGGAAGATAAGTTCTTCAGCTGCGCGACCACCAAGTGAATATGCCAATTGATCAAGTAGCTGATTGCGCGTTGTTGAGTACTTATCTTCATCAGGCAAGACCATCGTGTAACCGAGTGCGCGACCGCGCGGCATGATCGTGATTTTATGAACCGGATCAGTGTGTGGAAGTGCGTGCGCAACAAGTGCATGCCCTGCCTCGTGATACGCCGTGACGCGACGCTCTTCTTCAGACATAAGTCTCGATTTACGTTGTGGACCAGCCATAACGCGATCAATTGCTTCATCCATCTGTGTATTGGTAATTGTCTTCTGACCTTCGCGGGCAGTTAAGAGCGCTGCTTCATTGAGCACATTGGCAAGGTCTGCGCCGGTAAAACCTGGCGTGCGACGTGCATAAGTAACGAGTGCAACATCCTTTGCAAGTGGCTTGCCTTTTGCATGCACTGCGAGAATATCTTCACGCCCTTTGAGATCCGGACGTTCCACTGGAATCTGGCGATCAAAACGGCCAGGGCGAAGAAGTGCTGGATCTAAAACATCGGGACGGTTTGTTGCAGCGATTAAAATTACTTCTCCATTTGCTTCAAAGCCATCCATCTCAACCAGGAGTTGGTTGAGGGTCTGCTCACGTTCATCGTGTCCACCGCCCATACCTGCACCACGTTGACGTCCCACTGCATCGATTTCATCTACAAAGACAATTGCTGGCGCATTTGCCTTTGCTTGTGCAAAGAGATCGCGCACGCGCGCTGCTCCGACGCCAACAAACATTTCAACAAAGTCAGAACCTGAAATCGAGTAGAAAGGAACCTTTGCTTCGCCAGCTACTGCGCGAGCAAGCAGAGTCTTACCTGTTCCGGGCGGACCGTAGAGAAGTACTCCCTTTGGAATTTTTGCACCGAGCACTGCGTACTTTGCTGGATCGGCAAGGAAATCTTTGATCTCCTCAAGTTCGGCAATGGCTTCATCAGCTCCGGCAACATCGTCAAAGGTGTTTTGTGGAACTTCATTGTTCTGTAACTTGGCGCGAGATTTTCCAAATGAGAAGACGCGATTGCCACCTTGTGCTTGACCCATCATTAAGAAGAATAAGAAGCCAATAATCAGGATTGGGCCGAATGTGAAGAAGAGCGATGTTAAGAATGATTGAGTAGGTACATCAACATTCCAACCCTTTGCAGGTGGATTAGCAGTGAGTGCATCAACCAGAGTTGGCTCTTGTCGAGCTACATAGGAAGCTTCAACTTTGCTCGAGCCTTTGATGGTATTTCCTGGAGAGAGTATGAGTTGAATCTTCTGTGACTTATCGATTATTACTGCAGATTCAACTTGCGCCTTAGAAATAGCATCTACAACTTGTGAAGTCTCAACTTGGGTATATCGACCAGCAGCGCTAGTGATTTGGCCGAAGATTGTTACTGCAAAGATTGCCACAATAATCCAGAAAAGTGGTCCCTTAAAAATCTTCTGCGAACGAGTAAGGGGAGCCTTCTTCGCACTCTCTTTCACTGCAGGCTTTGCAGACTTCTTCAACTTATGCAAATCTAGTTTCATCTTCTTGGGATTCTTACTTGGCTTTTGGGTAGTCATAAATATCCTTATGAGTACATGTGCTTTGCAAGCACACCTATGAATGAGAGGTTGCGATACTTCTCGTCAAAATCAAGACCATATCCGACGACGAACTCGTTAGGGATATCAAAGCCAACGTATTTCACTTCAACATCAACCTTGGCAGCTTCTGGCTTACGTAAGATTGCGAGAATTTCCACTGTTGCAGCTCCTCGTGAGAGAAGATTTGATTTAAGCCATGAAAGAGTTAAACCAGAATCAACAATATCCTCAACGATGAGAACGTGGCGCCCGGTAACGTCGGTATCAAGATCTTTGAGAATACGGACTACTCCACTTGATTTTGTTCCAGAACCGTAAGAAGAAACTGCCATCCAATCCATCTCAATATGAGTTTGCATTGCACGAGTGAGATCGGCCATCGCCATAATTGCACCCTTGAGCACGCCAACAAGAAGAACCTTCTTATCTTTGTAATCTGCATCAACGCGTGCTGCGAGTTCTGCAATCTTTGCCGCAAGTTGTTCTTCAGTTGCGATAACACTTTCAACATCGGTTCCGACTGCTGCTAAATCCACGTGGTCTGCTCCTCGATACTTAGGGCTGGGCTAAGAGCGAAAGTCTGCCCGAAATTCGCTCAACCTTCACACCACCTGGAAGGCTGAGAGCGCCTTGACCGTGCCAATGAGTGATGAGCGCCTCAACTGCCGCCACGTGATCCCATGTAATTGAGCCTGAGGGCGCTCCAGCGCCGTAGAGAGCGGTACGGATGATGCGGGTGCGGATAGCGCGAGGTAGCGCTCCCAGCCTCTGGCAATCAAGGTCTGAGAGATTGAGCTGTGAACTTTCTACATCTGCAATTGCATCGAGAGCATCAGCATCATCACGCAATAAGGAAGCGCTGCGCGATAGCGCTGCAGAAATTCCAGGGCCAATCTTCTCTTCCATCAATGGAAGTACTTCGTTACGAACGCGCACCCGAGAGAAATCTGAATTCGTATTATGGGGATCGTTCCAGAATTGAACCCCCATCTCTTCACATGCTGAAACAGTTTGTGCGCGAGTGATAGCGAGAAGTGGCCGTACATATAGACCATTCTCAACTGCCATGCCAGAGAGCGATCGAGTTCCAGAACCGCGCGCCAAACCAAGTAAGACTGTCTCTGCTTGATCATCGCGAGTATGGCCTAGGAAGATTTTCTGCGCCTGCTCTTTTTCAGCACACGCAGTAAGAGCTTGATAGCGTGCATCACGAGCGCCAGCTTCGATGCCGGACTTAATATCAACCACAACTTTCTCAGTAATAACTTTCTCATACCCAAACTCCTTCAATTGACTGTGAACTTTCTCAGCTTGTGCAGCAGAATTTTCTTGGAGTTGGTGATCAATGGTTACTGCTACTGCTGTGATGGCAAGTGGCTGTGATTCTTTGAGAAGTGCATAGGCAAGTGCTAACGAATCGGCGCCACCAGAGACTGCAACAATTACGACATCACCGGCTTCGCAGCTCTGAAGAAATGGTTTTACCGCGTTGCGGATTGCAACGGTTGCATCAGTCATAGCTGAAGGTTAGACCCGACCACCAAATGGCATAAGCCCTTTAACGCTATAAATATTGGAGTAAATCAGGCCTATCTTTGTAGAATTTGCCTCCCACATCATTCCGCCACCTGCGTAGATGGAGATGTGATGGATAGTTGAGATAGTTCCCTTGTAGGAATAGAAGAGCAAATCTCCGGGCTGTAATTCAGTCAAGGAAACATGCTTTGTATAACCGGCATACAACGCCGCGTTGAGGCGATCCCAGTTCGGCCAATTAAGTCCTGCAGATTTGTAGGCGGCGTAGACCAAGCCCGAACAGTCGAATGAACTTGGACCTTGAGCGCCCCACACATATGGCTTACGTGCCAGCACCTGCACCTTCGCAAAGGCAACTGCAGTTAAACGCTGCGCCTCTGTTGTGCGAATGGTGGTGCGACCTTTAAAGCCGATATCTGGCCAGACCTTTGCCTGGTTAATTGTGGTCGTGGCAATAGTTGCTTGGTTCTCTTCCAGCAGCGCTAATTGTCGTTGTTGCTCGAGAGTGACTCGCACATTACGCGCGGAAGCAAGTTCCTGCATTAATTTATTTTGGACAGCCTGAAGTTTATTGACCTCTTGCTGTTGCAGCGCTTGCGCATCGTCAGCAACTTTCTTTGCAGCAGCCACCTTGGCAGTTGCAGTTACCTGTAAAGCCTTTGCATCATCGGCTTTCTGCTTGGCCGCCTTTGCCACAATTTCCGCAGCTTTATATCGTTCTAAGGCAGTTGTGTTACGCGCACCTAAAGTATTGAGCGTTGAAAGTTGATCTACTAAATCTTGTGGTCCATTTGAACTAAGTAGCGGTTGGATATCGCTCATATTTCCACCAAGAATGTAGGCATTTGCCGCTAACTTTCCAATAATGCGATGTGCTTCTTGGACTGCGGCAGCTGTCGCCGCTGCATGTTTGGCGGCAGCTACTGCCTGCGCAGTGGCGATTGCCAACTCTTGTTGCGCCTTCAGATAGAGCGCACGCGCCGCCATCGACTTAGCGGTCAGTTGTTTAAGAGTTGCATTCGCTGCAGCAAGTTTCTTAGCGGCCGCATCGGCTGCAGTTTTCTTGAGAGCTTCAGCTTGTTTCGCCGCTTCAATCTCCGCCAGTGTTGGCTTGGGCTTTGCCAGAGCAGGGGTCGTTGAGAGCGTAAGTCCAGCAATTATCGCCAGGCTTAACAAACTCTTTCGACTGCGCACTGCTCAAGAATAATTGAGTAGCAGAGTGAAAGCCTTGCCATCTGACATGTGTCGCTAGTTACTCACATCTCGTCGCGTGAAGAGCACTGTTGCGATAAGCGCCCCAACTAATACGTAGAGCGTTCCCAATGTAAGAGCATGTGAATAGGAGACAGTTGCACTACCGCCTTGCGCAATTGTTGTGAGCTGATTGCCCGGCATCCACTTGAGGAATTCTGGCTTAACTGCTCCGAGGAGATTCTCAATAATAAGAATCCAGAGCACACCGATAGAGATTGCAGAGATTGGAGATCTAAGGAGTAATCCCAAAATCATTCCCATAATTCCGAAGTAGATAACCGAGATGGTGACATTGAGAAGCGTCTGCCCGATTGCATGGAAACCAGCTGAGGTAAACCATAAATCCGTTGTCACCTTGGCACGATCAGATAGATAGTAGGAAAGTGAGATGCTCACAGTCGCAGCAATTGCTACCAAGATGAGTGCAAATAACTTCATGGCAATCAATTTGCCGAGTAAGATTCGAATTCGACCAGGCTGGCGCACCAATAAGTTTCTAAATGTTCCATAGGTGTACTCCTGCGCAGTTTGCGCCGCAAATACACAGAGCGCAATGATTCCAAGTAGTCCGCCAACGGATGCAAATCCATAGACGGAGCCACTGGCAAGATTCAATATTTCTCGACTTACTTGGCGTCCCCGATCTGAATTTCCACGGTGCGAATCAATCATCAAGTAGAGAAAGGTTGTTGTAAGACCGGTAAAGAAGAGCGCTGCACCCAGTGTTCCGAAGAAGAGAGTAGGGCGGCGAAGTTTGCGCCATTCGGCGAAGATGACGCGCATCATTTGCGATCTCCTGTCATTTCAAAGAATGTCTCTTCGAGGTTAGGTAGTTGTGGTGCGAGTTGAGTGAGAACGATTCCTGCATCAAAGGCTTGGCGATTGAGTGTGCCCGCCCATTCAGCTGGTCCTTCAATATGTGCAACACTGGATCGGATTGTTGCTTGGTGGCCATCACGGTGTGCGATATCAATAATTTTCTGGAGGTCGGACTCTTTCTCGGTCTTAACCAGAATAACCGGCTGCTGTTCCAGCAGAAGATGCTGCATACTTCCGGCGAAGACGACCTCACCTTTTCGCAGCATCACAATATATTCACTAATTAATTCGAGTTCGGATAATAAGTGGGATGAGACAAAAACCGTTGTGCCTTGACTTGCCAAACGTTTCAGCAAATCACGTACTTCTTGGATTCCTTCAGGATCTAAACCATTGGTTGGTTCGTCGAGAATCAAAACTTTAGGGTTTGGAAGGAGAGCCGCTGCAATACCTAAGCGCTGCTTCATACCAAGTGAGTATGTTTTATATTTCGAACCGCCACGACCTTCGAGGCCGACAGTTCGTATCAACTCTGCAACTCGTGCGGTGGGAAATCCGCCGAGCGTTGCCAATACTTTGAGATTTTCTTCTCCAGATAGCGCAGGATAAAACGCTGGTCCTTCAATCATTGCACCCACTTGTGAGAGGTACTTTGCAGGATGTGCAATTGATTGGCCGAGAATTTCTGCACTTCCACCTGTTGGTGAAATCAGACCTAAAAGCATGCGGATTGTTGTGGTCTTACCGGCACCATTAGGGCCAACAAATCCGCAGATTGTGCCGAGTGGAACTTCAAAATTTGCATGTGAGACAGCAAATCCAGAGTCATATTTCTTACTGAGGTCGCGTACTGAGATAGCCATGGTGGTCATATGTGCAATATAGGGGGTAAACCTTAAGATAAGTCTGTGAGCAAAGAGGTCTGGGGTTACCACGAACACCCACAACGCCGTGAGCCAAACTGGGAAGTTAATTCTCAGACCGCTGCGGTGCGCGAGGGTTTAGCACGCTCAGGTTTCGGTGAAACTTCTGAAGCTCTCTATCTCAATAGCGGTTTCACATATGCAGATTCTCAGGAAGCAGTTGATTCCTTTACCGATGAAACTGACCACTTTCTCTACAGCCGCTTTCATAATCCGACCGTTGCCATGTTTGAGAAGAGATTGGCTGCTATCGAAGGAGCTGATCACTGCGTCGCTACGGGATCAGGAATGGCGGCGATGTTTGCATCTCTTGCCTGCCTGGTCGAATCCGGAGATCACATCGTTGCATCGGCTTCCATGTTTAGCTCGTGTCACGTTGTCATCACTGAAATTCTTCCAAAGTGGGGCGTGACATATGAACTCGTGAAGGCAAATGACAAGGCTGGTTGGGAAAAGGCGCTAAAGAAGCCAACCAAGGCAGTATTTATTGAGACACCAAGTAATCCGCTTTTAGAAATTGTCGATATCCAATTTGTGAGCGACCTCGCGCATAAAGTTGGCGCAACAGTCATCGTCGATAACGTAATGGCTTCTCCGGTTCTGCAGAAGCCGCTTGCACTTGGTGCAGATGTGGTTATGTATTCAGCAACAAAACATATTGATGGACAAGGTCGAGTACTTGCCGGCGCACTTCTTGGCTCTTTTGAATACATCTATGAGAAGTTGATTCCTTTTACACGTCATACCGGACCAGCGCTCAGCGCATTTAATGCCTGGGTCCTTGTTAAGTCACTCGAAACTATGGAGCTACGAGTTACGCGTATGTGCGAGAACGCACAAAAAATTGCGGAGTTCCTTGAAACTCGTAAAGAGATCAAGAGTGTTCGATACCCGGGTCTTGCATCACACCCTGATCGCGATGTCATCAAGAAGCAGATGAGCGCTGGCGGAACAACTATCGGTATTGAATTTGCTGGGACCCAGAAGGATGCCTTTGCCTTTATGGATGGACTTTGTGTTATCGATATCTCAAATAATTTAGGTGATAGCAAATCACTCATCACTCATCCTGCTTCAACGACTCATCGACGACTTGCACCTGAAGTCCAGGCCGAGATGGGAATTACGCCATCAGTTTTGCGTCTATCTGTTGGCCTTGAGCATGTTGATGACCTGCTGAAAGATATAGATCAAGCGCTCACTAACTGAGCAACCACTAGCAACACCGAGAATAAACTCAAATAGGTAATTGACCAATGGAAGATGCCTGCTGCAATCTTATTGTAATTATCTGAATTCTCTTTCAGGGCAAAAAGTTGGAAGGTAAAGATTGCTCCAAGAAAGACCGTGGCACACAATACCCAGACAGGTAAGTGCGCTAATTGAATCAGCGCAGCGGATGAGACCACCATGGCAATTGTGTGAAACCACATCTGACTGATGACAACACCTTGTGAAGAAACAGATGGCAGCATTGGAATTCCCGCTGCCGAATAATCATCTTTATATTTAATAGCGAGTGCCCAAAAGTGTGGTGGTGTCCAGAAGAAAATAACCATAAAGAAAGCAACAGGAACCCATGTGAGATCGCCAGTGACTGCAGCCCAGCCAATGAGTACCGGCATACATCCTGCCGCACCGCCCCAAACAATATTCTGTGCAGTATTAGGTTTAAGGATAATTGTGTAGATCACAACATAATAAAAGATTGCCAACGCTGTTAAGAGCGTTGCTAGGGTGGTTGTAAAAATCTGGAAGATTGTGAGAGAGAGCGCTGCGAGAAGTGTTGCAAATATCGTTGCTTGTACCTTTGAAACTGTGCCAAGAACAAGTGGTCGCTTTGATGTACGTGCCATCAACTTGTCGGACTCGGCTTCAATCACCATATTAAAAGCATTCGATGATCCAGCTGCGAGCGTTCCGCCGACGAGAGTTGCAGCCACCAGTGTGAAGGAAGGCAGACCTTTGTGAGCTAAGACCATGGCGGGCAGTGTGGTGATGATCAGTAATTCAACGACCCGCAATTTCATCAAGGCTATATAGGCGCGAAGGGTGGTCACGCGCTTAGGGTAGCGATAATTAACACCTATATAGAAGGTAAAACTCAGATTACTCACAGCCTCGCCCTTTATCTTCTATTTAACGAAAGGGGTCCACAATGACACCGAAGAAGCCAGAATGGTTCGAACTAGCAGAGGCTGATAACTCAACTTCAGAGGTCCGTAAAGTAGATAAGAAGCTGCCGTTCTTTATCGCCTTCGCGGCAGGTGTGGCCATTCTTGGTGGTTCACTCTTTACAAATGCACATGTTGAACCCAATGCGAGTGCAGCTACGACTTCCGTCTCACTGCCTTCATCAACAGCGAGCACATCAGCTCCAGTAAAGGTTGCAGCAGCTTCTTCAAAGTCTGCATCAGTAGCTACTGCTATCACTCCGATTGCACAAAGCAAATCGGTTAAGAGCGGTGGCGAGGGTGACGATAGCGAACAGAACGACGATTAATTAGTAGTTGTAATCTGATTTCCAGCTTGATCAGTAATTCCTAATTGAGGTTCTTCGATAATGCCAGGAAATATTGGAAAAGCGATTCTTCCTAGTAGTCGATCAACTGTATCTCGTGCGAGATTTTCGGCTTTATATGTCTTACGTAATTGGTCCGCAAGTATGACAAATGCATACTCCCGATCTCCACTTTCAACATAACCTGCAAGATTGGCAGTTCCATTTAAGGTGCCCGTCTTAGCCTTAATGAGTCCAATTGCTTGCGGGGCTGTCTTGATAAATCTATTTTTCAAAGTTCCTGAAATTCCTCCGATAGGTAAACCACCAATGAGGGGTGCGAACTTCGAATTCTCACGAATTTTGATAAGTAGAGTTCCTACTTGCTTGGCGGTAATCCGGTTCAATTTTGAAAGTCCGCTGGCATCTTGCGTGACTAAATTTTTTGTCTCTATCCCTAAGCCATTGAGAACTTCATCAAAAGTTTGAGCCACCCCAGCGTCATTAGAGGTATGGCCAGCTGCAGATGATGCAAGGCGCGCAATACGTTCAGCAAGTAAGTTATCGCTCCATGTAAGGGTGAATGCGAGAATTTGCTGAAGTTCAGGAGATTCAGAGGAGAGAATTTGTTCTGCCGAAAGTAATTGCGCATCTTCATTAGTTACGCGCTTCAACATGGCTCTTACTCCATGTTTAAAGTAGAACCTCTTTATATTGGCAACTTCGAGAGAATATAGATTTGTGTAGTAAATAGTTACATTTTTTATTGAGCCGGTATTAGCTTTCTTTAGCGCATTCAATGTACTGAATTCGATTCTCGGAAGTGACGTTCTCCCCATCTTCACTGCCTGAGTATGTATAAGGCTGATCCACGGATCAAGTGAGCCTTGGATAACGAGAGTCTTCGCCTTAGTGCCCACAAAAGCTGATGTGGTAAATCTTTGAGTCGGCTGTAGGTATGTATAAGCCGCAGTCGCTGTAAGAAGTTTCAATACCGATGCTGGCTTGCGTGGAGATGTTGCATTCTTTTCGTATACAACCTCACCAGTCTTCTCATCGATGACAATCACGGAAGGATTGGCTAACTCCTTATTTGAAGTTATGCGATCAAAGATAGAGGCAACTGAGTTTGGATCAAGTGCGTTTGCTTCTGTGGTGGTGAAATTAGGGATGGCAAGTAGAAGACATGCCAAAACCGCTAATTTCTTCTTCACCTTTTATTAATTCCAGGCTGCTGCGATTATTACGTTAAGAACAGTGAGGCCAAGCATTGTTGCCCATACTGAATTCTTCAGTACAGCCTTCTTTAAGTTGGTGTACCCCAAGGTAAGGATTACAAGTATGACTAATCCCTTTACTCCATATTTTGTATGGTCGAGCACTTCATCTGGATGCACCTTGCTATAGAGACCCACCATCACAAGCGCTGCGACCAGCGCCGTCAAAGTTGCATGCACCACTCCGGGGTTTAACTTCTTCTCACTCTTCTTCACCTGCGAAAGTAATAGCCCCAAGATTGCAATCACGCAGAGGATATGGATTCCGAAGGCTGTGTAATAAATGGCTTTCATAGGTCTCCTTGGTAAATACGTTGAGTTAAGTTTAGAGTGCATCTATGGAAATCAATACGCCTGCAGTCATTGGACCGGGTGAGTTTTTTCCAGTTATCGGAGTCGGCCCTCATGAAAAGCCGTGGCCTACAGGGCAACAATATGACCCAGAGCTCCTTGAAAATGGGGATCGTCGCAATGTCTTAGATTGCTACCGCTATTGGACTGTGGCAGCGATTGTTGCTGATTTAGATAGTAAGCGACATAAATTGCAGATTGCAATCGAAAACTGGCAGCATGATTTAAATATCGGTTCTGTTGTTCGTACCGCTAATGCATTTAACGTAGCTGCCGTACATATCGTCGGTAAACGCGATTGGAACAAGCGCGGTGCCATGGTTACTGACAGATATCTCAAGGTTATCCATCACCCAACAATCAGCGACTTCTCAGATTGGTGTAAAGAGAACTCGCTGCCCATTATCGGAATAGACAATGTC
>Ga0194061_1001699_pt1 | contig 12586 bp, 14 predicted proteins | sample SepL2221m_MetaG_FD_163423 | JGI IMG/M metagenome (GOLD analysis project Ga0194061, IMG submission 163423) | Anoxic zone freshwater microbial communities from boreal shield lake in IISD Experimental Lakes Area, Ontario, Canada - Sep2016-L224-21m | ecosystem: Environmental > Aquatic > Freshwater >...
CAGGGGGCGCAGCAGGCTGTACATAGGCGGCGGAGTTTAACAGACGTGCACCCGGGCGACCCGGGTGCGGTTACCGACGGACGCTTTGGAATCAGGCTTGTGCTTCGCCGATGGCGAGCCTGCTCCAGCTGCCGTCAACCAGTCCCTCGATCGGTTTGAAGCGCGCCTTGTAGGCCATCTTGCGGCTCTCGGCGATCCAGTAACCGAGGTAAAGATAGGGCAGTCCGAGGCTGCGGCATTGCTCGATCTGCCAGAGGATATTGTAGGTACCCAGGCTCGCGCCGTTGATGTCGGGGTCGAAAAACGTATACACGGAGGAGATGCCGTCGGCCAGAAAGTCGACGATGCTGACCATGATCAGCCTGCCGTCTTCGCGGAACTCCACCAGGCGGGTGTTGACGCGGCTTTGCAACAGGAAGTGCGAGTACTGGTCGCGGCTGTCCTGGTCCATGCCGCCGCCGGCATGGCGTTGTGCCTGGTAGCGCAGGTAAAGATTGTAGTGTTCGATGCGAAAGCGCAGGCCCTGGATGCTTGTCTCGACATGGCCGTGTTTGGCCCAGGCGCGCTTTTGGTGGCGTGCCGCCTTGAATTCGGCGACAGGCAGGCGCACCGGCACGCAGGCGCGGCAGGCGTCGCAATACGGGCGATAGGTGAAGATGCCGCTGCGGCGAAAGCCCAGGCGCACCAGGTCGCCGTACAGTTCGGTGCTGATGAGGTGGCTTGGCGTGGCGACCTGCGAGCGCGCCATCCGGCCGTTCAGGTAGCTGCACGGATAGGGCGCGGTGACGTAAAACTGCAGTACGGCGTGGGGTAGGTCGTTAAGCTGCGACATCGACGGGGCGTGTGGTGTTCCAGTGGCCGGGAGGCAGCGCGTAGTTTATCAACTCCGCCAGCCGTTGTGAGAATTCTGTACGGGGGATTTCGCGCGCGCCAAGGGAAGCGAGGTGGCCGGTGTGCATCTGGCAGTCGATCATTTTTATGCCGCGTGCCTCAAGCTGGTGCACCAGGTGCACCATGGCGATTTTTGATGCATCACGCCGGCGCATGAACATCGACTCGCCATAGAACATGCCGCCTATGGCCACGCCGTAGAGGCCGCCGGCCAGTTCGCCGTCCATCCAGGTCTCGACCGAATGGGCGTAGCCGAGCTGGTGCAGGCGCAGGTAGGCGGCACACATTTGGGCGCTGATCCAGGTGCCATCCTGGCCGCGCCGCGGTTCGGCGCAGGCCTGCATTACCGCGGCAAAGTCGTGGTCAAGGCGGATTTCGTGATTGCCGTTGCGCACCACACGGGCAAGCGAACGCGACACCTTTAGCTCTGGAGGGAATAACACCATGCGCGGATCCGGGCTCCACCACAGCACCGGCTGCCCGGCCGAGTACCAGGGGAAAATGCCGCGGCGGTAGGCCGCGAGCAGGCGTTCCGTGGTCAGTTCGCCGCCGGCGGCGAGCAGGCCGTTTGGGTCCTTGAGAGCGCTCTCGACCGGGGGAAAGGGCGCATCGTCGGTGAGCCAGGGGATCATGGGGAGTGAAAGGTGAAAAGTGAAGGCGTGAAGGAGTGAAAGGTGAAAGGTGAAAGGTGAAGGAGTGGGGGTGGGGAGGGTGTTGATGTTGTCACTCCTTCACCTTTCACTTTTCACCGAACCTAGCATTTGATCTGCTGCCGGCAGTATTGCGTCAGCTCGCTGACGACACAGCTGCCTTCCACCGTGCTTTTCGCCCTGCCGCCGTGCTCGACCGCCAGGCGGAACTCGAACTTGGAAAAAAATTCGTTGAACATTTCGCCGCCCAGCGTGCCCACGGCGTAAAGCTCGTCGCGGGCACTGTCGTGCTCGAGCAGGATAGCCGCCAGGGGTTGCGGTGCCGGACCGGCGAGCACCTTGCCGCCCGCGGCCGGGTCGTACTGGCTGTGCTCCGAACAGCAATGGATGACCTGCGCCAATTTATTCTGTACCGACGCGTCGGGCCGGTAACTGATGAAGCTGATGTCGCGCGTCGGGTAGGTGAGCTTGTGCGCGCAAATGGCCGAATAGGCGACGATGCTGCTGCCTGGACCGATGCCGCCGTTCCACTGGTAGCTTTTGGCATCGGCGGTCTTGAGGCTTGCCGCGGCCTTGACCGGTTTTCCAAGGTTAAGCAGGAAACAAGGCGTGCCGGCAAAGGGATAATGAAAAATATAGTTGCGATTGGCGGCAAGGGCGCGCGCCAGCAACGGTTTGCCGCTGCCATCGACCAGGCGCGCGCGGCCATAGAACCGCGGTTTGGCATTCTCTTGCGACAAGGCCGGCAGGGATGTGGCCACGGCCGACACCGCGCAGGCCTGGATGAACTGACGCCGCTGCATCATCGGCGTATTTTGAGCAATGTCAGCCATCAAAAAAAGCCTATTTCCCCTCTGATTTCATAGTATATTACCGTCTATTGCTGTTCGACAATGTTCTCTGGAATCCGACATAAATGCGAAACGTCCTGCGAAACGTTTCAACCCTTACCTCCCTAGCCTGCGAGCGGCTGAAACGCGGTTCCCTCGGCGACCCGACCCATCCTGGCCTGCGGATCATGGCGCGCCCGTCCGGCGCCAAGGTGTGGGTCTACCGTTTCCGCGACCCTGCAGGAAAGATGGCCCAACTGCTGATCGGGTCATTTCCCGCATTATCCCTCGCCGACGCCCGCAGCGAGTGGCGAAATCACCGCGCCACGCGGGACAAGCACGGCGATCCGCGCGACGAGGTGCGCCGACGACAAGAGGCTGCCAAAGTGGCGGCGATACGCGGCAAAGGCTACACGCTGACGCGCGCCGCGGAGAGCTATATGAAGGAGCACCTGTCCAAGCTCGCTCGGGGCGACGAGCAGTGGCGCATTCTGAAGCGCGAGATCCTGCCCGAAATCGGCAGTGTGCTGCTGGCCGACCTCAAGCCCTCGCAAGTCATGGCGGCGGTCGTGCCCATGCGCAAGAGGGCGCCGCGGGTGGCGGCCATGGGCATTTCCGCCCTTCGCGGCGTGATCCGGCACGCGCGCAGCATGAATCGGTTGGACCTGGATGTTGCCGACCCTACGGCGGGCATACCCACCATCCCGCAGGGCAAACGCAGCCGGGCACTGAGCGATCCCGAGATTGGTCGTTTGCTGCGCTGGCTGGACTCCGGGGCGGTGTCCCGCACCATTGCCGATGTGCTGCGGCTTACGCTTTATTCCGGCGCCCGCAGCGGGGAAGTCTGCAGTATGCGTTCGCGCGACGTTGATCTTGATGCGAAAACATGGACCCACACCCAAGGGAAAACCGGTGACGTGAGCGTGACACCGTTGTCCGCGCCCGCCGTCAACATTCTGCGCAATCGCCTTGGCGAGGAGTATGTTTTTCCTGTGCGCGGAAAAGCAATACAGCAGAAGGCGTTGAGCGTGGCTTTATTCGCCGCTAAAAAGGTAGGGGTCGCCTGCCCGATAGACCACTGGACCTCACACGATCTGCGCCGTACCACCCGTACAGGACTGGCTCGCCTGGGTTGCCCATTCGAGATCGGCGAATCCATCCTTGGCCACCGATTGCCGGGCGTGGCCGGTGTTTATAACGTCTATGCCTACGCCGATGAGATGCGCAAGTGGCTGAATCGGTGGGCGGAGCATGTGGCGGGAATAGCTGCGCCGCGGGCAAACCGATGAATGCGAAGCGTTAAGCACTACGCTTGGTAGACGCTAGTGTCAGTGCCCGCCATCCTTGTTTGCCCTGCTTGTCTTTGCCCATCACTGCTCGACAGATGATTGAAGTTCCGGCTGGGAAAGCTGACTTTTCCAGCAAACTGGGATGAACAAAAATGCGCTCGTTGTCCTGTGAAATCACGAAACCGAATGACTGACCGATTCGTTGTGTAAGCTCGCCGGCGAACTCTCGAACAAATCCATCAAGCGTTGTGGCGTTCGACTTTTTCCATTTGACCGCACGGTGATCGTCACCGGCAAGACCGACCTCGATGATGTCACCCACTCTTATTTCGGATATGTCCTTGAATCGCCGATAGGGCAGTACAGCGCCATCATCAATAGAGAACGCAACGTGCGCCAATGCTTTTTCAGAATTCTGGTTGTCGATCACTCCCGCTCGATAGACGATTTTCCCCGACTCCCCTCCGAACGCAATCGCTTCGGCGGAGTCACTGACATCGGGTTCGCTCGGAAAGTCGGTTCGGTCTGCCCGGGAGCGAAACCAGTCAGAGCCTGCCAATTGCATCAACGCCTGCGGAACGGAAAAATTGTTTTTGGAGCGGTACTCCAGTGCCTTGCGGATTTGGAGTGTCGCTTCATCAAACCTTTCGACAGATGCGAGCAGACGTGCCAAAGCAATCCGAGTATTCGCGACCTCTTGAGGTTGGCCGGCTACCTGGACCGCTCTAAAGTAACAATTAGTCGCCTTGTCGGTTTCTGTTGGCTCAAATGTTTGACCCAACAAAGTCCATACCCAAGCTGCTCTTTGTTGGCGCCGAACGACCGGCATCAGCCACTCTCGCGCCTCAGCAGTCTTGCCACGGTCGAGCAGTTGCTTGCTCTTGTAGTAATGCAGCCACTGATCATCCGGAGCGATCAACAACCCTGCCTCCAACTGCGCTTCCGCCCACGCCAATAGTTGAGCATCGAGTTCACCTGCGCGATGGGAAGCCTCCCGGCCAATGGCATAGAACAAGCGCATTTCGATGCTGGGCAGTAATTTTCCGTTGTCCGCCTTGTAGGGTTCCTTGTCCTCGGGCCGACAATATTCCGGCCCCCACCACTGCGCAAACTCAAGAAAGCCGGGCCATGCCTTGCCAACCTTCAGAACTTGCGTCAGTAGCAAGGAATGCAGCATTCCCGGCCGTTCGTTGGCACCAAAGTGCCGATAATCAGAAAGCCATTCGCTGAGTCGATTGGCCACCTTGCCAGGCGAACTCTTGCCTTGCTCGCATAACTGGGCCTCCTGCTTGACAAGGTCGTAGATGACCCAGCCATATGCGCGTTGCAGATAGATGTCGTTTGGGTCGGCGGCAAACCCCTCACGTGCTTTTGCCAAAGCTTCTGGGAGATGCCCAGACTTGCGCAGTTGAGAGACATCCGACGACCAATTCACTTGGTCAGCGATCCAAGAAGGTGATGCAGGCGTTCAAGGAGTCCACCGCTGGAACCGGCGCCACCAACTTCTTCTACCCGGGTCCATTTCGGGGTGCCGTCATAATGGAAATCGATGCTGCGGCTCTGGCCATCCAGGCCAAAGAGAATGCGCAGCCGATATTGCATTGGGGTAACTAACAGTAAAGTGATGTCAGAGCCATTTAGCGCGAATCGAATGCGATCCCGAAACGCAACGAGAAATGGGTCCGTCAGTTCGGCGTCGGCCACGGGCCCCTGCTTCAATACACCCTCCATGACCCGAAGGGCATCTGCGAGAACAACCTGATCTGATGGTTTTCCAGGCACCGAAGAGAACGTCGAGACCTTGCCTTTACCGTTGTATTGATACTCGACAACTGCGGAACAACCCTCACGGCTGAGAAAGTAACGCTCTCGATAGCTCAAGTGTTCGAGCTGTTCCACGGAAATCCCAGCCGAAGCCCATGCCTTACGCAAGCCCAAGTGATAAGCGAATAGCTTTTCCTGCCCGCGATTGAACGACAAACGGTTCCAGTCCGTGTCAGTGACAGACGGGTCATCAACGACTGCATCGGGAGAGTCGGCGGTGTCAGCCTTACCCCAGTCAAACGAGGAAAGTTCATTGAAGTTTGGCGCGTTGATTGTGACAAGGTTCTGCTTGGCGCGAGTGATAGCGGTATATGCCCAGCGGAAGAAATCCTCGTTTCGCTGCCCCCGGCCATCACCAAAATTGACGGCTGCCGTGTCCCATTCGCCACCTTGTGCCTTGTGACACGTCAGCGCATACCCATACTTGACCTGAAGGGCGTTGAAGTACTCGTCCTGTTGAATCGCCATCCTGAACTCGGCCGTTTTTGGCCTGACATTCGGGTTCCGGAGGCGAAAATCGACAAGCAAGGCTCGCTGCGCCACAGGGGGTAGATCGCGCTCCGGCGAATCGAGAAGGTTTTCGAGAACCTTGCAGTCAACGTCGATGATCTTGCCATCCATATTACGATAGGCGGCTGAGACGCTGCGAAACATCAGTTCGATAGGTCTTTCGACCCCCTTGATCCGAACGGATTTGCGTTCCGGACTCGCGGCTACTCTTCGCACCCTGACGAGGTCGCCGTTGTATAGCCCTGTCTTTACGGAATTCCTGTTGACCAGCAATACGTCGCCGATCTGCAATTCCCTTCTTTCTTCGCCCCACAGTCGTCCGCGCACGGAGCGATTGAGGTCCAATGCTTGGGCGTTGGAATGGGTGATCAATACCGAACTAGATTTCGCCATGAACGCCTTCTCGACAAGCGTTATGGCCTCGACGACGGTTACCGCCTGAATATCTTTTCCATTGGCGGACAAATCGAGCGTGTTGAACACTTTGCTGCTGATTGAATTACGCAATGCCGTTGCCCGATCCAGGATGCCGCTGCCGGATTCTTGGCGCATGACCTCGGTAATTTCGCACTCGCCACACTCCAGGCCAAATGTCTGCCGCAGATAATTGGCCGATAGCGCCGGTGACAAGGTCTCGCCAACAGGCGGCAACTGCGCGGGATCGCCAACAAACAAGATCTTTGCACCGGGGTCTTCAGGCCGACCGGGTCTCGCCAGCCTTGCGTACTCGATCAGATCGGCAAGGAGGCGCCCTGATCCGAACTGAAGAAGATCACCATGCGCCCCCTTGTCACCGACCATCGATGACTCATCAACGATGAAAAGCGTGTTTCCCGGATCGGATTTCTTGAGCGGAAACGTCAGACGCAGCCCTGGGTCATTTGCCGATGCAGCCCCCTCAAAAACGTCGATGTCGGTCAAGTGATAGATCACACGATGAATTGTGTTTGCCTCCGCCCGGTTCTTTGATCCGAGAATCCGAGCTGCTCTGCCTGTGGGTGCCAAAAGCGTGTAGGGATGTTGGGCCGCATCAAGTTCCCGGATCAATTGTCCAATCAGCGTTGTCTTGCCGGTCCCGGCGCTTCCCTTGAGAATGAAGCAAGGGGTAGCCCCCCTGATGAAGTCATGGATCTTGCCAACGGCGAGTGATTGATGTTTGGTGAGTGGCGGGGGGGTCATAGCGCACCTGGACTAGCACTAGCGACTTGAAGCAGTTCGGCGAACCGGTACTGGGTTACATCCCGCCCCGTCTGCGGGGCGCTCATTGTCGCCAAGTCCCACAGGCGCTCTTCAAGCGTGGTGGAGGCGGCGTCTTTTTCGGGGGGGGCGATCCATTGCATTGTTTGGTAGCCTCGACAAGGTGTTGATAAAAGCGGGGCAAAGACTATGGTTCGCCGAACTGTACCGTAATGTTCGGCATAATCCAACTGACTGAAAATAAAGACACTTATTTTTTTTCTGGATTGAAGACAGGGTGGCAATGTGAAAACAAACATGTCTAAAGCTCCGGGCGCGTTTGCCGTGCTAAAGAATTCGCCCGCCGTGCTGAAAACGGCGTATGAAACCCATCCGAATGGGCAGGTTTCCGCGTTACTCAAACGGTTACTTTCGGACCCTAAAATGGAGGGGGCTTGGCGTGAATTGGCAAAATGAGTAGGGTCTTCACCCCTGCGTGTTCAAAAACGCCACTGCGCGACGGTATTTCTCCATTCGCGCAAAATCCTGCTCGGTTGGGTTTGCTATCCGAGATAGATCAAGGTTGTCCTTTAAATCCGCGAGCTTTACTCGCAAGCCAATAGGATTCTTTGCTGCGCGCGCTACAAATTCGTCATATGGTTCATCTTCGCTACTTTTCGTAACCGATTTCAACCCCGCCAAGACTGTTTCCGAAAAGCCCTCAGTACGAAGGTCGTCCTCATTCCAATCGGAATCCTCGACCACATCATGTAAAACCGCGACGATCCGTTCGTCCGGCGTCGTTACGTTCAGCATTACTCGGATCGGGTGAAGAATGTAGGGCACGCCCGCCTTATCAACTCTCCCCATATGCGCCTCTGCAGCAATGGCAATAGCTCTCTCCAGGGTACTCATGTGCATCTCCGGCTAAATATGTCATTTATTGAAAGCAAAGCAGCACAATGTATCGCCCGTTCCCATAGTAGACGGTAAAAGAATGTGCGAAAACTCAATACTCGTATGCAATGAGGACATAAAGCTTTCTGGGATCAAGCTCTTCAAGTTGCCCGCGTAGTTGATCGGCCCTTTCCTTTGAGAACATAACCCCGCTTTTCCCTCCGTAGCAGCGTTCCCAAAAGTCCAGCAGGTGGCGCCGCTTACATGCGACCACGTAAGTTAGGTGATCCGGGCACTCTTCTTTGAGACCATTGTCAGCAGCCCATCCTCCGAATGTCCCCAGTTCTGCAAGGCCGGCAGCGAAGGAGGGGATTGCGTCGCCTCCTAGGACACGATCAGGCGGATAGCCGTGGTACTTGAAATGCTGAATGTCCTTGCGGCCTAAAGCAAGTTCCGCAATGGAAAAGGTGCAAGTCGTCATGCTCTTCCTTTAGTTGACTGTGACCGTTGGATAATCGCGGCTTGACGTTAGAGCTCTGTGGCCCGCTGTAGGGAATTCTAAACTGGCAAATAGATCGCCGTCATCTTGACGACTGCATTCTCAACCGAATAGCAATTTGTTTCCTGTATTGCCCCAGTCGCGCTTGCGGTCAAGGAAGTAAAAAGTAACGGTTTATCCTTTGCGCTACTTGAATAACACTATGGGCTTCGCACCCCCAGCTCGATTGAGGGGCGAGCCGCTGCCTCATTTTAGGAATGCACCAACCACGGCACCTACAAGGCCCCCGGCAGCGCCCGCTATTGCAACCCACCACCGCTTATCTTTCTGCTCCTCCAAGGCGCGGGAGTGCAAATTAATTGCTGTCTCTATGAGAACTTTGATGTCCGACGACGGCAGCGGGATGCGTGATATTCGAGATTTCTGCTCGTCAGGAAGAGCGTAGAAAGTTTCGCGCGTGAGCACGCTCTCAGCATTTACATCATAGCGTTTGGGAAACTGACGCCGCCACACAAGTGAAGCATACTCTCGGGCGGTATCTAACCGGAAGAATTCCGGATGTTCAAGGAAGACTTTTTCCCATTTGTCAGCTTGCGCCACGTCAGCGGATATCCGGTCTGCCCATTCCGCGAATGAAAGCTTGTAGAACTTATAAGTTGCCATGGTTTGAATCGCAGCGATGACGTCCCCGAGACGATTGGAATCGCGCAGATAGGGTGACAAGGAGGAGGGCTTGCGTTTCCAAGGCAGATTCATATGGAGCCTAATTAATATTCAGCGACAATTTTAGGTGACACAAATGATCGATTGATTTCACTTTGCTGTTCTCTGCGGTACTTTCCTTGCTCACGCTTGAATAACGCGTAATCGTTAGATTTACGTAACTCTATCAGGAATGCAATAGCCCCCATGGATAGGGTCAGCCTATAGCGCGGGTGGCCACTTCGGAGCGGAACAGACCTTACTTGAAGGTCGGAATCGGCCTGGGGCAATCAAACGCCTCTAAAGGGTGCCTGCGGGAAGCCCCAATGCCTTTTGAACTCCCTTTTCTCCAAAATGCGCGATGTGCTTCCATTGAAGCGTTGCGGCCTCGTCACCGAGACTTTGGAGTGCTCTTTTTATGTTCTTGAAGTCTGCAACGCTCCAGTGATGTGCATTCGCTCGCGCGACGAGGGCCAGAGTGTGTGGACGCCAAAGGTCACCCCCAAATGATCGCGGATTGATGTTTCCGCCGTAAGTTTCGCGGACGCGATGCATGGCCAGAAAGGGTGTCCTGGCGTAGAAACAGGCCGCATCGATTCTCGAGGTGACCTGGCCGATATGTCTGCCATCCCGTGCAGCGATTCGCCCCAAGACTGCCGCAGCGTCGGAGTAAGTTATGTGAAAGCCTGGGTCTTGGAGTATGTGCTTCTCAAGGTGCTCCACAAGCGTGACGGCGTCAGCATGTTGGACGTTAGCGGGCATAAAGTCCTTCTCCCCTATATATCTAAATTTATAATCAATGCCACCCAGTACGGTGTGCTCAATGGTTGCAAGGTGCATCCGGCCGGAGAGTCGTTTTTAGCCCATGCTATTTCACGTCGCCCAGAATTTCTGTGAGCGCATCCCGCAGCTTTCGGGCGTTGCTCTTGGATATGTAGTGCGGGACAATCGTGTTTGCCTGAAGTCTGAGCGTGAGACACAGGGAACGCGACCATGTGGTCAATCCCCCCGCCTCAGGGTCGAAAGACTCCACCAGGACAACCTCGCGGATTATTTCTTGACCAGGAATTCTCTTTGCCATTTTCGCTCCCCGCAATATCAAAGTGTTAAAAGTATCGGGCCGTGATCAAGGCGTCGCTGTACCGCTGGCGCCAATCGTTTGCCTGACTGCGCCATGTGAGGGCCCCATCCCTGCTTTGAGTCGGCACTCGACACAGGGCCGCATCCGGAATCGGCCAAAAGCGGGCGTAGAGGGTCTCGGCTACGATTGAGAACCCACTTATAAACCCCTAAAAACTGTCCAGCTGCGCGGGGCCACCCCTGCTGCGCCAAAGGGTCCCACTCGAATTAGGAGAATTTTCCACTTTTGCATTCTTGCCTCCACACAAAGCTCACGATCCGGGCACTCGGAATGTTCAGTGCCAGTCACCCCTCGTACTTCCATTGACTCTTCCATCGGCTTACAACTTCACCCGGAAAAGCAGGGTCATCAAAAAATGTGCTGTAGTACACCGTGTTGCCGGGTAGATGAAGCTGGTAACGATTCAAGGCACGGAAGAGATTGCCACTTTCAAGGTCAACGTAATGCCGAAGAATGACGCATCCGTAGCGTAAATTGGTTCGCAGATTAAGAAGGTTGTCCCCCTTCTTTCCGATTTGTAGCACCCATCGCGGATGTACCTGCATGTAGCCAAGCCTACCGTCCTTTCCAGTCTTCATTTTGTCAAAATTGCTTAGCACGTCAATCATTCCAAGAACGAGTTGAGGATCGAGACCGGCTCGGGTCGCTTCGTAATGCACTGACTTGAGCAGATCGAGACGATTGTCGTCGTCGGGCACGCGCACCTTTAGTCGTGGCGACATCGCCGCGAGCCATTCGGTCTCCTCCAACTTAGATTGGAAAGCTGAGGAACGCGGGGCGCGATCGCCATCCGCCTGCGGCAAAGCAGACTGCACACTCGCGGCAAGCACCTTGCTAGTAGCTTCGTCTAGTGGCGCAGAGGGCTCGTGTTGATTCGTGGAGTCCGAGTGCGCCAGTTGTGGCGGAGGTTGTGGGACGCTTTGCGATTTATCGCTGGAAGCGAAGTGATAACCCAAAGCGATACAGATGACGAGCACAATTGCAATCATCGTCTTTTTGTCAGATCTAAAATGGTACAGGGAACTCTCTTCTTTCGAATCTTTTGTTGAAGAGATTGTTTTTTCGACGTGTGTCGCAGCGTAGGTCTTCCGCCCTTTGAAGTACTGGAGCAGCGCTGCTATACCGATTGCTAATAGGTAATAAGGGAAAAATAAGAGTGTGGAATCCCTTACGGTTTTGGCGGCTAGCCATTCAATCAGCCCCCACAACGTGATTACAAAGAAAAATACTAGAATCAAAAGTAGGTCGGCGAAATCGCCGAAGCCAATTCGAAATCTTTCCTCTACGGGGCGCGCAAGCGATTCCCAATACCTTCGATTGCTGTCATATACCCACCGGCAAAAAATGCCGCCGACGGCCAAGAACACTGCTACAACGAAAATAGCCCGAACATCTTGTGAATAGATCAATCCGTAGATCAACAATCCTGCGGCAGCAAGGGCAATCACGGCAGCAAGCGTGATCCCTATCGCACCAAGGATCTCGGGGAGGAAATTGAGAATGATCACAGCAACAACAATACCCAGAGCAATTTCGATAATTAGGATCATCGTATTACCTCAGCGATTGTCCGGTGGTGCTCCATCTGGCGGGGGGGGGGGCCTCAATTCGCCTTACTTCTTGGGTTTTTGCTTGTGCCACTCCCGTGGCCGTTGCCATTCATCAAGCCGAGGTTGTACTGCGCCCAAGCCGCGCCCTTAGTCGCCCACGTCCTTGTGATCCTCAACTCAGCTGCGTAGACCCGTCGCATATAAGTGGCGAGCGCATCTTCCTTGGCAACATAGGCGGCGAGAGCATCGCTCTTAATATCGGTCTAAAAAATGGGCCATCGTTCAGTCCGAACTAGCAGAAAACTAGGCTTTCACTAGATCCATTGAGCGGGAAAGCGTTGATCGCCCCACGTTTCCGACCTGCGAAACGCATTGCGAAACGTTTTCTAAAAGGGACGGTATTTTCACTCTGTACAAATTCCCTTGCATCATGGGGTCTTCACTCTGCCGCTCCTTAATGCCCGAATCCGGACCGCCCAAGGCTAGCCAAGGCCCCGCCAGCTGTCAATCTTGCCTGCGGCTATGGCTGCAGCGGTGCAATCGACTCGGCATGCAAGCCGAAGACGCCTTTTTTCCGGTCGTCGAAATAATGGCGCAGCGTGGTCGAAATGGTGCGAAAGGCGAGTT
>Ga0194061_1001700_pt1 | contig 12584 bp, 2 predicted proteins | sample SepL2221m_MetaG_FD_163423 | JGI IMG/M metagenome (GOLD analysis project Ga0194061, IMG submission 163423) | Anoxic zone freshwater microbial communities from boreal shield lake in IISD Experimental Lakes Area, Ontario, Canada - Sep2016-L224-21m | ecosystem: Environmental > Aquatic > Freshwater >...
CAACGGAGTTGGGCTGTTTCGATTCACTGTAATTGTACATGTAACAAATGGAAAGCCAAAGAGAACCGTCCGCGGTTAAGGGCATTTTTTTACCGCGAATTTACGCGAATTTACGCGAAAACGGCAATGGTAAAGCTTTGAGGGGGATTTTGAACTGGGCCGACATTTTTGGGGCTTTGGTGTAGTAAGGAGCATCAACTGGAGCTTGATTTTATGAAACGGATTCTACTCGTTGCGGTTTTGTTTGGTGCCTTGTGCAGCTACGCGGCTGATCCTGCTGCGAAGCCGAATATTCTCTTTATTGTCGCGGACGATTTGGGGTGGGCGGATTTGGGGTATCATGGGTCGAAGCACAAGACGCCGAATCTGGACAAGCTGGCGCGCGAAGGGGTGGAGTTGGATCGGCATTATGTGCAGCCGGTGTGTTCGCCGACTCGAACGGCGCTGCTGAGTGGGCGGTGGACCAGCCGCTTTGGGCCGCATGTTTTGCAGCCGACGAATTTGCGCGCGTTTCCGCCGGGCACAGTGACGATGGCGACGGCGTTGAAAGCGGCGGGGTATTCGACGTATCTTTCCGGGAAATGGCATCTGGGTTCGAAGCCTGAATGGGGTCCGAACCACTTCGGGTTTGATCACAGTTACGGGTCGTTGGCTGGAGCGGTGGACCCATGGACGCACCAGTATCGAGCGGGCGTTTTTGCGAAGACTTGGCACCGGGACGAGAAATTTCTCGACGAAGAAGGCAACGCGACGGAGTTGGTCGCGAAGCAGGCGGAGACGTGGATTCGCGAAAAGCATGCGCCGTGGTTTATTTACGTTCCGTTCCAAGCGGTGCACATTCCGGTTGATGCGCCTGACGAATTTAAGAAGCTGTATGCAGGGCAGAAATTTTACGACGAACCCGATAAGCAAGACGCGGCGCTGCGGTACGCGGCGTTTGTTTCGCAGCTCGATGCGAAGGTCGGGAAATTCGTTGCGGCGCTCGACGAAACCGGGCAGCGCGGGAACACGCTGATTGTTTTTCATTCGGACAACGGCGGGCTACTGCGCGGGAGCAATCCGTATGTTGGGAAAGTCGCGGGATCGCCGGTTCTGGGGAGTAATGTGCCGTTGCGCGGACAGAAAGCGCAGCTGTACGAAGGTGGCATCCGGGTGTGTGCGCTGGCGAGTTGGCCGGGGCAGTTGGCCCAGCGCAAAGTTACGGCTCCGATGCATGCGGCTGACTGGATGCCGACGCTGACGAAACTGGCAGGCTACACACCGACGACGGATCTGAAATGGGACGGGATGGATATTTGGCCGCTGCTCAGCGGTGCTGTCGAAAAGCCTGCTCCGCGCACGATCTATGTACCGCTGCCGGGTGCCGCCGCTGTGCTGCACGGCGATTGGAAATTGATTGAACACAAGAAGGGCGGGAAGCCGGAGCTGTTCAATTTGATCGACGATCCGTATGAGAAAATTGACCAGGCCGCGAAGCAACCGGAGAAAGTGAAGGAGATCGAACTCGTTCTCGAAGCGCTGCGTAAAAACGACGTGACGACGCTCCCGGCAGACCTGCGTGACAAGGGCGATGCCGGCGCGAAAAAGGACCCGTAATGAAATCAGAAGCGATGAAACAGCTTTGGACTGCGGAGCGCATCACCGTTGAGATTTCGACCGGAGCGATAGGCCGCAACATGTCCGACGATGCGCGACGTGAACTCGCGGCTATCGAAGGTCTCCCGGCGAAAGTCGCGTGTGCGTTGCAGCATCCGAAGCCGCTCGACATCGTCATGCCAGTCTTCAATGCTGTCTTGGCTGCGCAGTATTTCGAGCTGTTCGAGGCGCTGGATTTGCCCCGGGATTTGAGCGTTTATGAGCCGTGTGTCGGCGCGTCGAATCCGGTCATTCTCGCTGCTGAAGCACACAGCGACGGGTGCGCGAATTATCTAACGATCAATCTGAATACGAAGCTCCGTGCGCAGCTTCAGGCGAAGATCACGCACCACTCGTCGACAATTCGAATCATCGAGGACCACGCTCAGCGCGCGCTTGAGCACGTCCCGGAAAAGAGCATCGACGTGGCGTGTTTTCATCACGCGGTGAACGACATTTTGCAGACCGCCGTCTCTGAACCGCGCGGCATGGACACGACCGCGGTCGATTGGTTTCCGACGGAAAGGACGATGATCGAGTGGCTCGCTGAAGACGTGCGAGCGGGGCGTTTGGAGCAGCGCGGAAAGCCGGAATTGATGAGCGTGATTTCGGACGCGGTGCGACTTGTGAAGCCCGGCGGCTATCTGATTTTCGACCATTTTAATTGGGTCAAATTTATCGGCGTCGAGTGGTTTCCGTGGGACTTGTTCTACCACTTCATACCGATGACTCTCGGCTGGATTTTGGAGAGCGGCTTGCCGGTTGAGGAAGTCTCGCTACCCGACGTTGATCCTCAATGGTGGTTGGTGTTGCGCGTGAAGAATTAAAGTAGAGCCGAATTCCATTCGGCTCGTTTTAGCTCCAATAGGAATAAGCCGAATGAAATTCGGCTCTACTTGAAATTACTTCTTGCTGCTGCGTCCGCTGATCGTGCCGATGCCGCCGCTGCTGGACTTCGAGAAGTCAACGGGGGCGAGCGTCTGGAACGGCGAACCGTCCAAGAGCATGGCGACTTGGATCTTGCGCGGCGCTGATTTTCCGCCGCCCACATCCGTCGCGCGGTCGCTGACGCCTTCGGTATCGAAGCCGTTATCGACCATGCCCTTGCTGCTGTAGGTCACCGTCACCGTCGCCGGTTCTCCGCCGACTGTGGTAGTGCCCTTCTTGACTTTGGTTGAAATCTTCAGGCTCTTCAGAACGCCTGGAGTGCCTGAGCCTTCGACCGTTCCCGGGACGGCGCCTTTTCCGTTCTTGTCAATCGTCGTTTTGGCGACGATATTTCCGATAGCGATCCAGAACTCGTAGGGCTGGCCGATTGTGACGTTCGGGGGCAAATTGATGTTCCCTGCGAACGTCACCGTGTCTGTGGCTGAAGCACTTCCGAACGCGAATTTGCCCTTCATTGATTTCAACGTGATGCTGGCATCGTTCGTCGGTTTTGTCCGCACGCCCGGCGCTTCGGCTTGAACTTCTTTGCCGTCGCGAACGTGTGTCGGATAATCGCTCGTTTCTTTGGAACTCAACGGCATCGTGATGCGCGACTTGCCCGCGACTACTTTCGTGTCGCTGTTCACGGCGGTTGTCTTCGCCACAAAGAGTCCGCGATTGTTGAAATCGTGAACCGGACGCGTTCCCGTAGTCTTCGACGAGCGTCCGGCCACATCACCCCAATCGGTCGATACGTCGTATGCAGCCCGGGTCAGGGAATCGACATTGATGCCCAATTGAATGACGCCGCCGTCGCTGGCCATGACCTTGACTTCGAGACCATCCAGCGGCGCGACAATCGGCGGAGCTTCGAGCAACACGTTGACAATATCCGCCGCACCTGACGCCGGTTCCGGAATCGTCTGGAGCGTCGTCTGCGTCACCGTCGAGAATCCGTCCGTCACCGTCATCGTGATCGGCACTGACGGGAACGTGTAATGCGTGTACACGTGTGAAACCGTGGTGAATGTTCCCTGCTGGAACGTTCCCGTGATGTCAGGTTCTCCGTCGCCGAAATTGAATGTATAGGTCAGCATGTCCGTGTCAGCGTCCGTCGCCGTGATTTTGTAGGTCACGGTCTGGTTCTTCAATCCCGGATTTTCGTCGCTCGTCAACGGCGGAATGACCGGCAATTGGTTTGGAGCAATCGTGATGACCAGAGTCTTCGATTCCACACCGCTGACATTCGACGATTCAATCGTCGAATTCGTCACACCGACTGTCGTCGGAATGCCGACGATCGAATTCGTCAGTGTATCGTAGGTCAGTCCCGGCGGCAGGCCGCTCGCGTTGAATCCCGTCGGGAGATTCGTCGCCGTGATCGTGTACGTGAACGGCAATCCGACTACACCCGCCGCCGTGAATGGGCTCGTGATCGTCGGGTGGATGAGATTCACATTGAGAACATTCGTGTTATCGCTGCTGGGCGTGTAGTTCACATTGCCGCTGTAATTCGCGACGATCTGATACGCGCCCAATCCCGTGCCCGCCGGTACGACGAAGACCACGGTTCCGACACCGTTGACCAGCGTACCCGATACTTGCGCCGGGCCGAACGGAGTCGCACCATTAAAGACCTGGAACGAGACCGTACCTTCATTCACCGGCCCATTTGGTGACGTGACAGTCGCACTCAACGTAACGTTTTGATTCGCAAGTTGATTGATCGGCACGTTTGCTGTCGCAACCGTTGTGGTCGTCGGAGCAATCGTCACCGACAGTGACTTGCTGCGGTCGGAATTGATGTTGTAATTCGCTCCACCGTCGTATGAAGCGTCGATCTGGTACGTCCCCAATGGCGTTCCGCCCGGCAGCACATACGTCGCAGTGGCAACGCCGTTGACGAGAGTGGCAGAAAACGCGGTGGTGCCGACTGGCAATCCGCCGTCCAGCACGTCGAATGATACCGTGCCTTCATTGATGATCCCGGCGGGCGAAGTGACCGTCGCGGTCAAGGTCACATTTTGATCCGCCGAACCGTACACCGTCGTCGAGTTCGTGGCGACGGTTGTGGACGTCGTGAGAATCACCGTCAATTTCTTCGTACTGTCCATGCTGGGAGCGATGTTCAAACTGTTGCCATATGACGCGACAATCGTATACATCTTCGCAGGCAGTCCTGCAGGCAGCGAATACGAAACCGACGCGACGTTGTTCAGCACCGTCGTTGATGTCACTGGCGTTCCCACTGGCGACGCTCCGTCCATGATTTGGAACGTTACCGTGCCCTCATTCACCGTGTTGTTCGGAGACGCGACCGTTGCATTCAACGTCACGTTTTGCGCAGACTGCGTATACGTCACACTGGCATTCGCTCCCGTGGTAGTTGATGCAATCACGAAAACCGTGAAGATCTCCGTCGTGTCACTGCTGCCCGTCACATTGCCCGAACCACTGTACGTCGCGTTGATCGAATAGACGCCCACCGGCGTGTTGCCCGGAATCGTGTACGTCACCGTCGCCACGCCATTGACAATCGTCGGCGACGTGACCGCCGTGCCAATGTTCGATGCGCCATTCTTGACTTGAAACGTGACGGTCCCTACACTCAGCGTACCCGCAGCCGACGTGATGTTCGCTATGATCGTCGCAGTTTGGTTCGAGACATTAAACACGGTGAAACTGGTCACCGCGTCCAGCGACGTGGCTTCTGGCGAGACGGTCAATGTGTGCGTGTTGTTCGACCCGTTGAAATAATTGGTCGTGTTTCCCAACGTCGCGACAATCGTATACGTCTTCACTGCCAAACCCGCAGGCAGAGCATACGACACGGACGCCGTCCCATTGTTGATTGTGCTCGACGTCACCGCCGTCCCAACGTTGGCCGCTCCGTCTTTGATCTGGAACGTAATCGTGCCTTCGTTGACGATGCCAGCAGGGGAATTGACCGCCACATTCAGCGTCACGTTCTGCGTTCCAACTCTGTAGTTGGTCGTCGGATCGGCTGGAATAATCGCCACCGGAGCCGTGTTGATCGTCAGCGTTTGCGAGTTGCTGAAACACCCCTGGAAATTGGCACTGCCCGAATAGGTCGTCTCAATCGTGTAGAGGCCTGCGGGCGCACCGGGTGGGAGCGCGTAGTTCACGGTTCCTGAATTCACTGAGATGCCTGTTAATGGTCCGCCAATCGGCGTCAATCCGAACTTCAATTGCAACGTCACCGTCCCACCCGAAACGGTCGTTCCCGGCACAGAATTGATGGTCGCATTGATGCCGATGTTCTGAGCCGCCTGATCGTACGTGGTCGGATTTCCGACAGCCGCTCCAACAATCGTCGGAGCCTTTGTGACGGTCAACAATTTTGTGTTGTCTGAACTGCCTACAAAATTGCTCGAACTGCCATACGTCGCGACAATCGTGTACGTCCCCGTGGCAGTGCCGCCGGGAAGGACATAACTCACCGACGCAGCACCGCTCGCGACTGTCGCAGACACTACAGCCGTCCCGACATTCGACGCGCCACTCATCAATTGGAACGTCACCGTGCCTTCATTGATTGGACCGCCAGCCGATGTCACCGATGCGTTTAATGTCACGTTTTGATCGTTGTCGTCGTAAACCGCCGACGCCGCCACGGTCGTCGTCGTCGTTGCCGCCGGATTCACCGTCAACGTGCGGGTGTTGTCGCTGCTGGTTTCAAAATTCACTGTCGGATTGAAGGTCGCGACAATCGTATAATTCTGCGCCGCCAATGCTGCGGGCAAGGCGTACGTCACCGATGCTGTTCCGCCCGACACTGTCGCCGACGTGACCGCTGTCCCAACGTTGCTCGCGCCATTCTTGATCTGGAACGTCACTGTTCCTTCGTTAACCGTGCCGTTCGAGGACGTGACCGCCGAATTCAGTGTCACGTTCTGAGCCGTCGTTTTATACGTGACTGATGCGTTCGACGCAGCGGTCGTCGTCGTCGCCGCCCGATTGATGACGATCTGATACTGCTTCGTCGCGATTCCATCTTCCGCCGTCACAACCGTATTGATCGTGTTGAGTCCGACGTTCAATGTGATCGCACCACTGGCCGTTCCCGACGCGACAGTTGTGCCGTTTACTTTCACAGACGCATTCGTGTCCGTCAGCGTCGGCGTCACCGTGATGCTTGTCGTCGCGTTCGTCACGTTCGCCGTGTAGCTGATCGTGCCGCTCGCAAACGTGGGTGTCAATGTTCCTGAACTGATCGCCAGATTCGACAGATTCGGATTGTTGTTCAAGGATCGGAACGTGAGGTCCGAACCGTTCGTCGTACCGACCGAGTTGACGCCCTTGATGCGGTAATGATACGTCGTGTTCGGCGTCAGGCCGGTCAACGTCGCGCTGGCAGGCGCGGATGTTCCCGTCGAAAGCGTGGACGGTGTCGCCGACACACTCGTGCCGTAGGCTACTGTCGTGCCGTAATCGAACGTGAAGGTCGAGCTGACGAAGTTGGCATTCACGGTGGCGTTCAAGGTTGCGCCGACACCCGTAATGGAGGTCGCTGCGAGCGTCGTCACCGTCGGCGGCTGGCCGGCCTGCAACACGAGATCGTTGCCATCGCCGCCGCTGTAATTGGAAACGAATTGATACGACGTTGCATTGAACGTTCCTGAAATCAGGCCGCCCTGCGCGAGATTCGTGAATGTTCCGGTGATGGGACTTCCGGAGGTGTTGTTGATGATCGTGAAGAACGATCCCGGCGTCGGAGCAGCACCCAGCGTCAGGCTCAATGTCTTGCCGGTTGCGGTAAAACCGTTCGACGAAATCGGTACGTCTGTCGCCACTTGCCCGGCGACGATGCCACCGGTTCCGGGCGTCAATGTGACGAGCCCGGTGTTGCCGTTCAAGGCGTTGCCGCCACCGTTGACATTGATCTTTCCTGCACCGCTTGTCGATTGAATCACATTCGTCGCCGCACCCGCTGTTGTCGCTGTAGTCGCAGATGCAAAGGTGATGTCGCCGATTTGTGTTGTGTCGCCGAACGTGATCGAACCCGCCGCGCTCGTGACAATCTGAGCCAATTCAGCGTCTGTCAGATTGACACCAGCCACCGCCGAATTCGTTCCGCCGATGCTCATCGCCCGACTGGCCACCGATGACTGGATCGTCACCAAGGTCGTGGCCGCGACGGACACGGGCAAAATCTGCCTGATGGTGTTGTTGCCGGCATTCGCAACGTAGAGGTTGCTCCCCGCTGGATCGAAAACCAATCCCCGCGGAGTGTTCAAGCCGCTGGCATACAAGGTCACCACGCCCGCAGGTTGAGTCACCGTGTAAACGTTACCATTATCGGTGGCGGCGAAGAGGGTTCCCCCAGCTCCGACAGTCACACCCGAGACGAGGTCTGACCCGAAACCGCTATAGGTGGCGAGCAATGCGCCAGCCGCACTGAATTTCCTTACGACTCCGCTGGCGCCGGCAGCTGCGTTGCCCACATAGACATTGTTGCTGGCATCGACAGCCACACTATAGGGAGCCGGAACATTAGCGAAGACACTCGCGACGCCACTCGTCGTCACTTTGTCGACCGTGGAGCCCGGGCCCCCGCCCCATTCTGGAATGTAGACATTATCGGCGGAGTCGATGGCGATCGATTGCGCGTCGTAGCCGGAATACGCTCCCGACGTGACGATATTGCTGGTGATCAGAACGCCTGCCGAGCTGTACTTGCTGACCTTGTTCGTCGGGTTCGCCTGCGCCACGTAAAGGTTGCCAGCGGAGTCGAAGGCCAAGCCAGCAGCATTTGCGACGGAGCTGATGAACGTGGTCACCGTGCCGCTCGGCGTGATCTTGCTGACCGAATTCGCGCCGAAGTTCGCGACATAGAAGTTGCCGGCAGCGTCTCTCGCGAGGCCGAATGGAGAACTCAGCCCGGAACTGACGAAGGTGCGGACCAGCGGCGATTGGGCAGTGCTGCTCCCGACGCTGGCCGTGCTGGCGATATCGGTGTCCGCGCCGCGAAGATTAATCGTGGCACCAAACACATTCGACCCAGCATTGATCGTCAACGTTCCGGTTCCATTGTCGCCAGCACTCGCCGCCGTCAAATCCGCGCCCAAGTTCAACGCCGCCGTCCCGCTGTTGACCAAACCGTTTACCGCCAGATTCGTCCGCGACGTGACATCAATCGCACCATTTGCTGTTGCAACACTTCCGAGCGTCAAGCTGCCCAAACCATCGACAAACACGGTGCTCGCGCCAGCTACGTTAACGACCTGCTGCGCCGTGTTCGTGTTGTCCGCAAATTGAATCCGGTTCGTCGCCGTCCCGACCGGTCCGCTTGTGTTGATCGTCACCGAAGCAGCCGTCGTTGAAATCTCCGCCGTTGTGTTGTTCGCGCTTGTCGCCGTCACGCCGCCCATTCCAGCCGTCATCGAAATCAGACTCGTTCCGCCGTTCAGCGCTGTGGCCGTTCCCGCCGCGTCATCAAGCACGATCTTTCCGGCACCGCTTGTCGATTGCAGGACATTGATCGCCGCGCCCGCAGTTGTTGCAGGCGTCGCCGTCGTGAACGTGATGTCGCCGGTCTGAGTGGTGTCGCCGAACGTGATCGAACCTGAGGCGCTTGTGACAATCCGAGCGAGTTCGACGTCGGTCAGATTGACGCCGGTGACGGCGTTGTTGGCGCCGCCAAGGCTCATCGGAAGAGAAGCGACGGACGAACGAATTGCCACCGAGTTCGCGGCCACGGTGCCGATCGTCAATTTGTTGACCGTGTTGGTGGTGGAACGCTGCGAGTAGTACACGTTACCACTGCCATCGACTACTACCCCATTAGACGTGGCTGGCAAACTGCCGATCAGGACAGTGCCTGTCCCGCCACCGGGAGGTGCCTTCACGATCGTGTTGGAAGCAGAAACGTAGACGTTGCCGCTTGCATCGAGCGCCACGCCGAAGGGATTGCTCAAGCCGGTCATAAACGAGGCATTGATGGCGGCACCGGTCGGGCCGAATTTGCCGACCCTGTTCCCAACACCATCCGCAACATAAAAGTTGCCGCCCGAGTCCATGGCGATGCCTTGCGCAACACCCATTCCCGTGATGAAATTGAGGTTGATGGCGGTTCCGGTGCTGTCGAATTTTGATACGCGTCCGGCCAATCCGTCAGTGACGTAGACGTTGCCGCTGCCGTCGACGACCACGCCGCGCGCATCGTTGGTGCTGGTCGTGGCCAGCGAGCCGTTGAGCAACGTTCCCGACGAATTGTACTTTTTCACGACGCCGCCTGAGATGGAGCACACATAAACGTTTCCAGACGAATCAACCGTGATTCCGGCTGGGGAAGTGATTCCCGAAGCGAACGTGCTCGTGGCACCGCCCGGCGCAACCTTGATGATTGAGCTCCCGCCGTTGTTGGCCACATAAAGATTCCCGCTCGCATCGAAGGCCATTCCCCACGGATCGTTGAATCCCGTCGCGTACGTGCTGCCCGACGTCGCGGAACTCACGCCGCCGACGGTCGCCGTGGAAGCAATGTCGATATCCGCGCCGCGCAACGCGATGTTGGTTCCGAGGACACTGACACCGGCGTTCACCGTCAATGTGCCCGTACCGTTATCCCCTGCCCCCGCCGCCGTCAAATCCGCGCCCAAACTGAGCGCTGCTGTCCCGCTGTTCACCGTGCCATTCACGGCCATATTCGTCCGCGATGTCACATCAATCACACCATTTGCTGTTGCAACACTTCCGAGCGTTAAACTTCCCAAACCATCCAAAAACACGCTGCTCGGCGGTGTCGTCGTCCCAACATTCACGACCTGTTGCGCGGTGTTCGTATTATCCGCGAACTGAATCCGGTTCGTCGCCGTCCCGACCGGACCGCTCGTGTTGATCGTCACCGATGCAGCGGTCGTCGAAATCTCCGCCGCCGTGTTGTTCGCGTTCGTTGCCGTAACGCCGCCTGTTCCAGCGGTCAACGAAATCAAACTCGATCCGCCATTCAGCGCCGTGCCTGTGCCTGTTGCGTCATCGAGGATGATCTTTCCGGCTCCCGCCGTCGCTTGCAGCACATTGATCGCCGCACCCGCCGTTGTTGCAGGCGTCGCGGTCGTGACCGTTACGTCGCCCGTTTGGGCCGTGTCACCAAACGTGATTGATCCCGCCGCGATCGTAAAAATCCGAGCTAATTCCGCGTCGGTCAGATTGACTCCAGCCACCGCCGAGTTCGTTCCGCCGACGCTCATCGGGCGGGAAGCAACCGAGGAGCGGATGGTGACCGTGTTGGAAACGGGGTTTCCAGGTGCAACCTTGGTGATAGTATTGCCTTGATTTATCGTGTAAAGATTTCCGCTGCTGTCAAAGGCCACGCCAACATTGCTTGACGTTGTAGCCGTAAACGAACTGACCGCTCCTGCCGGGGTGATTTTTGAAATCCGGAATGCTTCCGCGCAATACAGATTGCCACTGCCGTCGAACGCTAAGCCTTTCGCAGTGGTCAGCCCCGATGCGACAAATGTCGTGACCACACCGCCTGACGTTATTTTCGAAATGGTGTCGTCAGAACCGCTGGCGAACAAATTGCCTGCACCATCGAAAGCAATGTAATTAAATATGCCCGACGCCTTTGTCGCGAAGGTTGAAACGGCTCCACCGGGCGTGACCTTTTGAATCATGCCCACGTCGTTAGCCACATACAAATTGCCACTGATATCAAAAGCCATTCCTCTGTTCGGACTGCCCGGCACCGTGACGAATGTCGAAAGGACTCCGCCTGGCGTGACCTTATAGATCGCCCCGGTTCCGTAGGATGAAATATACAGGTTTCCCGCAGCATCGAAGGCGAGTCCTTGCATAAATGACGACAGTGCGGCATTACTAATAAATGTAGATACCACGCCCGCAGGCGTGATCTTGGACACGAGGTCGTTACCCGCGTTGATACCCGCGCTGTAGATGTTACCCGAGCTATCTACCGCCAAGGCGATTGTGTTGGCGAGTTGATTGTTTGTCACAAATGTACTGGCCGTCGTCGTGGCGTTGACACTTCCAATGGTGCCCGTGGCATTCACATCCACATCCGCGCCGCGCAAAGTGATGTTCGCGCCGAACACATTCGCCCCAGCATTGACCGTCAACGTTCCGGTACCATTGTCCCCTGCTCCGGCTGCCGTGAGATCGGCACCGAGTGAATTGGTGCCAGTCCCGCTGTTGATCGTCGCTCCTGCTGCGACGACAAGATTCGTCCGCGATGTCACATCAATCACACCATTTGCTGTTGCAACACTTCCGAGCGTCAAGCTGCCCAAACCATCTAGGAATACGCTGCTCGGCGGAGTCGTCGTCCCAACACTGACCACCTGCTGAGCCGTGTTCGTGTTGTCCGCGAACGTCAAACGGCTGCCGTTCGAACCAATCGCTCCCGACGTGTTCAATGTGATCGTCGAGCCGGTCGTTCCTAGGCTGCCACCACCGGACACGATACCACCGGAACCGCTTGTGAGCGCGAGGTTGGTGTTGTTAGTTATGGCCGCGCTGACAGTGATTGCGCCGCTGTTCAAGTCGCCGATGTTAATCGTCCCGGCGGTGATGCGGTCAAGTTCGGCGTCGATCAGGTTCAGAGGGCCCCCGACGGGATCGCCCGATGTCCCCAAGTTGATGGCGATACCGTTGGTCCTTTGCCGTAGTGTCACGCTGCTGCCGCTTTGCGCGCTGATCACTACAGTGCTGTCGAAATTCATGCTGTTACCGATCACTGTCGCCGTGCCGCCGTTGGTCGCTGTCGTGATCGCACCGCTCGACACAACGTTGATCGCAACACTCGATGAACCGCTTCCTTCAACGCCGGTCACCGACACATTGCCGCTGCCCGACGTGATCGTCGAGCCTGTGCCGTTGACGACCACGCCTCGGTTGCTGCCATTTGAACCCAACCCGCCGGTGCCCGAGACCGAGACCGTGCCGCTGCTGCCCGCCGTGATCTGTCCCGCAGAGGCCACAAGGACGCCATCGTTGCCGCTGCTGGTGCCCGCTCCGCCGCCTGTGCCGGTGACCGT
>Ga0194061_1001701_pt1 | contig 12581 bp, 15 predicted proteins | sample SepL2221m_MetaG_FD_163423 | JGI IMG/M metagenome (GOLD analysis project Ga0194061, IMG submission 163423) | Anoxic zone freshwater microbial communities from boreal shield lake in IISD Experimental Lakes Area, Ontario, Canada - Sep2016-L224-21m | ecosystem: Environmental > Aquatic > Freshwater >...
TAGATCGAAGGCGGGTTGCTGGTGGTGAAGTCGGGGTAGCCTTCCTTGTAATCCAAAGACACGGTGTCGTCGTCGCTCGTCCAGCGGGAATTGCCCTTTTCGCCTATCGCACCATTCTTGTCTGTCCATTTTCCCTTAGTCGGCAAGTGTGTGCCAAAGCGGTTGGAAGGCTTGGGGCATTTGACGAATTTAAAGGACTCGGCCCAGCGCTTGCCTGCCTCCATGGCGCGGCGGGCGCGTTCCGCCGCCGCTGCCATCTTGCGCTGGGCGATGCGGATGGCGGCGTCCTTGTAGTGGGAGATGGTTTTTGCCAGCGCGGCGGCTTTGCGCTCGATGGCCGCGACGGTCTTGGCGGCGCGGGCGAGCTTGATCGGCTTGGCGATGGTGTCGCCCAGATAGGGGACGAAGCTGACCCCGGAAAGGAACGCGCCGACCCAGTCGCCCTCGGCAATGCTCATGCCCATTGAGATGGCATCCGAGGCCGGCGTCGGGTCCACGATGCCGGCGAGGTCGGCGGCGGTCTTGGTCGCCTCCCAGCCTTTGCTTTTGCTCAGTGCGGCGAGTTCGCCTTCGGCGCGTTCAAGTTGCGCGGCGGTGTCGCCTTCGATGCGTTGCAGGTATTGGCCCATGTCATCCCCTTTAATTTAGCCAGTTGTAGGTCGGCATCCCCATGCCGACCCACAAGGCCATGGCATTGGCGGCAAGGGGTTGCCGCCCTACTATTTTATCGCTGATAAATTCGTCCATTTGCCCCTATCTTCATTCAATAATTTTACGGGTTAAGAATATCCTGCCGCAGCCATTCCGTGGCTTGGTCAAGTTGCGGGTATAGACTGGCGCGGCCCAGTAAATCCCGGCATAGGTAAGGGGTGAAGATCGTTTGTCGGGGTTCGACCAGCGCAATGCCTTTGGCAATGAAAAAGGCCATGATAAAAGTTTGGTCTTGAATCAGATTCCTCAAATTGGGGTGGCGCGAGTAAAGCCCGGATGCGCGTTGACAAGTGGGCGCGGCATCCATCAGGCTCAACAGCCCCAACAACGCAAACCTCGCCCGCAGTTCTTCCAAATGCGCGGTTTCCGCTGCCCGCTTTTCCAATGCCGCAATCACTGAGGTTTTTAAACTGACAGGAAAGCCACGCCCCCATTGGCTAGTCTTTGAAGTTGAGCGATTGGCATCAATAGCGATAAACGCCCAACTCGTCCATAAAATATCCACCGTCCGGCACTTGGCGACTATTTGGGGTGTCAGACAACGGGCCAATTCGGCTTTGACCTTTTCCGCGTCGGCATCGGCAAACGCGGGATGGCTGACTAGACGCAACAACAATCTAGGTAGCCACATGTCTTTTTTGGGGTCTAGCTTCCAGTACTGGCTAGAAGGCAACAACTTCCAGAATCGGCGTGCGAGCAGGGGAAGAGACTCAGTTTGCCGTGCGCTAAGCAGTGCAATGCCATCCACGGCTTCATGCAGGGAAGGAAAAGAAAGTGAATCAACGTTAACTTGAGCCAGCCAAGCATCCAATGCATTCTCCACTGCATCACGGGCCGTTGATGCGAGGCTTTCGGCAAGGCGCTTGTGGCTGGTATTCAGCGCATACCAATTGGAAGATGCTGCCAAACTGGAAACTTCAGTTTCTATGGCTGCCAATAGGAGCGATCCACCGGCTTGTTCGTCGAAAATTTCTACGCATTCTTGCAGCAGTTCAACCAACTGGAATAAATCGCCACGCAGCAGCAACTTTGCCCAATCATGTTGGGATAGCCTATGGGCCGCCAAGATGAATTGCTGACGGAAATCCTGACCCATATCCCTAGCCAAATCAACCAATGGGCCGGGTGATCCTGTGCCAACCAATAAAACCCAAAACCCGGCGATACCAATTTTTTGCTCTAAATCATCTGCCAAGCTTTTTGTGTCTGGGTTAAGTCGCAATCCACGCAAGGTGAAGTTAAGCGTACCAATGGAGCGTTTGGCGGAAATAGTCTGCTGAATAAGCTTCGCCACCCGTGTTTCGTCCAAGGCTTCAATCAACTGACGGGCGAATTCGGGTGAGGAATATTTAACAATATTGAATAGCTCTAAAATCGTGCCATTGGATTCAATTAAATCGAGAAAGCGGACGGATCCAATTTTGCGTTCCAATGCTTCGCCCAAGACTTTAGTTTCTTCGTTTTTGCGCAATTCAAACAAGGCAAGATGTAAAGTACCGATGGAACGCTTGGCGGCAATCGTCTGCTGGATGAGCTTCGCCACCCGCACTTCGTCCAAAGCTTCAATCAACTGACTGGCGAACTCGGGGGAAGCATGTTTAACTAACATGAATAACTCGAATACCGTGCCATTGCCTTCAATCAATTCGAGGAAACGCAAAGGCCCGATTTTGCGTTCTAAATCCCTGCCCAAAACTTGGGTTTCTTCGCTTTTGCGCAACTCAAACAGGGTCAGGTCAAGAGTGCCGATGGAACGTTTGGCGGCGATGGTCTGCCGGATGAGCTTCGCCACACGCGCTTCGTCCAAGGTTTCAATCAACTGACGGGCGAATACTTGGGAAGTTCTTTGTATTATCCCAAAAAGCTCCAAAACCGTGCCGTTGGCTTCAATCAATTCCAAAAAGGGCACAGGGCCAATTTTTCGTTCCAGTGCCTCGCCCAAGACCTTAGTTTCTTCGGTTTTGCGTAGTTCAAACAGGGTTAGGTCAAGAGTGCCGATGGAACGTTTGACTACGATGGTCTGCTGGATGAGCTTTGCCACCCGTGCTTCGTCCAAGGCATCAATCAACTGACTTGCGAATTCGGGCGAGGTAAAATTTACAATCCCGAACAAGTCAGGAATTGTGCCGCCGGAAACGAGCATAGTCAGCACATGTTCCGCCTTCATGTCCTGAGCAAGTTGGGCATAGAGGCTAGGCGCTGCAATCTTAAGTGTCCTCAAACACAAACCAAACACTCCCATACTTACTGCCCAACTTTGGCTGTCAGATGTCTTCAATAAATTCTCGATCATTTTATGGAGAAGCAATACATAAAATGATTGTGAAGTTATAGATGTTAATCGAAGAATTCTATTAAGGCATATCCAAATTGTCTTTGCATATTTGGGCGATGCCACTAATTTTAGAATCAGGGATTGCAGTGGTTCGCTGTCCATGATGCTGGATTTAAGCCTATTTTGCGCTTCATCGCTCATCAATTTAAGCTGATTTCGCACAATGGCAACCCAATCCGCTTCCAAGGCCAAGACGCTAGGCTTAGGCCGCAAGCGATCATTTTGAAGCTCGCGAAAATACTCAACTACATCTTCGGCGGCATAGTCCGCTATGGTTTCTTGATCGGTTTCGCCCACGCCTGACCACAGGGCGTGTAAAACCAATTCTGCCGCCGAGGAATGCAGGAAATACCAACGCGGCGGGGTGCCGGCTTTGACGGTAAGGCTTTGGATCAATTGCAACTCTTTTTCTTCCAGCTTTAACACCGTAGCCAATGGCTTCAGGTCGAATTGGGCCAAGGCGGCGAGGCGGCGGATATTCGCCAAATCATCCGCCGTCTTGCCAGCGAAATACCGATGTCGTACTTGGTCATACATACCCGCCGGGGTGAGCGTGTCGATCTCGACGGGCGATTCCATGTTGAACAATACCTCGTTCAGTAGATACAAATCCCTGCCACATACGGCACATAGCTTTACGAGTCGCTTCCTGGAAATGCCTTTGAATGTGGGTTGCCAAAACTCGATGATTTGCCTCAATCGTTTATCGTTGTTGTCGAATTCGACGACCGCGCCCTGCACTTCCAATTCCTCGAAATAATCCGAGTCATCGTTGCGGGAAGGGTCTGTTCCGGGGACTCGGCGGGCCAAACAGATGATTTTTACCTTGCCCTGTTTTAACTCAGAATCCAAATCCCGCAAGGCGTGTTCTATGACATCGGGTTTCAGGTGGGTGTTTTCCAGCAGGAATAACGAGGTGCGGGATAACCGTCGCCTTATGCCCGCCTTCAACTGCGTGGTGTTGAATTCATCGCGGCTGACATCTAGAAAATATGTCCGGCATTGGCTGTTGCGGAAACCCACCGCCACGGCCAAGCCAGTTAAGGTTTTGCCTGTTCCCGGCAAACCGCGCAGCAGAATGACGTTGAAGTTTTCCAGCGCATCGGTGATAGCCTGCTCATAATCCGGGTCGAGATAAAGCTTGCCACAATTGCGATAGTCAAAATAAAGTTTCAAACGCGGATCGCCGCTTGCGCCCTTGCGCAAGGGGACAAACAAATCCTGATTCCAAGCTAAATCAGGGTCGCAAAAATTGTGCGCATGACGGTCGGAGAACAAGTCGGCAACAATATCGGGCCGTTTCTTCAACCAACTATCGAAATTTTCCAAATGCCAAATATCTGCCTGAACACCCGTGCGCCGATAAAACACCTCTTTGGCTTTATTCCACTCCTTTTCGATTGGCGAGTCACGAAAGCTTTGCGACCAGCAGATGATAAAGCTATCGGGTTTTGGCAGACCTTCCTGCTTGAGCCACTTTTGCTCGAACCTATCCAAACGTTCTTGCAGCTTTTCCAAGCTTATTTTTTCAGCGAGATTCTTGCAAGAGAAGACATCGGTTTTACCGTCCTTGGTGGCGACAATATCCACTTCGGGTTGAGCCTGTCCGCTACGCCCGAAAAATCGCGGGGTGTAGCCTTGGGCAACCAATAGTTCAAAAATCAAACGCTCAAAACCCTGCCCTCCGAGCTTGCCATAAGGCAGCGTTTCGAGATTTGTGAAGTCGTTGACCTGAGACTCGGAAAACGGGGCGGTGCAATGGCGAACGTCCTCGCCGTACAGTTCGATAATCGGGGTTTCGTCGGAATCCATGGTTTTTGATCCTAGTTTTTAGAATGTCCAATCTTATCAAGCTTGAGGCAACAGGATATGGTCACTAATCGGATTGTTGGGTTATTCGGCATAAACCCTTTTCACCCAATCTTCCAAAGACTCCCCCTCGTCGGGTTCTTCGCGTAGTGCCAGTAAGAATTCGACGAAAGAATTGGCGACAAAGGCGATGTTGTCGTAACTGGGTATCTCGCCAGCGTCAATATCTGCTTCGTAAGAGCTATCCCAGAAAAATATCTTACCTAAGTTATATTCTTTTATTCCAATCAGGAAAAGACTACCACCTAGGTCACGTGCAAAGCATAATAAATCATGAGGAATTCTATCTTTAAAATCTTTCCAAGTGCGATAGAAGTCTATATCTGGATCAGCATTTATACGAAACAAAGCAGAAAGACTAGTCGCAGTTCCTACTGAAGCAGCGACTTGTTTTTCACTCCAATGCAAGCGAACCCAGACACTTTTATACTGTGGGGTTTCAATTGGATATGGTAGGCCACCATTCCAGTGAAGATAGAAACTTCTCAGTTGATTAGGTAACTTTATACCGAGTATTGATTCAAAGGACGATATATCACTTTCAGTTAATTTGGTTCCCTCCCTTTCTAAGCCGAATTTGTGATTCTCTAAAATGAATTCGGTAGGATTTATATCATCCGGTATAAAACTAACTAATTCATCATGCGATTTCATTTCACATAAACTCGTTTTACCCAATCGTCAAGATGCTCTCCCCTATTTGGTTCCTCCCTTAACAACAATAGAAATTCAGAAAAAGAATTAGCGACAAAGGCGATATTGTCGTAATTGGGGATTTCGCCTTCGCCGATGTTGGCTTGATAAGAGGATTCCCAAAAAAATATCTTTCCTAAATTATAATGCTTGGTTCCAATTAAAAACAAACTGCTGCCGGGATCAGGTGCAAAACATAATACATCTTGGGGAATTGATTCTCTGTAATCGTTCCACATTCCTAAAAAATCAACGGAAGGTTGACCATTTATTTGAAATAATGCACTGAGGCTGGTTGCAGGGCCAACTTGTGCAGCATCTGCCCCTTGATTCCATATTAAGCGTATCCAAACTGATTTGTTGAGAGGCATTTCCACCGGACAAGGCAAACCACCATTCCAATGCAGATAATAACTACGCAACTGAGACGGCAATTGCATTCCTAGTTTCTTTTCAAGAATGTTAATATCGATTTCATTAACTGCCGTTCCCGGATTGATGACTTTGTAATGTTTATTTTCGAGTAAAAATTCAGCCATTACTTTATCCCCCTAGAATTGAGTCTGTTGTTTCAAATTATCTTTACCAGAAACAATGCTTTCTCCACCTACATGAGCAGGACCTGATTTAGTTTTTGCATGTATATTTTTATTTACAAGTTGCATTGTTACACCGTCTTCAGTGTGATGCCAAGTATAGCCATCTGGTTGATTCTGTCCATTACCTGGCCAATTCCTATCACCTAATTTATCGCGCATTGCTTCTCTTGCCTCCCCAAAATCTGACTTATTCCCCATCATCTCAATCTCCACCTTCCCATCCCCTTTGGGATAGATGGAAGGCGGGTCACTGGTGGCGAAATCGGGATAACCCTCCTTATAGTCTAAAGAAACTCTGCCATCTTCACTCGTCCAGCGCGAATTGCCCTTCTCGCCTATCGCACCATTCTTGTCTGTCCATTTTCCCTTAGTCGGCAAGTGTGTGCCAAAGCGGTTGGAAGGCTTGGGGCATTTGACGAATTTAAAGGACTCGGCCCAGCGCTTGCCTGCCTCCATGGCGCGGCGGGCGCGTTCCGCCGCCGCTGCCATCTTGCGCTGGGCGATGCGGATGGCGGCGTCCTTGTAGTGGGAGATGGTTTTTGCCAGCGCGGCGGCTTTGCGCTCGATGGCCGCGACGGTCTTGGCGGCGCGGGCGAGCTTGATCGGCTTGGCGATGGTGTCGCCCAGATAGGGGACGAAGCTGACCCCGGAAAGAAAAGCGCCGACCCAGTCGCCCTCGGCAATGCTCATGCCCATTGAGATGGCATCCGAGGCCGGCGTCGGGTCCACGATGCCGGTGAGGTCGGCGGCGGTCTTGGTCGCCTCCCAGCCTTTGCTTTTGCTCAGTGCGGCGAGTTCGCCTTCGGCGCGTTCGAGTTGCGCGGCGGTGTCGCCTTCGATGCGTTGCAGGTATTGTCCCATCGCCTACTGCCCTGTCTCGTCATCCGGTTCGGGTCCTATCCAAGCATCGGAGTCATAGAAAGCCGGATGTGCAGCCCGTTCCCACGCGGCTTTGAGGGCCGGCGTGTCGGCGAACAGCGCTTGCCAACGCGCGGATGGTTTCAGGCGGGTGTCCGCTAAAATGGCTTTCAAGGTCGGTTCTTCGTCGAAGTTCGGCGAGATCTCATGCATGACGCTGACAAAGCCGATGATGTCTTCGTCGGTGGTCAGGCCATGCTTGCGCGCCCGCGCCACCGCCACTTCGATTTGATACCAAACCAGATGGGGCGGAATGCCGCGTATTTCCCCGGGCATGGTTTTCGCGATATGGCGCAGGATGAGTTCGATGAAGCGCACCGGGTCACTCTGCAAATACTCGTCAGTTTGGTCGTCGCGTATCTTAACCATGATAGGGCTGCCTCTATGTGTTGGGTTGAGTTGGATTTTCTGGTTTATTGGGCAAACTGTTCACTGCCCCACGGGTCGGTCGAAACGGATATGACTTTCCTCGTCTCCCGCCTCGGCGAAAAACGCCGTCACCGGGCCGAATATATCGGCCAACTGCTCTGCATCCGCTGTGCGCAGAAACCAGCGCAGCACCCGGGGATCGTAAAAACGGAATAATCGGGGCTGGTTATCCCGGTTGTAGACCATGGTGTGCTTGCGCAAATGTTGCAGTAGCCCGTGCAAGCCCTCCCGGCTCAGGGCGAAGATGCCCCAGTGATTGCCCAGGCACTTGGCTACGGCCCATTCGGCAAAAGCGGTGCCTTGCTCCAAGCGGGCAAGATAGGGGGCGCATTCGGCCATGTCCGGCTCCAACTCGCCCCGGTACAGGCAGGCAAATTCGGGCCGCTCGCCATCATATAGATGATCCAGCAGTGCCGGGTTGGACGCGCCGTCCAGCACGGCGTAGGCGTTTAGCCTAGTGTCGGCAAACAAATCCCGGGCCAAGTCTTGATGGCGGATGGTTTGTTGTTGAACGATGATGGGGGATGGCATATCGGTTGGTTACTTTGTTTAAGCCGTAGGAGCGGGCTTGCCCGCGATAGGATGTCGAGATCCAATGAACAGGCACTTGTCGGTCGCGGGCAAGCCCGCTCCTACGTGTTAGGTAACATTTAGCTTAATAGGTGACAAGTGGATATGGAAAACGCTGTAACCACTCAAATTAAGCCCTCTGATCAGAAATACCCTTCCTTCTTCTTCTCTTCCATCGACCCGGCCTGGTCGTGGTCGATCAGGCGGCCCTGGCGCTCGGAGGTTTTGGTCAGCAACATTTCCTGAATGATTTCTGGCAGGGTCGTTGCCTCGGATTCCACCGCGCCGGTCAACGGGTAACAACCCAAAGTACGGAAGCGGACTTTCATCATTTTTGGAGTTTCGCCGGGATTTAGCGGCATCCGTTCGTCATCCACCATCAGCAACATGCCGTCGCGCTCGACCACCGGGCGCTCCTTGGCAAAATACAATGGCACGATGGGGATGCTTTCCAAGTAGATGTATTGCCAGATGTCCAACTCGGTCCAGTTGGACAGCGGGAACACGCGGATGCTTTCGCCCTTGTTGATCTTGCCGTTGAACACATTCCACAGTTCGGGGCGCTGGTTTTTCGGGTCCCAACGATGATTCTGGTCGCGGAATGAGTAGACCCGTTCCTTGGCTCGGGACTTCTCTTCATCGCGCCTGGCACCGCCAAACGCCGCATCGAACCGGTACTTGTCCAAGGCTTGCTTGAGCGCGTCGGTCTTCATCACGTCGGTGTGTTTCTTGCTGCCGTGGGTGAATGGGCCAATGCCCGTGCGGACGCCTTCTTGGTTGATGTAGACGATGAGTTCCAGGCCCAGATTTTGAATGTGCCGGTCGCGGAATTCGATCATTTCGCGGAACTTCCAAGTCGTATCTATATGCATCAGCGGGAATGGCGGCTTGCCGGGGTAGAATGCCTTCATCGCGAGATGCAGCATCACCGCCGAGTCCTTGCCGATGGAGTAAAGCATGACGGGGCGCTCGAACTCGGCGGCGACTTCACGAATGATGTGGATGCTTTCCGCTTCCAACTGTTTGAGGTGGGTTAGTTTGTGCTCGTTCATCTGTTCCGGGGAAGGTATAAGGTTTCAGACAGGTTTTGCCGCCTGCTTGCGTTCCGTACATCGCAGCGGGAAAAACGCTAAATACTACCATGAAACACGGCTAAGGCGGCAACTTACTTATTTCAGGTTATAGATGATGCCGATGTTGCCGGCGAATTCAGTCCCGGAATGCGGCCCCGGCACACTGACCCCACAATAAGTTTGCAGATTTGCCAGCGGATAATAAACCAAATTGACGATGGCACCCGAGATATTTGAACTACCCGTGAAATAATCCCCTTGCAAATGCAAAAGTTTCGGAATGAAACGAATTTCAAAACCCGTCATATTCATAGTTTTGCGCGCCGCTGCCGACGGCTGGCACATTCAACAGTTGCAAACCGAACGTCCAACCCGTCTTGGTCACATACTCAATGACGGTGTTGGAATAGACAGTGCCACGATAGAGGTTGAATTCTTCGGTGAAATTAAACCCCGTTGTCTCTTCATCGGCGGGATTGATTTTGATGCGCTTGGGCCTTTTGGCGTGAGAACCTTCACTTGCCACCGCATTGTTGACAAGCGCCGTCATGATCAAGGCCAAGGATATCGCTATCTTGGTCACGGACAAACATTCCTATATCGTAAGAATACGGGAAAGGTCTAGTGGTTGCCCGACAACCGGACCCGTCGGACGCACAGGGCCTCGCCCGTCCTTGGCTGACTTGGTTTCAAGCCCACAGATCGCTTAAGGGGAATTCGATTGCGTCAAAAGGCGGGACGCGCACTGGCACATCGTCCGCCAGCGTGGCGATTAATACCCAGAAGCCTTGCCGCAGTTCAAAAGCCTCCAAGGTATGCGCCAGCGGATCGACTACCCAGGCATAAGCCACGCCGTAATGGGCGTAGAATGGCAATTTTAAGATACGGTCTTTTTTAGTGGTGGAGGGCGAGAGAATTTCGCAAACCCAATCGGGCACCACTTTGAACCGATGGCCTTCCGGGATCGCGGGCATCCGCTCCCGCCGCCAGCCGGCCAGATCAGGCACTGCCACCTCCTTATCCAGCACAAAATGGATTTCCGGCTCGGGGATAATCCACCAGCCACCCGGACCGCCCCGACCAAAGCCAAATGGCCCTCCCAGATCAACATTCAAGGCGCTCTCAGCCAAGCCATGCCGACCGCTGGGCCGGGGCATGGCGTGCAACTCCCCGTTGATGATTTCGCCGGTCACGCCTTCCGGCAACGCACACAGTTCATCATAAAGCGATGATTGACGAACGGCGGCGGTACTCATGACTTGCTATGCAATTCCAAATGCAGTGCGAGAAATTCCTCGGTCAGTTTGTGGTCGGGCGCATAGTGGATTAATGGCTGCGACTCGCTGTGCGACTCGCGCACTTTGACCGAAGGGGAAATTTTCGAGTCCAGCACCGGATGGCCTTCCGCAATCAGGGCATCGACCAATTGCTGCGGCAGGTTGGCACGAGACTGAAACTGGTTGACGACGATGCCTTCTATGATGAGATCAGCATTAAGGTCAGCCTTGATCTCGGCGATGGTGGCCAGCAGATTGTACAGGCCGTCGCGGGAAAAGGCATCGCAATCAAAGGGTATCAGGCAATGCTTGGCGGCCACTAACGCGGTGCGGCTGTAGAAATTGAGTGCCGCCGGGGTATCGAGGTAGACATGGTCGAAACCTTCCAGAAGATCCAACGCCTCGCGCAATTTGAAAATCTTATAGCGCGATTCCAACCGGCTTTGCAGCGGTTCCAGTTCGGCATGGGCAGGAATGACAAAGAGATTGGGCCAACGGGTCGGGTGGATCACCGAGGCCAGCAATTCATTGGAATGGGTCTTGCCGAACAGGTTGACGCCGAGCGTCTCCTTGAAGAAATGGGTTATGGTGCGATCCGGGTCGGCGACTTTCTCCCCCAACAGATAATGGGTCGAGTTGCACTGCACATCCAAGTCGATGACCAGCGTTTTTTTGTCGTCAATGGCGCTGATGGCGGCTAGATTACAGGCGATGGTGGATTTCCCCACGCCGCCTTTCTGGTTGAAGATCACCCTGCGCATATTGCCCCTCTAGTAAAATTCATAATTGATCGTGTGGCCTTGGTGGCAGTTTTGGCGGTCACTTAGGGCTGAATAGTGTCCTGCCGGGCCCAACCCTAAAAGTGTTCGCTTTGGATTTGCCCTTGGCTGCTGTATTCTAACTCTTTTTTTTACTGACAACCGAAAGACATTTACCAAGCACAGTAAAGTATTTTCTCAACACACCCTCTATTTTTTCAGCTACAGAAAACATTTTTCTACGTTCCTTGGAAGTTTTTGCAAGCCTGTTGGAGTTTCCGGCGAGCATGACGAAGTTTTTTGCAGGGCGGCAATGCCTTCCCCTGTCTTCTAAAATCATTCCGCCATGCTTGTTTGCGATGCAATAAGCGACACTCGAAAATAATTGTTGACGAAAACTCTTTCTATAAAATAGACTATTCCCCAAGGGAAAATAAAAGAAGCTTCCTCCGTCGTCGCTGAACCCTTCAACTCCTAGCCAATCGTTTTTTTGGAACTTGCCCTAATTTGGAGCGAGGTTTATACGACCATGAGCGGTGGCACTTTCTTCCCCAATTAATGAGTCCGGGCAAATTGTCTGGTTCAGTCATTATGCCTTGAAAATCCCAATTAATGGCATTGACTTCAAGAAATACGGTCATGACGGCATCTGGATCGAAAGCCGCATTAACGGCGGCGAGTGGGCATTCCTCGCCATTGACACGGTTAAGCCCTATTACGACGAGCGCCCCTTGGCCCCCGGCAACACCCATGAAACCCGTGAGTACCGGATGCGTTGGTGGGACAAGAGCGAAGCCCATGGCGAGTGGAGTTCGGTGCAGAAGGCGGTGGTGGGGGGATGATGCGTAAGATGGGCAAGCGGATTTTTAGCTTGCCCACCGATTGCGCCGGTTCCGCGTGGGCAAACGATGGAGCCGTTTGCCCACCCTTGTATGATTATTTTTTAAGCACGTTTAGCCGGAAACCGCTAAGCTTTAACCGTTCATTGGGAGGCCGCCCCACCCTGAGGACTGGGTTATCCAGAGCCTGTTGGTAGATTGGCCCCCGCCCTATTCACCCATGCCGTGGAGTATCCGAGGCTTAGAGCCTCACTGCCATTAAGTTAAGCTTTGTAGGAGCGGGCCATGCCCGCGATGACACTCGACAACGCTACGATTTGCCGACATTTTTTCGTGGGCATGGCCCACTCCTACGGTATCGTTGCCACTAACTTAATGGCAGTGAGGCTTAGAGCCTGCATACACAAGGGTGGCAGGTGCATGCGCAGGGTCGGGAACCGATGGATAGCTTACCCCCCCCCACAACCGGATTGACAATAAAATGACTCACAACCCACTGCAAGAAACATC
>Ga0194061_1001703_pt1 | contig 12558 bp, 11 predicted proteins | sample SepL2221m_MetaG_FD_163423 | JGI IMG/M metagenome (GOLD analysis project Ga0194061, IMG submission 163423) | Anoxic zone freshwater microbial communities from boreal shield lake in IISD Experimental Lakes Area, Ontario, Canada - Sep2016-L224-21m | ecosystem: Environmental > Aquatic > Freshwater >...
CAGACTCTTTCTAAATTTCAACCAGTTCTGATTAAGCAGATAGGCAGATCCAAGGGCAAGGGCAATCATGAGCGGGACTTGAAAGGCCAAAATAAACCCAGAATTTAGAATTGATTTGAGAGCAATTGGGTCATGCCATAGTCGTTGATACTGAGAAATTCCGACAAATTTATTGGTGCCGCCCCTGCTATTAAAAAGGCTCTGCCAAAAAGAGGCAGCCAGAGGATAGAAAAAGAAAACTAAGGAGAGAACTACAACAGGTGAAACGAAAACCAAACCAGCGCGACCCCTCCGGTGCCTACGCTGGTTTGGTTTATTCGACATGTTTGTCTTGCGTTAGCCAGCTGATCTTCCTGTGGCATTAGCAATTTCTTTGGCTGCTCCGGCCAGAGAAGTTTTTACATCGCCACCATTCAGAACAACTGATACCACCATGTTGGCCACGATATCAGTCGCCTTCGCATAATCTGAATTATAGGCAATTGCGGGGATCTTGCTGACCTGCGCTCCGAAAAGCTTGTAGACCGCTTGGCCCGCAAAGTAATCTACTGGAGCCGAGAAGTAAGAGCTCCTCAGTGCAGGAGTCCACGATGGAAACAGTCCTTCTTTATCCATCATCGTCACCTGGTTTTGAGTATTCATCAAGGCATAGTGGATAAATGAGGCAGCCAACGCGCCGTTCTTGGTGGTTGCTGGGACAACCAAGTTAGACCCACCGTTGTTTGAAGTAACAGCACCTGTCGGCGTGAAATACGGAAGCACGCGCACTCCAAATTTTCCTGAAAGTTCTGGCATCTCACCTTGCAGCGTGCCAATCCACCACACCGCTTCGGCGTGTGCTGCCGAGTGACCGGCCTTTGTGGCAGAAACGCGACCATCCCAGCCTTGTACGTTATCTATAAGACCCTTTGAATTCATGGTCTTGAGTAGGGTCAGCGCATTTACTGCCGCTGGGGAATTCAGCGTAATTGAACCACTTGAATTGAATATTCCCCCACCTTGTTGCTGCAACATCATCAGAAAAGTTGCACCAGAGGAGACATCGATCGACAACAGGGTGTGGCCCGTTTTAGTTTTAATTGTAGATCCCGCTGCCACTAGATCGCTCCAGGACTTAATCGCATTGGGATTGACCCCAGCGCTCTTGAAGTAATCGCTGCGGAAAAATAGTGCTACAGGAGCCGAGTCCCATGGAATTCCGAGCAGGTGCCCAGCAGCATCTGTTGCTGCTGCAACTTTGGAAGCGTCGAACTGACCTGCAACAGACTTGAATGCGGGTGAAAGATCATAAAAACCTTTGGGGAATTGCGCGATATACCCTGGAATATGATCTGTTTCTAGTGTCATAACGTCGGGCAGTCCACTATTCGCACTCATGGCTACCGAGAACTTATCGTAGGCATTGTCATACCCGATGTCTTGTATATTGATTTTAACGCTAGGGTGCGTGGCTTCGTATTGGCCAGCTATCCTCGTGAGAGCTCCAGCAGCAACGTCCCAGGACCACACAGTCAAAGTCTTCGTTGTTGAACTTTGTGAAGCATGCGCAGATACGCCCCCGCTCACGAGAGAAACTGCCAAGGCTGCAATCGCAGCAAATGTGACTTTCCGATTCCCCATTCGATCCCCCTTGAGTTCACGCAAGACGCGTTGGGGGGATTTTTGTATACAGTACACAGAATGTCAATAGAGACTCCCACGTTCCTCGGTCAAATTTGAGGCGGCCAGCGTCAAGTAAAGGGGCTGATCCAATAAATACTTCGAGCACATAACGACACCCAACCCGTGGTTCCTTTGAATGCACACAAGCGTGCCGAGCGTCCAAGTAAGCAGATCTGAGATTTAGTTAATCAGCGAGTCCTACACCCTCAGGCGCAACTAGGGATTGTAACGATGGCAATTATTCGACCCCAGTATCGTCGACCAAGATCTGCCCTTGTAACGCCTAATAGTTACCACCACAATGACGTGGTGAGCGATGAATTCCAAAAAGGAGAATTAGGCGCAAGTGAATCGATTTATGAAGAAGCTCTAACAAATTCGCGCTTGAGTCGCCGAAAGAAAGCAATCGCAATCATCGTTGGCGTTCTCGTGGTCTTCGTCATAGGGGCAGTCTTCGCCTTCTCCAAGCTTTCTGGTGGTGGGGTCCAGCCCGAAGAATTACTTCCTGCAGACACCGTCGCCTTCGCTAAATTGGATCTTAATCCCAGCTTTGGGCAAAAAATAGAGTTCGTTCGCTTCATTTCACATTTCTCGGGCACTTTCAAGGACTTTAATTCAGAAGATCCCATCGGCTCTGTCTTGAATCAATTCGCACCAACTTCAACCCTCAATTGGGATGAAATCAAACCGTGGATTGGTAATCGTTTCGCGATAGCCGGCGTTCAGGGGACGGATGGCATTGCGCCAGTCGCGGTTGTCGGGATATCAAATGAACCACAGATGAAGTATTACCTGGCAAAGCACCAGCCAACTTTCAAGTACGTTATCAAAGAAGGCTTCGCGATCATTGCCGATACCCAGGCAACCTTGGACATTGTTGCCGCCTCTCCTACCCACCTTAATTCAAACAGCTCATTTAAGTCAGACGTCGAAGCATTAGGCGGCTCACAAGTTGCTGTTATCTGGGGCGACCTCAAACCACTTCTAAAGGCGGTGGGAAGCAGCATCGATTCTCTTGGTTCTAGTCGTGGACTCGGTTCACTCACAAACGTTCTTGGAAATAGCAGCGGCCGCATCGTATTCGGATTGCATTTCTCGTCTAATGCTTTAGCCGCCACTTTCTTAACTCGCGGGATGGGAAAATCAGATGGCTCTCTCTTTAGTTCAGGTCAGACCGACTTAGGCAATCTGCCGGAGGAAACACTGGCGAGCTTAAGCATCGCAGGCCTCGGAGATTACCTGTCGAAATCCGTGGGAACGAATAGCACGGTTCGAGACGCTTTGGATCTAGTGGGCCTGGGAAGAGATGATATTAAAGCGGTCTTGAGTGGACCTCTCACTATCGTGATTTTGCCCGCTCCATCAAAGGATTCCACTCCCTTAATCGCTTTGAAATTGTCACCAAAAAACAAAACTGCTGCTTTAGCTAGTCTGCGCACCTTGCTTAACGGAAATACGATTTTGAGCAACCTAGCCTCTCAGATCAAGACAGACGGCCCTGATATTTATGTGGGAACAGACACCACTTCGCTAAATAGTGTCATGAGCACAATTGCAAATACCAAGAGCCACCTGAGTGATTCGAAACTTTATCGCGAAGCAATTCCTAACCCAGGCGTCTTTATGGCCTATCTAAATCTGCAGCTGTTGTTACCAACTTTGAACATGACTGGAGATGCTCTCAAATTGGGAACACTTGCTTTAGTTACGGCGGAAGATAAATCGCAGGCAGGGAGTTCCAAAACGAGCGTAACTCTCACGCTTAAATAGAAAAACTTCTCCGCATCCAGGATATATCTCTAGCGGCGCGCTAGCCTCACCTCATGTCAATCCGCGATAAGAGCCATTTAACCAAGCTAGCTGCCCTGCAAGAAAAGCGCCTCGTTAAGTCCTTGGGACGCCTCGACATCATCCTTTTCATCATCGCCGCTTACATCTCGTTGGACACTATCGGCAGCATCGCTGTAGGTGGATCCCAATCTCTCTTCTGGGCCATATTCATCGTCTTTACATTCATGATTCCCAACGCATTAATGATGGCCGAAACTGGTTCCGCATTCCCCGAAGAAGGCGGCCCTTACCAATGGGTGAAGTTTGCCTTTGGACGCTTGCCGGCCGGCATTGCATCAGTTCTCTACTGGATTACTAATCCCCTCTGGCTTGGCGGATCGCTCTGCTTCATTGCCTTCGACGCGGCTAGCGCCTATTTATTCCATATGAAGTCCGGCTCTCTCGCGGAGTGGACCTTTAAATTAGCCTTCATTTGGATTGCAATCGGGCTTGCCGTAATCAGTTTGAAAAAAGGCAAGAAGATCATTAACTACGCGGCTTACGCAAAAATCGGCGTTCTCGTCATCATGGTTCTAACGACCGCAATCTACGGAATCAAACATGGCTTTCAACCCTTTGACTTTGGAGGCTTGACTCCAACTATCGCCGGTTTCATGGCGGTTGCTCCAATCATTCTATTTTCTTATGTTGGGTTCGAAGCGCCTAACGCTGCATCAGGCGAAATGCTAGAGCCGCAGAAGGACACGGCTCCCTCCATTCGCATCGGAAGCATCGTTTCAGCGTTGGCTTATGTCTTACCGGTTCTCGCCATTCTCCTGGTTGTTCCACCTAAAAGCGTCGGTGGTCTTTCTGGTTTCATGAGTGCTGTCGAAACAGTCTTCAGTGTTTATGGTCCAGCAAGTAAGTTTCTACTTGGAGTGGCGGCGATACTGTTCATTTTCGGATTACTAGGTCTTGGTTCTTCATGGATGATGGCAACTGATCGAATTCAAGCAATGGCTGCTGCTGACGGGGCATTTATGAATGGTTGGTTCGGTGAATTCAACGAGCGCTTTGGAACTCCCATGCGAGTGAATTTGCTCTCGGGTGTTATGGCGTCAATCTTTTTGATCGCGGGAATGAGAATTGTTAATGGCGACGCCGGAGCAATTTTTAAAGTTGTGCTTTCTTGCGCTGTATCAACCCTGCTCGTCTCTTATTTGATAATAATTCCAGCCATCATGAAGCTCAACCGTTCGTATCCAGAAGTGAATCGACCATTCGTTACCCCCGGTGGTCACCGCGGATTCCAAATCATGGGCACCGTCGTTCTCGTCTATATCGCGCTGGGTTCCATTGGAGTGGTATTTCCCGGAACAATCGAAGGACTCTTCGGAATCTCCTACAACTTTATGGATATTTGGGGCCTCACACGCGGCCAGGTAGAGGCCTTCACCGTGGGAACCATAGTCATCGATCTGCTAGTCGGAGTTATTGGATATGCGCTGGCAAGGAACGTCAGAAAATCACTGGTCGAAAATTCTGAATTGGCATAAATCCGGGCTCCGAGTACAAAACACATAGACATATCTCTTTGTATGATTGATCTCATGGAGAAGAACAACCGCATACCTTTTGATCTTGTCGCGTCTCACCCGAACCAGTGGCGGATCTCAGATGTGGATGGAGCGATCTCGGCCAAAGCGCTCCCTCAATCAGATCTTTATTGCAATCCTAAGAATGGGTTCGCCGCTACTGCACCCTCTGTCCTTAACGCTCTAACACTTATGGGATTACCGCGAGGTGTCGATCTACAACTGAGCGCTCGGGTAGATGTCGATTTCAATTCGACTTACGACGCAGGAGCGCTTCTTGTCTGGTCCGATGAACGCAATTGGGTCAAATTATGTTTCGAATTCTCCCCTGATCACGAGTTCATGGTTGTCTCTGTTGTCACTCGTGGTGCATCTGACGACGCGAATTCATTCACTCTTCCCGTGAGCCATGTTTGGCTTCGTATCTCCCGCATGGCAGAGGTCTACGCTTTTCATGCATCTACCGACGGAAAGATTTGGAAGTTAATTCGAGCCTTCACCATGGGCGAAGATGTGTCGACCCATAGAGTTGGATTCGTCGCTCAAGCTCCGGTTGGAGAGGGTTGTCAGGTCAATTTCGACGAGATTTCGTTCTCCTACACAACTCTGGCTGAATTACGGGACGGCTCATAAAGCCGCTTTGAAGCCCAGCTCCAGATCTCCCTTGATATCGGCAAAATCTTCTATGCCAATGCTTAAACGGATCATGCCTGGCGTAATTCCCGCGTCGCGCAGGCCTTCCTCTCCCAATTGAGAGTGCGTGGTTGATGCAGGGTGAATAACTAGCGATCTAACATCGCCAATATTCGCCACGTGCCTAAACATCTTGAGACCATTAACAAATTTCTTGCCCGACTCTAGACCGCCCTTGATATCGAAGGACATAACTGCTCCTCCGCCCTTTGGCGCGTACTTCAACTGATTCTTGTGCCAGATCGAAGATGGCAATCCCCCATAAGCAACTGCTGCAACCTGCGGGTGCGTTGAGAGCCACTCTGCGATCTTCTGCGCATTTTCTAAATGGGTTCGCATCCGCATGCTGAGAGTGTCCATGCCCTGCGCCAGAATCCAGGCGTTGAAAGGCGTTACACACGGCCCGAAATCCCGTAGAAGTTGCACGCGAAGTTTGATAATGAAAGCCAAATTTCCAAATTGCGAATTAACGCCAAAATCTCGCGAATAGACCATGCCGTTGTAACTGGGATCCGGTTGATTGAAACCAGGAAACTTCTTAGGGTCCTTAGAAAAATCAAATGAACCAGAATCCACCACTGCGCCGACCATGGCACTTCCATGACCTGACAAATACTTGGTGGCAGCGTGGGTGACGATGTCAGCGCCGTACTCAAAGGGGCGAGTTACATATGGAGTCGCGATGGTGTTGTCAACGATCCAAGGAACGCCTGCATCGTGCGCAATTTTTGCAATACCTTCAATATCTAGAACCACACCTAGCGGGTTTGATATTCCCTCGCCAAAGAAGGCCTTGGTATTGGGTTTCACCGCAGCTTTCCAAGCATCCAAATTATTGGCATCCTCGACGAAAGTTGTTTCCACTCCCCACTTAGGTAGCGTGTAATTGAGCAAGTTGTAAATACCGCCGTAGATATTTCTGCTGGCAACGATGTGACCGCCTTGTTCGGCAACATTCATCAACGCCATCGCGGTGGCAGACATTCCGGAAGAGAACAGCAGCGAGGCCATTCCTCCCTCCAGAACAGCTAATCGCTTCTCCACTGCATCTTGCGTCGGATTCGAGATTCTTGTATACGAATGACCAAACTCGGTGAGCGCAAAAAGCCCGGCTGCATGGTCGGCGCTGCGAAATTGATAAGCGGTCGTTTGATAGATCGGAAGCGAAATCGAACCAGTATCGGAATCTGGACTTTGCCCCGCATGGATTTGGTTCGTCGAGAAGGACCATTCTTCGGACATCTAAATACCCCCTAAGGAATTCTTCTAAGACTTTAGACCTCTTACTAAATTGGCGGAAGCGTTCAAGCGCAACGACACCTGAACTTTCCTGATTTCTTTGTAAAAGGGGCCTTAGGGGGTAGCCTTGCCTCAATTCGCAGAACCTCGTGGCGCCTGAGGAAATTGGTGCTTCTTTATAGCTCTGCACAAGCTACTGAAGTTGTTCCGCTTTTAATACATAGGTGGGGCAACTTCAGGTGCTTCAAACTTTGTGGGATGCTTGCGAACATGCACATCAGCAGCGACGTCACGACCTTGGTTGCCCTCTTCGCCATCGTGAGTCCAATTACCTCCATTCCAGTATTTCTCTCTCTCACATCCGGTTCAACCCCTAAGCAACGCAGAGTTACCGCGATGCAGACGGCAGCTGTTTCGGGCTTAACACTGATAATCGCCTACTTTGTAGGTGACATAATCCTGAAAGTTTTGAGCATCCAAATTGAAGCCTTCCGAATTGCTGGCGCCTTAGTTATTGGGGCGATCGGGTGGAGCATGGTTATGGGAAAGCAAAGTTCAATATTCACAGCCGGGAAATCTGGAGCGATGGTTGTTCCTCTCGCCATCCCATTGATGGCGGGTCCTGGAGCTATCGCCACGGTGATTGCTATTGGAAATACCGACCGCGGAACCGTTCGCGCCGCCAACTTAGTGATCATTTTGATTCTTGCCGCCCTTACCGGCATCTTGCTACTCGCAGCGGCTCCAATTGAGAAGTGGCTCGGCGAGCAGGGTTTGATGATTCTGACTCGAATCTTTGGATTACTGCTGCTGTCTATCGCTGTTTCTACAGTGATGTCATCTCTGACTGTTTACATTCACTCGCTTTGAGTAACTAAGAACTAGAAGCACAACCCCTAGTAATAGTTCTACCACTCCAGTTGTCATGAGTGGAGAGATCAGAGAATGGGCGGCGATGGGAATAGCTTCGCGAGCTAATGACTCGGTCGCAGTGTCCGCTTGATGCTTTACCACGGCGGTAGCAACAATATTGAGAATAACCAAAAGCAAGCCATCGCTTACGAGGATGATTCCTGGAACTCGTATGGCTGCCCGCAACGATTTTGCAAAGAGCAGATAGAGAAGAAGAGTCAAAACAGATAGAGCGAGAAGTAGCCCAACTCCGAGAGTGAAATACGATTTGATTTGGGAAGCGTCAGGTCCGTTGGTCTGTGGTTGCAATTTAATGGGCTTAATCTTGTTAAGTTCTTTGCTCAACTTTGAAAATTGTGGATCCACGGATTCGAACCCCAGCAAAGCTAACTGCAGGATAGGTTTCACATCGATGCTCTGTCGCGCCTTCGTTCCCCCTGTGTAGTAGTTATACGCGATATCCGAGACCGCGCCCAACTCCCCCTTGAATACCGGATTACCTAAAAAGGCTGTAACCGCCGCCGAAATCTGCGGACCCTTCTTGAGCAAGAGTGCTCGTTCGTCCCCCGTAGCGGTTTCCAGGGCCTTGGATACAAAATAGTTTCCGGCATCTGCCTTGAAGGTGGCGCTCGAGAGCAAAGAATTAGTAACTTTATTTACAGGATTTCCTATTCCAACGGAGAGGTAGACGCTCCCGGCTAGCGATAATAGGGTGAAAAATATTGTGAAGAAAATAGCTGATGGGACGGCCCCTCCGCGTTTAGCCTTAAGAAGAATTCCCATGCTTGAGGGTAAATCACCCCGACATAGTTGGACAATAGATTTGGGTACCTATTCTCTGCGTGATCAAGGTACTATTTTGCGAAAGACGAAAGAGGGCAAAGCATGACCCGTGCAGATGATCGATCAAAAGCTATAGACAATTACAACCTCGCTCAAGATCTTTTGCACTCTGCTAGAACCCCAACGGAAGATTCTCGGTTGCTCGAAGCCGCCTTTACTTCTCGATACCACTGGCGACTTATCGGAGGTGAAGAAGAATTCGCGATATCTGATTGGCTGATCGGCCGGATCTATGCGGAACTTAATGCTCCGCAGCAAGCCGTGGAATTTTGCCTCGCAGCGATATCCCACAGTCAAGACCGCTTCCCTCACTGGCTTAAAGCAAGTCTCAATGAAGGTCTGGCGCGGGCGTATAAGAGCGCAGGAAAAATGGATCAATGCGAGCGTTTCAAAGCTATAGCGCTCCATGAGGTGGCGCTAGAAATTGATAAAGAGGATGCCGACGCCATCGCCGCGCAGATAGCCACGCTTTAACTGACGAAGTCGGATAACTGAATCTTCGTCATCCCGCGCAGAATTCCCCAATTCTGTTCTGCTTTCTCTCTATCGGGATGTCCCACAAAATCCCGCATCTGCAGCGGCGTAACTTGCCAGACCACACCCCACTTGTCGGTACACCACCCACATCGACCCGGTGCACCACTCGTGGTAATCGCGCTCCAGATTCGGTCAGTTTCATCTTGTCCATCGACCTGAATTGATAGCGAGATCGAGTTATTGAAGGGGTCACCTCCAGGCGTGTTCATGCCGATAAATTCATGACCGTAAATTGCAAAGTCCGCGGTGAAGAGATTGCGGTTAGCTAAGTCCGCTGCGGAGACCCGCATATGATCCCCAAAAATCTCTTTGTAGAACACCAGCGCCTCCTGTAATCCGTCGCTAAACCAGAGAAAGGTCTTGAGTGATGATGGTTGAGTCATGAAGCAATTATTACCCAAAACAACTGGGCGTTCTACTAATCTCTCCCCATGGAATCAGAACATCTCAAACTGGAAGTTCTGACTTCGGGACGAATCCCAGAGCTCTTCGCCGCGCTCGGAACAGACCCCGATATTTATCGTTGGCTCCCTTTCGCTGCGCCAACGCTTCTTGATGACCTTGCTACCGTTTTAAATGGGTTTATCAGAGACACTAACTCGGGATTGAGGATCGCTTATGCAGTCGTTCTCAAATCCTCTGGTTTGGCGATAGGTACAACTTCCTTTCTTGATCTAAATCCCACCCAAAAATCTCTTGAGATAGGTTCCACCTTCTACGCTAAAGAACATTGGCGTTCCTTTGTGAACACTGAGTGCAAGATTCTTATGTTGACCGAGGCTTTCGAAGTTCGGCAGGCCGAAAGAGTCACTTTAAAGACCGACTCTATGAACGAACGCTCGCGCGCTGCAATCTTGCGACTCGGAGCAACCTTCGAGGGGATCCTGCGCCATCACATGCTTAGACCAGATGGCACCTGGCGCGACTCAGCATATTTCTCAATCTTGAAATCGGAATGGCCGGCGATAGAAGAGCACTTAGCGAACAAATTGCAGAGTCAGCTCGGAATCGAATGACTCTCACTGCGCTTCAGAAATCCGGGTTGCGGTATGCCTTCTTCGGGATCTTTCTATTTTCGGCTTCTCTCCCCCTTACAAAATTGGCGTTGCAGGGATACGACCCACTCTTCACTGCATTCGCTCGCCCTTTGATTGCGGGCACGTTGGCTATTCCGTTGATGGTACGCGCCGGCGCTCTAAGACTTCCGCGCGCTCTTTGGCGTCCAATGATTTATGTAACAATCGGTGGAGCTTTTAGCTGGCCTATCTTTATTGCTCTTGCCCTACAACGATCCACTTCAGCACATGTGGCAGTGATAGCCGCAGTTATGCCGTTAGTCACGGCAATAATGTCAGTGATCAAAACAAAGCGGAAAGTTGGAACGCAATTTTGGATCGCCTCTTCACTAGGCACCCTGCTACTCATTCTCTTCGCATTAAGTCGCGGTGGGGCAGAGGGTGAAAATGGGGTCGCAGATCTTCTGACACTTGCGGCCGTTCTTGGTTCCTCATTCTGTTATGTCGAAGGTGCGAGCCTGACCAAACATATGCCCGGTTGGCAGGTGATTTCCTGGGTGGTGATCATCGCCATCCCTATCAGCATTGTCGGAGCAGTTCTAACTTACAAACATACTGAACATCTATATCAGTTCCACTGGAATGCACTGCTTGGTCTCTTGGGAATCGGCTTCTCTTCAATGTACCTAGGTTTCTTCGCCTGGTATCGCGGCCTGAAAGATCTGGGTGTGGCTCATGGTTCGCAAGTGCAACAGATGCAAGCAATCATGACCCTGGGTTGGTCAGCGCTCTTTCTCCATGAGCGCATAACGCTAGGCACGGTTTTATCAGCGTGCGGAATCATTATCTGTGTTCTATGGGCGATCACCACAGCTAATTCCGTTTGAGTGCTGCCCCCAGTCGTACTTATCAGTAGCCCTTTTAGCGGGGTTAGATTTCTGCTGTGAATAGCCAAGAAGATGCAAAGCTACCTGTCATCATTCAAGGTGGCATGGGAATCGGCGTTTCATCGGTGCAGATGGCACGAGCTGTAGCACACATGGGTCATCTCGGTGTTGTATCTGGAACAGCGATTGATTCGGTTTTTGCACGGCGATTACAGGACGGCGATCTCGATGGTGAAATCCGTTGGGCGCTTGAGAAGTTTCCTGATCAAGAGTGTGTTACTGAAATCCTTGATCGTTTTTATATACCGGGCGGTCGCGGTCAGAACTCTAGCTATCTTGATGTACCGAAGTTAAGTTTGAGTCCAACCCCTTTTGCATCCAAAGTACTCGTAGCGGCCAACTTTGTTGAGGTATCCCTCGCTAAACGGCACACCACAGGACTAATCGGAATTAATTTCCTTGAGAAAGTGCAACTAGCCACTCCTGCATCTATTTTTGGCGCCATCCTTGCCGATATTGATTACATATTGATGGGTGCTGGCATTCCTGCAGATATCCCGAAGTTAATTTCGGATCTCTTGACCGGGGAACGAGTGCAATTCAAGATTAAAGTCGAAGGCGCCGATAAGCCACACCTATTAAGTTTTGATCCAGGAGTCATTAAAGGGGTTGAATACGGCGCCTTGCATCGCCCTAAATTCTTGGCCATCGTCTCATCTCACATCTTGGCTAACTATCTTGCCCGTGATGAAGTTACTCGCCCTGATGGATTTGTTATAGAAGGCCCCACTGCTGGCGGACACAACGCCCCACCGCGGAGCAAAGAACATATCGGCGAGGATGGGCAAGTAACTTTTACCGATAAGGATCTGGCAGATTTCGAAAAGGTTAAAGCCGTGGGACTCCCCTTCTGGTTAGCCGGCGGTTACGGAACTCCAGCAAAGGTGAAGGAAGCAATCGATTTAGGTGCTGCCGGTGTACAAGTTGGATCTCTCTTTGCGCTCTCGGCCGAATCGGGGATTACTGAGGAGTTACGCGAGGAAGTTCTCTTGTCGCTCAACGAAGGCACTCTGCAGATTCGTACAGAGCCTAAGACCTCTTCTACTGGGTTTCCTTTCAAGGTAGTCGAAATAAATGGCACGGCCACCGATTCAGAGGTCTACCAGGCCCGTAACCGCAAATGCGATCTTGGGTATTTACGTTCCCCATTCCTGCGACCAGATGGTGGTATCGGTTACCGATGCAGCGCTGAACCAGTAAAAACCTTTGAATTTAAAGGCGGTGCGGTCGGTGAAGCCGAAAATGTGAAATGTCTCTGCAACGCCCTAATGGCGAATATCGGACTGGGGCAGGTGCGCTGGGGTACCTATCATGAACCCGCTCTGCTGACTTTAGGTTCAGATC
>Ga0194061_1001706_pt1 | contig 12526 bp, 11 predicted proteins | sample SepL2221m_MetaG_FD_163423 | JGI IMG/M metagenome (GOLD analysis project Ga0194061, IMG submission 163423) | Anoxic zone freshwater microbial communities from boreal shield lake in IISD Experimental Lakes Area, Ontario, Canada - Sep2016-L224-21m | ecosystem: Environmental > Aquatic > Freshwater >...
GATAAGAACTTGACCTACTCAGGTAAAAAATCGGGATTAAGAGTCTCTTCTTGGCTAAAAGGCGATCGCATTGGGAAAGTAGAGATATTTAACCCTGTTTCAATGGCGGCTTTTCTGCGACCTTCTTGATAACAGTCATCAAAGACTTGTTTTAAGTATGGTTTTAGGCTAGGGCTTACTTTTAGGGCTTTGAGAATGCGGCTACGATGTTCGTCAATGGTATATCGCCAACTTGAAGTGCGTTTATTGACTTGATATTGATATTTGAGTAAGTGCATCAATAAAATTTCTAAGTTACTTTCTAATGCAACTTTTTCTTTTCGCGCCATTGCTTCTATTTCTTCTGAAAGGTTCTCAATGTCTAAGTTTTCTAGTTTCCCTGTGCGAAGTTGTTCGCTAGTTATTTCCAACCACTGCAAGTAATCTTCTTCATAGATTGTCTTTAAAGAGGGTTTTGCCTTTATCACTGTCATCGGGGTTGCTCCATTGACGATGTTTCTATTCTACAATGCGATTTATCAACAAAATGAGATTAAGATCTCCGACTTTTTCTACTCAATCAAAGGAGATTCTGAAATTCGATGATATTAGAGGAATTATTCTTTCTTAAACCATTTATCATATATTTTTTGGTACTGTCCACCCTCCTCCTCCTGCAAAGATAACAGTGCAAGGTCGATCTTTTTAATATACTGGCTAACATTGGGAAACAAAAATGCATCATTTTGTTTATAAACAGTATTACCCACTAATTCAACCTTTCCAGAAGCATTATTTTGCTTTAATAAGTAGCTCAGAGTATGAAAATCGTCAACCATAGCATCGAATGAATTATCATCGATAAATTTTTTAAAAGCAGCCTGAGAACTATTAGTATCGTCTTTCCCATTGATTCTTTCGCATTTAATATCTAACTTTTTTAGGTACTCTTTAGCGTCCTCATTGCCATCAACTGTTTTGCATTTAATTTCTAGATTTTTTAGATAAGTTTCTGCACGCCCACGCCCAACCAATACTTTTTTATCTCGCAGATCGGCAAATCCTTTAATATTACTTTGTAGTTTATCAGCAGTCAGCGAAGAAGTAACAGTAGCCGTAAAGTATGCAATAAATACCACACTAGTAAACATCCAAATTACTGCCATTACTCTTCCCCACAAACCTTTAGGCATTTCCTCAGCTTGAGTGGCGAGGGTAGCAGCAGCCCACCAGCAGGCTTTAAAAATACCAGGAAAATAACTGCTATGTTCTAAAAAACCGCCTTCGTGATTACGTTCTACAAACCACACAATATGAGCAGGAACTAGAACAAGTACTATTATTATCACTAATAGTTGAAATAATTTCGGTATAAAAGAAGAACTGATTACCCTCCACTCCGAAGCTTCAGAGCGCTGACTGTGTACTAGAATGTGCAACCCTGAATTAAGAATTGGCTGCGAAAACTCAAATTCTTCTCTTAATTCTTTTTTGACTACAATATTGCCAATACCAATATCAAATTGAGATTCTTTATCTTTTAAGGCTTCCTTGACAGAAGTCACAGAACCTTTTCCTTTAAATATTTTGAATTCAGATTTGACATTTAATTTTTTTGCGATCTCTCTCCATAATTCGATGCTAAATCCGTCTAGTTCTTGATTCTCTTTTTCAATGACAAAAGGTGGAACGATTCTCACGGCTACTTTAATAGGTTTACCGAATGTATCAGGTTCGTTTGAAGCTGCTGGTTCAGGTTGATTTTGGGCAATAGCAGACGAAGTATCAAAAGATTTACTCAGTAAGCTCTCCAATGGATTGATATTTAAAAAGATAGTTAGCGCAATGGCAGCCATAATTAAGAAAACAACTGACTTGCTTGACCAGATCTGAATGTTTTTAGAAAAATCGAAAGACATTTTGTTTTCCTTCTTTATATCTTTTTTAAATTGAGTAATTTTGTCCCGTACTTATTTTCAATAACAGCATTTTTAGTTTTCTTCATCCTTTAACACAACTACAGTACCCATCATTAAGTCATGAATACCTTGCTTTTTCTCAGTGTTAAGTAAAGATACTAATAGTTGAAGAATACCAATGCCAAAGCAAGCAATTAAAGCTGTTTTGAAGATAAGACGGAACAGAGATTTAAAAAAACTTAGTTTTTTACCGTACATATTGGTTACTTGTAATCCAGTCATCAATTTCCCTATAGTTGCCTTGAGAGGAGAAATTTCAAATAACACATAATATAGCAAAAACCCAAATATAGCAGTGTTCCATGCTCCAACACTATTGCCACTAACACGATATACCAACTCTCCTGTACCGTAAAAAACCCCAAATGAAATTAAAGCATCAACTAAAAATGCAAACGATCGCCGCCAAAAGCCTCCATATCTTAAAGTACTACTAACTTTAGAATTTTTAACTACTTGTGTTTGTCTAGTTCTAGTTTCTTCCTCCTGCTGAAGTAGTTTTCTCCTATACTCTTCATTTTCTTGTCTACGTTGCTGATCTCTCAGTCGCTCAGATTCCAATTCTTGCTGTAATCTTTCCGATTCTTGCTGTTGGCGAAGCTTTGCAGCTTGCTGTTTTTGATACTCTGCTTCTTTCGCTTGAGAAACAGACGTTTCAATTCTTCTAATATCTTCGTCTTTAAGAATAAGAGAATTCCGAAACTTCCTCAGTGCATCAATTGCATAGTAGCCCAATGGGTATTCAGCATCAATAGCACGGCGAAATTCATGCTCGTATCGCTGTAAATTACGTTGATATTCGAGCTTTTCTTGCTCTTGCTTGAGCTTTTCTTGCTCTTGCTTGAGCTTTTCTTGCTCTTGCTTGAGTTTTTCTTGTTCTTGCTTCTGTCTTAACTGTTCAATTTCCAAACTTTGTTGATACTTTTGAGCAAGAATAGGACGTTCAATTTGCTCAACATCTTCGGATCTTAACCCTAAAGACTGCTGAAAATCATTTAAACCATTACGAACATTGCTATTCAATGGATACGCAGCCTCAATAGCACGGCGAAAATCTTGCTCGTATCGTTGTAATTTTTGTTGATACTCCTCGCGTGCCGCCGCCGAACTTTGAGCAGATTGGGCAATAATTTCCTGCTCGATCGCATCCACATCCTCACGCCGCAATCCCCAAACATCCAATAGATCCTCTAATTCAGACTGAGCGTGACGACTCAATGGATATTCATTCTTAACAGCTTTTGAAAATTCATCTTTATATCGCTGTAAATTTTCCAATCGCTCCTGATATGGTCGTAAAACTTCAGTCTCAATCTCTTTTACCACTTCCACAGGCAAGCCTAATTGTTTTTGCTGTGTGTTTAAAATCATTCTTCCAGCCGAGGAGATGCTACCCCGACTACTATACTTTTCAACCAGTCTGCGGTATCTCAACTTAGGATCGGTAACTTTCGCCTTTGCTAACACTAAATCAAAGCCCAAATCCTTGAGCGTGATCAACTTCGGAGTCATACTCGGAGCAGTTTCTTGCACCCTGCTGGTAGCATAGTCATGTAGCTCCAGCATAGAAATTTTGCCATCCTCATTGCGATCGCCTGCCCCTGTCTCAATCCCCTCAATCAAATAACGAGTATAAAGCGATAGATCCGAACCTTGCTGCTCAAAGGAATATTGCGTAGAACTAGAAGAAGTCAACACCACCCGACCTTCAGATCCTAACTCTCGTTGAAGATCGACCGATCCATCATCCTTAGTAGGCAAAGATGGATCGAAAGCGCCACTAAAACAACAGTCCAAAATAATCGCTTGTCGCTTGGCACGGCTGTTATTCATTACCTCATGCACAAACCTTGCAGGAACAGCCGTAGATCGAATCAGATCGCCCTTTGCCGATTTTTTGGTAATCCGAGTCGCAAAATACAAATTATTATTATCATCCTTAATCCCATGCCCCGAAAAGAACAGCAGCACAAAATCATCCTTGCTACGACCTGAAAATAAAGTCTCAACCTCATATTGCATTGCTTGAGGTTCAGGGTTAGTCAAAATTTTCACATCATCAAAGTCACCCATCTCTGAGTCTTTGAGGATACGCTCCAAAGCCACAACATCCTTCGCCGCCGCAGGTAGAGGATGTAACCCCACCTCGTACTCACTAACCCCAATCAACAATGCAACCTTAGCCATGATTTTCCACCTAAAAGTTCAGTTACCTATGCTGCTAAAAAATCCTGAGATGCAAATTCTAATTCTTGACGACTATTTGCCTTCACCGACAACTTCTTACCATTACCCTCAACCGTAAACTCGATCGCTTTACCACCAAGGCGATCGCCTAGAAAACCCAAAAGCTTTTTTGCATTAGCCGCACTCACCTCAGCCATCAGCAAACCCACCCCAAAGCCACCATCTGACTTATTACCCACTGGCGGATTTGGATCAATTACGCGACTCACCTCATCAACCTCATCTACTTGCCTCAACTCAGACACAAGCCGTTGCGCCTGTTCATCTAGTTCCTCTGAATCGAGATCGGGATCGTTAAAAGCGATCGTAAATGTAATGCTGGAGTTAGAAGCCATAGGAGACTCAACGAGTTATTTTTTCGCTAATTGACGGAAATTATATCATTTAGCAACCTTTAATTTTTCATGCTGACAAACCTTTATTTACCCCGCTCTTAGCAACTGTCCTGCATACGATCGTCACCCGCAATGTCACGAGCAAACGGGAAGATCCCCTTCTTATGGCGATCGATGAACCCTTCCACGGTTTTACTAACTCCACCTAAACAGTAGATTATGTCACTAATTAGTTCTGCAAAAGATACAATCAAAATCATTGGCGATATTGTCGAAACCACATCAAACCTTGTTAAATGGGATCTAGTGATGATACAAACAATCAAGCAAATCAAAATTAGCGAAATAGTCGAAGCAATTCAACGCATGGGAGTTAATCAAGACACTCTCATAAATCTGACTATTGAAACTATTGAAGAAGATATCCTGACCGTCTTTAATCGAATTGGTAAAGAAGCTCAAGCTAAAGGATTAACTGAAGAAATTTTAGAAGAGCTACTATCCGATGAATCCTAAATTTATTGTCATTGACACTAATGCCCTAATTAGTGCAGTTCTTAGCCCTAATGGAATTGCTTATCAAGCCTTTGCCAAAGCAAGACAGCATTTCATCTTGACACAGACTAACGACACTTATCAGGAAATATCTGAGCGTATTTACAAGACTAAATTTGACAAATACATTTCTAACCAGAGAAGAGAAGAATTTTTAACAAGCATCAGAAATTTTAGTCAATTTATACAGACAACAACAAAAATTAACGATTGTCGAGATGCCGATGACAATAAATTTTTAGAATTAGCGCAAGACTCCAATGCCCAATTTTTAATCACTGGAGACAAAGACTTGCTAACCCTAACCTCTCAACCAAAATATCAAAACCTCATCATTAATCCTAGAGATTTTTTAGAACTTGACCTATCCAAATTCTAAACCTACTTTTCGCCCATCGGTGAATTAATCAGCCCTTCCACGGTTTTATTAACTCCGCCTAGATTGCGATCGCTCAATAGCTTCGCTGAATTGACTTACCATGAAAATTTTACTAGTAGAGGATGACGATCGAGTGACAAGATGTCACATGCTAGGCATAGCTTAATTCTCTTGATATTCGATAATGGCGGCGATCGCTGTAGCTACATCTTTTATCAGTTGATCGGATAGAGAGCCAAGTTTACGCACACAACGCTGAGTATCGATGCTACGCAGTTGGAGAACGTCAACCGCCGATGTTTTAGTTAAACCATTAACGCTATCTGGCTCAACGCGAATATGCCAAAGATTGTTGACAAAATAAGTCTTCCAATCGGTAATGGGAGCAACTAACTTAATTGGCAATTTCCCTAAATTGTTGGCACTGACGATCGCCGCAGGACGGATTTTTTTGATTTCAGCGCCAACGGTGGGATCGAAGTTGACTAGCCAAATGTCGCCGCGTTCAGGTATGAGATTCGTACTCATGGAAGTCTCCAATGTTTGCTTCTGTCCATTCACGCCATTCAGTGTTTTGTTCGTAATGCGCTATCATCTGTTCGCTTTGAGCGGTGAGAATACGGCGGCGTTCCTCAAGCGGCAGTTTCATAAAGGCACGGCGATCGACCACTTCGGTTTTATGACAAAGAAACTCTGTGAAGTCGAGAACTTCTTGTTGCTTGTCAGGAGGTAGCGATCGCAATTTTTTAACTACCATTAACTCTAGATTGATAGTAGACATTGTCGGCTTCTCCAAGTAAAATACATTAAATCTGCGACTTAACTATTACAACAAGATACTACGAAATCATTTAAGGTCAATACCCAAATTGGAGTTTTAGATCGAGTTTTAGAACTTAAACCTAGTAGCAAAACATTAGCCGATCTCCTCAATGTTATGTGATTCTTGATTTGCCGATATCTCTTGTGCTGTTAGAGATAAAGTATCCTCTTCCACTCGATCCTTCGCATTAAAGCCGATACCCATCATCACTAGCCCAGGCCAAAAAAGATAGGCAAGAATTTCCAGATTTTCACCAAAGGTATAGAACATCAGGACTAAAACCATGCTCAGCCCCACTTTTGCCGATTCGCTCTTTTGCGATTTAACCGTGAGATCGACAAAACTCCATGCCATCGGCACTGCAAGCGCAAGATAGCCGACAATTCCTTTGACATAGAGAAGTCCAAACCAACTGTGGTGCGAACCGATCGGCATATGTTCGACTATATGAGGACCTTTTTCCACAACCCCATGTCCCCAAATCGGTGCTTCCTTTTCCCAACGATAACGAGCAATTCTACCCAAAGCAGCGCGAACTCGCGAAGAGTCTTTTCGGGCGGCGGTAAATTTCTCGTTAAAGGAGGCGATCGCTTCCAAAATTTCGTTCAAAGTAATACTGCCAATAAAACTAGCAATTCCCAAACCGATCAGGGTGAGAGGACGACTGAGCTTAGATAGCAATAAAGTAATCAACCAAACCGCAGGCATCGCAATCAATGCCAACCGTGAAGCGGAAATTTGACACATGACAAGGCAACCCGCAATGCCCCACCAACGTAACTTGCGATCGCTGTCCTGCAAAATCATAAAGAAATAGATATTTGCCACAAAACCTAAAGCGGGAGCCCAAGGTGTAAATAATCGCCATCTCGGTTTATGTTCCCCTGGATCGATTTCGTAGAGCATCACTTCAAAAAAGTCAGGTCCCGGTCCTCCCACCGCCCTAAGTGGAGAAACGTATAACTTTTGGGGTAAATGGATATAAAATGCAAGCACAAAAGGGATAGAAATCGCAAAGGTAAAAGCACAGATGCGCGAAGCCGCCCGATACATTAACTGGGGTCTGATGTTGAGACAGCCAATCAAGGGATAGAGCGCCAATAGCGCCCAACCTTTTGCCCAACCAATTGTGGACTTAATGATTTCACCTAAGCCAAGATTAAAGTCGAGATGCCCCATCACCAGCGCCAATTGCATCACCAACATACTCACAATCCAAATCCGCACTCCCCAAGGAATCGTAATCCGCTCTTCTAAGGGCGTATCCTCATTTTGTTTCCATAATTTGACACAAAGATGTCCAAACAAAACCCATGCTAAAACTGCTCCCAAAATATATAGTCCACCAATGGCATAGAAGCCAAAAGTCCAGATAATGGAAATCCAAATCGCTTTTTCGGCAAAGTTCTGTGGTTTCATGATTCAGCGATTTTAATTGGAGATGAATTGGCTTTCTCATCCTTCTTATCTTTGCCCATCTTGGCTTTGATATAAATGGAGGTTTCCTTTCGCCACCACAGCATGACTAATCCCGTTGTAATAAATACTGAAGCTAATCCAGCGCCCACAAAGACAATCGATGGCTTAGGCGAGGTCTTTTCATCGGGAAGCGTCGGCTCCGCAATTAGCTGCGTAATCGGATAGGAGATAAAAATATCAGATTTACCGAGATCTAGCTTCGCTAAGGTAGAAGCAAATACTGCCTCGGCGATTTGGACTTCCCGTTGCAGATTTTCTAGTTTCGATTGTTTCTGCACCAGTATTTTTAAACGCGCCTCCAATTCTTCAATCTGATTACCAAGGGCTTCATTTTGGGCGGATACCCCCTTCTGCTCCGATTGTACTGCCACTAAATCACGGAATAAACTTTCGCGACTAGAACCTGATTCGCTTTTAATACTGAGATGTTGCAAAATTGCTTGATCAACGCTGCGTCCTAATAGAGAACTAGCGCGATCGAGCATCGCCGTTAGTGCCGCTTCCTGTCGAGAAGTTTCCTTGACTACAAGAGGGTGATTGTCTCCCCATTTAGCTTTCAGGACAACCAGCATAGCGCTAGATTCGTTGTAATCCTTGAGATTTTGTTGAAATAATTGATCCGCTTGCAATAGAAATGCATTCGCCGCTTCAGGTACGGTCATGTCTAGATCGGACGATAACTGAGATAGACGATTGGTGACTTGCTGCACTAGGGCATAATTCTCTGCTCTTTGTTTGCGAAGTTGTTCGATATTATTCGATAGATCCTTGACTTGATCGCCAGAACTTAGCCCTGATGAGGCTTTATATTCTGAGAGATTCTTTTGGGCTACCTTTAATTTTTCTTGAGAGGATTTTAATGTGCCTTGACTTCCATCTTCACGTTTTGCAACCTCTTCAAGCCGTAACTGAGTCAATTTAGTCTGGAGTGCTTCATAAATAGCCAACGATCGCAATTGAGCATCTTTAGCTGTGGGTCCCGTAACCTCAAATTCCATAATCGAAGTATTATCTACCAGTTTCACCTTCGGTTTACCCAGTTGTTTGGTGGGAATTTTTAATTTATTCGCCGCTTCTTCTAAAACAGATTCATTAGTAACCAGAAATTGATAGTTGGCTCTAGGGTCCATTGAGGAGCCACCAAAGGGAGAACTGCTGGAAGAGCTAGCCTGACCAATTTCAGGTAAATTCACACTTACCCCCGATCCTGCCCCTGGTAAAATAACTGCCCAGTTACTCGTATAGACTGGTTTTGCCGTTTTTAAATAAGTAAAAGTCATTCCCCATAAAGCAACATTTGTCACTAACCCGATCGCCGCATACCTTGCATATCGCCAATATCTAGGTTTTTTTCCTAGCGGGATATCAATGGAATCTTGAGAACTGGAGATGGTGTCATTCATAATCTAATTTCCCTACTTGAAGATCAAGTTAAAGGGAGTAAGGAGAACATCGGTAATCGTGCGAACAACATCCCTAGCTTCAGTCACAGTGGAATCATAGCAGCCAACTCCATCTTCAGGCATTAAAAATGGATTATTAGTATCATCTTTGGAATCACGGATTAATTGTTCGATCCCGCGATCGAATACTTCGGTTTCTCCAGTTTGGCGATCGGTGCGAACTAAAACGGCGCGGCGCTGGGCATTGGTGGGAAATGTACCGCCTAAGCAGTTGGCAGATATAACGGCTTGGGAAAACCTTGCGCCATAGGGAAACGATGAGCCATCGGATTTAATCGAGGAAGTGGCATTACTAGGAGCGGGAATCGTGAGATTGGACAAAAATACGCGAATCCCAGGGGGAGTAATTTGGGATGGGCGCACTAAGTTATTTTGCTGTTTGGCTAAGATTGGCACGACCACGCGATCGCCTGCGATCAATGGCACATCGTCAACCTCATCCCCTGTAAATACCCCAGATAAGTCCACAATCTGCACGAAATTGTTCCTGATCACCATAATTTCTCTGACGTTAGCAAGGGGTGTAATTCCTCCTGCTCCACGCAAGGCGGCGGTGAGATAGCGTTCTGGGGGATTATCGCCCGATGACTGATTTTGTTGGAGATTGCGCTCCTCAGCCGAACGATTATTAATCGAGATCCGACCAGCCTGAAAAACCGCCCCAGATACATGCACTTGCACCGCCGCCCATTGCAAAATACTCACATTTATTTGCAAAAATTTAGGCTGAAAAAATTTGCGATTGATTAAAGTGCCATAAATTAATTGTTTTGCCTCATCTATTTCTAAACCCCTCACAGATAGAGGATCGAGATAGGGGATTTGAATATTGCCATCAAGATTTACCTCATATACGCCACTAAATATTTCACCTTCAGGAATGAGTAATCTAATGCGATCGCCAGGGGATAGGGGCAGCGCTTCTAGAGGCTCTTGCGATAAAAATCCGATCGCCACAGTCTGAAAAAATGCCCAAAAAACGAACTTAGAGAACCCCACAAAAAAGATGCTCCAATCTTGTGGTACGGGCATCTTGCCCGTATAAACAGCAGGCAAGATGCCTGCACCACAAAAACTTTTGGATGTTTTTTTAATTGGAAATCTCTTACCTAAATTCTTCAACATTTAAACAGCACTATTCTTACGATTAAATAAAACCGCGATCGTTTTAAAAATTAACCACAGATCGTATTGTAAGCTCCAATTTTTTTTATAGGTTAAGTCAAAACCCATCACCTCTTCAAAACTCTTGACATTAGAGCGACCGCTAACTTGCCAGACCCCAGTTATCCCTGGTTTCACATCGAGGCGACTCCATTCGGTCATTTTCTCATCGGTATATTCATTCTCTAGCTCATACAGCCCCACTTCGTTAAAAGTCGGCGGTCTTGTCCCCACGAGGCTCATATCGCCTATTAACACGTTCCAAAACTGTGGCAGTTCATCTAAACTAGTCTTCCGTAGAATTTTGCCGACTTTGGTTACTCGCGGATCGTTGCTATTTTTAAAGAATTTACCACCATCGTTACTTTGAGAATTTCCATCCGATGAGTCAGCAATTTGATTAGTTACCTTTTGCTTCAGCATTTCCGCATTTTTGACCATCGAGCGAAATTTCCAGATACTAAAGGGTTTGCTCATCAGTCCCGCTCGTTTTTGTTTAAACAGGATCGAACCATGACTTTCCCATTTAATCGCGATCGCGATCGGTATCGCTAAAAATATGGTTAGTGCTAAGCCCACCAAGGAACCAACGATATCAAGAATCCGCTTAGGAAAACTCCGCACCGATGCATGGACACTCACTCGTGGATCTAGCTCGATCGCAGGATAAAGAAAATACATGACATAGGCGATCGCACAAACAATGGGAATATTAATCAGAGTTTGGTAAATGCGATATAAAACGAGCGAGAAACGATGGGGCTGATGGGGCGATCGAGAATTTTTATCGGTGCGAAAACGATTGGAACGAGTAGCTGGTTCGATATAAAAAATATTTTCTAACTTCGTCATCTTTAAAATCGATAGCACCTGTGGATTAACGCTCCAAAGCACTAATTCCGTTGGTTCTGACTTGCCTGAATGAATATCAGCTTGACGTAAAACTTTTAAACAGGAAATCAATGCGCCAATACCCGAACTATCGATAAGCTCAGTATTGGACATGTCAATAATAATCTTGCGAAAATTTTCTTCCTCACTGCACAGTTCTTGAAAATCTTCCTTTAACTTACGAGCTTCAGGATTAAATATATGTTTCGGTGTACTGATTAAAACCGTGTCTTGAAAACTGGTGATCTGGACATCATGCAATCCAAATTTGAGCGCTGTCGCTACATTTCCCGTCGGAATATATACCGCTTCAGGATAGCGATCGGCAATTTCTTCAGCACGGACAATCAATAAGTCCAAAGCCTTCAATGACCGCAATAACTTTGCCGAAAGACTCAAATCACGAATACGAGTTTTTGACTCGACAAAAACCACTTGACTTTTGCAAATATATTTGGCGATCAATAAAAATGGCACAGCCACACCCGCACCTGTAGAAATTACTAGAGCAGGACGTTCTTTCCGAAATACAGCGATCGCTAATGATAAGTTTCTGATTAAATTCGGTAAATTGCGATTAGTGGGGCTATGCGCCCAAGATACTTGTTCGTCCTTAAGTTCGGTTTGAGTAGTACCTGTTTTAAACGTAATCCAATGGCGTTGCTCAAACTGTTGCCAATAATCACTCAATCCACGCATCCCCTTGAAATGCCCTCCCGATGAGCAGACCAACATGATTTTGTGATCGTCACGACTGGGATAGCGATCGCTCAAATATTTGCATAGCGGCTCATCTTCCGCAAAGTTGGGCGCACTATGGGGGATCGTAATTAATTTCAGAAATTTAACTAAGTCCGCAGGTGATCGGGCAATCAACACCCCTTGATTTTCCAGATCGTCAGCCATTTCTAATTGATGATCATCCACATGCTCATGAAACTTAACAGTACGCGGCACAAGAATATAGGGCTTATCAAATTCCTCTAACAACAGCGCTGAACCCTCGCCACAATGGGCAATCACCGCACTAGACTGCTCAATCATTTCCTTGAATTGCGCTTCTGGTATCACCTTGCTGACCTTAACGTTGTCAGGCAAACTGGTTGAAGAGCCATACTGAATCGTAATTTCTTCAGTAATAAGTCCTTCTTGCATTAACAGTCCAACCCAGTCCATCAATGCATTAAATGGATACTGCTCCGTCCCAACCGTAACAAGGATCATGGTCCTTG
>Ga0194061_1001707_pt1 | contig 12515 bp, 12 predicted proteins | sample SepL2221m_MetaG_FD_163423 | JGI IMG/M metagenome (GOLD analysis project Ga0194061, IMG submission 163423) | Anoxic zone freshwater microbial communities from boreal shield lake in IISD Experimental Lakes Area, Ontario, Canada - Sep2016-L224-21m | ecosystem: Environmental > Aquatic > Freshwater >...
AATTACGTGAGTAGCGCGCGACCCACGAACTTGACCCGGCTGTCAAGCTATTTTATCGATTTATTTGCACTTTTTTTGGCAGTGCAAAATTTTCAAAGAACACTACAGAAGTCTAAAGTTCAGTAAAATAAGGACATGTGGGCCGAATAAACAAAAGACCCATTGTTTGAATCACCCCTCCGCAAGAAGTTTAATTTTCTCCACGATATGCCTGCCGATCGGAATTGCTGAGGTTGCCGCCGGTGACGGAGCATTGCAGACTGCAAGCACGCGTGCTGTAGTGACGAAAAGAAAATCGCTCACCAGTTGACCATCCCCGGTGACCGCCTGGGCACGGATGCCGGCGGGATAGTCATGCAAGTCCGTCACCCTGAGCGACGGGCAGTATTTTCTGACCAGCTCAAGATAGCCGCGCCGGTAATAGCAGTTTTTCAGCTCCAGCATGCTGACCTTGATATGCCTACTCAAAACCTTGAGCAGCCCCGGATAGGTCAGCATTTCAAAACTGTCGCGGAGGCTGAAATCAGTCCTCATGTACCCTTCCCGCTTGAAAGCAAGGACAGCATTCGGGCCGACGGTGACACTGCCGTCAATCATGCGGGTCAGGTGAACCCCGAGAAACGGCAGTTGAGGGTCGGGAATCGGATAGATCAGACGGTTGACGATCCGGTTGTGCTCAGATCCCAAAAGGAAATATTCGCCGCGAAAAGGGACAATTCTAAAATCAGGACGGATGCCGAGCATCCCGACAACCCTGTCCGCCATCAGTCCCGCGCAGACCACCAGAAATCGCCCGCTGAAACTGCGGCCCGCAGTCTGGACACCTACACCATCAAGCTTCTCTTCTATTGATACGACTTCACTGTTGTAATGAACAACCCCGCCTCCCTGGATAACAAGCTCCACCATTTTTTCGGTGATTTCAGTGTAGCTGACGATGCCGGTTGACGGAACCAGAAGTGCCCCCAGGCCGGAAATATGAGGTTCCTGGTCTCTCAACTCCCCTTCTGTCAGCCGCTCGACCGGAATTTCATTCTCGGCGCAGCGCAGCTGCAGTGCAGACATCCGCTCCATTTCCTCATCGCTGGTTGCCACCAGCAGCTTGCCGCACTCGTCGAATTTGATACCCTGTTCCCGGCAAAATTCCTTGGTGGCCAGATTCCCTTCTCTACAGAAACGGGCCTTGAGGCTGCCGGGAGTGTAATAGACACCGGCATGGATGACGCCGGAATTGCGGCCGGTCTGGTGACATGCCGGGCGGGGTTCCTTTTCGAGTACCGCCACAGAGCAGCCGGGAAATGACTTCTGAAGCTGCCACGCCGTGGAGACACCGATTATTCCGGCTCCTATCACTATAAAATCATATTCCATCCGGGTCCTCCGTTTCAGGATGCGATTTCACTTCAATTCCAATGCCGGCCACTACTTGGCCAACCGGAAACAGATGGGCACCAGCATACAGAAAACAGCCCGACTGCACAACTGGTGACAGACAGGCGCAGAGTAGTCGCGAAAATGGAGCACCCTCTCCGCTTGACAAATCTACCCCTGCGGGTCGATAATCCTTCACCGGTCATTACACGAAGGGATCATACCTCTATGCGTATCGAATGCGATTTTCTTGTCATCGGCAGCGGCATTGCCGGCCTCTCCTTTGCTCTGCAGGCAGCCAACCATGGCGACGTTGCCATCGTTACAAAACGGGATGTTTCCGAGTCCGCCACCAAGTATGCCCAGGGCGGGATCGCCTCGGTGTTTTCGGCAGAGGACTCATTTGATGCCCATATTGACGACACGCTGGTAGCGGGAGCAGGCATCTGCCATGAAGACGTTGTCAGGATGGTCGTCGAAGAAGGGCCCCAGACCATTCGCAATCTCATTGAGTGGGGGGTGAAGTTTACCACCAGCGGCGAAAGCTACGACCTTACCCGCGAAGGGGGTCACAGCGCCCGCCGCATCCTGCATGCCGAAGACATCACCGGCCGCGAAATTGAACGAGCACTGGTGGAAGCTGTTCGGCAGCACCCTTCCATCCAGGTCTATGAACACCACATTGCCATCGACCTGATCACGTCCGCCAAAATAGAGCGCCGCCGCCTGGAACAGAATCGCTGCCTGGGGGCTTATGTGCTTGATATTCAGGGGGATCGCGTCGTCACCTTCAGCTCAAAGGTGACGCTGCTCGCCAGCGGCGGCGCAGGCAAGGTCTATCTCTATACCTGCAACCCCGACGTGGCCTCCGGCGACGGCGTTGCCATGGCCTACCGCGCCGGCGCAACCATTGCCAACATGGAGTTCATGCAGTTTCACCCGACCACTCTCTATCATCCGCTGGCCAAATCGTTTCTGATTTCCGAGGCGGTACGGGGTGAAGGTGCTATCCTGCGGCGGCGGGACGGAACCGCTTTCATGGAGAAGTATCACAAATTGAAGGACCTGGCTCCGCGTGACATCGTCGCCCGGGCCATCGACAACGAAATGAAGACCAGCGGCGACGACTGCGCCTTCCTCGACATCACCCACGAACCGGCCGACTTTGTTCGCCGGCGCTTCCCCAACATTTACCAGACCTGCATGGATTTCGGTCTGGATATGACCAAGGAGTGGCTGCCGGTTGTGCCGGCCGCCCACTACCTCTGCGGCGGGGTGGCTGTCAACGGTGACGCCGAAACAGATATCCCTGGACTGTATGCCATCGGTGAAACGGCATTCACCGGTCTGCACGGAGCAAACCGTCTTGCCAGCAACTCGCTGCTGGAGGCGGCAGTCTATGCCGGACGAGCCTATCGCCACGCCTGCGATGCCGTGTCCTCTCTTCCGGGTGATCATCGCGAGATCCCGGCCTGGGATTCCGGTACCGCCACCAACAGTGATGAGATGGTCGTCGTCTCCCAGAACTGGGATGAAATCAGGCGCTTCATGTGGAACTACGTCGGCATTGTGCGATCCGACAAACGGCTTGAGCGCGCCATGAGCCGTATCAGGCTGATACAGGGAGAGATCGAAGAGTATTACTGGAATTTCAACGTTACGTCCGACCTGATCGAGCTGCGCAACATCGCCACCGTCGCGGAGCTGATTGTCACCTGCGCCCAGATGCGTAAGGAGTCGCGCGGTCTCCACTACAACATCGATTATCCTGAGCGGGATGATCTGAACGGTAAGAAGGACAGTTTCGTGAAGAAGCAGTTCTGAAAGGAGCCCGTGCATCGTGGAAATTGGTGAAATCAGAAAACGGATTGACCTGCTGGACGACGTGCTGCTGCGGATATTCAATGAGCGCGCCCGCCTGGCGCTGGAAATCGGCCACGCCAAGAAAGAGCTGAATCTTCCGGTTTTTGATCCCGCCCGGGAAAAGCGCATCTTCAACCGTATGAAGGAGGACAATCCGGGGCCGCTGGACGACGAGGCGATAGTCAGGATGTTCGAACGAGTAGTGGACGAATCGCGCCGCCTGGAGCGCATCATGTCACATAAAGAAGAACTGTAGGGGGGCTGTCTGACATGCTGATAATTATGAAAAAACATGCCGAAGAATCTGCTCTGGATGCAATCAAGGGATACCTGATCACCCATGACTTCGACATCCATCAGTCGACCGGCGCCAACCGGACCATCATCGGCGTCATCGGAGATACCGACACACTCAACGACCATGAAATTGAACTGATGCCGGGTGTGAGCCAGGTTGTCAGGATCAGAAAAGACGATTAACGGAAATAACGGGGGCCATGAATGACTGACATATTGCTGATTGCTGCCGTTGTGGCAGGCTGGTTCATACTCAACAGATACATCCTGCCCAGAATGGGCGTTCAGACATGAATGTCCGACACCTGTTCTCCCGCGGTGCGGGAGAAAGAGAATGACCTCAAGAACAAGTGATTCCGGTTCAATTCAACAGAATTTACATTTTGGATTAATTGCCGATTGACGCAGACAACTCTCCTTTTGGCTGATCGCCACACGATCAGCCCTCGCTCCGCTTCAGCTCCGCAAACAGTTTCATCTGCTCCTCGGCGCATTTGGGACAGATGCCGTGACTGAATTTGGCCTCGGAATGGTTGGTGATGTACTTCTCCAGTTGGTTCCAATCGTTGTGGTCATCCCTGATTTTTTTACAATAGGCGCAAATGGGAATTATCCCTTCCAGCTGCTTCACTCGATCAAGCGCCTGCCTGAGATCTGACACATGCTCCGAAAGTGAAGTCTGCAGGCAGTTTGTGCGATAGCCGACCGCCACCCGCGCCCGCAGTTCATCGTTGTCAAACGGTTTGCCGATGAAATCATCAGCCCCGGAGTTAAGTGCTCTGGCAGCTGAATCCTTGTTGCTGCGCGATGTAATGATGATTGAATAATACGGCCGCTCCGATGCTCTCTCCCGCAGTCGCCGAACAATCTCGGGCCCTTCGATGCCGGGCATCATCCAGTCAAGGATCACCAGCTGTGGGTGGTCCGGCTGGCAGAGGATCTTCCATGCCTCCTCCCCATCGTGGGCGACAGTTACGTCGTAGCCCCATTTGCTCAGCAGCAGTTGCAGCATCTTGCATGACGAGGCGTCATCTTCGGCTATCAGTACTCTCATGGCTTATTCTCCTCCGGCGGAAGCGTCAGCAGATTCTGCACCGCTTGTATCGCCTGTTCAAGTTTCAGCTCCAGTTCCGGCAGAAGTTCCGCCGCCAGGGGCAAATTACCCCCTTCTGCACATAATTCTATCCGGCGGGCGGTTTCCGAGAGAAGCGGCATGGCCAGATTAGCCGCCGAACCCTTCAGTTTGTGCGCCGCCTGACAAAGTGCAGCAGCATCCCGGGCCTCCAGCGCGAGCCGGATTGTTCCGATCTGCTGCGAGGCACCTTCAACGAAAATAGCCGCCACAGCGGCGGCGGCATCAGCATCATTAAGATTTCTACGGACGAAATCGTCCCGGTCGAAAGCCTGAGCCGCACCGTCGCCAGGAACAGAACCGTCTACAGATACCGGCAGAAAGCGGTCGAGATCGGCGCCGAACAGTCCCCATTTCTGCAGCATCGCCAGAAGCTCCTCCACCACAACCGGCTTCGGCAGGTAATCGTCCATCCCGGCAGCCAGACAGCGTTCTCGGTCTTCCCGCAAGGCGTTAGCCGTCAGAGCTATCACCGGTATGGCATGATTTTTCACACCCGAGGTCTCATCGCGAATCCGGGCGGTGGCATCGTAACCGTTCATCACCGGCATCATACAGTCCATCAGCACCAGGTCATAATCACTATTTTTCAGCTGCCAGAGCGCCTCTTCACCGTTTTCCGCCACATCAAGGCTGTAGCCGAGTTTTTCCAGAATAGATTTTAAAACCAGTTGATTGGTCGGTTCATCCTCAACCAGCAGTAACCGGATATTATGGCTCGACAGGGCGGTTGTCACATCAAGGGACATCCGTGGTGGCTCTGCAACATCCTCCGTCACATCTGAGGTTTCAAGCACCGCCGTAAACCAGAACGTCGATCCCTTCCCCTCCTCACTTTCCACGCCAACTTCCCCCCCCATAAGCTCAGCCAGTTGGCGTGAAATTGTGAGCCCCAGACCGGTGCCGCCAAATTCGCGGGTTGTTGATCCGTCTGCCTGTATAAAGGGGTTGAAAATGTTATCCAGTTTGTCGGCGGCAATTCCGATACCGCTGTCGCGTACCAGGAATCGGAGCTTAACCTGATGCCCGGCTTCCTCTTCTTTGCAGACCAGCAGGGAAACCGAGCCGTTATGGGTAAACTTGACGGCGTTGCCGAGCAGATTGGTGATTATCTGCCGCAACCGGCCGTTGTCTCCCCGCAGGAAGACCGGAACGTCCGCATTGATCAGCAGATCGGTCCGCAGCCCCTTTTCCGCAGCATGGAGAGAAAGAAGATTCATGATACTGCTCATCTCCTTCTGCAGGTTGAAGTCGCGAGACTCCAGCTCAATCCTGCAGGCCTCAATCTTGGATATGTCGAGAATATCGCTGATCAGCTGTAGCAGGTTATTACCGGACTGCCGGATGGCATCTACATACTTCTTCTGTTCCGCCGTCAGCTCAGTCATGGTCAGCAGTTGCGCCATGCCGATAACGCCGTTCATGGGAGTTCGGATCTCGTGGCTCATGGTGGCCAGAAAGCGGCTTTTGGCGATATTGGCTGTTTCAGCTGCATTTTTTGCGTCTTTCAGCAGCGCCTGAACAGTTTCGTATTCATCGATCTGAACGCGCAGCATCTCTTCGGTTGCCTGCAGCTCACAATTCTGCTCCATGAGCTTTGAACTGTTCGCCTCCAACTCCTCTTCAGCCCGCTTGCCGATGATAATATCCCAGGCAATATTTGCTATCTGGCTAACCGCCTCAACATCCAGCTGAACGTAATCCGCAGGTTTATTGCCGACACCGATGACGCCGACGATATAATCGCCACGGAAGATAGGCACCACCAGTTCACGCACCACCTCTGCGTGTCCACCAGGCAGCCCCTTGCGGTGCTGCAGCGATGAGTAATCGTTATGGATAACCGGTCGGCGCTGGCGGACTGCATCAACCCAGACGCCGGCCACATCGATAGAATAGTGCTGACCTTTTCCTTCGGCGCTGCACATGGTCGAAAGGGTATGTGTCGACCAGGTCTGCAACTGCAGCGTCAGTTGATCCGCATCAAGGAAGTGGAAGAAACCGATCGAACTGGCGGTCAAGGCTTCGGCCTCATCAAGTGTTCTGGTCAGAAACTCGTCGAGAGTGTGTCCAAAGGCGAATTCACTCAGTCTGCTGCGTGCCTGCGTGATATTCTCGGAACGTTTGCGTTTCGAAATATCCTGAAAAAAACCGATCAGCTTGTTGTGTTCCCTGTCCACCCTGCCGACAGCGTGGACCGATTTAACAGTTCCACGGGCAGAAATGATTTCCAGCTCAAGATCAAAGGGTTCACCATGTTCGATAGCGCGCAGAGCCGCTGCTTCAATAAGCGGACGGGAAGCTGGCGTGTAGAATGAAATCCCGTTTGCCAGGGTCGGCCTGAATGTTTTGTCCACTTCGTGAATCCGGTAAACCTCGTCCGTCCAGACCTGCTCCCTGGTTTCAAGATCCAGCTCCCAACCGCCAACGTTTCCGATTTTTTGCGTTTCTGCTTGTAGAGCCAGGCTCCTGGCCAGTGCTTCTTCCACCTCTTTGCGTTCGGTGATGTCCTGGATGATGCCATCGTAGGATCGGAGGATTCCGTCAGCATCCCTGGACATGATGATGGTGTCCCGCACCCAGCGCACTGCTCCGTCTTTGCGAATGATCCGATGCTCAAGAGGTGGTATTTCTCTCCCCTCCAGAAGCTGTCCGACCCGCTCATTCACCAGATCTACATCCTCTGCTGCGACCATCTGAATCCAGAGATCCCGGTTAGCAAAGAAATCTTCCTGACTATAACCGGTAACGGCCTGACAGGTAGGGCTCTGCTTTGATTCCACCGCACGGCCGTTCTCAACGCGCACCGAATAGGTATAGTCAGTGATCGCATCAATGATCCGCCGGTAGCGCTCTTCGCTTTCATCCATTTTCTTCATTGACAGGAGTGTACCACGGTATTCTGGATGTTCAATGTCGAGTCGGAAAAAAGTACGGGGCGTGGGAATGTGCGCAAATTTTTTATGTACGAGCCTGTGAATATCTGGGGTTGGAGTACTGCATCAAGCGGGGAGACGGATGAATTCCGCCGTATCAGGACTTTTGATAGATTCATCCAGTACTACCAGATAACCGTCCGGATCGAAACACCACATCTCTTTGATGCCATACGGCTTGATCTCCAGCGGGTAGAGCACCTCCAACCCCTCTTCCGTGATGGCATCGCTGATTTCCTCGATGTTTGACACCTGAAAATGCAGTGTAACCCCTATCCCGCGAGGAAACATGGTGAACCTCGGCTCCAGCAGCGGATGAGCTCTGATAACGTCAGCCTCCTCGACGAAGACGATGGCTATGCCGTCCATATCGATAACCAGGTGGTCCGGCGCCCCGTGGGCACTGAACGAGCGTTGTACCGGAAGCTCAAGAATACCGGAGTAAAACGCCTCCGTAACCACCAGTTGCGCAACGGTCAGTTGAACGGAATGCGGTGCACGGTGAACTTTCACTCAAACCCCTTATAAAATAGAGTAACAACACCTGAAAGTCTGGTCAGCCAGTTGGTGTAAATCAGCACTCCGATGATTATGAGGAAGATGCCGGTGATAATCTCAAACAGCCGGATATACTTCTTGAAGCGGTTGAAGGCCACGAGAAAGCGGTTCATGGCTATCGCCGAGAGAAAAAACGGCACGCCCAGGCCCAGCGAATACAGCAGCAACAGGACAACCCCCTGATAGACCTTCTCTTCGGTGGCTGCAACAGCCAGTATTGCCGCCAGAATCGGACCGATGCAGGGGGTCCAACCGGCTGCAAAAACAATCCCCACCAGAAAACTGCCCACATATCCGGACGGCTTATGTTTGACTGAAATTCTTTTTTCACCCAGCAGGAACTTGAGCGGCAGCAGTCCGGTAACGTGAATGCCCAGAATGACCAGCAGAACGCCGCCCAGTTTCCTGATCAGAGAGGCATTGTGCTGCAGAAATGACCCGATGAACGTCGCCGAGGCACCCAGAAAGACAAATACGACCGTGAATCCGCAGATAAAGGCCAACGAATGCCACATTGACTTCATGCGCAGAGCCTGTGGAGGTGAATCGGTCTGCAGATCGGCAAAGGTGAGACCGGTGATATAGGTAATATACGACGGGATCAGCGGTAGAACGCAGGGGGAGAGAAACGAAAGCAGGCCGGCAATAAAGGCGCCGATATAGGTTACTTCCTGTACATGCATGAGCGGTTCGCTACTTCTTGATTAATTCTTCCAGAAACGAAAAAACTTCTGAAGAATCCCAGGCAAGGCCGCCGATGATCTTTTTTACCAGCACTCCCTGCTTGTCGATAATAAACGATTCGGGAACGCCGGTAAGACCATATAGCTTTTGTGCTGTTCCACTGGAATCGAGGTACGTGGGGAGAGAAAAGCCGCTCTCTTTGAAAAAAGAGTTGATCGCGGTTTTACCGCCCTCGTCAATCGAAACGGCCATCATCTGGAACGGCTTGCCGGTCATTGACTTCTGGAGTTTCATCATGGAGGGAATCTCTTCGCGGCAGGGGGGGCACCAGGTAGCCCAGAAGTTGAGCAGAACCACCTTCCCTTTCAGACTGGAGAGTTTCAGAACACTATCATCAGAGACTGATGTTACGCCGATATCCGGCGCCTGGCTTCCTTCCCGTATAACGGACGCTGCACCCCGCCGTTCGGTTTTGGTACAGGCGGAAACCAGCATCAGGCACATCGCAAAAACCACACAGATAACCCGGCTACGGCACTTCATGAAACCTCCGGGAAAATGAATCACCACCATTTATTTGTTGCGGGTTACAACGTAATCTGCCAACTGCAGCATAGCCGCCCGAACAGGACCGTCTTCAAATATGTTCAGGTGTTCCCGGCAAGTGTCGATTGAGCGGTGAGCAACCTCAAAGGCGTAGTCAATCCCACCATACCGATGTACCAGACCGGAAACGGTGCGGAAATCATCCACTGTCATTTCATCCTTTTCAACCACCGCTGCAATGCAGGAGCGTTCATCTGCGGTACAGCGGTGCAAGGTATAGATCAGTGGAAGGGTTATTTTACCTTCTTCAAGGTCGTGGCCGATACTCTTGCCGAACTCCTCTTCTGTGGCAATATAATCCAGCGTATCGTCCATCAGCTGGAATGCAACCCCCAGGTCCATTCCGAAGTCGGCAAGCGCCCGCTGACGATCCGGCGCTACCGAACCGAGTATGCCACCGGCTTCACAAGCCGCCGACATGAGTATTGCCGTCTTTGAGCGCACCACATTGATGTAGCGTTCCTCAGTCAGGTCGATGTCGCCGGTACAGAGCAGCTGCATGACTTCGCCCTCGGCGATTACCGTTGTTGCTGCCGAAAGCACCCTCAGGATTTCAAGGCTGCCGACGCCGACCATCAGCGAGAAGGATTTTGAAAACAGAAAATCGCCCACCAGAACTGATGCCTCGTTACCCCACAGGGTATTGGCCGAGGCTATGCCCCGCCGTAACGTGGCGCTGTCAACCACATCGTCGTGCAGCAACGTCGCAGTGTGGATGAACTCAATAACACTGGCCAGCGGGACGGCCTTATCAGCGGTGTAGCCGGAAAGACGGGCAGAAAGCAGCAACAGGGCCGGACGCACCCGCTTACCGCCGCTGGAAAGCACATACTCGCCGACCTTGCGGATCAGGGGAACGTCAGACTCCAGGTCCTTGCGGAACTGAAGTTCAACGCGTTTCAAATCATCGCCGATGATGTCAAGCGCAGCCTGCATTTGGATGGTATCCTTGCCTGAAAGTCGCGTCATAGTAAAGGAACGGGTTTCATTTTGTCAAAGTATTTGTAGTCGCGTTGTACGGCAATCAACTACTGACTTCGTGTAATGTTTACATTGCCACCGCGAGCAACAGGGTATATTGTTGCGGGAAAAATTCCGGCATCATAACCGGACCAGGAGCAGTTGATGCGATTTGATGAGCTCAAACTTCCCGACCGGCTTCAACTCGGCATAGCAGAAGCCGGGTTCAGCGTCTGCACTCCGATTCAGGAACGGACATTGCCGCTTACGCTCGGAGGCACCGATATTGCGGGCCAGGCCCAAACCGGTACCGGCAAGACGGCTGCTTTTCTGATCACACTGTTTACCCGCCTGCTGAGTTCCGCAGATTCCACCGTAAAGCCCAGGGCACTTATCCTGGCGCCGACCAGAGAGCTGGTTGTGCAGATCGAGGCGGACGCCCAGCTGCTGGGGAAGCACTGTGGTCTTGTCGTACAGGCCATCTATGGCGGGGTGGACTACATGAAGCAGAAAAACGCCCTGCGCGACGGTGCTGACATAATTGTCGGCACTCCGGGGCGTCTCATCGATTACCTCAAGCAGAAAGTTTACAGCCTGAAGGCGATTGAAATGCTGGTGATCGATGAAGCTGACCGGATGTTCGACCTCGGCTTCATTGCCGATCTCCGCTTTATCCTGAGGCGCCTGCCGCCGTTCGACAAACGCCAGAATCTGATGTTTTCGGCTACCCTCAATCCACGGGTCATGGAACTGGCCTACGAGTTCATGAATATGCCGGAGAAGGTCTCGGTGACCCCGGAAAATGTGACCGCCGAGCGGGTTGAGCAGTTGCTGTTCCATTGCTCCCGAAAGGAGAAGTTCTCCCTGCTGCTCGGCCTTCTTCGGCGGGAAGGGATGGAACGCACCATGATTTTCATTAACACCAAACGCGAAGCGGAACACCTGCACAACCTGCTGAATGCCAACAGCTTCCCCTGTCGGGTTATATCCGGTGATGTCGAGCAGCGCAAGCGGATGCGTATTCTGGATGATTTTAAAGATGGCAAGCTGCCGATTCTGATTGCGACCGACGTTGCATCACGGGGACTGCACATTGAGGGAGTTTCTCACGTCATTAACTATGATCTGCCCCAGGACTGCGAAGACTATGTCCACAGGATCGGTCGTACGGCCCGTGCCGGGGCAGAAGGCAAGGCCATCTCCCTTGCGGATGAAGACGGCGCTTTTTTCCTTGAATCCATCGAAGAGTACATCTCGACAAAAATACCGACCGAGTGGGCCGACGACGAGCTATACGTTAGCGATTACGTGCGCACGGCTCGGCCGAAACGGGTGCTGCCCGCTACAAAGGGGAAAATCGGCGGGCCACGTCCACCAGAAAGATCCCATCGTGCGGAAAGACATCCCGTAAAATCTGCCGGATCTTCCTCCCCTTCTCCGGCTGGAGCAACACCTGCAACCGCTTCCGAAACACCAAAGAAGAAAAGGCCGCGGAGACGAAAAAAGGTTGCTACCGTGGAAAAACAACCGGATTAAGCCACTTACACTATACAACGAAAAGCGCCCTTCACCCTGAACAACAGGAGAAGGGCGTTTTAAATTGACTTAACTCAATGACTACTGCAACGACAGACCGGCAATTGAGGCACTTATACCGGAAATGCTTCCTCCATCGACATCAAGAATATTAACCGATGAAAGCGCAAAATTTGCCGCCGTTGGAGCTGAGCCGTTTGAAATCTGCAGTGTAACGGTCACCATGTCCCCGACCTGGGTAGCACCCTTTACAGATCCTCCTGCAGCAACGATTGATTGCAGGCTGCTCCCTGAAAACAGCGAAGCCACCGAATAGCCGACAAAATTACCGACCGGCTTGACAACTGATGCTGCAACATCACCGTTTACCATAGCCGGTGCAACGTTTGCAGGCATGGCGAGTGTAAATAATGACGCGAAAATAGTTTTACCGTTCGGCACTGTACCGCTGAGACTTATTCTGAGCGTAGCTGTAGTGTACGTCGGCGTGGTTGCTGGTGTTGTGGTCGTGGTTGTCGGTGTTGTGGTCGTAGTTGTCGGTGTTGTGGTCGTAGTTGTCGGTGTTGTGGTCG
>Ga0194061_1001708_pt1 | contig 12513 bp, 14 predicted proteins | sample SepL2221m_MetaG_FD_163423 | JGI IMG/M metagenome (GOLD analysis project Ga0194061, IMG submission 163423) | Anoxic zone freshwater microbial communities from boreal shield lake in IISD Experimental Lakes Area, Ontario, Canada - Sep2016-L224-21m | ecosystem: Environmental > Aquatic > Freshwater >...
TATTGAGCAAATCCAATCGGCTTTGTCCAGTTTGAAATATTTAATGAATCCAGATCAGATATCGCGAACTTTACAACACATTTTTAAGCTCACTGCCTAGCATTATTCTTTTAGTGGGAAGGGAGTAATAAATGACTTTTGGCGAAACAGTAACCTGTTTTGTATTTCAGGACATCTGATGCTTGCCAAGTTATGGGATTCATCTGAAAGTCGCAGCTATGAAAAATTTGGTCTCGCACCCATTCAAAGCAAGCTTTGGCGATCGCCTCTGGAGACTCACATCCTAATGTAATTTGTTTGGCGCATTTGACAATTTCAGGATGATTCCAATCAATAATTTCACTAACCTGTAAATATTCTTTCATAACTCATTTTGATAACTAAGTAGTGTAATCACTCAATAACCTCTGGTAACTTGGTATTTGACAACGATTTTGCCTCATTTGAGGGCTGCTAGCAGAGCTTTTCCCAACGATTATTGAGAAGTTACCTTATTTAGTAACAATCAGCACCAAGACTGCACATCGGTCTGATTATTTAGCAATTCTCGAATATTGGCTTCAATGACTCTATAACCGACATTACCATTCAACCTCTGCCGCCCTTCATTAAAAATTAAAGTCGGACTGACTGTCACTGTATGCTCTTTGATCAAGTCAAAATCTTTGGATAGCAACGCATAAGCCTCACCACTATCGATTTGGGATTGGATGAGCTTGCTTTTTAGACCTAGTTCCTCAGCGATCTCAAACTGCACCTTGCGATCGCTAATATCGGCAAGTTTCGTAAAAAAAGCTTCTCGAAAAGCCCAAATTGCTTTCTCAAAGACCTTTTCGGATTTAGGAACGATCCCTTTGATTTCTAGCAGTTGAATCGCATGGAGAAATAAATGACAGGACATCGATGAGGATGGCGTAGCGATCGCCCAAATATCAGGATGAACAGTAATGTGATCGAACTTTTTGGCAACCTCATGCACATGGTTGCTATAGCCGCGTAAACCACCCTTATCGCGCCAACGAGTTTCTAACTTTTCATGAGCGTTGCCAAAGATTGAGACGAAATGGTAATCGATCGCAACTTGGTCAGGGAAGTTAGCTGCTAGTTCATCAAGGCGGATTTGCGCGATGTATGCCCAGACGCACAGAACATCGGAATAGTAGGAGATACGAATTGCTTCCATTAGTTTGATTTGATTTGGATAAGGGTGGGACGAGATCCCCGACTTTTTCTACTCAATCAAAAGTGATTTTCAAGTTTACATAAAAAGTCGGGGATCTGTGCATTTAGGACTAGTTTTGCCTTTAGATCTCAAAACTGGCGATCGCCGTTTCTCGATCTTCTTCTATAGATTCTAGAATCGGTGGTTTCTTATTGCGCCAGAGTTTGTAATAAAGAATCGGAACCGCCGATCGCGAAAGTAGCAAAGAGGCAATTTCACCCGCCATCAGCGAGATTGCTAATCCTTGGAAAATTGGGTCAGCGAGAATAATTGCCGAGCCAACAATTACTGCTGCCGCCGTCAGCAACATCGGACGGAAGCGCACGGCTCCCGCGTCGATCACTGCTTCTTCGAGGGGCATTCCTTCTTTTAAGCGCAACTCGATAAAATCCACAAGAATAATTGAATTTCGCACAACGATACCTGCACCCGCAATGAAGCCAATCATTGAAGTTGCCGTAAAGAAGGAACCCATCAACCAATGAGCAGGCATAATCCCAATTAGTGAAAAAGGAATCGCGGTCATGATGGCTAAGGGCGTTGTGAAGGATTGGAACCAGCCTACGACTAGGGCATAGATTAAGATCATTACCACCGCAAAGGCAATACTCAGATCGCGGAAGACCTCATAGGTGACTTGCCATTCACCATCCCACTTCATCGAATAGTTTTCCGTAGTTGGTGGTTGTTCGGTGAGATAGGTCTTGATTTTTGCACCTGTTGGCGTGGTCAATTTATCGATCTGTGGTTGCAGCGCCAGCATTGCATAAACTGAACTCTCCACTCGACCCGATACATCACCCAATACATAGACTACGGGCTGAAGATTTTTGTGATAAATACTGGTATCGACAGTAGCTGTTTCTGTTTTGACAAGCGAACTTAAGGTCACGAGATTCCCATTTGCACCCTTGACATTGAGAGCCTTGAGATCCTCTAGACTAGTGCGGCTAGATTGACTAAAGCGGAGATTAATCGTCACATCTTCGCGAGCATTTTCATCATGGAGCAGCCCGACATTTTGACCCGAAATTGCCATTTGTAAAACTTGGGCAATTTGGTTGGGACTAATGCCATTTAAGGTTGCTTTTTCGCGATCGATTACCAAGTGATAATCGGTCTGCGGCGCTTCCACATACCAGTCCACATCGACTACCCCATCAGTGGACTTGTACAACTGATAGATGCCCTTAGCAAGATCGATTTGTCCTTGATAATCAGGTCCATAGATTTCCGTAACTAAATTTTGCAGCACTGGGGGACCGGGAGGGATTTCGGCGACTTGAATCCTAGCACCGTAGCGATCGCCGATTTCCTTGAGTTTAGGACGGATTGCTTTAGCGATATCATGGCTCTGACGTTTCCGTTCTTCCCTTGGCAAGAAATTAACTTGAATATCGGCAACATTAGAACCCGATCGCAAGAAGTAGTGACGCACCAAGCCATTGAAGTTATAGGGCGAAGAAGTTCCCACATAACTCTGATAGTTCAGAACTTCAGGCACAGAAGCCAGATACTGCCCCATTTCTCTGGTTGCCTTGGCAGTTTGTTCAAGGGTTGTACCTTCAGGCATATTCACTACTACCTGCAACTCGCTTTTGTTGTCAAAGGGCAGCATCTTCAGGATCACTAATTTAAATCCAGCTAGTCCGACTACAATAACGACTAGGGCGAATGAGGTGGCAATCAGAAACGTCGTTCCTCTTTTGGGGTAATGGATCAGAGGATACATAAAGCGGCGATATAGCTTGGTGAGAGCATCTTCCTCGCCTTCTTGATGTCCGCCATGACTGCCGCCCGTGAAGACTTGCATCGTTGTCCAAGGCACGACGATGAAGGCTACTAATGCCGAGAAGATCATCGCTGCCGAAGCACCCAAGGGAATCGGGCGCATATAAGGTCCCATCAAGCCGCCCACAAAAGCCATCGGTAAAATTGCGGCAATTACAGCTATGGTTGCCAAAATCGTCGGATTACCCACCTCATCAACGGCTTCGAGGACAATCTGTCTCAAAGTACGCTGACGATTAGGAGAATATTTTAAACGGGTTTTATTTTCGGGTAGTTCCAAATGACGACCGACATTTTCTACAACCACGATCGCATCATCGACCAGAATCCCAATCGAGAAGATCAGCGCAAAGAAGGTAACGCGATTGAGGGAAAATCCATAAAAGACAAAGCTGGCAAGGGTCAGAGCCAAAGTAACGGGAATCGACACCGCAACCACCATCGCCTCTTTACGACCCATCGCAAACCACATCAGTAATGTTACCGAACCGACGGCAATTAGCATATGAAATAGCAGTTCGTTGGAACGTTCGGCGGCGGTTTCGCCATAGTCACGGGTGACGGTTAAATTGACATTTTTAGGAAGATAATTATGCTTAATCTCCTCTAATTTATGCAAAACTCGATGCGATACTTGAATTGCATTTGCGCCACCACGTTTAGCGATCGCGATCGTTACAGCCTCAGTTTCACCAGTATGTTTAGTAAGTTTCTCTTCTTTTTTGGCAGCTTTAGTACCATGTTCTTGCGCGACATCACCATAGCCAAACAATACATAACTGGCGGGTTCTTCCGCGCCATCGGTGACAGTGGCGACATCTCGCAAATATACGGGCTGATTATTAGCCACGGCGACGACTAGTCCTTTCGCATCTTCAGGCGATCGCATAAAGCTTTGCGTTCGCACCAAAAATGATTGGTTATTTTGACTCAAAGCACCGCCAGCTAATTCTGAATTTTGAGATTGGAATGCTTGCGAAATTTCTAGCGGGGTTAGTCCATAAGCCTTTAAGCGTGTGGGATCGAGTTCTACGCGCAGTTGGCGCTTTTGACCGCCAATGATCGTTGTTTCGGAAACGTCAGGAACTTGCTTGATTTGCTCATCTAATTGCGCCGCAATCTGTCGTAATTCTGTGCCAGTGCTACCATCTCCCGATAGTGTCACCGCCAGAATGGGAACATCATCGATCGCCCGCGATTTAATTAGCGGTTGAGAAGCACCAGCAGGAATCTTGTCAAAATTGGCATAAAGCTTGTTATAAAGCTGCACGATCGCATCTTCCGTCTTCCTACCAACTAAAAATCTGACAATGACTAAAGATGAACCAGGTCGCGAAGTGGAGTAAACATATTCCACCCCAGGCACTTCCTTAATCAACTTTTCCATCGGTGACGTAACCCGCTGTTCGACTTCCTTGGCTGAAGCTCCTGGCATTTGTACAAATACATCGGCGATCGGCACGGTAATTTGTGGCTCTTCTTCGCGGGGCAACATTAAGGTTGCGCCAATCCCCAACAGGAGCGCCACAATAATAATTAATGGTGTCAGTTTGGAGTCAATGAATTGTTTCGCTAATTGACCGACAAAACCTAATTTATGGCGATGCGGCGGTGGCGATTGAAAACCATTTTGACTATTCGGGTTTTGACCATTCGGTGAATCTTGCATAATTTCCTCCTAATTACCGAGTGGTAACGGCTTGTCCGTCACTAAGTTGGGCGATGTTGCTGGTAACGATGCGATCGCCTGCCTTTAAACCTGACACAATCTCGATCTGTCCATCTTGAGTTTTACCTGTTTTCACCCAACGCATAATGGCGATCGATTTCTCGCCAGCAGTTTCCAGCACATAAACTCCTTGTAATTGTCCGCGTTGGATTAGAGCAGTTGTGGGAATGAGCAGCGTTTCTTTGGTCGCCCCAATAGGTAAGGCAATTCTCCCAAACATTCCAGAAATTAATTTACCCGAATTGGTCAGAGGGATTTTGACTAAAAAACTGCGTGATTGGGCATTTGAGGCTGGCACAATTTGTTGAATCGTGGCACTGAGAGATTGATTAACTGCATCAAACTGGACTTTGACCGATTGACCAACCCGTACAAATCGCAAATTCTCTTCAGGTACAGAAATCTCTAGTTCAAGTTTATTTGGATTCTCCACTTTTAGTAATGGTGTCCCAGGAGCCGCCATTTCTCCTTCATAAGCTAGCTTCTGGACAACAACGCCATCAAAAGGAGCAAAGATCGTACCATAGCTTTCGCTGACATCTGAAGAGATGACACTCAGTTCGGCTCGACTCACCGCCGCTTGAGTTTGGGCGATCGCCGCTTGTGACTGACGGATACCTGCTTCTGACTGCGCGACCCTCGCTCTAGCCTGTTCGAGCGCTGTATTTGCGTCATCTAATAGTGATTGCGAAACTGCTCCTTCTGCTTGCAGTCGAGACATTCGCGATTGAGTCACTTGAGCTAATCGCAAAGCCGACTGTGCCTCTAATTTTTGCGATTCTAATTGATTGAGACTAGCTTGAGAGCGAAATACTTCCGCTTGGGCTTGGGCAACGCCTAACTGGGCTTGACCAGTTTGGGCAGTGATATCCATCACATCAATGCGCGTGAGGATATCGCCTTTGCGGAAGCGATCGCCCGTTTCTAGTGACAATTGCGTAATCCGCCCCATCACCCTCGTTGAGAGCGTGGCTTGCTCTACAGGGCGAATTGAACCAGAAAGCTCTAAGGTATTTGCCACGGATTGAGAACGTATAGTTAAGGTGTCAACGCTAAGAGCAGAGGTACTTGCAATTTCTGAAGGTTGGAGCGATCGGTTCTGTGACAGTACAAACCAAGTTCCTCCTGTCAATAAAAGAACACCTCCGATCAATAATCCCCAGCCCTTCCAAGACATTTTGGGTGAATGTGGTTGTTTTGGTTCCTGTTTAACGGATTCATCAACTGGCGGATCGAGCGGTTCATGAAGTGATTCATCTGAGGTAGTGTGAGTCATGGGATTAAGCCTTATTTTTTGTGTTTAAGGACGAATGCCTCTATGTACGGAATATCCAGCACTTTGCCAAGCCAATAAACCTCCTTTTAAGCTATGGACTTTGCTGTAGCCCTGAGCAACTAGCCATTGCGCTGCCATATCGCTACGATGTCCAGAAAGACAAGTAATGGCGATCGCCTGATCTTTGGGAATTTCCTTCAAAATGCGATCGCGGCTCATTTTCTTTGCTCCAGCAATATGCCCGATCAAATATTCCAACCAGCCCCGCACATCAATTACGATTAATTGATTCTGACGCGACTTCAATTGAGAGGGCGACAGGCTCACCGAATTTAAAATTGGCTTTTTAGCTGGTTTCATCGACTTCTGTTTATGTTCTTTACTATTCATTGTTTTAGGGATTTTTGTTTTGGGAATTTTTAACTGAGTAGATCGGCAAAAGAAAACTGTAAATGACCAGATCCCCGACTTTTTGTGTGACTAGCAGAACTCATTGATGATTGCAAAGAAAAAGTCGGGGATCTTAATCTCTGCATCTTCCTAAACCTTGCTCATTACCGCAAATGATTTGATAAATGGACTTGCCATGCGCGGATCTTTAATCATCGCCGTGTAGTCGCCAACGCGAAACTGGAGCTTGCGACTCATATACGCCATGCCCAATCCCACCATGTCCAAGCCCTTTGTTTTCCACTTCTCCCAATGGATGCGATCGGCTCGTAAATCCCAGTTCAATGACCGACTATCATAGGCTCCTGCAAAAACCACCTTGCCTTCCCGAACCACCAGTATTCCACTGGGTTTATCTTGATCTTCAAAGCCATAGCCAATTACAGAGTTAAAATGTATCTTCGCAAGTCCATTGACAATCTCTGCATCAGCATTCCATAGTTCGCCAAAAGCTTTCATCCATTCAGAGGAAAATAAATCTGCCATTGTTCTCTCCAAAATAATTTGATAGGGCTTTAATAATTCGCCACAGTTTGCCATTCTGCAACTAGCGAAGGAGGAACCGATAAACTCATCGCATCACCTTTGATCGTTGGCAAAGAAATCTTTAAAGGAATCTCAGCTTGTAACTCTGATAACAAAGGTTGAAGATCGTACTGCCCAACATTCGGCTGCGATCCCTCTTTGAAAATATTGCTAGACGTATCGTTAGCAGTGATAGCTTTACCCAATGAGTTAGTTAAAGTCAGAGGTTGAGCATGGTCGATCGCTACCAAATTAGGAAAACCCACTAAGCGCAGTTCAAAACTGCTATTGCCATCAGGACGAACTCGTTTGAAAGCAACGGTTTGCCAAGTGTTACCATGCTGATCCTTGAGAGATTGACGCACTTGATAAACCATCTGATTGGGTGATTCTTCCAATTGTCGAATCGCCGCCGATGCACTAGGAACATCCAGAATTCCTAATCCGATCAGAGCAAAAATCGTAATTGCGCCAATCAACAATAACCATGAGAAAAATTTGCGAGTTTGGCAGTTCATAACGTTTGTATCCAATTAAAAAATCAGATGGAGGATAATGGCGCAAAGCTCCATATTTCCGAATCAAGAGCTATCGTGAGACTTGCGAGTAGAACTGCACAGCGCCAGCAACTCAGTATCAATGACTCGATAAAATCGCCATACACTCTCTCGCCGACAGGCTACCACTCCCGCATCCTTCATCAATCTCAAGTGCTTAGACACATTGCCTTGATGCAGTCCAGTGCGATCGCAGATATCCTGTACACTTCGTTCTTGGTTACAAATTGTCATCAGGATTTGCAGTCGAGTTGGGTCTGCCAAAGCTCGAAAGCGATTTGCTAAAACATCCAGTTCTTCTGAATTCAGCACCATCTCCATGAGCTTGCTACTGCCTCCGCCAACCACTCCACATCGGAATGCCATTGAGATCGCGCAACATCAAGATTTGATCGCCTTTGCGAACTTTAGCCGCAATAAGGACAGATTTTTCTAAGATCAGGACTTTAGAACCTGTCACCTCAATCTGATCTCCCAATTCAAGATGAATATCCTGATTGTCAAGATACCAAGCTGGTCCTAAATGAACTGTGATCGTGCCGTCAGTAGTTTCCAATCGTATATGCACCCCAGAAGACATCCCTCTGTTCGGAGATTGCTTGTCTATACCAATGATTTTGCCGAGGATAGTTGTCACAGTATTGGCGTTATACATCGTTTGGGACTGAGCATTCCTACCTTTCCCACTCATCAGCATTTGGGCAGAAGCAGAAGGAAGATAAAGGAGTCCGAGTAACGAAAGAATTGTAGCGAAAGTGCTAATTTTTTTCATGATGCTTTACCACATTTATTAGGTATATGATTTAATTCAAGGTTAGGATTAGATAATAAAGGTTCCACAAGTGGCAACCCGATCGCTCTAAAGCCAAGCTTCTCAAACCAAGGAATCGTCCAGCCAAAGCGCATTTTCGTGAGAAAATACTTCTCAAATCCAGCCTTCATCCAAGAAACCCAGATCCCGTGATAGATTAAGGCTCGTTTGCGATCGCCTGTCGCATTTGGCAAAAGTGGATCGGCGAGAAACAATGCTCCTGTATTACCAAAATCCGCGAAGCAAACTGCTTGTAAGGTTGGTCTCAATTGATTGCCAGAAGTAACTCCCAACTCTAAGGCAATATTCTGGGCAACTGCTAGCGCCATTTCTTCAGACATCAATCCCACCTTGGGAGCGCCTGTAGGAATCGGAGTTTGCTCCACGGCTTTGAGTTGGGTGACTACGCCCACAGAATAAATCGAGGTAAAGTCTGGATGACGATAAGTCGGCAAAACAGGCATGAATCCTTTAGCATCAGTTAGCCCGACCGCTTCACGGAGAAATTTAGGACCACGGAAAGGCGGTAACACCATCGTAAATTTAGAAGGAATCACCCGCCCATCGACTAAATGCACAGCATCAGCCTCAAAGTGGGAAATAGCCGTATTTTCCATCAGTTCGATTTCCCGATCCGCCATAAACTTACGCATCAGCCAGCGCGAACTTGCCATGCCTCCAATCCCTAGATGTCCTGCATAGGGTTCAGAAGTAATGAAGGTGATCGGAACCTGCGATCGCAATCCTCTCTTTTTCAATTGATCGTGAATTAGGAATGCAAATTCATAGGCAGGACCAAAACAACTTGCCCCTAGGGATGCACCGACCACGATCGGTCCTGGATTTTTCAAGAATTTTTGCCATGCTTCACCAGCCAATAACGCATGGTGGGGATTACAAATCGATTGTGTATAGCCCCCTTCGGGACCTAATCCCTTCAGAGCATCCAAGGCAAGTTCGGGTCCCGTGGCAATCACCGCATAGTCATAGTCCAATGTGCGATCACCCATCTCGATCTGACGCGACTTCGGATCGATCGCAGTAACTGATGCATGGATAAACTCAATGTCATGCTTAGGGACTGTTTTGGCTAAATCTAATTGAATACTATCAAGAGATTTTAATCCCAAGGCTACCCAAGGCAGAGAAGGAACAAACGTGAAATTCGGTTGATTGGAAATAAGCGTGATCTTATGTTCACGGGGTAATACATGCCTCAACTCATAGGCGGCAGGTAATCCGCCTAATCCAGCACCAATGACAACTATACGAGCCATAATCGCGACTCCTAAAAATTAAATTTTTGATAAATTTTCGATAAATTTTGAATATTAAATAATGTTCTTTATATGAGAGTGATGCTTCGCACCATCCGCACACTTTCACTCTCTCACTCGTAGCTTTTGCAGTACCACAATCAACGGACACCATTTAGTAAAAGCAGATTGCAGTAAGTTCAGACCGACAAATACAGTCAAAAATAACCAATTGTTATTAATCAACGATAGGGACAAGCTGAGCAAAACCATACTACCTGCGACTAAGCGCACCCATTGCGATTGATTCCAAGATTGGTTACTACTAATCATCGGTTTCTGTGTCGTGTTTTTTAAATTAATAAAATGATTATATCACTATACAGTAATTTAGTTAATAAATTGAAATATTTTGAAACGTTGCGCTGAATTAAAGTACAGAGAAATTTCTTTGCATCCACACTTACCTTTGTGGTCATCTTCTGCACCATTCTCGTGTTCGTGTCCATGCTCTGCTTCGTGGTCGCGATCGCCTAAAAATCACGACTCACAGTAATAGCGATCGCACAAATCTTTAATATCAGTTTCTTCGATAGATTATTTTCTGCCAAGAATTTGGATAACTGCGGCTTTACCATTGTGATAGCGACCTTCATCTAGGTCTCTTTCTAGCGATCGCGCAATTTCCCAATTTAAACCAGTTAGTTCCTGTTGTAATTGGGATAGATCGGGAAGCATATATATATTTTTAGGACCGCCCGTATTGTATTGCAACTGTTCAGGAGCAAAGGATTCAAGAATAAAAACACCATTAGTTTTTAAGCCCTGCACGGCTTGGCGATACACCTTAAGTCGCAACTCTGGCGGCAGATGGCAAAAGATGGAAACAATTCCATCCCATGTTTGCGGTTCAATTACAAAATCAGCAAGATCGGCGTGGATTGTGGTGATTTTTACTTGCTTTTCTTGCGCCAATTTCTGAGCTTTCTCAAGTCCCACAATTGATTGATCCACGGCAAAAACTTCATAGCCCAAAGATGCTAAATAAGTGCCATTGCGCCCTTCCCCATCGGCTAAACAGAGAACTTTGCCTTGGGGAATTTTGGATGCTACCGAAACCAAAAAATCATTTGGCTCAGTGCCATAGATATAGTCCAAACTGCTAAAACGTTCATCCCACATAATTTTGACCTTAATAAATCCAAGGAATCAATTTTTTAACCTGAGAGCGATATCGATCGTAGTCAGAGAATTTACTACTTAGCCATGATTCTTCTTTTCTAGCTTTGATGTCAAAAAATATTAGCAGAACTATTGCTCCGATCGCATGGCTGAGACTAAGCTGCCAACAACTATAGGCGATCGCCAAGAAAATCACACCGCTATAAATCGGATGCCTGACCATTCCATAAATGCCGCTAGTTACCAATTCTCCATCCTGTTTGGGATGAGGTAAAGGAGTAAGGTTACTTCCTAATTCTCGACTTCCTGAAAGTAATAATGAGGCAGCAATTAGCCCGAAAAGCCCTGTCAATAACCAACCTGTGTATTTTCAAATTGGCGGCAAATCATTTAAAGCGGTTTCTGGATACACAGGCAAAAGCACAAATCCAACAGAGAGAATTGTTTGACCGAGTACCCAATACTCGCCCTTCTCACCACGCCACCATTGTGCTGAAAATCCCCATTCTTTAAATTGGTTCATATCTTCCTTCTTGCTTATGAAATTATTGTGAAATTATATTGTAAGCGTTCTAAGCAACTAACTCAGCCATCAGTTCGGCAACAGGCAAAATCCGTTTCGCTCTTCCAGCATTGCTTCCTGAGAAAATAAGTCCATTCTCAATATCACCTCGCGCCGCTTTGTCTAATACCTTAATAATGCAGTAATATTTCTGCTCATCACGACATTTACAGTTATGCAGACAACTGGCTAAGCAACGTTTATCCAGATTGGCATCTCCTGCGATCGCCTTTTCCACAAAAGAATTCCTCAATGCTCTTCCTGGCATTCCCACAGGGCTAGAGATAATTACCACATCTTCAGGTTGAGCATTGAGGTGAAATTCTTTATAGTGAATATCAGCATCACATTCATCGGTGGTAATAAAGCGCGTACCAATTTGGACACCGCTAGCTCCTAACGCCAACATGCGATCGATATCGTCCCGATCCCAAACTCCACCCGCAGCAATTACAGGAAAGGCTTTACCAAGTTCCTGTTGTAGATATGTCACTAATTCGGGAATTACCTGTTCTGCATCCAACGTGCGATCGCCTAGTTCTTCCAATTTAGCGCCTAGATGTCCACCTGCGGAATTGGGGTTTTCTACAATAAAAGCATCAGGCAACCTTCCATAATTCCGTTCCCATTTTCGGCACATAATTCGTGCGGCACGGGTACTAGAAACGATTGGTACTAGAGCAACTTCTGGATAGTCGGTAGTAAATTCTGGTAATTGCATGGGCAATCCTGCACCAGAAATAATTAAATTTATCCCTTGCTCTGCCGATGTACGCACTAAGGTTTCATAATCTTGAGCTGCAACCATAACATTGACAGCCAAAATACCATCGGGGCAAAGTTTACGCGCTTTTTGAATTTCATCAATCAGCGCCAATCGATTTGCCTCAAAAAACTGCTCTCTGCGTTTACCAACATTAGTCTGAGTAATATCAAAATAAGGTGAATTCAGCCCTAAAGCAACAGCAGAAATTACTCCAATACCACCCGTATTAGCGACAGCCGCCGCCAGATGCGCTCCAGAAATGCGAATGCCCATACCTCCTTGAATAATGGGATAACGAGCAATATGCTGACCGATTTGGAGAGAGGGTAATATTTGCATCTTCAAAGACCAACTAGGATTTCATACTCTAAAAGTATATACTTACT
>Ga0194061_1001709_pt1 | contig 12513 bp, 11 predicted proteins | sample SepL2221m_MetaG_FD_163423 | JGI IMG/M metagenome (GOLD analysis project Ga0194061, IMG submission 163423) | Anoxic zone freshwater microbial communities from boreal shield lake in IISD Experimental Lakes Area, Ontario, Canada - Sep2016-L224-21m | ecosystem: Environmental > Aquatic > Freshwater >...
GTAAGGGGTTAAACCCTTCAAGAGTTCAAATCTCTTCGTCTCCGCCAATAAGAATGCTCCGTGCTCAAAATCTTTACCGCTTTTATTTAACTCAACCTCTGAACGGGTTGGTAAATTCGCAGAATTCTGTATTTTCGAGTTCTAGTAGCCGGTTCCATTTAGCTGTTCTATCAGAGCCGTGCGTCGAACCAACTTTGATCTGGCCGGCGTTCCAGCCCACTGCAAAATCACTTAACCATGAATCTTCGGTCTCACCGCTTCTTGCAGAGACAACTGTCCCAAAATCGTTGGATTTCGCCATATCCAACACTTGCATTGTCCTGGTTACTAGTCCATTTTGATTGGGCTTTATGAGAATTGCATTGGAGGCATTCGCTTCAACCCCATATTTAAGGCGTTGCAAATTTGTCGTATAGAGGTCATCCCCGATAATTTGAATGGGGAAATTAATGTCATTGGTGAAAGTAATCCACGAATTCCAATCGTCCTCGCCAAATGGGTCTTCAATAGAAATTATTGGCTGGTTACGTACCAAATTCTTGACATAGGAAACAAATTGATCGGGAGTAAATTCTCGTCTCATTTTCTTTAACGTGTAAACCCCATCTTCAAAGAATTGGGAGGCAGCGAAGTCAATAGCTAGAGAAATGTCCTTACCGGTTTGAAAGCCGGCATCCTCTATACATGTATCCATAAACTTACATGCTTCCTCGATAGAAGAGAATGGAATCGCAAGACCACCTTCATCGGCGGTGAGGTGGGTGGGAGCCCCCAATTTGGCTCCATTTTTTGCTGCAACTTCTCGCAGGGCCGATATCCACGAGATCGCTTCAGAGAATTTCGTGGATCCGTTTGCGATCACGAGTATGTCTTGGATCTCCATTGTATTTTTCGCATGTGCTCCACCGGAGAGTATGTTTACCATCGGTGAGGGTAGATTTAGCGCACCTTTTGGTTGGAAAAAGCGGGCTAGTGTTTTTCCCTCGGCGTGAGCTTGAGCCTTAGCGGCCGCAATCGACAGTGCAAGTGCGGCGTTTGCTCCTAGTTGACTTAAATCAGGGCTCGGGTCAATCTTCTCAACGATGGAGTCGACAAAAGTGAGATCGATATCCTCTCCAATCAGTTTGGGGGCGAGGATCTCGTTAATGTTTTCGCATGCTTGGAAAACAGAGAATCCACCGAAGATCTTTTCAGCATATTTGCTATCGCGGTCTCGAATTTCTAGCGCTTCATGGCGACCAGTTGAAGCGCCAGATGGAACCCGCGCGGTGTGCCAAGAGGCATCATCCAACTGGATTGAGGCAGCCACGGTGGGTTTGCCTCTAGAGTCAAAGACTTGGTGGCTGACAACCCGCAACACCTTCATTGAAATAATTCTAGAAGGTCGGGGGATTCACTACTCAAAACTCTGTTCGCAACTAATCTGACCTCTCTCTGTTTAGAATCGTTCAAATAATTCACCAACGAAACCCCATCTACTCTGGCCAAGGCAATCAGAGCCACATGATGAGGCAAGCTAGGAGCAATTAGTCCCTGGTATCGCTGGCTGTAGGCAGTTACAAAATCGAGTGCAGTTCTTCTTAGTTGATCCTTCTCCGTTACTGCATCTGTACGTCTCTGTTTGCACAACAAATGAGCCAAGAGAAAAGCTAGATCAAAAACGGGATTTCCAAAGTTCATAACCTCGAAATCGAGGACGATAGGAGTCCTGCCATTGGTAACCAAAATATTCTTTGGAGAATAATCTCCGTGAACCAGAGTCACTTTCAATTCGGTAATTTCAGCTATTAATTGCGATATTTTGGCCTTGAATTGCGGATTTCGCTCCTCAGTAACCCGGTAGAAAGGCCAGACTCGAAGTTGTTCAAAAACATCACTCTCTTGAAATTGATCAGAGACCCCTTTGGTTTCTGCGCCGAAATTGTGCCAAATCGCCAAGATTTCTCCCAGTTGTGAGCCGACTGTAGGATCGATATTTCCCTTGAGAAGCTCATCTTTCCAAACCAAATAGTCTCTTGGAGCTCGCTCCATGCATAAAGTCATCTCTTTCAGATCGACATCAACCAACTTTGGAACGCTCTTTGGAGTCAAAAATCCTAATAATTCCATCGCTCGAGCCTCGGTTAAGGTACGTCGCTGGTCTGCTGGCCAATTAATTATTGTCTTCAATTCTGGTAAGGCCTGTTTCAAAACAATATCCTGGTCCTCGTTTCGAATACCAAGAACGACACTTGAAATTCCACCACTAAAGCATTCGACTTGAGAATCTTGTTTGATCACACCTCTCTTAAATAGGTAAGGAATCACCGTCTCCTCGTTGAGCAGACTTACATCTTCCCGCTGACTCACAAGGAACTCGGTTCGATTTCGGCGTGATATGACTTCCCATCAGAAGGTTTGCTATTTCGCATAGTGAAGGAGAGCATCCCAATCCCATTCAATTCCGAAACCCGGATCATCCGACAATACAGCCGAACCATCTTTGATTTGGATTGGGCTATGTAGCAAATGATGGAAAAGATCAATTTCGTAATACGGGTCTAGATATTCTAGGCCGCCGACGTAGAGATTTGTGGCAGCCGCAGCTAATTGAGAGTGAATCTCCGAGTGTATGTGAGTTGAGTAACTCTTACTTTTTGCATTTGCGAGGGAGGCCGCACTCAGAAATTCTTCAACTCCACCAATTACTAGTGCATCTAACCTCACGATGTCACACTCGTTGTGAGCAAGTATCTGACCAACCATTTTAGAGGATGCCAAAGATTCTCCATAGGAGACGGAAACTCCTGTGGCTTGTCGTAAAGCACTCGATAGAACTCCCTCGGACTCTAAGAATGGATCTTCGATAAAATCAATTTGATGGTCCCGAAAACGATTGACTCTTTCGATAGCATTTTCTAAGGTCTTAAATGTTCGAAATGCGTCCACCCCGATATGAGCGTTAGGTCCGACCATAGTTCGCAATAACTTGACTCGCTTTGCATCTCTTTCGGGAGAGTCTCCACCAACTATAATTTTAAAAGACAGCACGCCCAGCCTTAATGCACGATTTATCTCTTCGATTAAACCTGATTCGTCTTCACCATAGTTGTATCCCACAACGGAATAGACAGGAATTTTTGTTATCTCACTTCCTAGCCAACTGGCGATGCTTTTATCACTCCTTTTCGCTTGGATATCGTGGAGAGCGATATCTACAGCGCTTATGGCCGCCGTGAAAGTTCCATGTTCAGCGGATTGCCAATTCAACGCCAGGATCTCCTTGCGAAGATCGTTGGGAGACTCAGCTGAACTTCCCAACGCAATTGGGGAGATCACATCTTCAATAATTTGACCCATCGGGAATCCCCGGCTGTAGCAATATCCAACCCCGACTATATTTTCAGTGGTGGTTACTCGAACCACTGTGTACGTCCTATGTGAAATTTTTGATGCACCAACCTTCAGTGGACTTTTAAGCGGAACTCTTGCTTCAAAAATTTCAATATCCGCGATGGAATCCATTCCAGGATAGTAGGTCATTGAATTTTATCTAGTCAACAGTTTACAATAGCATTTTTCTCCACATCGAAAAGGAATGGTTACTAAATGCGAGTTTTAGTACTTGGTGGCACCAGATTCATGGGCAGATATGTATCCGCTGCGTTTTTGGAATCTGGCAGTGAAGTCACCGTCGCGAATCGTGGTTCGCGCCCCGCCATACACGGAGTGACGAGCGCGTTCTGTGATCGATCGATTGCTGGTTCGCTGGAACAATTTGAAAATCAGAGATTTGACGCGGTGATCGATTTTTCAGCCTACTCCTCCTCTTGGGTGGAAGACGCGGCAAAGTTCTTCTCAAAGAAGATCGACAAGTACATCTTCATCTCTACGACCGCTGTTTACCGCTCAAGTGAGACTTTTCCTGTTTCTGAAAATTTTCCTAAAGGCCCCCCTCATCCGTTTGCAAATTATGCCGCCGAGAAGTTGCTCTCTGAACAGATACTTCTAAATTACAGCGGTGCGGGATCGTTTCAAACAACTTCTTTACGCCTTCCTTTTGTGCTCGGACCGGAAAACTATGAGGATCGCGAGTCGTTTATCTTCAGCAGATTGCTTGCGAATAGACCGATTCTCTTAGAAAATGAGGGAAAATCGTTGCATTCATTTATTTATGCTGCAGATGTTGCTTGTGCAATTAAAGAAATTATTTCCGCTGACGGGTCTGTAAATGGGGAAGTTTTCAATGTCGCCATGCCTCAAGCAACCACGAGTCTAGGTTTCATAAACCTGGCGGCTGAAATTTCGGGCAAATCCCCACAGGTTTTGTTCTATGACCCAAAAGATTTTAACTTATCGATTGATAAATTTGATTTAGGAAATGTCTCATTTCCATTCCCACAAATAAATCTCTACGTTGGAAGTGAAAAAATTTCACAAGCTACTGGTTTTGTTCCGGCGCATTCACTCTCAGACACTCTGAATCTATACTTCAGATGGTGGACGAGCCAAGGAGACTTAAAGCCCAAGCAATATAAACTCGAGTCGGAAATATTGGAACGACTCGAAAGTCGCGTTTAATCTCCGATCATTAAAGCTCAATTTCCCTGTGCCCCATTGGTGCTTCTAACCCCTTCTGAAGGGAATTGTGGGAGCACCAAAAAATTCTGTCTCAACCATAAATAAGGAGCCACCAATATCGCTGATCACGTTCGATGGCGTCTCAATATTTGCCGTTGTGATGAAGAGCCGATTCATCGACTCCCCGCCGAAAGCACAGCTAGTCACCTGCGACACAGGCATGATAACTTCGTGTGTCAAATGAGCTTTTGAATCGTATCTTCTAATCTTTCCACCGCCAAAAAACGCTACCCAAATCCCACCATCAAGATCAGAGGTCATTCCATCTGGAATGCCATAAGCTTCAGGAAAAACTACGAAACTTTCTAGATTGGTTAAAGAGCCAGTATCCAAGTCAAAATCTCCCACTTGTACATCTTGTCGACCCGAATCAATGAAGTACATCTTCTTCGAATCAGGGCTCCAAGCTAACCCATTGGAAACTGTTAAATCATCCAAAACTTTGACAATTTGATCTCCCTGGAGTCTAAAGAGTGAACCCATATTTGGGACTCCATCAACCAAAGATCCTGCCCATAGTCTTCCCGCGGCATCACACTTCGCGTCATTCATTCGATTCTCTGGAACTTTCTTAGGAATATCAAAGAGCAATTCCGACGATAGTCCTTCCTTGTCTGACTCAAATATTCCATTACTAAGAAGAAGCAAGAGTGAGTTCTTGTCCGTCGGTATAACCGCACCAATTTGATTTTGGACCTCAAATTCCGTGGCAACCTGAGTTACGATGTTGAAAGATTTAACTTTCTTCCCGAATATATCTATGTAGTAGAGGGTCGCTTCCTCTGCGCTCCAGGCTGGCCCCTCGCCCAAAATACAATGTGACTTGTGCACCAGTTCCACATTTTCAAAAGTATCCACGATTAATTCACCAATCTCGCTAGTAATCCGCCATCGACAACAAGGGTGGTTCCGTTCACAAATGACGCCGCGGGGGAGGAGATCCAGATCAAAGCCTCAGCGATCTCCTCGGGTTCTCCAACGTGCCCAATAGATTTGCCGTCGGTCGGGAAACCAAGCGCCCTTAACCTTGCCCCATCCTTCTTGATATCACTCGTGGTCATAGGAGTCCGCACCGCGCCTGGAGCAACTCCCACAACCCTGATATTTCTTGAATTTAATTCAAGTGCCAATTCGGCGGTAAGCGCAACTACCGCACCTTTGGAAGCGGCATAGGCTGAATTATTCGGCATCGAGCCATAGGCATGAACCGAGGAAACATTTACAATAACGCCGCCACCTGCATTCTTGAAAAGTGGTAACGCATATTTGGAAGTTAGAAAAATGCCTCTTGCATTGACATTCAAAACCCTATCCCAAGTGGAGGTTGGCAAATCTGCAATACTCGAATCTGAGGATAAAACAGCGGCGATGTTAAGTAGAGCCGTTAAAGAATATTCGTGAAACTCCTTGAACACCTTTGTTATGTCGGCCTCTTTACTTAAATCGCACTTTCTTAGAAAAACTCGTCTTCTTGTTACTTCCAAATCTCCTACATTTTTTTTCATACCGTTCAGATCGATGTCGAGGCCCAAAACTGACGCGCCTCGATCGAGAAGCAATCTTAAAGTGGCAGCACCTATCCCAGAGGCAGCTCCAGTAACAATATAAAAGCCCTGGTTCTCAGTGGATTGAGCTTTAGAGTCATCAGTCTGTATTTTATTCACCATGAATTAACTCCCGGATAAGTTGTTGATGCTACTATTTTTTCATGTCTAGAATAGAAGAAGAGATGTGGAATGGAATTACCTCTTTTGTAATTGAGAATGATTACGTTCTGCTTCGAGTACTTCCAGAATTTGGTGGCAAGATTGTTGAAATATCTGATCTTGGCAACGGCTATCAATGGCTGTGGCAAGACGAATCCCGTCCATTCCGTAAGCGTACATTTGGAGATTCGTACGACAAGTATGACATCAGTGGATTTGATGAATGTTTTCCAAACATAGGAGTAAGTAAACACCCAGAACTAGAAGAAACGCTACTACCTGATCACGGGGAGTTATGGACCAAACCTTGGGACTTCTTTTCTGAAGGCGATAATTTAGTTGGTGAAGTGCACGGTCACTTATTCAATTATTTATTTCGACGCACGATTGCTCTCAATATGAACTCAATACATTTCGAATATGAGGTGGAAAATATGTCAGAAGTTGCCTTTTCCGGATTTTGGTCCGCGCACCCTCTCTTTAAAGCTGAAGAGGAAATGAGTATTGAAATTACTGGCCACCCTCAAATGACAAAAGAATTTTCGTTCAGTTCGAGAATGGGATCAGATGGTGAAGATGGATACGCAGGCCACCTCGATAATTATTTCTGGCCGACAACCCAAGGTGAAAATTTGGAAATGAATGACTTGAGTAAAATCAATTTAACTAAAGTTTTGACTGACAAAGTTGTGGTGAAGGTTCCGGAAGATGGCAAAATTACGCTCAACAATCCTCGATTTGGGTGTTCACTAAAACTCCGGTTCGATCCCAGAGTGATTCCGTATGTGGGGGTCTGCTTCAATCTTGGTGCATATCCATGGGTAGGGAGCCCTGGGACCTGGATCGCACTTGAGCCCGCAACTGGTCCCACTGATCGGTTAGATGAGTGCTGGAATTTGTCCGATTTGCCCACTTTCAAAGGAAAATCTAGGAGTAAATTTGGCTTTGTAATCACCTTAGATAACGAAAAGGTAATCTGAATTCAGATCGGATACTGTTGACAATTGACAGTTGTGCGGGCAGTCTCATCTGATGAATATTGAGCGCTTACCTGTTTTCGGAAAACTTTTGAAGTTGCCCGAGTTTGGTGTTGTCGCAGCTTTGATAGTCACTGCCATTATTTTTCAGTCCTTTAACTCAGTATTTCTTTCGAAAGCCGTATTTGAATCGATCATCCAAGCCGTCACTTTCGTTTCTATCATTGGAATCGGTCAAGCGATTTTGATGATCGGAGGCGTCTTCGATCTTTCCGTAGGTGGCACCGCCGGGCTGACGGCGGTCGTGGCCGCAAAGATGATGACTCAGTGGCACTGGTCTGTTCCTCTCGCCTTTCTCGGAGGGATCCTTTTAGGGTGCTTTATCGGCGCCATAAATGGCTTAATGGTGACTAGGGCAGGGCTTCCGGCATTTGTCCAAACACTCGGGATGCTATTCGCAACTCAGGGTCTCGTTCAGGTTGTGACCGGGGGCAATCCGGTCTACCCACTGCCTAAGGTGGTGACAACAATCGGAGATAGCAATTTCATTTTTAATCTCGGTTGGAATTTCGTGATCTGGATCTTTCTGGCTCTCGTGGGAGATTTCGTGATGAGGAAAACAACCTGGGGAAGAAACATCTACGTAATTGGTGGAAACCCTGAAGTTGCAAAAATTGTAGGAATTAACGTACGCAGGTATCAACTCGTTTCGTTCATCATCTGTGGGGCGCTCGCGGCCGTATCGGGCGAATTAGTTATGTGCAGTTTAGGTGCAGGTGATACCAGCATTGGTACAGGATGGGAGCTCATTGTCATCGCTGGAACAGTAGTAGGTGGCGTGAGCCTATTTGGTGGGCTTGGCACCGTTGCCGGTGGAATCCTTGGAGTGTTGCTGATTCAGGCGGTGCAGAGCGGATTAGTCACGAGTGGCCTAAACCCCAATTATCAGTTAATAGCTGTTGGAATAATCCTGGTATTGGCGGTCTGGTTCGATGTTTATCGAAGGAAATATCGAATCTCCGCCAAAGCAACTCCCTCGAAGGAAGCCTTTTTACTAAGAGGCGCGCGTGGGAGGAGGCCTAATCGTAGTTGATCGAATACAAAATGTCTGACCCTTTATGCAATTCAACTCAAAACGAAAGGCTAATCAATGAAATTCAAAAAAGTGACTATCGCCGTAGCTGTTGCTAGCTTGGCTCTTCCAGCTCTGCTAACGGGAAGTACTTCGCAAGCTGCCACGAATTACGCTAATCGACCAAAGACCATTCTCTGGGTTCAACCGATGAAAGATCACCCGGTCCATAAGCTAATGCAGGCAGGATTTTTGAAAGAGTGTAAGAAACTTGGCTACAAATGTGACATCGTTGGAAACGCAAGTGCCACCAAGTGGGATCCAGTCGGAACTATCCCTCTAGTTACCGCGGCTTTGGCTTCCAAGAAATATGGCTACGTTGCTGTTTACCCTGAGGATCCAGCCTTATACAAACTTACTACCAAATTAGCAGGGCAAGGCTATCCGATTATCGGTTGGCATAATCTTCCTCCTGCAGGAACCGTTCCGGGGCTTCTGGCCTCAGCAGCAGAAAGTGGTCCAAGCGTTGGAATAGCGGCGGCGGATGGAATCTGTTCCCAAATTGCGAACAAGGGTACGGTTGCCATAACCGAAGGAAGCTTGAACCCAATTGAAAATGCTGTCGCTGATGGGTTCAAGACAGAACTCACAGCAAAGTGTCCTGCCGTGACAACAACCGCGATTGGGATTGAAGGTTTTGATCCCGTTAAGGCGGTCGCTACCGCAGTAGGTATCCTCTCGGCCGATCCTTCAATCGTGGCTGCGTTTGGTACTACAGGTAACAGCGCTCAAACGTGGGCGTCGGCTTCTAAGAAAGCTGGTCGAACAATCACAACAATCGGAGTCGATTACATCAGACAAAACCTAGATCTGATTAACTCCGGTGCTGTCTATGGAGTTGTAGCACAACCTCTATACGAAGAGTCTGTTGCTGTAGTGGATTTATTCAATCAACTCCACCTTGGAAAGAAAATCGCCTACTCGAATATCATTCCAGTTGCCCTAGTAACCAAGGCCAATATAGCCAAATACTATGCAATCGTTAAAGCTGCGGAGACTAAGTAAAACTTAGTTCTCTAGTTGTGATGCCTTGGATGTGTTGTCAGCACACTCCAAGGCATCACTTTGCCCCTAACTCCACTTTTAGCACGTACTCAATAGGAGCGAGAAATGACAAGTAGCGAGGTAGTTCTAGAGATACGCGAATTAAGTAAGAGTTTCGGAAGTGTGAAGGCTTTAAACAATGTGACCATAAAATTCTACAGAGGCGAGATCCATGGAATCTTAGGACAAAATGGTGCTGGTAAAAGCACCCTAGTTAAATTGCTCACCGGTTCCCACGCCACGAGCAGCGCGACGGGTCAGATCTTCTTGAACGGTAGAGAGATACAGTTACAGAATATTGCTGATGGGCTCCGTCAAGGCATTGGTTACGTACCGCAGGAAATTGAAATTGTAGGAAATCTGAGCGTGGCGGAAAACATATTTGCCGGACGGTTACCAGGCAGATTTAGGGGGTTTTCAAAGAGTAAAACGATCTCACTTACTAAAGAACTGTTGCAGAAATACGACCTCGACCTGCCTGTAGAGGAGCAAGCCGGAACACTGAGTGCAGCTCAGAGACAGTTAACCATGATAGCAAGGGCGTTGGCATTCAATCCCAGCATTCTCTTGCTTGACGAGCCAACCACCTCCTTGTCCACGGAAGACGCACAGAATTTGTCACAAACGCTTTCTTCTCTGAGGACCAAGGGCGTCACAATTGTCTACATTACGCATAGACTGAAGGATTCTATTGATGTCTGCGATCAAATAACTGTCATGAGAGATGGCAAAGTTGCCGCAAATTTAACCCATGACTCAATTAAAGTAGATGAAATCATTACCGCCATGTTAGGCAGATCGATTAACCAAACCGAAAGTCACAGTAAGGCTAAAAACCAGGGAAGAAAGCTCCTTGAAGTGGAAAAATTGTCAGCGAATGCTCAAGGGCCACAGAGTATCGCGATTCAAAATATCTCTTTTGATCTATTTGAAGGTGAAGTTCTTGGTATCGCTGGCTTAGTAGGGTCGGGTAGGACCGAATTGTTAAGCGCTCTTGCAGGCAGAATTCCGTCGTCAGGTGAAATACGAATAAATGGTGTCAACTTAGAACCAAGAACACCCAAGCTGATGAGAAGCAAGGGAATTCACTTGCTATCCGAAGATCGAAAAAAGGAGGGTTTACTCTTCAATCTAAATTTAGTTGAGAATGTAACGGCAGGGTCAATCGAGACCATCGCATCGTGGAAGTTGATTCAAAAGAACAAGGAGGTGGCAAGAGCTACAGAGTTGATGAAAAGTCTCTTCCTCAAGACCTCAAGCTATGAGGCGAATCCGTCTGAGTTGAGCGGTGGAAATCAGCAGAAACTTCTCTTTGCCAGAATGCTGGTTGAGAGCCCCCCAATTCTTTTGCTTGATGAACCGACCAAGGGAGTGGACGTCGGCGCTCGTCAGGAGATTTACAAAATCATTTGGGAGCTTAAGTCACTAAATAAAAGTATAATTATTGTATCTTCTGACCTTGAAGAATTGCTTTTCATCTCCGAACGATTCATTGTCCTTTCCGAGGGAGAGATGGTCGATGAATTTGATGCAGAGGGGGGCAGCGAAGAACGAATTCTAAAAGCCAGCTCCGGCGTTCCTCGGGTACCTTGAGAAATACTCAATCACTCTTGAAAATACGGGGCAACTCGGGCGAAACCATCCTCGACGTGCTTCCGAATCGCTTTCTTGGCAGGTTCAGACTTTCTAGCCACTATTAGGTCTACTATTTTCTGATGATCTAGTCCCCAATTAGGAAGAAATGCTTCACTCTGGTTATCATTTTTTGACCATCTGAAAAAGAGAGACGCGTTGATTTGGGATCTTATGACGAGCCAACTTTCGAGAAGCCTTTCGTGGTGGGAAGATTCAAAGAGAATTGAGTGGAATTCAAGATCGAGTTGCCTGACGGTCGCAGGTGTACGGGCCTTTTCTTTCAGGCTTGAGTAATTATCCAACACAGCCTGAAGATTTTTGATATCTTCCTCCGTGGCATAATCGCAAGCCCATTCGATCGCCAATTCTTCGAGAGCACCGCGCATTGAGTAAATCTCTTCGACATCTTGCTTTGTCCATACTGCGACCGAGGATCCGCGATGTCTTTCGCTCGTCACCAAACCTTCACGCTCTAGGCGCATGAGCGCCTCACGAATCGGTCCGCGACTAACCCCGAGTTGAGCGGCCAAATCATCTTCTGCGAGCTTGCGACCAGGTTCCAACTCCTGACGAATGATCGCTTCCCTAATCTCATCAGTAACTTCATCGGCTAAGACACGTCGGGTTGCCTTACCCAACCCACTGGCTTCAAGAGTCATCTAGTCACCCGCTAACTGTAAATTGGATACAAGAAACGAAGTATAGAGCGAGGGGGTACTAGTAGTCCCCTAACGTGCCGCCAGCGTTCAAGGCCAAATTGCCTCCATCTACCGGCAAAATGACGCCAGTAATCATGGAGCTGGCGTCTGATGCTAAAAAGAGAGCGGCGTTCGCAATATCTTGCGGCTCAGCGACTCTTCCCAGCGGGATACCTGAAAGCAATTTGCTCATCAAAGGCGCTCCATGATCAGGCTCGCTGGCAACCCAAGATCTCCAGCCGGGGGTATTCACGGAACAAGGCTGAATTGCGTTGACCCTAATCCCCGATTTAGCCCACTCGATGGCCAATTCTCTAGTCATTTGGAGGACGCCGCCCTTCGCAACACTGTAGGCAAAATTACCTCGACCAATTGCGGAGGAGCCTGCGATTGAGGCGATGTTAACGATGACTCCACCTTTTTGCGCCTTAAGAGCGTGGCGAGCAAATTCCTTTGAATTTAAAAAATAACCCGTGAGGGAAACTTGCATTACACGATTCCATTCCTCGAGAGAGGTGAGGTGTGGCGCTGTATGTATTCCGGCCGCTGCATTGTTCACGAGGATATCCGGAGCCCCGAATTCTTGAGAAACCATCTCAAAGAAAGTGAGTACATCCTCTTCAATGCTCGACTTTACGAGGTAGCCACTAATTTTGAGACCTCTAGAACCAAATTTATTAACTGTTGCATCAATCGCACCC